>WNFC01000324.1_pt1 | contig 51659 bp, 49 predicted proteins | sample 5400541 | NCBI WGS metagenome assembly WNFC01 (sample SAMN13153342, study PRJNA577476) | soil metagenome | isolation source: 120 cm saprolite under Douglas fir tree site 2 hole 2 replicate 1 | place: USA:California | collected 2015-04-18
ACTTTGTGCTCGACAAACTGCGCGAAGAGGGAGCTTCCGAGGACCAGCTAAAGAAAGTGCGCGCGCCGATCGGTCTGGATATCGGCGCCGTCTCACCCGAGGAAGTTGCGCTGGCGATTCTGGCTGAGATTGTCGGCGAACGACGGGGCGGCGCAGGCGCGCCGTTATCGGAGTGGCGAAGATCCTAAACCACAAAGTCACAAAGGCACCAAGACAGGCAGGCAAGCTGGGCGAAGCCTAAATGCAGTTTTGTGTCTTGGGTGTCTTTGTGGTTAATTCCGGCTTCTGAGATACTCCGCGGGCAGCGGATTCTTTTCGTCCTCGCCCTGCCAGAAAATCGTTACCACCCACCAACGCTTGCCGTCGTTCATTAGCTGAATGCTATTGATGCCGCGCTGAAACGGTTTTGCGTCATCCTTTGCGTGACGTGATTCGTACGTACTGAAGAGTTGCGCGATGTTGCCGAATTTCTCCAGCCGGCGTGAAACTTCGCGTTCAAAGAATCCCTGCTTTTCGAAAGCCGCGCCGGCGCGTTGGACATAGTCTTCAACCGTTATAACGCGCGAGCCAACTTCGCCGGTGGGACGCGATAGCGAGCGAAAGCGGTCCCAGTCGCGCTTTCCCGCCGGCCCTGAGATGACGTCGTAAACGGCCGCGACAATTGCATCCATCGTCGCAACGTCCGCCGGGTTCGCGGGCGTCGTCTGCGTCGCGGTTGTTGCTGGCGGTGTGGGCGTTGGCGTTTGAGCGTGGGTTGTCGTGGCGAATGCGATCGTGGCCGCGATCATCAGGAACAGTTTCATCGTTGTCTCCGTTGGTCGGTTAGCGTCGTTATGAAAAGCCGATTAAAGCACGAGTCCGATCGAGTCACAAAACTGCGTTTTTTGGTAGTGTCTGAGTTTCGTTTCGTGTGTTTCCGCGGATTACATAAGAACGATCCACGAAACCACACTAAATCGCACGAACAAAGCTGCTTCGTGTGGCTTCGTGGATCGCTTTCCATCTCAAGCCAATCTCTCAAAATCAGGAAACTAAGACACTACCTTTTCGACCTGGATGCAGGTTGGAAGCCCGCGGTCCGCAGGCAGGGATGCGTGCGCTCGAACGTTTGGCGCGAACCCACGCGCGATGTTATTAACATTGTTCATGTCTGCAGATTTAGAAATCAGGGAAAGGCGCAATCGCGGTGTCGGCGAGATGTTTCGCGCGTTGCGGCATCGCAACTTCCTTTTGTTCTGGTCGGGCGCTTTCCTTTCCAACACCGGCACCTGGATGCAGGCGGTCGCGCAGGGCTGGCTGGTCCTGCAATTGTCGAACTCGCCTTTCTGGCTCGGCGTCGATGCATTCATGGCGACTGCGCCGGGCCTGGTTTTGACGCTGGCGGGTGGCGTGTTTGCCGACTTGGTTGATCGGCGAAAGCTTTTGATCTATTCGCAGATTGTTGCCGGGCTCTCGGCGCTCACCCTGGGCGTGCTGGTGGTCACGGGCGTGGTGCAGGTGTGGATGATTCTGGGACTGTCGTTCGTCACGGGCTGTTGCATGTCAATCGCCGGGCCGTCGTACCTCGCGCTGGTGTTTGATTTGGTCGGCCGCGAAGATCTGGGCAATGCGATTGCTTTGAACTCGACCCAGTTCCAACTGTCGCGCGCGTTGGGACCGGTGTTCGCCGCAATCGGCTTCAAGCTTTTTGGTTTAGCAGGTTGTTTCTTTGCCAATGGTGTATCGTTCGCCGCGGTCGTGATCGGCCTGGCGATGGTTCGATATGACGAACGTCGGCCGGTGAAGACTGCAACCGATCGTTCCCTCAAAGATCGGCGGGCATTTGTCGACGATCTGGTCGAAGGCTTCCGCTACGTTGGCCGCCGCCCGCGCGTCAGGATGTTGCTGATAATCTCGGCCGCAACCAGTTTGTTTGGCGCGCCATATCTTTCGATGACGCCGGTGTTCGCCCGCGACATCTTTCACCTGGGTGAGTCGGGGCTGGCGCTGCTGATGGGTACGGCCGGTGCGGGAGCGCTGTTTGGCGCGCTCTTTCTGGCTTATCTGGGGGATTTTCGCCGGAAAGGTTGGTTCGTGCTGGGCGGCGATTTTGGTTTTGCGATCAGCTTGATTTGCTTTGCACTGTCGACGAACCTTACCCTGTCGCTGATTTTTCTGTTTGCACTCGGTTTCGCGATTGTGTGTTCGGTCGCGGTCACCAACACGCTGCTGCAGAAACTTGTGACCGACGACATGCGCGGCCGGGTGATGAGCATGTTCATGCTTTCGTTCATCGGCGCAATGCCGATAGGCAACCTGATTGCCGGCGCTGCGTCTCACCGTTTCGGCGTGCCGCACACACTGGCGGTCGGCGGAGTCATCATCGCGATTTTCGTGACGGTGATATCCTGGCGCAGTCCGAAGTTGCGCGACCTGTGAAAATACGGATACAAGAGTCAGCCATGAGACGTGTACTGAAGCCTTCGACCGTTTTTACCCTGACCGGGATCGCAATCTCGCTGGCAGCGATCGTCACTCAGGCCCAAAACGGATGGACCTCGAAGCGGATTGGCTCTGGCGGCAAAGATCTGAATGCCGTCTATTTCACCGACACGAAACACGGCTGGGTCGGCGGCGACAGCGGCTTTCTTAGTCATACTGAAGACGGGGGCGCGACCTGGGCTGAGCGGTCAATCGGGACGGACCGTTCCATCAACGATGTCTACTTTGTAAGCAAGGACACGGGATTCGTTTTAGCCGGCGGCAGCATCTTCAGCACCGATGACGGTGGCCAAACGTGGCGCGAGGCGCACAAGTTCTCGCCGTCTGAGTTTGCAGACTCAGCTCCCGAGCTCTACAGCCTTCGTTTCAACGGCAAAAAGAGAGGTTGGGTAGTGGGTTCCGTTAGCCGCGGTGACACGATTGTCGGCAGCATTCTGGCGATTACCAGAGACGGCGGTGCAAGTTGGGAAATACTGCACGCGCCCTCGCAGGCCGAGCTGATTCACATCGATTTTGTTGACGAAAAGCACGGCTGGATTGTCGGTGCCGGCGGTACGATCCTGCACACCGAAGACGGCGGCGAATCCTGGACGAAACAAGAGTCCGCGACGACGGCCACGCTCTATCACGTCGATTTTCGCAACGAGAAACAGGGATGGGCAGTCGGCGAGCGCGGCACGATCGTGCGCACAACTGATGGCGGTCGAAGCTGGACGCCGGTCGACTCTCCGGCCCGCGCTACTTTGTTGAGTGTCCAATTTGTCGGCGAAGGCGACGGTTGGATCGTTGGGCGTGGCGGCGTCATCTTGCGTTCGAGCGATAGCGGCCGCACCTGGGTTGAGCAGGAAAGCACTACCAAACAAAATCTCTACGCGCTTTTCATTAACAAGAAGAATGGCTGGGCAGTCGGCGCGGAAGGATTGATCTTGCGATACGAGCGTTAGTTACCCAACCCCAAGCCGGCGGGCTAAGCAATCGGGTAAGCCGCGCTCCCCCGGTTTATTTTCTCATGCCGCTCGTGAACATGGTCCAGGGCTGCGACTTTAGATCGCTGAGCAAGTCGCGCATCCATTCGTATTCAGGATGTCCTTTCAAAAACGCCGCGGCGATGAAATCGTTGCCGCAAGGATGACCCATCGCGGCCCAGAATTGCATCTTCTCGGCCATGCGCCCGTCAACGACTTTCGCTTGCACCGTCCCGCCGGGATAAAACCTGCCCCAGTCCCACTCCGGAATGCCGCGCGGCGATCGTTCGACGCAACCACATAAGCTGCGCTCGTTCGCCCTTCCTTCTTTTCAAATGAATCGCGCGTGTCGCCTTCCATTTGTTTCACAGTTTCAGCGTCGATCGTGCGGGCGGATTGGCTCACCATTTCTTCCCAGCGAGCTTTTCTGGCCAAAGGGGAGCCTTGCCGGTTATTGAAATCAAAGTCCGTTTCGATTTTGGCTAGCTTTGGATCCACGGGAAAGTTCGAGCCGACGAAGTAGCCGTCACTGGCGCGGCGCACGCTGTGTTCTTTCAAGCCCAGCTCGAACAGCGCAATCTCTCCCGTCTTGTTGTCGCCCAGCAACCAGTCGTTGGCATAGCCGCCATTGTTTCCTTCGAGCATGATGCGGACGTAATCGTCGATCGAGTTGCTGTACTGCAAAGCTTTGCGCGCGCGATAAAATTCCGGCGTGCCGGCTGGATCGAACGAAGCGAATCCCGTAATGGTCGTCTCAGTGATCATGATGCCGGCTGAGTTCACGCCAAAGTCATCGTCGCTGGCAATCACTCCCGGTAATCCGTCCATCAGGATGCGGTAGCCCCGTTGCGGCTTGATATCAAAGATGATGTTCCAGCGCGGGCCCTTCACATAGTCGGTCCAGTTGTTGTGACCCATCACGATGCGATGATCTTTGGTGAAGCTGCCGGTCGCGACCATCGCGCTGCAATTGCCCGGCGCGTGCGTCGTCGCCACGCGGCCCTGCTTTCTGTCGAGCCACGGCACGTAGTAATAGGGAAGTTCCTCGAGCGCGTTCAGCGCCACGATGTCCCAGCGATCGGCCTTCACCCCGCGATCGTTGAGTCCGCGGACGATGCCGTCGATCTCGGTCTGGAACTCGGGGTCAATCTTCGGCCAAAGAATTTCCTGCGAGGCCTGGCGATAGAAATTCCAGTCGTGCTTCGTCTCATGTTGCAGGAACGGCTTCAGCACGCGCAGCAAATCCGCCGTTTCCTTAGCCAGCAAAGAGCCGTGTTGATAGCCAATTTTGTCGGGCGAGCCTTCGAGGTGCACGTAAATCCAGCCGTTGCTCTCAAAGCGATAGCTCCCCTTCAAACGGTCGTCTTCCGCGCGCGTAGGTTTCCACTGCACAAAGCGAAAGGCGCTGACCAATAGTAAAGCGATGCCGAGAATCAATGCCGCAGAGAGTCTAAGTCTCATGTTGAGTCCTTTCGACGGAATTAACCGCAGAGGAAGCAGAGGTTTTCGCAGAGGACGCAGAGTCATCGTATTGATTGACGACTCGTCTTATTCCGTCTCGCAGGTGTAACACATTGAAGTTCATTAGCAATGCCAAGTGACAATTTGCCAGTCTTAGGTAGGTGAGCACTTGCGCCAGATGGATGTCGTTTAACGCTTCGACTGATTTGATTTCGAGAATCAGCCGCCTCTCAACCATAACATCCACACGGTATCCGCAATCCAGCCTAACCTCCGAGTAAACCAGGCGCATCGGTTTTTGTTTTTCCGCATAGAGTCCTGCGCGGAGCAACTCAAAACACAAACATTCCTGATAAGCTGACTCAAGCAAGCCCGGGCCAAGCGCGGTGTGTACTTTCATCCCGCAACCGATGACTTTTTGCGTGAGTTCATAGTCAGTCATCATTCCTTGACTTCCTCTGTGTCCTCTGCGAAAACCCTCCGCGCCCTCTGCGGTTAAGAGCCAGTGATCCATCGAGAGCCCCGCCCGGCAAACACCAATGTGACGGTAACTCCCATTACCTCTCAGGTGTTCCGCAGAGACCACCAACTTCTTTTCGAGTTTCCCATTTTAAGCATCTTTCTGTTAAGACACAGGAGGATTTTCAACTAAGCTTAATCTACAGAGTAACTTGCTGTTTCTTCAGCGGTTTAACGAACTCTGAAATAACTGCCGCTTGTGCCGCTTCGCCCTCTTGTCCCGTAAAAGTCCGCAAGAAGTCCGCAACGCTGTCGGTATGCTGTGCGCCAAGTATACGGCCATGTTCAGTGGGGTGGAAGTATATCTTATAAGGACTCGAGCGACTTGTGTCCGCTTGTCTTTCGGCAATACTTGATTGGACACCGTTTTTTGGTCATAACGATTGAACCGTGTAAGGACTTGATTGAAAAGCTCTAATAGCGAAATATCTCCTTGGCACCAGCGGTGATCGCGCTCCCGACGAAGCTGCCTGCGTCGGCCCAGTCGACGTTGTGAAGATGGCGTCGCACTGCCTCCAAGGGTATTGTCAAGTTAACGTTCAATGGTGAAAGATGAGTGTTCATGGAGCATACTTCACCGATGCGCACCTCCGTCTCACTCTACCATCGTCATCGCTTCCCCTCTGAGATCGTCAGTTATTTGCGTCTGGCTCTACTTCCGCTTCCCCCTAAGCTTCCGCGACGTCGAAGAAATGTTAGCCATGCGCGGTGTCGCCCTCAGTTATGAGACGATCCGAGAATGGTGCCTCAAGTTTGGCCAGACTTACGCCAACCGCTTGCGCCGCAAGTCTCCTCGGCCCGGCGACCAGTGGCACTTGGATGAGGTGTTCCTGAAGATCAACGGCCGCGTCGATTATCTCTGGCGAGCGGTAGATCAAGATGGCGACGTGTTGGACATCCTGGTCCAGAGCCGCAGAGATAAGAAGGCCGCAAGGAGATTCTTCCGCAAGCTATTAAAGGCGTTGCGGTATATCCCGCGCGTGCTCATTACGGATAAGCTGAGGAGGTACAGTGCGGCGAAGGCCGAAATGCTGCCTAGTGTCGAGCACCGCCAGGACAAGGGACAGAACAACCGAGGCGAAAATTCGCATCAGCCAACGAGGTTGCGGGAGCGGGTAATGAGGAGGTTCAAGTCAGCGGGCCGCGCGCAGCGTTTTCTCTCAGCCTTCGGAAGTATCATCTCACACTTCCAAGTGGGGAGACATCGATACCGAGCTGGTGGTTACCGAGAAGTGATGAAGTCGAGATTTGGCATCTGCGAAGAGGTGATTCGCGTCGAGTCGGCGGCTTAATTAAGGCTGATGGTAAATCAACAGCTGGCGAGAAGTGCATTCATCTTGCCTGAGTTGGTGATTTTGCTTCCTCATGAAGTTAAGTTGACAATACCCTTCCGATCGCTCCTCCGATCAGATGCCGAGGAACGCGACGATCTGCTTGGCCACGAAGTTCGGGTGCTCGTTATCGAGCGAGTGCCCGCTGTTCTACATGAAGATCGCCCGGCCGGGCGTGAGGTTCATGTCGGCGGCGATCTTCTGCGTCGCGCTGCAGATGTTGGCTCCGGTGAAGTCGTCCTCCTCCCCGCACATCAGCATCATCCGGGTGGAGTTTGACTTGTAGAGCCGCTGGCCGTTGGGGCCATCGCCGTCGTGGCTGTAGATGAGCTGCTCCGCAGCGAGACGCCAGTGCCAGAGTCGAAAGTTCTGATCATACGTCTCGAGCCGATCGAGCCGGGCAGCTTTGATCGACGCCGCATCCAACAACGCAGTACGTCGGCTTCACGCTCAAGGAGAACGAACAGGACGACGGGCGCATGCACAAGCTGGAGGTAAGAACGAAAGTGCGCGACTCAACAGGCACGGAGCGGAAGTTGGTAGTACGGGCGCGTCGCGGCTACTACATGAAGATGCAAGACGTGCCCATTGCGAAGTGAGGAAATTGTGGGCGCGTTTGATCATGGCGATCCAATTTGGCACGGCCCAACAAATCGGGACGCGAGCGGCGGAAGCGCCTCTCGCAACTTGCGTCGTGCGGCGAAGGGTGCTTTGATTCGCGCCGCCGCGTCAACTCAATCGTTAGATGCTTCTTGTTTTCCGCGACGTAGAAAATTATATGAGAGTCTTAATCACGGGAGCGTTCGGCTGGACGGCGACGGCGATAATTGAAACTCTGAAGCAAGCGGGGTATGAAATCATCACCCTTGATTTGCCTTCTGTTGTCTGTCCGCAAAAAGCAAAACAGATGTCGAGTCGCGTTGTGCTTGGCGACGTTGCCAAATATGAAACCGTAAATGAAGCCGCTCGTTTTGCCGATGTCATTATTCATCTAGCCGTTGCCGTCGGCAACAAAGACTACTTGCGCCCTGACGTGCCTTTTACGACGAATGTTAAGGGAACATACAATATCTTTGAGGCGGCTCGCCTGAACCGCATCAGCAAAGTTATTCTGATGAGTTCGGCGGCGATTCATATTTCTTGTTCCGAGAAAGTAACCAGCGATTCAGGTTGGCGCAGCAGTGAAGGGGACGACCATTTGTATGATTTAACTAAACGCTTGCAGGAAACGATAGCCCAAGACTTTTGCGAAACTCACCAAATGACGGCGATTGTTTTGCGTGCCGGTCACATTGTAGATGGGAGAGAATATCTTGACCCGAAAGGACGACCTTTAGATAGTCTTGACTATGCGAGAGGCGGCTGGGTGTGCCGTTACGATTTGGCTAATGCTTGTTTGAAAGCGATAGAATATCCCGAAACCGGTTATCAAGTGTTTCATATTATAGGCTCAAAACGCGCCAGAGATTATTTCGATGTTAAGCGAGCGGAAGAAGAGCTGAAATTTAGAGTTGTCGCACAGTTTGAACAATATGAATAATTAAGACGCATCCTCAACTAGCTTCGTCCGGCGCGGGTTGCGTGTCACCGCCCGTGCCACCTGAACTCAATCGTTAGATGCTTCCGCATTAAGATGGTAAGTTGAAGGAATATTTAGCTTGAGGAATATTGTTCGGGTCTTCTTCCAACAGTTCGCCGTTGGCCTTCTGCTGTACCTTCGGGGTAGCGTTAATAACTCTGAATCCCTAAGTTGCCCCTGCTCGACCTTTCAAGAATCAATGGTGCTAGGTCGGCTGTGTCGAGAATTATTCACCCGGAGCAGCCAGGATGGAAGAGGACCTAAGCTCATGAATCGCGGTTGACGTTTCTAAAGTTTTTGGCGTCAGGTTGACGCGACTGTAGGGAATTGAATGGCAACGTATAGGAACCTATGGAATGCGAATCATCTTTCGGACGGCTGCTTTGTTGAATTTGGCGTAACGTATGGGAACGTGTAGTAGTCAGTGGAACTGACTAGTTCGCGTTCGCAATGCGGAGGCCAGGGGTTCGATCCCTCTTTAAGATCACTTTCCAGAGAACAGAACTGTAACGCCGATCGGATCGACTTTGAACTTCCGGCAAGACTTAACTTCCTTTTTGAACTTCCGGCAATTTAAGCTTCCAAAGTTTCGAAACTGGGGAGAGCCGGACGCGCGGAATTTCTAGATTTTTGCAAACTAACGGCAAGCAATTGCTTCGAACGGCGGCAAAGAAACTCTTCGAGTGACATTCTTCCGAGACTTCGCTCATCCATCACAGATCAGGTCGCATTGACTAAGTGGACGATCAAACGCGGCTGGTTTGGCGCCGCCGTTACTATCAGCGCCGCGCTAAACTGACCCTGACTGCTGGGACTGAAGGTGGCCTTACAAACCTGCAGTTTTTTGCCGGATCGATCCCGCCCAGCTTTTCGTCTTTAAAGGTAAAGACGCCCGGACGAGTATCAATTCCTACTCCGCCCACAATCACCACCGACGGCCGCGTATTCTGAGCTGTGATGGGAAGCTCTTTAGTCGATCCCGTCGTGACTGGGCCGAAGTCGACGAGTTGACAGAGCATCCCGCGTCTCGCATCGATCCTGGCACATCGCTACCAGTAATCTGTCAAGACAAATAAAGTCTTTTGCTGAGTGGAAGTTGAGTTTATAATGACCGTATGAACTTTACGAGAACTGAGGACCGTTTGGGGTCCGAAGAGGTTGGCGGAGCGCCCGTCGATCCCACGCCGCTGGCGGGCACCTGGTTGAATACCGACAAGAAGACTCGCGGAATTGCCAAGCTCGTTTTGACACAAGATAACGGCGCATTAAAAGCCTAGGCATTCGGTGCCTGTGATCCGGAAGCGTGCGACTGGGGAGAGGTCCCCGGGTTTGCGTTCAGCAGCGGAGTGAGTTCGCCGGAAGGAATGGCGTTTACCGCGCTTTTCGATTTTGGCTTCATGGAGTCGCTGCTTGCGGTCTATCTCAAAGGCGGGATTCTGGTGCTGGATAGCTTTAACACTTTCAGAGACGACTCTGGTCGCTCGAATTATTTTTCCCCAGAATTCTTTCATAGTTAGAAGAAGCTGAGATCGACTCGAAGCGACGCGGAAGACATAACATGCGGCTCGAATTCACGAGACAAAATGACTTACCGGAAGCGTCGGATGGCGCGGCGGGCCGAGGGACGATCAATCCCTCATCACTGGTGGGTATCTGGCATAGTTTTGATACGGAGACGAGAGGCATCATCAAGTTAGTTTTGTTGGAGCAGCGAGGGGCTTTGACTATGCAGGTTTTCGGAGCGGGTGAGTCGTCCGAAATTGACTGGGGAACGGTTCAAGGTCAAGCCTTCGCTGCAAGTATCGACGGAGTAGAAGGCGTCGCCTTTAGAGCTTTCTATGATTTCGGTTTCTTGGAGACCCTAGTAGCCGCCTACCTCAACAAACGGATCCTGGTGGTTGATACCTATAACACTTTCAAGGATAACCGCGCGCGCGCCAATTACTTCTCCAGAGATCATTTTTATCAGTAGGCCGTGCGCTATCCAAACCGAACCGGGTCTTTGAGGACCATAAGAGGCCCAATCAGACAGGCATGAGTTCTGACATTACGGGTCAATCAGTAGTGAAGGGGACACAATGAACGGAGCGCGAGCTTCGCGAATTAGTCAGCAAAAAGGCGCTGAAAATATGGCCGGCTCCGCGGCTCAGAGAAGTGGGTCCGGGCTCAGCGAGTCAGCACTCAAGGAAGAGCAAACCCGACAGTTGCTTCGAAGTTTCGGAGACGGCGACATAGACGCCTTCTGGAGACTTTGGGATCTGCATCACGGACATCTATACCACCTTTGTCTATGGCAGATGGGAGGGGTACACGATGACGCGGAAGAAGCGCTCAGCCGGGCAATGCTCCGGGCCTTCGAGAAACTTCCGGGCAACAGTCACCAGATTCAAAACTTTAGGGCCTGGCTGAGCAAGCTCACCCTAAACCTGTGTGTGGACCTACACCGAGAACGCACCAGGCAGATCCGCAGGCTAAAAAGCATTGAAGATCTCTGGTTCGGCGCCAGTGAGCTATTGACCGCTGTTTCGAACTCGCCAGAGGAAGCGTTCCTGAGTCGGGAGATCTTCGGTCACCTTTGTGATGAGGTCGACGATCTTCCTTTGCCGCTGCGCGAGCCGTTTGTGCTTCGCTTCTTCCAGGAGATGGCATACCGAGATATTGCTACGCGCCTGATTCTATCGACCGAGAACGTTCGCAAACGGATACAACAAGCCAGAGGCATCTTGCGAGAGCGCTTGCAGCAGGTCGAACCGGCGCGTCGGCCGGCGACGGGGACATCAACGGCACAAGAGACTTCGTGGCAACCAACATCCCGCTTTCGTAGAAAACGGCAGACGCCAAGCGTTCTCCAGCCGGTTAGTGCCCCAATTTGAGTTTCAGAGTTCAGCCGTCAGGCTGCGAGGAGGAGACCAGGCTGAAGCTTGAGATCTAGACCGGCTCACCACCTTTCAGCGAAGAGTTGAACAAAACAAGTTACTGTTTTGTTCGTGCCTCCAGGATCAACTTTTGCGCATTATCGAACCTCAAGCCAACTGACGGAGACTCGAGATAGACGTAATAGAATCCCTCCTGCGGTGCCTCAAACAAAATTTCGTATATGCCCCGCTCGACTTCTTTGGCCATCTGACGGTTTTGCCATATTCCGGGCGCCAGGAAAATGAGGGAACCAACGTCAGTCAGGCTGCCTTTGAGTTCTTTTGTTTTTGGATCGGACAACTTGAACCGCAAGCGGGTGCTTTCACCAACTCGAATCGTGCGACTACTAACGAGCGGCTCAATCCGCACGCTGCCGAAGTCTCTAGTTGCCTCCAGGTCCGGATCGGCCTCCACCCGCACTGGAAAGCAGTGAACAATCCGCGGCGTGTCGAGCAGGAAGGCGAGATCAAAAAGGCCGGCACGAGTCAACCGCGCGGTAGTTTCGTATAGCCCAGGCGACTGTTCCTTCAAGCTGCGATCTACGACCAGGACCGCTCGTGGCTCGCGGGAATAGTTGCTGAAGGTTCCCATCGGGGCCGCCATGCCTTCTTTGTAGTAATAGATAGATTTGTCAGCGGGGTTGACGACCAGAACTGCATCTTCTCCCGGGGCCTGGACGATCGCATCGGCCGGACTGCTTTTGGATGTCTTACCCAGAGGCTGCTGTCCACCGGGAAAGTCAAATACCGCCACCTGCGCCGTGGTCACGTCACTCTTGGGCAGCTGCATCATCGTCACTATCTCACTTCGTTGAGAGCGGATATAAGCGAGGCTATTGGAGAAAGAAACCTGATCGGGGCCATTCCGAATATCGGCAGTTTGAATAATACGGTTGGAGGCCGTATCGAATATGTGTACAAGGTCTTTCGCTGGATTTGGGATAAAGCCGAATCGTCCTCCTGGGGCAAACTTGATTTGGCCAAGTCCGGGCTCGCCCTCGATCCTCGCAACGACCTTTAGCCGCAAGCCATCGATGGCGGCTATAGTGCCGTCAATCTCATCCACCACGTAGGCCACGCCGGCCGCTTGAGAAAATGCGATCGAAGAAGGTTTTCGCCCTGTAATTATGTCGCTTATTTTTTTGAGACTTCTGACGTCGATTACTGAAACTGTGCCGGCTTCACTGTTCGTCACGAAGGCGAAGCGATTATCGTTGCTGATCGCTATTTCGTGGCGGCCCTTCCCGGTTGAGATCCGCGCTGCGATCGTTAATCGTTCTCCGTCAATCACGGCGACTCCGGAGTCTTCACCGCTTTCCGTCGATCCAAATCCTATCCAAACATTCCGGCCGTCAGGTTGAACGACAATTCGACTCGGACGTGATCGCACGTCGATATTTGTTAGGACTTTCCAGGCGAGGCTATCAACGATGGCGACTTGATTTGAGTCCGGCATCGAAACAAACAGTAGCTTGTTGCCGGCAGTCAGCGCCCAGTCTTCGCCGGGGCTTTTCAAACTGACCAGCGCCAGAAGCTTCGAACCGCCATAACCGAAATGCGGATCAATAACCGACACAGTCGCGTCGCCGTTTAGCGCCAGGACATAGTAGCTGTTCAAGTCGAGCTGCGGGCGTGTCAGCACGCTGCCACCGATGAAACTCTTAACCTTTGTGGTACAGTCGGCGCTTTCGCCGGTTTGCTGAAGATCCATCCAGGCCGCCGGATGAGTTCCGGTCACCGGCGCGCCACTAGCTGCGTAGCTGATCTTGATTTGAACTGTGACGTAGTCCCCCTCGCGTAACGAGGTGGCTGTTTTGTTGGCCGCCGACAAGGGTCTAACGCTCATGTCGACCGCAATACCCTGGAAGATTGCTCTTTGCTCCGCAGGTTTCGATTGATCTGGTGCAGGGGATGGCTGCGCAACTGGCGTGGGCCGAGGCGTGGCCGTTGTTGTCACCTGGACGGAAGGCTTGCCTCGGCCTTCACTCTGGGCGGCAGTGCGCGACTCAAGACAAATCACGAAACAGCACATCAGCGCTAAAGTGCCCGTATTGAATTTATTCATAAGCTTGAGAAGAACCAGCGGAAATATTTGCGACACCTGGCACTGCCTTCATCCGGGAGGCTCCCGCGGATCGCGCTCAGTGCCGCTGTCATGTTTAGCAAAATCCGACTCTATTAACAAGATAGCTCTTGCTGACTCTCTGATCTGTCAACCAAGGCCGGCTCAAGTTGATCCGGGAACTTCACAGTTGTCTGATTCACGTCGTCTTAACAATGAATGTCTGTCTCGGTTGCGGTATGACAAAATCACAAACTATGGCTAGTCACCTCCAACGACCGCAACCTCCGTTTTGAGATTTGCTGATCTGGAGCAGGGAGCGCACGATGAGTGAACGTGAAAGAGAGGGTAGAAACAGCGAGCGTTCAGATTTGGACGGCGCTCGTAATTCCTGGTCCAGGGACACAGAAGCTGCTGATCTGAGCACCGGAATTCTTGCTTCGCTCCGAACTCTCGGGTACGCGCATGTCGCTCGGCCGCATACTGCCGGCGACTTTGAAATGACAGCGTGTCAACTAGGTTCGATCGTCCTGCGCACAGACCTGGCGATTACGCCGGAACGCAGTTCAATCGTCTACAAATCAGATGAAATCAGGCTTCATCAGGATAATCCGGAAGTTAACACCCTGGGTTGGTACTGCGTACAGCAGGATGAGATTGATGGGTCAGCTCTCCTGCTTGATACAGGGGATATTGTCGCCCACTTCTCCCGCGGCGAGATTGTTACGATGACCACAATAAACGTGCGGTACCCGGATCCCGATCAGGCTCGGCATAACCCGGACAGAGGATTGACTGCCTATCTGCTCTGGCCGCTCGTGAATGAGAAATCCACCCGCACGGAAGTTTATTACGTCCCGTGGCTGTTGGCTGATTCTTACGACGAAAATCAGCGGCGCGTGCTGGCGAAGTTCACCGAATACCTCCGAGCAAAAGAGGAAACCCAATTGGTTCGAATCAGACTAAAAGCGGGAGAGAGCCTCTTCATTGACAACAACCGCATGTTGCATGGCCGTGGTTCGATTTCCCAAAACAGCAAGAGGTTTCTGAAGCGAGTATGGATCAAGCGCTGAGATTTCACTGGAGCCTGTCGCGTGTGGGCGACAACCTGAGATCATCTAGACCGCTGGCCGAACAGGCCGGGTTATTGAGCTTTGATGAGCAGGTTGATTTCTGTCGCCGGGCCGAAGCGTGCGGCATCGAATCCGTCCTGATGGCGTTCGGTTTTACCAGACCAGATCCGGTCGTGCTGTCGATGGCGCTCGGTATGGAAACCTCAAAGATGAAATTCATGGTCGCGATTCGTTCCGGGGTGGTCACTCCCACCCTTTTCGTTCAACAAATCAACACCCTCTCCAGGCTGACTAACGGGCGCGTTACCGTGAACATGGTTACTGGCCACATACCTCGTGAGCTGGGATATTACGGCGACTTTCTATCGCATGACGAAAGATATGCGAGAACTGATGAATTCCTGACGATTTGCCGTGCTTTCTGGCGGAGTGAAGGTGAAGTCAACTTTAGCGGCAAATACTACAAGATCGAAAACGGCACGGTGAACATCCCCTTCATGTCCGATCGGACCGCGGGACCTGAAATTTTCCTCGGAGGCAATTCGCAACTTGCGGATGAGATGGCCGTCAAGCACGCGGACTGCTTGTGGCGATTTCCCGACGCCCCGGAGAAACTGCGAGCGCGGGTCCAACACATAAAAAATAACAAGACAGAGGTCGGGCTGTTGGTCTCCGTAATCGCGAGGGCAACGCGGGAGGAATCGATCAGAGCTGCGCAGGCCTTGCTGCAAACGGTAGGCGCAAAATCCAGAGAGGTCCAGAGCGAGGTGTCGCGCAAATGCGACTCGGTAGGTGTCAAGACGAACTTCAAACTTGCCGAGAGCAGCGAATCGCAGTGGTTGACTCCATGTTTGTGGGTCGGCGCCATTCCTTATCTGGGTGCCCCGGCAATTGCCCTGGTAGGTTCATCGGAAGAGGTGGCAGGGGCAATCGTCGAGTACAAGCGAATCGGCATCTCTCAATTCTTATTCATGGGTTGGCCAGACCTTGAAGAGATGATCCATTTCAGCCAGGAAGTTTTGCCGCTGGTCAGGCAGAAAGAACGAGAGCACGAGTTGGAGAGCCAGGTTGGAGCCGGGCGCAGGATCTCTTAAATCGGCAGTCAGCAGCGCTTTCATCGGACGTCGCCGGAATCAAGAAAGGAGAGCAGTATTCATGCCTTTGAGATTTCATTGGAGGCTACTCATGGGTGGCGAGACAGCGGGGATAACCAGAGCGGCAATGTACAGCCGGGTTGAAACCAGCCTCCCTGATCTCGAGGCCCAGATTCATTTCTGTCGTTGTGCGGAGGAAAGCGGGATCGATTCTCTGTTGACTGACTTTGGTTTTTCCAAGCCCGATTCGATTTTGCTCGCGGCGGCCCTGGGCCTGGCCACCGAAAAGATCAAGTTCATCGTCGCATACCGTTCCGGACTGCTCGGCCCTACCATTTTCGTACAGCAGCTCAATACTCTTTCGGCCTTAATAGATGGCCGGTTTTCTCTTAACATAGTGGCCGGCCATTCGCCCGACGAGCAGCGTTTTTATGGAGACTTTTTGTCCCACGATGAACGATATGCTCGCACCGAAGAGTTTCTATCCGTTTGCAGGGCTTTGTGGAAGCGAAATGGAGACGTGACCTTTAACGGTAAATACTATCAGGTTGAGAATGCGAAACTGAACATACCCTTCGTATCCAGCGACCGAAAGTATCCCGAGATATTCATTGGCGGCAGTTCACCTCCGGCGCAAAGACTGGCCATCAATCACGGAACTTGTTGGATGCGGATTGCAGACGCGCCGGAAAAGGTGCTCCCCGCAATCCGTCCCGCATTAGACGCAGGTGTAGAGGTCGGAATGCGCATGGGGATCATTGCGAGGCCTTCGCGCGAAGAGGCGGTGCGCGCCGCGTATTCGCTAATCGAGTCCCTGGATGCCGAAGCAAAAGATGCTGAGAAAGAGAACGAGTTCGTGAAGACGAGCGATTCGACGTCGATCAAAGCCGCCTACGACCTCGAAAATGAATGGCTGACTCCTTACTTGTGGACCGGAGCTGTTCGTCAGATCGGGGGACCGGCAATTGCGCTGGTGGGTTCGCCGGAAGAGATTGCCGCGGCCATCATGGAATACCGAGACATAGGCGTCACGCAGTTTATCTTCTCCGGCTGGCCCAAGCTTGACGAAATGGTTTACTTCGGCAAAGAGATTTTGCCGCTTGTCAGAAAGAAAGAGAACGCGACTGCCCGCGGAAACTCAAATTAGAGCGAGGTCTACCCGAATGGGGTTCAACCATGATTCGTTTCGCGATTCGCAGCGAGAGTACATATTCAAGTGCATTGCCAGATTCTGCCATTTGAACGGCTTGCGCCGAGGATACTATCTTGAGTTCGGTTGCCATCGAGGGAGAACCTTACGCCTTGCCTGGGATCATTCAAAGGAAATGTTTGACTGGACCTATGTTGCCTTTGATTCATTTGAGGGCATGCCGGAGATTACCGAAATCGACCACAACCCGATGTGGAAGAAGGGCTCCTCTGCAACCAGTGAGGCGGAGCTGATCGCCATCCTCGAAAGTGGGGGAATGCCGAGGGATCGACTGATCACCGTCCCCGGATTTTATGATCAAAGTCTGACCAGCGAAACCGCGGAGAGTTTACTCCCACAGAAGGCGGCGGTGATTTACATCGACTGCGATTTGTACATTTCCACCGTGCCGGTTTTGACGTTTATCAGAGCTTTTCTCCAAACCGGCACAATTATCATCTTCGACGATTGGTTTTGTTTATATGGAGATCCGAAACGGGGACAACGTCGAGCCTGGGCTGAGTTCCGCCGGGACCATCCCCATTTGCGCTTCGTCGATTTCATAAGCACCGGCGAGGCTCAGGGATTTATTCACATTGGCGAGCAAGAATCAGCGGTGGGCAAGAATCGATAGGTCGCGTCAGCTTGTTGCCGGCAGCGTTCTGTCCCTTCGGGTCGTTCTCTCTGGTCTCAACAGCGATGGCCAAGATATTCATTAGAGGACTCTATCCCTATACCAGCGGTTCGTCGGTTCCTCCGTCTGGAATCAGGGTAATGAGTTCGTATGAGCAATGGGCCAGATTTGAGTGTTTACTGAAAACGTGTCTTTCTGAACTGGGCCATCAAGTAATCGAGCAGCGGGAGCATCCGTCCACGGCCGACGATCTTCGCGGGGCCAGCGTCAGAATATACGCACACAAAACCAGGCGTGACCTGATCGGCAATCTGTTTTATAAGCAGATGCACCTGTCAGAGTTGTTTACGATAGACAATCTGGGCTGGGGCGCGGACCATTCAAAGATGCAAGAGCCACCCGCCTTTCTCGATATCGAACCGGCGCGGGCTGAACAATTCGTAGCCTCATTACGGCTTGAATTCCTGCAAACGGGGGCATCGAAAATCGCCCAACCGAATCGCGGTGGATCAAGCTCGTTGCCGGATGACTACATCTTTGTTCCGATTCAGACGCCGAGAGATTACGTTCAAGTGCATCATGCTCCGATTCAAGTGTTGTCCTTCGTTCGTCTCATAGCCGAATGGGCAAATGAGTGTCAGCAGAATGTCGTGTTCAAATTGCACCCGGGTCTTTTCCATACGGTTGATTGCGATAACGAAATCATTAATGCAGTACACCAGTATGCCGAGAGAAGTCCTTATGCTTTCTGCCGGCAGGCTAACGTCCATGATTTAATCGCAAACGCGAAGGGGGTCTTCACAATTAATTCCGGGGTTGGGTTTGAGAGCTTGATACACGGTAAGCCCGTCGTCACGTTCGGCGCCTGCGATTACCAGTGGGTAACTTTCCGGGCCACGGCCGACTCTTTGGACGCCGCCAGAGAATTCGTCTTTGTGTACCCGGACGAGCTGCGACAATCCGCTTGCCGGTTTGTCTACCATTACTTCTTTCGACATGCTTTCAGTATCCAGGGTAGATACATCGCCGACTCGCGGCGTCGGCTAATCAAATATTTGGCGAGCGTACTTGGCAACTGACTCTGTTCGCGTTCGGGCCACCCAATGTAACACTCGATGCGTTTCCGGTTATGCAACAGAAGTCGAAAATTCCGCTAATGAAAAATGATTTCGGCGAGTGGGCGCAGCACTACGCTTCCATCCCTTACGATCATTACAAACAGGAGGTCTACCACCTCTTCATCGAAATTCTCGTGCATCTGAAGTCTCACTCGCGCGTGCTGGACGTCGGGGCCGGGCCGGGCAATCTCTCGTATGAGTACTTCAAACGCTATCCCAACAGTGCGTCCCGGTTTGTCTTGATGGACGCCAGCCGCGAGTTGTTGAAGGTTGCCGAAAACCGCTTTAAATCAAGAGGTGGCCAGGTCAGCACGGTGCTGAGATCATACAACTCGGAAGACTGGCATAAGGGTCTAGGAAAATTCGATGCGATAGTGTCGAACAATTCTTTGTTTCATTTGCGTCCGCAAAGTCTGCTCAGGTTCTATGACGCCTGCTATCACCGGCTTAAAAGGAATGGGGTGCTACTTAACCAACAGGCCTTCGGGTACGAATCCCGAAATCGACCCGCCGTCCTCGACGGCTTCTCCAGATTTGTGCAGACGATCCCGCAATGCATACTGCCGCAATATCCAGTGTCTGGGACGAAGATTGACCTGCGCCGTTTGCAGATTCAAAAGACAGCCGCGGGCAAGAGACGCGTCAGGGCAATTGAGCACGCAAGAGCGGCGGGGATCGAAATTGCGGAGGCAGATGAGCATCAGTATCTGACGGCGGAGAAACATCTGGACGGTATGCGACGCGCCGGCTTTACGGCCGGGACTATTTGGCAGAAACGTGATTTTGCGGTGCTCATGGGCGTAAAAGGAAAGCCGCTCGGTGGCGATAATCGATGTAAATAACCCGAAAAGAGCCAACGATGAGTTTCATATCTCAAAGGCACGGACAGTTCAAGTATTTTGACTTGCAACTGGGCCACCCGACATGGAGAGGGAAGCGGATCCTGGACTTCGGCGGAAATATCGGCAACCTGCTTCGAGATCCGAATTCAACTATCGAACATGAAAAATACTGGAGTATGGATGTTTCGAAGGATGCCATCGAAAAGGGCAACCAGGATTTCCCGAAGGCCCATTGGGTCTTTTATGATCGACATAACTTTGCTTTCAATTCCACCGGCATCGAAGGCTTGGAACTGCCGCCGCTGGGCCAGGAATTCGACTACATACTTGCCTATTCCGTTTTCACGCACACCAAACGTTCCGAAATGATCGACTTAATATCGCAATTGCAAAACTGGCTGACGGCCGAAGGAGTCCTGGCCTTTACCTTCATTGATCCGCATTTCAATCCGTCCAAAAGCAATGGAAGCATTCATCCCGGTTACTATCACGGAACTTGTCTAAGACAGCGCCTGGAAAGAATGAAGCAGCACGACCCCGCGGTCGACGTCTTGTTCCTATTGGAAAAGGCCAGGGGCGCGCGCTGGTGTATCTTGCTGAATGACCACGACCTTTACATCGAGAGCGAAGTCTTTAAGTATTATGACTCGAGTGATAAGCGGTCGCTGTGCGCCTTCTACACTGCTGACTATTTGCAGGCGACCTATCCGGATGCAAACGTGCTGGCCCCGCCGCCAGGCGCTTACGCCCCAAGCGAGGAATCGGTATTGCAGCATTGTTGTGTCATTAGAAAGGATCGCAGCCGATGAACGTATCTGTTTCACCTGAACAGGTCGAGCAATACGAACGCGACGGTTTGCTTTTTCCGATGTTGGTATTGACGCCGGATGAAGTCTCGAGATTCCGCGCGGCCTTCGAACACCTGGAAGCCCGCCTCGGCGGCCGGCCGCAGCACCGGCAATTGATCCAGCCGCAACTCTGCTACCGTTGGGCTTACGATCTAGCGACGCATCCGGCAATCCTGGACGTGGTCGAAATGATGATCGGGCCCGACATTCTGGTCCACTCGACCTCGATCTTTCCGAAGTATCCGCGGGAACCTGAGCAGATTTTATGGCATCAGGACGCGTACTACTGGGGCTTGAGTGTGCCGCGCTTGATTTCCGCCTGGGTCGCCCTGACTGAGAGTAACGTCGCGAATGGGTGCCTGCGCGTGGTCACGGGCACGCATGGGCAAGCAGTGCTGCCGCATCAACAGAGCTCGAGCTCTAAGAAGACCCGGTTGAGTTTGGAGGTAGCGGTTAAGGTTGACGAGACCCGAGCTACCAATGTGGTACTTGGGGCCGGGGAGATGTCGCTGCACCATCCGTACATCGTTCACGGATCGTGTCCGAATCGGACTGATGAAAAGCGAATCGGGTTTGCTATTCGTTTTGTCGCGCCGCAAGTAAAGCAATCACTCCCGCATCATGCGGTGATTCTGGCCCGTGGGCGGGACACCTATAAACATTTTGAGCAATTGAAAGAGCCACCGTCCGACAACATCGACGAAGGCATCGCCGCCCAGATCAAAGCGGCCGAGTTCATAGACTCAATTCCGCGAAGGTTTCAGTAGAGCAAGCCTAACGGTTTCCAGGTAGAGTTCGTTGGGCGAAGCCGGTGTATCCGAATGATAAGCGAGTGGCATCAGAAACAAAGGCTGCTGCAAACGGTTCTGCCGGATGGCTCCTGGCAAAATGAGCGCTGTTACGTGCTGGGCGGCGGCCCATCGCTTAAGAATTTTGATCTCTCAGCCGTGACCGGCAGCCGCGTGATTGCGGTGAACCGCGCCTATGAAATCTGTCCCCAGGCAGACATTGTCGCCAGTTGTGATGATTGCTTTTACAGTTGGCACAATGACGATCTGCGCTTCCGCAACCATGCCGGACTGAAAGTGATGATGCTGGTGGATCCGAATCCACACCTCAGGTCTGATGTTTGGGTTGTGCCTGGCAGAATTGAGCGCTGCATCGGGTCGATCAAAGAAGGCTTGGGCCACGGCTGGAACAGCGGCTACGGCGCGCTCATGCTGGCCGTTGCACTCGGCTGCGACCCGATATACCTCGTGGGTTTTGACATGCAAGGGAATGCCGGCGCCAATACACAGACTTGGTGGCACGATGGATATCCCCTACAAAACGATGCGTCCTGCTATCAGCTATACGCCGACGAATTCAAGTGGGCCGCAGCCAGCGGTCTAATCAAATCGCGGGTCTATTCGTTATGTCCAACCGGCGGACTGCGAGACGTATTTCCTCGGCCTGAGCCAGTCTTCGCCAATTTCTACACTGCCGGCTGCGGCTACGATGATCATGCCAGGCGTCTGGTCGTCAGCCTGAATCGCGTGGGCGCGCTGATCGATCAGGAGTCGCTTACCTATCCCGGCAGTTGGGCCAGGGCCCAGGCCCTTAAGCCGGCGTTTCTGCAGCGTAAATTGAACGAGAACTTCCCGCACCCGATCGTCTGGGTTGATGCGGACGCGATTGTTAGGCAGCGGCCGACACTCTTTTATCAATGGGCGGACGATCAGAACGCCCCTGACATTGGCGTCCATTATAAGAATGGAGACGAATGCCTGAGTGGTACGGTGTGGCTGAAGCAAAGCGAACTGACGCGGGATTTGCTCAGGCGATGGGTGAAACTGCAGGCCGCTAACCCCGAAGAGTGGGATCAAAGACTGCTCGAACACCTGATTAGCGAAAACCACGACCTCACGGTCGGGCGGCTACCCGCAACCTACTGCCAGATCTTTGACAGCATGAAGGACGCCGGCGAGCCCGTAATTGAACACTTTCAACATAGCAGGCAGGCGAAGGATCCCGCGGAACCGGATGCCAGGCAGGAGGTCGCGTTATGGAACCGGCCGGCATGAGTGAGGCCATCAAGAAGTCGTATGACGCGCCCAGAGCGGTAGAGAGCTATGGCAGAAACACAACGCTGCTCAAAGCAGAGGATGTCATCCTTTCCTACCTTTCCGGTGAACTTAGGGACAAGGCAATTTTGGACATTGGGGTGGGCGGGGGCAGAACCGTGCCGTACCTGACTAGTCTTAGCCAGGATTATACCGGCGTCGACTATTCGGACAGCATGTTGAAATACTGCGCGGAGAAATACAGGGATACGAAGCTGTTGCTTTGCGACGCGAGGAATATGGATGTCTTTGAAGATGGGGCTTTCGATGCCGTTTTTTGCTGCTGGAATATGCTCGACGATGCCAACCACGCAGATCGATGTCGCATGCTCAGAGAAATTTATCGCGTGCTCAGGCAGCAGGGGCGCTTTATTTTTTCCGCTCACAATCTGGATTTCAAGAGGAGATCCGCCTATAAGTTTCGCGGCTTTGTCTTTGCTCCGGACCCGTTCGAATTGATCAAGCAGAATGCTGTGCGCCTTAAGAGATACTTCCAAGGGATTCTGAATCATCTTTATCACTCGAGACATGAGGAACACACGCCTGAGTATTCGATCGTCAACGATCCTTCTCACAGTTTTAGCCTGTTGACCTACTACATAAGGAAAGAAAATCAAGTAAAACAACTCGAGGCTTTGGGCTTCTCAGATATCCAAATGGTCGATGAGCACGGTGACTTTATCAGCCTCGATTATGATTGCCGGGACGGTTGGATTTATTACATCGCCCGCAAAGCAACGGGCCAGGTTTAGTTCTTTCCGACCGAGATCTGGAAACGAATGAAAACTGTCTATCTGCATCTAGGCATGCCTAAAACCGGCACTACCTTCCTGCAAACCAGATGCTTCCCGCATCTCGAAGGCGTTAGCTACCAGGACAAAGATATTGTCGAGTTACTAAATCGGGTCATTTATTCGAATCCCATTCTCGTTGATTTGAACCGCATCAGAGATGAAGCCGATATCCTGATAAGCAGGGTGGATGAGGACCGCCTGCTAATCAGTCATGAGCGCATTTTTGGCGATATGCTCAGGAACTATCAGGATAATGTTTATCTCACCGGCTGCTTGAAAGTCATTTTTCCAAAGGCGAAACTCATCATCGTGGTCAGAAGGCAGGATGATCTCGTCGAATCAATCTATAAGCAGTCGTTGCAGTCGTTCTGTTACCAAAGGCTCAATAGCTTTCTCAATTATAGAAACAAAACCTTTGAAGATGCGCTGGATCAGCACGGGCTACCCAACATCGATGTCAAACAAATCAACTTGTACAGCTACGTTAGAAATTACGTCGAGCATTTTGGCAAGGATAACGTGACCGTGCTTCCCTATGAGTTGCTGCGACGTGACCAGCCCGCATTCCTGAATAGACTGGCCGCCGCAATCAACGTTGAGCCCTTTCATCCGGCGCTAAACTATGAAGAGAATCGAAGCTATTCGTGGCTCTCGTGCCGGATCGCATTACTGCTGAATCGATTTGTCCGGGTTGAAGGAGATGGATCCAGAGTGCTCCAGTTCATTCCCAACAAACCCCTTTCGCGATTGCTTCGCAAAAAACCCGCGGAGGGAGGACTCGATAAAATCCTACGCGCCATCAACCGCCGCCTGACACTCAGGCACGTGCTGCAAAACGGAGTGGATAGAGTTGTCTATGTCAGGCGCAATTTGATCAGCAAGAAGAAGCGCGAAAGGATAATGGAGTTTCACCGCGAATCGAACGCGAGATTGGATCGGGAGTTCAATCTGGACCTTAAACTTTATGGCTACTACTAGCTTTGCATAAAGTCGATCTTATTCGGAGCGAACCTGTGGATGCTGGGAGCGCGGACGTCCCGTCCGCACAGTTGTGCTTGCGGCGTGATGATCCTTTCGCGGCAAAGCTTATTCGCGCTTCGCGCTCCCAGCTACAGGCGCTAATGAACCGGCGCCAGCGAGGCGGCCAGCTCGAGCACTGCCAGGAGCCAGCCATCGAGACTCCACTGTTTTACCAGGTCGGCAATCTCGAATCGGCTGGCGAATGTTTCTTGTCTTTGAACTCTCAACTGTTTCAGTTGGGCCGCGATCTCCCGAGAATCGCCAGCGAGACGAACATATCGAGGAGCCTGTCGAGAAAAAAAAGGGGCCCAACCTACCGGCGTTGAGACGACGGGCAAGCCGCTAGCCAATGCTTCAAACAAAGGGAGAGGTCCGGCCTCAGTTGTGCTGGTAATCACGACGCAATCCAGATTCTGATAGAGTTCCGGGTAAGTTGAGATCGCATGTGAGTCTCTGTCGTAGAGCCGGCAATCGACTCCGTTCGCGCGCAAGCCGGCGGCCGCGTCGCCGAGTCCGGATCCAATCAGCTCCACCTTCAATTGCTCAGGTCCGAGATCGAGTTCCAACATGGCCTGAACAAACCAGCCCAACCTTTTCCTTGGATGTTCTCGCCCGATCCATCCGACGCTGAAGCAGGCAGGTAGTTGCCGACGTGGAACAAACGTCTTCAGCGCCCCCAATGGCCTCTCGAGAATCGGGATTCCCTCTAACGAAATTCCTTCATGAGTAAGGATCGCGCGCTGGTCAGGGTGAGAAAGCACCAAAGCTCCAGCATCGCGGACAGCTCCCCGAGAACCGTTTTGCCGATACATCTCATCGTCGAAGAGAACGTCGTGGATACAGACCACAGTTCGCCGGAGGTCGGGTGATTTAACCGCTTCCATGGTCCGCAGGGCCACCCATGTGTCAGCGGTCATCAACGGCTTCTCCGAGATCGTTACTTCAAAGTTATGAATGTGGTTGAGACGCTGAAAGTGGTCTTTAAGATCTTCGAACAGCCAGCCGCGATCTTCGGCATAGACGTTGATCTTGAGCATCGCTTTTTCCTTCGAAGGCTGAATCAACCGGTTTGCTAATTTACTGCGGGGCTAAAGCGGCCATCAACGCAGGCGATCCATTTCCCATCAGGGTTCAGCTGCGGATCAATATGGTGCATCCCCTGTCCATTCCAATCGCTCCCGGGCCTCAAGACGGGACTGCCTTCGCTTTCTCGCTCTTGATAGCTCGTCGGCGTCAATTCGGAAATCTCAAACGCGCGGACCTGCGTGCCATACCTCGGGTAACAATCCTGGGCGTATCGAATCACCCGATCATTGAATACGACAACTCTGCCGGCGGGTCTGGCTATGCGGGGGTTGTCCCGGATCAAGGGACTGTGCGGATGTTCAGACCATGGGCCCGGCAAACTATCGGCGAAGAATAGACGAAGAACATCATGCGCGAACGGGCTCGAGCACGCAAACATCCACCACCTGTCGTCGAAGCGGAAGACAGATGAGTCGGCGAAGGTCCCGTCGATCAAATCGGCGCAATGGATCCATTCGAAGGGAAAGCTGGCCGCCCTATATAATCTGATGTGATTGGCCTGAAGGGTCTCCGGAATCATGTAGTAATCGCCCGCGTATTCAAATACATAGGGGTAAGAAAGATGGAACGGCTCGGCCAGTACGATTTGGCAGTAACTCCAGTCGAACGCATTCTGGCTCATGGCCATCCCAATCTCTCCTTTTCGCGTGAGCGCGTTCTTCGCTTCAAAGAACATGTACCAGGCATCGTCCGCTCGAATCATGAATGGATCAGCGACAAAGGAAACGGGAACATCGGAAACATTTGACTGCGTGAGCACCGGATTTTCGATTCCTGGCGCCGGAAGAAGCCGCAAAGGGGATTCGCCGACATATATGCCGATGGACCAGGTTTTCAATAGTCCGTCGAGTAGATCCACGTGCTCAGAAGTCTGTGCCACCGCCGGGTGGGCCGTTATCAGGCTCGTGGCCCGTCCCGACGTTCGATCTGTTGAGTTGAATTTGTGCTCATCGACTTCTTTCATCTGTGATGCCCGTCTTCGAGTGCTATTCTGAGTTTTCCAATCTCGGCCAGTTATATTCATATCTGGATTTGAAGTCCTCGTGCTTGATGTCATCGTCCGTGAAGCCTAGTTCTATGACGTAAACGTCAAATCCGCCATCTAAGGCGCGTCGGCCGGCTATATGCACCCCCAACTGTCCGCGGATGTCCGGAGGCGCTGTATCTTTGTATGCGTAGAAGCCACAGTAGTACTTGCCGTCAAAACGCCCAAAGCCTTCCCAGTCGGGATGGTTCGCCCGGTAAAGATCTTGGGCAACATAGGTGAAGACAATCGGATCTGTGCGACGCCACTCAGCAAGGTATGTGCCCACAATCTTGGAACTGTTCTTATCTGGAGCCGTCCCAATCGTGGAACGGTTCGTTCCTGAATGAGTGGCGAGACCACCGTCAGCCTCCAAGCTAGCGCGCAAGCCCATAAGATTCCCAGGTTTGCGCCACGCCAGGCAGAAGACTGCGAGAATAAGGACCGCGATTATGGCCAGCATACCCCGAATCGCAAGAGTGCGGTCTGCGCCTTCGCCCAGGCCTGCGACTATTCCTAAGATACCCTCGACGACAAGCACAATCAGCACGAAGAAGCCCAGCGGCGTCTGGACCGTCTTAATGATATTCATCCTGGACTGTGAGCTTTCACTATCGTTCTGTCTTTTCATCAAGGTCTCCCTGCCCCCCTTCATCAGACGGGTTTTAAGAACCCGAGTTCAGACCCGGCCCGCGTCGAATATCTGCCCAACCCTTACGATAGTTTACCGAGAGCGATCTTCGGCACTGCAAGTCTCATCAATTAGTCTCGCGCGATCGCTGGTCTTATGTTTTTGCCACACCAAGTCTCGTCCGTTTCGCCTGAGTTGATCCAGTTCGTCATGGTTTCCAGGATCCAGCACGTACCTTATTTTCGCTCCAGGTCCTCGTTTGAAACCCCCACATAGTGAACACCATCGAGGAATCCTTTTGCTTTCAGCGGTTCGCTGACCGCTCGATCCGCCAACAACAGAGAGCCGGTAGCTGTAATCTCAAAGTATTTTGCGACCGCGTATTTGTACTTGGAAGAGTCCGTGAAAGCCACTCTATACGTATTGATTCTCCTCGCATATTCGCGACCGATGCTGGTGTTTGTCTGATAGTCGAAATCGCAACGATGACCGGGATGATCATGGACAACTATTGGGTACGATCCGCAATCCGCGAGGGCTTTCACGCGCAGTCGCATAGGATAATGATCGTTGACAGCGCCGCTGAGAAGTATTGCGTTCTCCGGATGTTCGTTATGAGGAAGGAAAAAATCCGGCGAGGCCGAATGCGGCACCCAAATGACCCTCTTGGTCCTTAACTCAGGATAGTATTGGTCAAATACATATCCGTACGTGGCAAGGATAGTATCGAACATCGAGAATAGTTCGAGCTTGTCATGTTTGCTGTGATCTTCTCCATCGTGCAGGTCATCACAGAAAACGTACTTGACGCAATCCAGCGACTCGATCTCTCGCTTGCGCTGGTTCAATAAGTAGTAGCCCTCCCAAAACAAGACAACGTCCGGGAGTTGCCCCAATGCGTCCAACCACAAAGACTCGAGCGCTTCAGAGGAATAATATAAGTCCTCTGTTTCAATCTGCATCCATCCATACTTCGTGACCAGTTCCAGTATGATGTATGCGGCTTCTCTGGTCGTGTATCTGCTGCGGTCCTTGAGCTCAGAGATAATCAGTTTAATCATCGCTTAGCCTCGTCCTAAGCCGGCCGCTGAGCGGCTTGTTGGGTAGCGACCTGGTGGGATCAGCAAGCGCGAAAGCTTTAGCCGATCTCTCTCCCGTACTCCTTCACATAATCGTCCGCCATTCTTAGGTAATGAAAGTCTTTCAATGCCTTTTCCCGGCACGCCTTTGGAGAAATTTCTGAAATCCGCCCAATTGCTCTTTCATATTCATTCAAATCGGCGCATATAAAACCTACTTCTTCGGTCATCAGTTCCAGGCACGCTCCCCGATCGCTGCAAATGACCGGCGTGCCGGAGATCAAAGCTTCCGCGATGACCAATCCAAATGGCTCGTTCTGCATCGTGGGGAAAAGCAAACCTTTGGCGCCGGCAATTAGATCAGCTTTTCTGGCGCCGGAAACTTCGCCAACGAATTCTATTCCTTTCGACCTGCACATTTGGGCAAACTCGCCTTGCAGAGTCTTATTCTCGCTCGATCCGGCAATGGTGAGCTTAAAGCCAAGCTTTTCTGCCAGCGCAATCGCGAGCGGCAGGCCTTTTAGCTCTGCTCTTTCCAGCATCTTCACCATGAACAGGAAATAGTCGTCCTTGGTTTCGGAAAAGACATAGTCTGAAGGTACGATGCCATTAAGCACAAATCGATCACTTGCAAATGACCGGGCCTGCGATCGAGATACGAAAATAAAATTGTTTCCGATGCGGTTGAGGATTTCCTGGTCGCCGGTGTTCGGCGCATGATAGGTTCGGACCCATGGCTTGCCGCCCGTATCAACTGACTCGTTTATAAAATGACTCAAATGCCAGATGTCTACGTCGCGTCGACGCCGCGCGGTAGGCCTCACTCCTTTCGGCAGGGGCTGCGTCACCTCTCCCAATTGGTAGTAGACTTCATGACCGAGTTCGGCGAGTCCCTGAGCCAGATCATCATAGATCCGATGCGAGGCGATGCCACCAAGCTTTGCCGGATATCGGTGTCGGGAAGATATAAGAATTCGCATCAGCGCGAAATGCTATCAGTCTTTACTGATAATCAGATTTAGTGACGGCTGGCAAAAACCTTCTTGCAGTGTGGGAACTACTTCCCTTAGGAACGACACGTAACGATCTTCAATTGATTCTTCGATGGCCGGCTTTCCAGGCGGGCCTGGCTTTCGCCGAAATTCAGAAAGGCTGCTTACGACACTCAATTGTCCTACCGGTTTCATGGTAAGTTCGAACTCGTGAAAACTAACTCCTCGTCCTCGTCGGCGAAAATGAAGCATCGATTCCTCGCTCCCGTCCTCATAGAGCTCGCGAAAATTGTCTCGCGCACTGAAGCGAGCATACTGATAAGCCAAATCATCGGGAAGCCAAAAGAAGAAGGGCAACAGCGACGTGTGCCCGTCATGGTACCAGAGCCGGTTGGGTGTTTCGACTACGCACCAGAGATCGCCGGGAGCCAGCATCTCCCAGGTGCTCTTCATCGCGATCAATCTTTCCGCGAGAGTCATATGCTCAAGCGACGCATAAAAAATTATGAAATCGAAATGCTGATCTGAAAATAATTGATGTACTTCGGTGGCGTTCGCCTGAAAATACTGGGCCTCCAACCCGTAAAGGCTGCAGCGTGGTTCCGCCACTGTCAGAGAGTTTTTGTCGACGTCTACCGCAGTGACCCGGGCTCCCTGCTCAGCCAACGCGAAGGTCGAGCAACCGGTGCCGCAACCTATCTCGAGGAGACTTGAATCTTTCAGGGGCCGGACACTGTCCAACCAGGGAATGACCGAGCGCCGATCCATTTCCAAACGATTGAACACGTGGTTCGCCAGATCTCTTTGCCCCAACTCTGTTGCCAGATAGGGCTCGGGAAACCTGTTGAAGTAATTCTGCTGGAGCAAGGTTCTCATTGCTTCTGTTTTGGCCGTCTCGGCCGGTATGAAGCGCGCGGAAAGATGAATCGGAACTTCCGAATGGGGGAGCGGCGGTGGTCCCGAGGTCTCGTCCATTTTGGTTTGGTTCACGTCAAGCTCTGACGTCGAGCTCGAGCCGGCCGAGACGGCGAATGCCGTTGGCCCATCTCGTTTTGTACGACTCGTTGCCGCGCAACAAATCATATTCTTCAAGCTTCGCGGCGCAGGCAGCCTTGATCCCCGCCGCCATCAGCAAATTTCCGGGCGACCACTTTTCAGCCTCAGCCAAAAAGCCGCCGTTCCAAGTGCAGAGACTGTTTCGGCCCACCATGCAGAGATCCACGCCCAACAATCTTTCGTCTTTCATCAGCGCGAATGCTCGCATTCTTCCTTCAGCAAAGAGTTGCGGCAGCACCTTCCGCACAAAAGATCGAGGAAACGGCAACTCGTAATAACTCTCCGGGCCCCAACGATCGAAGTTGAGCGAGAGGAATGCCTCCGGCAGACGGCTCGGAGGAAAGCTCTCCGGTTTAAGTTCGTGGATGGCCAGGCAGTCCTTTTCCGCATTTCGTCGCGCGCGCCCGAGGCTTTTGCGAAGGTTGCTGCTCCTCGTGCGCAGAAACTCCTCGTAGTTTGAGGGAAGCTGAATGTGCCGGCTGTGTCCTTCGCAGACGTGATCAAAGTAGTCAGCCAGGTGGAGAGCTCGGGCTGCGCGCCAGCAATTGGAATCAGCACGAACCCGAGCGAGAATGACTCGACGGTGACCGGCCGCAGAAGAGAGCGCGTATTCTATTAGGCCCGCCGGCACAGAGTGATCATCTTCACGAGCGACAATATCGTTGTAGTCACTTAACTCGCTGGCAAACACAGCACTTGAACCCTCATTAATCAGCACGAGCGGCAAGACACCGGCAACTTCCTCGCCCCGGCGGGCGACAATGACATAAGGGGTGAGAGCGTTATTAAGCTTGCATGAAACGAGAAACCAACTTGCGCAACTGAAGGCCCTATTGCAAGGAGATTGGTCCAACAGTGCGTCCCAGGCCGTGGCGATTTCCTCGATCTCAGCGAGTGTGCCGAGGATCTCGTAGGTTAGGCTGCGGCGATTATGCGCCGCCGTGGTTTGGTCATCATTCCTCGCCTCGTTCAAGCTCGGTTTCTCCTCGCTGGGAGATTAACGATCGGCCCATGGACTGCTAGAGGGAATTCCACCCGGATGCTTTTCTAAAAAGACGCAGGAGAGGACAGAGCCTCTCCTGCACCTTTGCTTCAATTTGGCTGATGGTTACGGTTTCTTGGGCGTACCCAATGGTTTCTGCTCAAACCGATCCGTACTGTTGTTCTTGTTTTCAGGAGACACTGGAGCCGCCGTTCCAGTTGGCACTACCGGCGCCTCGAAGGTGATGGTGTATTTGCCTCCGAATTGTGAAATTGCGGTCACCTGGGCCGGCGCAGTTTGGGTGCTATTGAATTCCCAGGTTCCATTCAGGGCGTCAACGGGTTGGGTATGAAGAAAACCTGCATCCCCGGAACCGCACGTATTAACCTGACCGGAGCAGATATTCACCGTGCCCGCAAAGAGACCGGTGCTCGGCCGCACCGTGTCGGTCCCCTGCACCTTGAAGCTCGTGGTGGTCTTCGTGTAGGAGGTGATTGTCACGGTGTCAGGACACTGCGAACCACCACAGGCATCAGCCACCCTGAAGATGCCCCAGATTCCCTTTACGATTTGACCGCCGATAAACGTGCGGTAGAGATAGTCGCCGGGGACTGCGCCCTCGCCGCCGGCCTTGGGGACGACAATGTCGTAGTGGCTTGCCGCTCCATAACTATCGCGCGAGCCAATCCACTGCGAGAGCGGGTTGTCACCGATCTCGGTTGAGTTGTTCTTGTAAGGCTCTTCCTGCCAAACGTGGCCGTGCAGCGTAAAGACCTGACCGTTGGTGCCGCCTCCCGGCTGCACGAGGCGGAACCGGACCGGTTGTCCCGCGTTCGCGGTGAAGACGGGAGTTTGCGGATCGGCCTGAACCAACTTGTCGGCAAAAGATTTCCACACACCGGGACAACTGTTCATATCGATCTTGACGTTGCTTGAGGGCGGGTTCAGATTCGGACACTGTGTTTGTGAAACAAGTCCGGGTGGGTTTGTATACCTGAAGGCCATCGGCTCACTTTTATAATTGATTGCGGCAGCGCCGCCGGGCGTGATATTCGCGTCGTCCTGAGTAACGGCGACGAACTCGCGGAAGGTGGTGGCGTCGGCTTTAGTCACGGTTGCCGAAGCGTAAGAGATGGGAATCGTTCCGTTATTCGGTGTCCCATCGCATTTCACGCCGCCATCACAGATCCAACTCGAGCCTTTAGGTTCGATTACCAGTGCACCCAGCAGACCCGTCGGGTGCTGTAGCAGCGGATCTGACGGAAACAACCCAATCGCGCCGAACTCAATCGGCGTTGCATTTGGATTGTCCGCCGTCGGCGGGTTCCCCGCGTACCAGCGATAAGTTACCGTCGCCGGAGTACCGCTCGTAGTAGCCGGAGCAGTCTGCACCGGGTTTGACCCGACGTTCATGCCGTCGCCGCTAGTGACGTTGTATGACATTAGCTGCGCGTGCAGTCCGACAGCTCTGGATGGCACCAAGGGCCAGCCCGTAAAGTTGGGAGGAGAGTTCGCTAAGTCTGTCGGATAGGCCGGGTTTAGTTGTGGTCCAAATGGAGCGCCCGGGTTTGTGGGCGTGGTAAACACAGCGGCAGTCGGAGTGACTTTATTGGTAAGTCTTACCTCGACGCACTCTCCCGCTGCGGCGCGCAGCACTAGCGGTTCGATTTTCATTTTGCTCAGGTTGCCGCTGTTCAGATCATCCGTCATGACGTAGATGATCGCATCCGGATTCGTCAGCGTAGCCGAGTTGCTGCCGGTTGCACGGCTGTTGTATACGAGCTGCGTATTAATCGCCGTCACATCGTAAGTTCGCGTTTTCGTGGCATAAGCCGGACAGCCGGCGCTGACTATCGGCTTGCCGCCGCCGCCCGGCTGATCCGCAGGCGCATTATTCGGAAGCGGCATGAGATTGTTCTGCAGATTCTTGTATGCACGCAGAAGTCCCCACATGCCATGCTGTAGACCGACAGCTAGAGCGTTTCCGGTATAGAGGTAATCAGAAGACGTGCAGGGAACTTGTGATTTACCATCGGCCCCCGTACAGGGCGAGGTTGCTGCGGCGGTTGCGGACGGCGTGGTGAATAGCATCTCCCAGTGCTCTGAAATGCCCATGGGCTGTGTGGCGCGATAGCCGGAGTTGTTGTTTGCGGTCGGGTCAGTGGGAGTGCCGGGCTCGAAGAGCCAGTTCACGCCGTTGACGGTGAAGTAGAGCGGCGACATGTGGGCGCCGGGAAGCACTCGCACCTGAACCTTGTCACCTTCGTAAACGCGCGCCAGCGGAGTAAAGGGATCGAACGCACGCATGCCGCTGGTGATCGGCTTGGGAAAAGTGAAGCAAGGCCACTTGGCGTCCCACGGTTTGCCGATGTTCACGCAGGTGGGATTAATATTGGTGCCGCCCACCGGCTGAACGTTCACAGCCGGACTCTCCGGTCGATTAATCGATCGGAAAACATGAGACAGATTGCCCGGTGCGCCATCCGCAGTCTGATTCGTATTCGGGCCCGTGGTGGCGATGACGCGATTGGGAAGGGGCTCGTTGCGATAGTTCAATAACTGCGATCCCATTATGTTGCCGGAAATACTCGACACCGGGAAAAATTTTGGAGGAGTATTACTGGGAAAAAGTGGATTGATGGCATTGGGATAGTCGGCCCATCCCCACGGCGATGGCGTCGTGCCGTTCTGCACTGCCGTCGCAACCTGCTGCTCGACGCCCTGGATAGCAGTCTTGCAGTCGGCTGTTGTCTTCCCTAAACAAGGATAAGGAGAGAGAGCAAACTGCTTCTGGTCCTTGCTGTTCGGGCCATAAGCCAGCGCCATGTCCTGTATCTCGAAGAGAAACTCCCGGTAGCTGTCGTTGACGTTCGCAGCTCTAATGATCGCCTGCCAGCTGGTCGGACCACCATCCGAGCGTGTGCCCATTAACGTCCCGTCCTGAGAGTCCCTCCAGGTAGAGCCGGTCGGCTCAACCACCAAAGCAGCGTACAGGCCTACTTGTTGATGGGTTGAAGGACCGAAATGATCGTGCGTGAACACTGTTCTGATCGTGCGGTCCTTTCCGGCCAGGTTCAAAAGCGGGTCCGCGTACCATCGTTGCACGGTTGTCTGTGCGCCACACCAGATACCTTTGTTTGGATCATTGGGATTCGAACAATCAGCGTAGTGAGAAGGATCGCTCAAACCATTAGTGATCTCTGTGGGCGGGGCTGTGGCTTGAAGTTGGGTCTGCACAGTCTTGTTGGCCCATTGCGTTGTCGGATCGAATGCGAATAAACCCTGACCGCCGGTGATCTGGTTTGGGTTGTTTATCCACTTGATAAGATCGCGAACCTCGTCGGGGCTGAAGGTTCCGTCCTCATAGTTGAAGCCGTTGCCTGACCCGTCCGAAGAGGTCACGTCAAATTTCACGAGATGGATGTGCTGGCCCAGAATATCGGTAGGTGTGCGGACCTGAAAATCATCCAACTCGTAATAGTTCGGCACCAGATTGGTATGCCAATACTCAATGACGTCACCAGAGTTCGCGCGGAAGAAGAAAGGCTCAGGCGGCCGGTCTCCTTTTATTAGCGGCGCTACATCCTGCCACAGGGTCAGCATCCGCGATTGCGGGAAGTGCCACCCCTCTTTATTGAAGACCGTATTCATTTGTACGACTGCCGCCTTGTAACGGCGGAAGGTTGACGCATTGAAAATAGACGGGCACGTGTGCGTCACTGGGTCGTATCCGTTAGTGGCAGGATCCGCAAAAGGAGCGCCCGGTTGTGGTGGCAATCCATTGGTTATGAACTTCTTTGGCGCACCCAGTGGCGTAAAGCTGGGATGCTCGCATACCGAATGAAAATTCATGGCCACAATCTCAGTCGGAGTTCCGGCCTCGGGAAGCCTAAAGGCGGCCAGCCGCTTGAGATCCTTAGTGAAGTCCCATTGAGTGTGCTGCTCGTTTTCTACCTCACCACTACCGGTCTTCTGGCTGCTGACAACTAAATGGCGCGGCAAGCCGCCATCGAGCGTGGCGCCACTACTAGTAGCGAAGTCGAGCGGTGGATGAGGGGCCCGCCCGCCTCCGACGCCCGGAATGAAGAATGGGTAACCGGGATTTTTGTTGGCTTCAAGCACGGCTGCCCGGTAAGCAATTACCTTCTTGCGGTCTCCCGCGTTTGAGGTAGCGCAGTCCGCGTCGGACACTCCGATGTCGCACACCGGGACGATCTTGGTCTTGGCGGGCATGGGCGCCATTGCGTTTGTAGGGATTGGCACAAGGCCCGGAATAGGAGTACCGCGTTGAATCTCACCGTCAGGCAACGCCCGCGCGGTATCCAGTGGTCGACCCTGACCGCCAAGCTCAGTGCCTGCTTCGAAGACATCATGACTGCGCCAGAGCGCCCACATGCCGGCTGCAAAATGCGGGTAGAAATGGCAATGAAAGATAGAATCGCCAACGGTCTTGTTGCGATTGCCACTGCCGTTGTAATCAATTTCAAGGGTGTACGCAGCGCCAGGATTCAACATCTGGCTGTCCATGTAAGTGCTGTTGTCGTCGTTCGGTGAATGAAGCCATTGATGAGCGTGCAGATGGTGCACGTGGGTGATGCCGGTTCCGCCGTGAAGAATCCGGAACTTCACACGATCTCCTATGTAACTGTGATAGACGTTCGAAGGGTCGTCCGGGTAGAACGCCTTAGTGGCTTTCGGCCTTGGATCAGGAGCGCCCACTGGCTGAAGCGGATTTGAATACTCGTTTTGGATCAATGCATCAGTCGTGGTGGAAATAGTTCTTGGATCGGTGGCACTCGCAGGGGCGGGCACGTCGGCGGGTACATCGACCACCATCGCCGGATCGCCAACCGCCCATGAACTGAGGAAGAACTCTTCAAACTTGCAATCAGCACAGTCGGCCATGGGCCCAACCATCAAGCGATTTGCGAGAATCTCCGCGCCGATGCCGCCTATGCCATAGTTAATGGCAAACATGTCCCGGGATTCCAGTAGCGTATCTTCGAGTTTCTTATCGTAGAACTGAGAGAACGCCTGCACTGCCGCCGTTGATTCGTGATAGATAATCGTGAACTCCCGGTAAGGCTCAGTTCGATTTGGTTCGGCTGGGTTTGGGCGGAGAACCGGCTCGCCGTTATTGACGAACATGTAACCGTTGGACTTCGGACCTGTAATGAGGGCCGTGAGATCGGTGTGACGAATATTATTTTGCGCATCCAGCATGTTCAAGACAGGCAAAGGCGGCAGGCCTGTACTGGTGTCGGTGCACTGAGTCTTAAAGCCGTGAGGATCGCCGGCCGGGCAATTGGGATAGGTCTTGTCGTAATTAATCTTGGGCTGGCCGTCAGGCGTCGTTCCGTTCGAAGCGAGTTGCATGTCCTTGCCGGTCACCTGACTGCGGTACCACTCGGCGCCCTGTGGCTGGACGTTGACCGCGCCGAATAGACCGGCCGTGATCTGGCCCGTTCTCATCGGTGCACCCATGCTGTAGATCAGAAACGTTCCTTCGGCGGGGGGCGAAAGTTTGTAGGTCGTTGACTGGCCGGGCGCGACGAGGCTGCTGGCGTTGCCGCCTACAAACGAACCGTCGCTGGCAATGCTGTCGGCCATCTGCATTCCGTTGAAGTGAATCCCCGCGGTCACCGTCGCGGGAAAGAGATCGGGATTTACCGCCGCACCCGCCGGCGGCGGAGTCGTCGTGGGAGGCAAATACAGATTTCCATCTTTAGGCAGCTTCAAATAATTGGTGAATTGGACCTGAAGGCAGTCTCCTACGTTCGCACGCAGTACTATCGGCCGCGCCCGCTTATAATCTCTGAGCTGAACATTGCCGGGGCTGAGCGTCGCTCCGGTGATTGGCCGCACATCTCCGCGCAAGGCATAAATCATTCCGCCCGGCCGTGCGGCACCCAAGCGATTGAACATGTACGGTTGATCAAAGGCCACGACATCCGCCTTGATGGTTCGGGCACAGGGAACCGGCGGCGGCGCCGGCGCATTTGTCTTGGCAGGCAAGGTGGCAGTGTCAGCATCAGCAGGCTTTTCCGGCGGTGCGTCTGCCACCGCCTCGACTGCGCTGGCCTTCGGAGCCTCCCCAACAATCACGGGCAATGCCCCGCGCGCGCGCGCTGCTGAATCCAGCTCCTGACGACCCGCCCGGCTGGGCGTCTGAACAGTCGCTGGACTTTCGGTGGTTGGGCCGGCGGTGGTTGTTGGGCTGGGCGTTTGGGCATTGCCCAGCAACGGCAGGGAAATCAGAATCAATATTCCCGTTAGGGCGGAAATACCGTGTCCAATAATACGATGACTCCTCATTGCGCCACCTCCAGATTGTCCTTCGATTTCCAGTAGGAGATCTTCTCTAACAAGGTTTACCCCAAAAGCCCGTCGACCATTTGAGTCAATTTCAAAAGCGCTTGATGCATACTTTAGTTGGCGTTTACCGCGAGAGCCCTAACCTGCGGTCGAACAAGATGACGGACACGCTCAATCAGCGTTTAAGATCGCCGACGGATCGAACGTGAGTCACTGAATCAACCCGGCTTGGCCTTGCACCTCTACGGCCCCGGAGCAGAATCCCTGCGTCCAAGAGTAAGACGAACACAGACAGCATCTTGTGAATTCCACAAATCGTTGTCAAAACCCTTGATATCCTTTCTTCGGCTGCGCGATAATCCCCGCGATCGAATCGCAGGAGACCAGGATCGTGAGAATAACGTTTGTCATTTCGTCACTTGGAGGCGGAGGCGCTGAGCGGGTGGTGTCGAACATGGCAAACTACTGGGTTAACAAGGATTGGGAGGTGACAATCCTGACCTTGTTTCACGGTCGCAAGCCCTTTTCTTACGATCTCCATCCGCGGGTGACGCATCGCGATCTATTGACGGTACTTTCGACAAATCCGCTACCCGATGTTGAATCCTTGCTAGCGCTCAGGGATCTGCTCAGGACTTTGACCCCGAGTGAGCGAACCGTGTTTCTCAGGGATCTTGTCCTCATAGTGGCCCTGCGACATGCAATCCTGGAGACTGATCCGCAAGTAGTAATCTCGTTTATCGATGTAACCAATATCCGGGTGTTGCTGGCGCTGTATCGACTCAATGTGCCGGTGATCGTGTCTGAGAGGTGCGACCCGAGACAAGTTTCTACGGGTCACGAAGGTTGGGATGGCCTGCGCCATCGGCTCTACCCAAACGCACATCGGATTGTTGTACTGGACGAGGAATCATCAGCGTATTTTTGCGATGAAGTGAGGCGGAGGTGCAGCGTTATTCCTAATGCAGTATTACCCCCTGGTAGTCCCGCTCCTGAGACTGGTGAACCCGGAAAGCAAAGGAAAATACTTTTGGCGATGGGCCGACTGGAGCGTGAAAAGGGGTTTGATTTTCTGCTTCAGGCGTTTTCGAGGGTCGCGCCGCAGCAGCCTCTCTGGTCATTGCATATTTGGGGGCACGGAGATCTGCGGGAATCGCTGGAAGCTCTGGCGGATGACCTTGGTCTGGGTGAGAAAGTGCAGTTCCGTGGATTTACATCAGAGCCCTATCACGTCATGCGCCAGTCTGATTTGTTTGTACTGTCATCGCGCTTTGAAGGATTCCCGAATGTTTTGCTCGAGGCCATGGCGTGCGGGCTTCCGGTGGTAAGCTTTGATTGTCCGACCGGCCCGAGCCGAATAGTTCGACACTGGATTGACGGAGTGCTGGTGCCCGGCTCAGATGTCGGAGCGCTGATTAGCACTCTGAACCACTTAATGGGAGATGAATCCGAGCGGCAAAATTTGGGGCGTCGAGCTCCAGAAGTTCTCGAGCGCTTCAGCATGCAAAGAGTCATGGGTATGTGGGAAGATCTCCTTCGCGATGCTCTCGAAACCGGCCAACAGAATCGATAGAGCCGGCTCTCGTAGTCCTGATAATTCAATGGAAAGGCGTGAACGCGCCGCTCGCACGATGAACACCATAGTGCAGGGTTTATGGATTGGGTCCGATCTTTCGACGATGGAGCACCTCTCCATCTCATCGTTCTTGAAGAATGGCCACGAGTATCACCTGTATGTTTATGATCACGTAGGAAATATTCCGGATGGAACGATAGTTAAGGACGCTGCAGAGATTTTGTCCGCTTCAATGATCTTTCAGTATCAGGAACACAAGAGCTATTCAGCTTTCTCAAACTTCTTTCGCTATAAATTGTTGTTGGAGAAAGGCGGCTGGTGGATTGATTCTGATCTGATTTGCCTGAGGCCGTTTGATTTTCCCGATCAGTACGTTTTTTCTTCCGAAAGAGCAGTTGGCAATGAGTTCATTAACTGCGGCGCAATCAAAGCACCCGCGGGCAGCGAACTTCTGGCTTACGCCTGGGACACTTGTCAGCGGAAAAACCCGGCAGACCTAGTTTGGGGAGAGGTGGGACCGAAGTTGATTGCGGAAGCGATAAGAAGATTTTCACTGGAAGAATACGTCAAGCGTTATTACGTGTTTTGTCCAATCGGTTACAGTGAGTGGCAGAACATTCTGGATGGCAACGCGACCTGGGAAATCGACGAGGCTACCTATGCTATCCACTTATGGAATGAATTCTGGCGGCGCGGCGGTCAGGACAAAAATGGCCGGTACCATCCGGATTGCCTGTACGAACAACTGAACAGAAAGTACTCGAGTCAATCTCTTGTCAGTAAAGGAAAGAATACTTGACGAGAAAACTATCGAACGAGTCCACCGCGCACAGATAATCGTTGATCATCCACGCCGGGTAATCTTTGCCGCTAAGGAATTCAGTTGTGTCCGCTTTCCACGCCTCAAGCGCCGAGCGATCAAGCCGGGCCGCCAGATATTTCGCTACAATCTTATCGCAATCAAAGACCCGTTCGAGAAATGATTCGTGAAAATAAGCCCGCAGCTCTGCGTTTTCGATGAGTGCTCTTTGGGTTAGCTTGTAAGCGTCCGCCATCGCCTGATGTATTGCACTCGTTCCCGCGGCGGCAATCTCCTCTCCGATGCGGTAAATCCGACGAAGATATTCTACCGCGCCGACTATCTGCTCGCCACAGTAAATTCCTCCGAAGATAAGTAGCTCGTCATCCTCGATGGCTGGGAAAACTGCTCTGGGATAGAACTCTCGGGTATTCTTGCCGGCGATATCCAAATCGTCATGGTCCATGAAAATGATCTTCACAATCCACTGCCCGTTCTCCCAGACGCTTTTCAGTCCGACATTTCTGGCCACGAAAGACTCGCCGCGGCTAAATCCCTTGAGGGCCAACAGCGTACCCCAGAAATTGCCGATTTCACGCATTATCGATAGATAGTTGATATTAGCTCGTTGACGGTTTTCGGGAACGCGAAACGCTTCGTAGACATACTCTTTCGGACCACCGTAAGCGACGGTTGGCGGAACATAAACGCCCATTACTTCGTCCAGGATTTCATCGAGAAACCGTTGCGCATCCGCGTCGTCATGTTCAACTCTTAATCCGTCGGTGAAGTATTCCCGCACGCCATCGGGAGATAGATACCGCGCCAAACGATCCAACCGGAATGAGGTTGTGCCGACTAGTAATGCCTGGCCCGGCGCAACGAAACTAAGAAACTGTGCAGTTAGACCCAACTCACCGTCTGCTTTTGGAGGCATCCAGTCTTTTTCAAGTTGGAATGCGGTGATTGACTCTTCCATGGCCGAGCGCATTCTCTCGAATCCGCGACCAAACACCTTGCGATCGGTGAAGTAGCGCAGAATGTGTTCATCGCGATCTTGGCCCGGAATGCTATAAATGGTCGCCACTGAAACTGCATTTGAAATAGGCGCTTCCCGTCTATGTATGAGGCGATAGAGACGGGCGCAAAAGGCCGAAGCGCTGGCTTCCCATCTGAGGTATTCTCCCATGCTTCCGGCATGAAGCCGATGAGTGACCGGCACCGGCTGTCCCTCGCGCGCGAAGATAACATTCAGCGGATGCTCTCCTCTGGCTCCGGCCCGCTTAATCTCAAATTCCCAATCGCTTCCAGGCGGCTTGATAACGAGGACGACGGTCGTCAGAGGGTACTCAACCAGAGAATTCAACTCGGAAGAAGTGGAGTCCGTGACCCAAAAAATCTCCGTCCGGCCCCGCAATCTTCTCAGGATGTCGGCTTCGAAATCCGGAATCAGGGACAGCGTTCGTTCCGTTTCGCTTTCGGTATAAGGATGAAGCATTCGTCTGCCGTCCTTCATCCCTCTCGAGAGCCGGGTTCGCTTGAGAATCAACTCGGTCACTTCCTGAGGAGTCCACAGATAACGGGCCAGAGAGAGCTTGCATTCGCGACGAGACAGATGAATGAAGTCGCGCAAAGCGCGGGCGGAAGTTTCGGCGCCGCGGACTCGACTGTGGACTCGAGTATGCCGTTCGAGCTTGCGCCGAAACTCGACAATGAAATCTCGTAGCTCGATCGTAGAATAGCCTTCCTTCGAGAGGCGGCTTTCGACCTGCGACGAAGCTCCTTCAGCGGACTTGATTCCCAGTTTCACGAACAGAAAATCGAACTCCAGTGTGATATCGAGGGAAAGGTTGAGGAATTGGTGCTCCAGCATCAGAGTTGCCAGCCTTCGGATCGTCCACGAACAATGGTTTCCCCCTCTCGCTCGTTCAAGTAGCGTCAAGGCGTAGGCCCTGTCGTAAGAACCCCACTGGAAGAATTCATCGAACAGATCGTAAACTTCGGTCGCCTGGTTGAATTCAGTTTTGAGGACTGAGAACAGCGAGTCCGGGATGTGGGGGTATGACATGTTGATATCCGGTTCCATTTTCACTTTGCCAGTATGCCTTGTTGCCTTGTTACTCTCGCGAGACGCAGTGGTTGGTCAGCCGAGGCAGTTTAATCAGACTGGGAGCGAAACGGAAGACCAGCCGGGCAAATTCGTTTCTAATTGCTCGAGGCGGTTAGAGGGAGTTACGGCGGTGCTTGAAGCGGCCAGCTCAACTCGTCAGGCCCGTGTTAGTCGGAGAGGATTCACAAATTGTTGCGTCAGGGCGTCCTAACTGGGCACGGACTTTGGAAAATTATCCGAATAGGAGACTGGTATGGCTGATGAAAAAGATAGCGGTTACGGGTACGATGACAAGATCACAATTCGAATCGATCGGCGGCTGGCAGAGGACCTTTATTACGACCTCCTGCTGGGGCTTGGTGGCCGCGATTACCGTGAAGGGGGCGAGACCGGCAAGAGTGGCGGTAAGAGTTACGTTGCTCCGAAATATGATCCGCAATGAGTGGTCGCCACAAGGTTTAATTCGTGCCCTGAGTCGCCGGGCAGATTTGTTTGGGTCGCCTCAGACCGGCGTTCAATTCACGCCGATCTATAACACCCGGGGAATGAGGTAGTCCTCCGAGAATATTCACAACTCGACCTGCGGCGCCTTACACTCCTGGCAACCTGCCCGGGTCTTCACCGACCTGCTTGAGAGGGTTTCGAATGACCGCGGCGCAACGAACCAATCTGAAAGTCATCGTTAACTGTGGTCCCTGCCAGGCGTATATCGGAAAGTCTCTCGCTTCACTAAGAACCCAGACATATGCCCGATGGGAAGCCTACGTCACGGTCGACCCCTGTGGCGACAAAACTCTCGAGGAGGCCGTCCGGGGAAAGGAAAAGGATGACAGGATCAGAATTACCCAAAATGAAAGGCGACTTTACTCAACGGCTAATCTGGTCCGCGCTATTGAACGAAGTCGCGCCGGGCCGGAAGACATCATCGTGATCCTTGACGGTGACGATTGGTTTCACACCGACGATGCCTTGCAAATCATTGCCGACACCTATGCCGAGCACGACTGCTGGATGACCTATGGGAGCTGGGTTTCAAATGTCGCACACATAGTTGGCAGGCTCCCGGCTTACCCGGAAGGTGCCACGGATTTTCGTCAGATGGAATGGCTGGCGACCGCCGTGCGTACCTGGAAAAAGTGGTTATGGGATCTTGTTGACGACAGAGATTTGAGAGACGAAAAGGGGCAGTATTTTTCTGTGGTCGAGGACCTGGCCGTCATGTTTCCCATGCTGGAAATGAGCGGAACACGGAAAGCGAGGCACATCTCCGAAGTTCTAATGTTGTATAACCGCGCAAACCCGGCTTGTGTCGGGAACATCAAGCGGAGCGAGATGGAGCAGGTAGCCCAAAACATCCGAGGCAAGCGGCCGTATCAGCCATTAAGAACGAAAACAATTTAACGAGCTAGCTAAAGCTTGAACTCTGAACGAAGTCATTACCGTTTCTTTCAGAGGTTTGTCCCTCGTGAGACCGCCGTGTACCATATGTTCTTCCAGTGTCCCGCCGGGACCCCTCAGGTCAATTAGTTGAAATCGCTGACGCTTCAGACGATGAAGATGAATTCCGACCACGAAAATGAGCAAAGAAGACGAGAAACTCGAGGAGAGTGAGGGAGAGAATAACTATGCGTAAGGTGATCGCTCATTACCCCAACCGAGTAGTTTTGAACAGGCTCGCTAACTGGACCGTCGCAATACTAGCTCTCGTTTTCGGATCTGCTTCGATTTCAGCGCAAGTGGCCGGCAGTCAAGCGAAGTCCGTGGGCGCTTCAGAGGAATCTGCTGCTCACAAGTATTTCACGGACGTAATCCTGGTTAACCAGGACGGCGAGAAGCTGCGTTTCTACACCGATCTTTTGGAAGGAAAAGTCGTCATCATCAACTCCTTTTTCGGGACCTGCCAGGGAAGTTGTTTGCCGATGAATCGTAACCTCGAAAAGGTGCAGGAGGCGCTGGGCGATCGCGTCGGCAAAGATGTTCGCATTCTTTCGCTCAGTTTGGATCCCACCGTTGATACGCCGCCGGTTTTGAAAGAATACGCGAAACGGCTCCATGCCAGACCGGGCTGGTACTTTCTCACTGGCGACAGGGCGAACGTGGAGTTCGCGCTGAAGAAGCTGGGCCAGTTTGTGAGCGACAAACAGGACCACCTTAACATCTTCATCATCGGCAACGAGCGCACCGGGCTTTGGAAGAAAGCCTTCGGATTGGCTAACAGCGATGAGTTAGTCAAAGTTGTCGAGAGCGTCCTTAATGATCAGGCGCCGGTCGCCCCGTAAACTGCGTCTCCATCGAAATGAAGAAACGAGCAAGTTCAAAGACACTGGTCTGGCTGATCGGTCTGGCAATTCCTTCGACCTTCATATTTGGCGGATGGGCCACCGCAACTGCACAAGATCCCCTGACGCCCCAGGAGAGTCGCGGCAAACAGATCTACTTGCAGGGCACCAGTGCCTCGGGCAAGAACATTCTCGCTTACGTTGGCCAGGGCTCGGTCGAAGTACCTGGTAGTGCGATGGCCTGCGCGAATTGTCACGGGTTCGATGGCCTGGGTAAGCCCGAGGGTGGTGTCAGTCCGTCCAACGTGACCTGGAACTCGTTGACCAGCCCATTAGGTGCGACGGGTTCCGGCGGACGCCGGCGTCCAGGCTACACCGATCGTGGACTCGCGTTCGCAATAACGTTGGGGCTCGATCCGGCAGGCAACAAATTATTGAACATTATGCCTCGCTATCAGATGCCAAGAGAGGATCTGGAAGACCTCCTTGTATACTTGAAGCGATTGGGTAACGATAAAGATCCAGGAATCAGCGATGACGAAATTGTGATTGGGACCGCGATTCCGCTGTCCGGATCGCTGGCTGAGCTGGGACAAGCAGTGAAGGCTGTAACTGCGGCTTTCTTTGCTGAAGTCAACAGCCAGGGTGGAATCTACAACCGGCGGCTGAAACTAAAATCGATCGAAACGGCTGAGACTCCGGCAGCGACGCGCGCCAACATTGAGCGGTTGCTCAAGGACGAGCACGTTTTTGCGATGACCGCTGCTTTCATCGCCGGAGCGGAAAGGGAGATCGTGGCAATGCTGGCCGAGCGGGAAGTGCCTCTCGTGGGGCCGCTCACGCTCGATCCGCAGACCGGTGTTCCGCTAAATCGGCAAGTTTTTTATTTACTGGCAGGCGCCGATGGACAGGCGCAAGCACTCATAAATTTCATGGCCGCGAAGCCGGAGCTCAAAAGCTCGGCCGTCGCAGTGGTTTATCCGCGTACCCAACTGAATGACAATGTTCTCGCGGCCATCAAACTACAGAGTAAGAAAGACGCACTGAACGCTCCCCAGGTTTACGACTATCTGGGCGGGCGCTTTGATGCCGGTCAGATAGTCAAACAACTGAGACAGACCAGGGTGGACGTGATATTTTTCATCGGAAGCACCGAGGAGTTGCTGGCGCTCATGGGCGAGTCTGAGAAGCTCGGGTGGTTTCCGACGATCTTTTTGCCTGGCACAGGAGTAGGCGCCGGGATCTTCGGTGCGCCCATCGGCTTCGACGGAAAGGTTTTTATTTCTTTCCCCAACACCCCGGCTGATCAGACCGCCGAAGGAATCAAAGAGTTCCGGGCGCTTACCGAAAAGTACCAGCTAACTACCAAACATTTGACGGCCCAGATTTCCGCTTACATGGCCGCTAAAATATTGGTCGAGGCTTTGAAACGGTGTGGTAAGGACTTAAGTCGGGAGCGACTTGTCCGGGTTCTCGAGGGGCTATACGAGTATTCTACCGGACTGATGCCGGAAATAACTTACGGACCCAATCGCCGCATCGGCGCCATGGGGACATATGTGGTGACGATCGATCTAAAAAGGAAGCAGTTCGTGCCTGCAAGCGGATGGGTCAACATCAATTAGAGACCAGGACTCTCGCCGGGAGCAAGTTTGGCAAATGAAGAACAAGCCAATGTTCATCAGGTTGTTTCTATTAACTCTGATCGCCGGTGTCACATGGGGCGTAGGGCTAACGACGGATGCCGATCTGGCCAGAGCTCAATCCTTGAAAAAAGCGCGGCAGAGTCCGAAGCCCAAGGCTGTGCGTTACGCCTGTCCGATGCATCCCGAAGTTACTTCCACAAAACCCGGGCGAAGATGTCCTAAGTGCGGTATGGCCTTGAGACTGATTGAGGATAAAGTTGACGCAACCTCAACACTCACAAACAACCTCCCCGTAGTTGAAACCGGGTCTGATTCCTTCTCGTCTTCCCGAATTCCGGATGTTCGCGTCTATGATCAAAATGGCTCCCGGATCAATTTCTACGCTGACCTGGTCAAGGGCAAGACTGTAGCGATCAATTTTATCTTTACAACTTGCACGACGATCTGTCCGCCCATGACCGCGACCTTTCGCCGCGTGCAGCGTGAGTTGAAGGCAAGTGCAGTCGAGGCACAATTGATTTCCGTCAGCGTCGACCCGGCGACGGACACTCCGGAAAGACTGCATGATTTCGCGGCAAAATTTGGCGCGGAACCTGGGTGGACGTTTGTGACCGGCGACAAGCGCGAAATTGATTCTTTACTCAAGGCGTTTGGAGTTGCGGTTGCCGACAAGAATGACCACACTCCGATGATCCTAATCGGCAATGATGCGGCCAACATTTGGACGAGAGCTTATGGCCTGTCATCGCCTGCCTCGCTGATGGAAATCATTGCTGCGGCCGCTGGCCGTAAATGATCAAGCTCACCCGGCGCTAGCCTTGCACGCCGTACCCCAAGTCGAGTTCATCGAAGCGCGCGCGCACCAGAGTGTGAATGTTCCGCGCGCAATGCAGATAAGCGTCCAGCTCGCTGCCGATGGGATCCTGCATCATTGCCGCTAAGGAAAACCGCACCCGCCATACCCCAGTATGCAATCGCGGCCATAGCCGCACCGAGAAATGGCCGGCAAAAGAACCAGTACGACATTCCGTCACTAAAGCGTTCTTTTTTCTCGAACGGATCTGGAGACGCATTGCCGAGCCGATCTTCGAAACCATTTGCTCGCCGATTCAACGAGGAGATCAATGCGGCTGCTGCGCTGCCAAGAATGCCGGCGACAACACACACTAGAAGAGGCAATAATCGTGCTGAAGCCATAGAAATGACGGAGATGGCGAGCAGGATGAGCCCGACTAAATACGCCACAACGTACTTGAAGCGTTTATGAAGTAAATCGCGTTCCAATTTGTCAAGTTCGCTGGCAAGCAGAAGCACTCCTCGTTTTCTTCCACGGTCTAGCCACTCTTTAATCGCTTCTTCTTTTCCAGAAGTCCACGCCAACTGATCGTCGAATAAACGTTCCGCCTTACCTTGGATCATCCATTCATTCAGCCGCTTGGTCGTCGGCTCTTGATTCGGGTCAAATCTCATGGCGCCTCCCTCCATGCAGAGTTTTCAAATCGGCCAACGTCAGAGTTGACGCGGCGGCGCGAATTCAATCAAGCATCGCCGGACGAATCAAGTTGAGAGACACGCTTTCCGCTTGGTTAGGGACTAGTGCTTGACCGTACTGAGATACCATAAGGTCCGGTATTTGCCGGACTAAAAAGGCGAACCCTCCGCCAATCCGCTACCTCAGTTCAGCCGATACTTATCGTTTCAGTTACCATTGTGAATTCCCAACCTGAAGGATTCTTCGTAAAATTATTCTAAGAGAACATTGTGCTGTGGACAAAACAAAATGGATCGATCAAGAGCTTTTGGCCATCCGGAAATTGATGCTGTTGGGGATCCTATGACGATAGGCGAATGAGCCTACACAAGGAGAAATAGAAATGACGACAACTTTTGGGGCGACCTCAACAACTGATGATGTTTTGACAGGTGTGAATCTACGCGGTAAGCGGATCTTTGTTACCGGTGTCTCAGCAGGCCTGGGAGTAGAGACTCCACGTTGGCCACATTGTTCCGGACGACGTGACGCTCAACGTCGGTAGCGAAGGGGTCCGAGGATACGCGCTGGATCCAAATAATGCTGAGGCACTTTGGAAGAAAAGCGTAGAACTCGTCGGGGAGTCGTTCTTGTAACTTTTCGTTTTTTAAGTCGCCGACAAACAATATCCGGTCGGAAACTTGGAATTCAGTAACTACGAGTTGAGATAGACGATAGCGTTTTGTCTGCTAATAAAGGTTTCACAATGCATCTCGGCAGCAATTCGAGGACCCGTTTTACTTCAACTCGACCTTCGGCTCATAACTATGATGTGATCCGATTATGAACACCCAGGAGCAGATGCAAAGGGATTTGAGAAACTGCGCGAAGGCACGTTTTCGAACTCCACAAAGCCGTAACCCTAGCCACAGGATAGGACGGAGAACGGATCTAATATCCGTTGTCTATTTCCGGTATATCTTCGTGAATAAATCGCGTAGTCATGTCCTCGCCGCAGGACTGCGGTAACATTCCACAAAATGCGAGGTTTTTAAGCATGTTCCGAGGGAAGCGATTTAGTTAATGGACCTTTAATGGACCCGCGGCGAAATGGCAAGATCTCGTAAGTGATTGAAAATATTGGCGTCCCGTACGGGAATCGAACCCGTGTTTACGCCGTGAAAGAGAAGCGATTCACTGCAATTCAATGGAACTTCGCGGCATGGATAGCACTCTACCGCACTTAAGAGACTCACGAGGATCGGTATTGGACGTTTAATGGACGCACGTGAATCTTGTCCGACTGACGTTAAGCCGGCTCTTGGGATCGGCCCGCCAATCCGCCATATCGCACGTCAGCTAAGGTGACGAAAGATCGCGGAACGTGCGGACCAATGCACGGGGCAAAGCCCGAAGGTGAACGACACCTATGAGCGCCCGTCGGACGCCGAACAGCGAGTCGATGACGGCAAGCTTGTTCAAGGAAATTCTCTCCTTCTATTCCTAATGGTTCTTGGTAGGTTGAACCGAGATTGCTGTTAGGTCAACTAACGAAATTACGACCGAGCGCACTCTGCAGATGGCGGCGGGGACAGTTTAGTTGCATCTTCGTTACCCTGCCAATACCGGACCATAGTGGGTCAACAAAAATACCTCTTGACGTGAGCAAATAGTTACGTTACTATCTACTCACATAAAGTAAGACTACGAAGACCGAAGGGAGATATCTATGAAGTTGGAGGATTTGACGCTCGACATTGAGCAGCACATCGACATCAAGGCCGGCCCGGATGAAGTGTTCGCGGCGATGTTGCGACACTTCGGAAAGGACAACAGCAAACCTGGCGGAGAGCCCATGCCCATGGTCCTGGAGGTAAAACCGGGTGGGCGGTGGTACCGGGATCGGGGAAACGGGATCGGACACCTTTGGGGGTTCGTCCAGGTCATCAAGCCTCCGACGCTGCTCGAATTGAGCGGCCCGATGTTTATGTCGTATCCGGCAAATAACCATCTGGAAGTTAAGGTCGAGGAGATTTCGGGAGGCTCCAAGGTGACCCTGCGTCATCGTGCGCTCGGAATGATCGATCCGGAACACCGCAAGGGCATTGGCGAGGGCTGGAAACACTTGCTTGCCGAGTTAAGAAAGGACTGCGAGTAAAGAGGTGCCAGGCCCTGCGCGAATGCCCGACAAGCTGGACATAGTTTGGAAGGCGCTGTCGGACCCAACGCGACGGGCAATTCTGGATTTGCTTCGGGATGGTCCGCGCACAACGACGGAGATCGTCGAGTCGTCTCCGCATTTGACGCGCTTCGGGGTAATGAAGCATCTCGACGTGCTGCGCGAAGCCCAGTTGGTCCAAACGACTGAGTCCGGGAGACAACGTATGAACTCGTTAAATACCGTACCCATTCAGCAAATCTACGAACGGTGGGTCAATCCGTTTCGGGAGCTTTGGTCAAGCCAGCTGATCCGCTTGAAAGAAGCAGTTGAGGGGGAGGGCACTCGTGAGAAGCGAGCACGTGAGCGCAGAAAGAACAAAGGGTAGGTGGCTTCGTGCCTCCAGGAGGAAGCTGCCGCCACGAGATCTAATCAAAACGACAAAGAAAAGGGGAGAAGAAAAATGCATACAAAAGACATAATCCAGTTTGCCTTGACCGTTTCGAACGGCGCAGTGTTGAGCATCGTCGACGAAATGAGCGATGCCTCAACAACTTTTCCGACATTAAACGGCGGTTGCCATCCGCTTTGGGTACTGGGTCACCTTACGGTAATCGAAGGCGCAATTCCGGAGGTCCTCTTCGGAGAAACGAATCCACTGGAGCACTGGCAGCAGTACTTCGGTAACGGCACGGAACCCGTCGCCGATACCAGCAAATATCCACCCTTACCCGAGGTTCGCGAGAAGTACATTCAGCTGCGCGAGCGTAATCTGAAACTCCTCGAATCGCTTAGTGAGCAAGACCTCGACAAACCGACCTCGACGCAACCAAAAGGACTCGAGCGCGAATTTGCCACCTATGGGCAGAGCTTTATGACACTCGCTCTGCACCAGATGTCGCATCGCAGCCATCTGACCGACGCTCGTCGCGCGGCTGCGCGTACGGCGTTGGCGTCGCAGGCCGCCAATTGAGCTAGAAGGCGGCAGGGTCTTCCTGGGCGGACGCAATGCCGCTCCGGTGGAGGCGGTCGCTAACGATATTGTGGCCAGCGGGGGGTGTCGCCGAGACGGCAACCGTGGATGCGCTCAAGCGAAAATGGAGGTTGACATGCGGAAGTTGATCGCTGGAATGCAGATTTCTGTCGATGGGAAGGTCGAGGGACCCGAGGGTTACGCGAATTGGGTACACGAGTGGTCGGACAACTACGGCCTGATACCGCAAGTAGACGCATGCCTGCTTGGGGGCGGCATGTACCCCGGCTACGAGCAGCGTTGGTCCGCGATACAGAATGAGCCGGACAAGCCCCTCCCGATGACTGGCAAGTTGCCGACGCCGGCTAAGCTCGAATGGGCCCGCTTCGCGGCGCAGACCCCGCATTATGTGTTATCGAACACGCTGACTTCAGCTCTCTGGCCGAAGACGACCTTCGTCCGGGGACTCGAAGAAATCGCTGCCCTCAAGCAGCAGCCCGGAAAGGATATTTATCTCATTGGGGGTGCTCGAACTACGGCGAGCCTTATCGATGCCGGGCTGGTGGATGAACTCCGGCTTATTGTTTATCCGCTGATCGCCGGTGAAGGGAAGGCGCTCTTTGCGACGACGGAACGTCGTCGTGGGCTTGAACTGCGGAAGGTTCAGCAGCTTCAAGATGGGCGTGTAAGCCTGACCTACGGAATCGGCTAACGGCGCGGGCTAGGTTCCGCCGAAGCGTCAGAGTTGGGTCGATCTCGGTCGTTGAGACGACCACCGCTGTTAGACGTCATCGGTGGCGCAGGCCACGCCAAGTTGTTGTAACGACAGAAGGAGAGAAACAATGACCGTCCACAAGACTGGAACACGTGAAGAGTGGCTTGCGGCCCGGCTCGAGCTGCTCAAGGCGGAGAAGGAGCTAACACGGCGCAGCGACGAGCTGGCGCGGCGGCGGCAGGAGCTGCCGTGGGTTCGGATCGACAAGGAGTACCGGTTCGAGACCGACGGGGGGAGCGCCTCGCTGGCAGATCTCTTCCAAGGGCGCTCGCAGCTCCTCGTCTACCATTTTATGTTCGGCCCCGAGTACACGGCGGGGTGTGCGACCTGCTCGACAATTGCAGACGGGTTTGACGGCTTCGTCGCTCACCTGGCCAACCACGACGTCACGCTTTCGGCGGTATCGCTGGCGCCTCTCGCGAAGCTGCAGGCGTACAAGCGGCGGATGGGGTGGACATTTCCTTGGGCCTCTTCGTGCGGCGGCGACTTCAATTTCGACTTCAACGTCTCGTTCACCGAGGAGCAACAGCGCGAGGGGGCTATCGAATACAACTACGAGCGCGGCGGCCACGCGATGGACGCGACGACACAGGTCCCGCAGCCCGTCGCCGTGAACGCGGCCATGACCGGAACCGACGCGGCCACGTACACGCGCCAGAGGCCGGGCATGAGCGCGTTCG
>WNFC01000298.1_pt1 | contig 51618 bp, 41 predicted proteins | sample 5400541 | NCBI WGS metagenome assembly WNFC01 (sample SAMN13153342, study PRJNA577476) | soil metagenome | isolation source: 120 cm saprolite under Douglas fir tree site 2 hole 2 replicate 1 | place: USA:California | collected 2015-04-18
TGATCAGGCCGAAGAATATGCGCAGAGGTGATGCAGGCGCCAGTGGAGCTGATATTGAGGGTCTTGGTGAGCTCAATGAATTCGACCCCGGACACATCAGTCCCCCTGAGGAAGACGGGCACCTGGAGACGGATGCGCGGCGAGCGTCGGGTCGACGGAACCTCCACGAGCCGGCTCTTTATGAGAAGGTCGGTGTCCAAGTGTTCTCTCTATCCTGGTACCAAGGCACTAGTACGCATGCATGCATCTGGAATGCCAGAGAGGAGAGCCAGGAGTTCCAATAAGTCCTTTTTCATAAGACATTTATAAGGACATACCAGGGGAAACGTTTCGGTGAAACAAGGGCACTGCTCGGGAAATCCACTTCCTTTCCTCAAATGTGCAAATGGAACGCTTTTACCATTGACTCTTCGAGGCACCTCTGTAACGATGCCCGATAGGGAAAACTTTTACCACTACACACAAGGGACAGAGAGCAGCCTGATGGCCGGACGGATTGCTATGCCTCCCATGTCGGAAGAGAATCGGACGGTTCTTCCGCTTAGGTTCGTCCGGGCGCTACTCGACACGATAGAGGAAACACTGATGGTGGCCGAGCGAGGCGGCAATCTACTGCTTGTAAACGCGCGTGCCAGGCAGTTCCTGGAGTCTCACGGATACGCGACAATCCCAGATTTGAATCTGTTTAAGGATCTTCTGCAGGTGGAATCCTGGAAGATCTTCGACGAGATCGAAAAGGGCGAACACCAGGTGGAGCTGGAGATCCAGCGCGGGGAAGCGAAGTGCAAAGTGCGGGTGCAGTGGATGCCCGAGCCGGACTGGCTGGTGGTAGAGATTGAGAATCAATCGGAAGCGCAGCCGGATCCTGCAACGCAACTCACAGTACAAGAGCTTTTGCAGGAGCGCGAGATTACTTACCGGAACCTCCTGGCTGCGTATCTGAAATTGCAGGAAGTGAACCGGCAAAAGACGGTGTTCCTGGCGTCCGCGGCCCATGAGTTGAAAACGCCGCTTGCGGTGATAAAGGGCTACTATGATTTGCTGCTGGCAGGTTCGCTGGGCCGATTGACCGACAAACAGCGGGACATTCTCGAGGAATCCAAGGACAGCTGCGAACGGCTCGTGCGTCTCGTCTCGATGTTCCTGAACTATTCGGCACTGGAGAGCGGCAAACTCGTGTTGCAGTTGCGAGAGAATGATCTGCGCGATTGCCTGGACGAGATGGCCAAGCGCTGGTCGGAAGCGTTCCAGCGTAAGGGAGTCAAGCTGGAGACGCACCTCGATCCTTCCATTGCAACTTTCCGTTTCGATTATCAGAAAGTGCAGCAGGCGGCGGCAAACCTGCTTGATAACGCGTTGAAGCATACGCCGAGCGGGGGCAACGTCATACTGCGTGCAGCGCCGCATTTCTGGGAACGGCGTGTGGCGGCCATGGCACCGGTGGAAGAGCGGCGGCGGTTTCGGTTGCCGCGCCCGAACAGCGTGGAAGTAAGCGTGACGGACTCGGGGCCAGGTATCGCAGCGGAACATCATCAGGAGATTTTTGAGGATTTCGTACGCGTGGACAGGAATACGTCTGGAATGGGACTGGGACTGGCGATCGCCAAACGGCTCATCCAGGCGCACCGTGGGAAGGTATGGGTGGAGAGCGAGTCGCGGTCGGGAAGCAGGTTTACATTCTTATTACCGATGGATCAGGGCTGAAGCGTTCGAATTTTGATGATTGAGAGGGAAAAGTAAATGGCCGCGAAAGAGAAAATCCTCGTCGTGGATGACGAGCCCAGCATTCGAAAGTACTTGCAGACACTGCTGGAAGTCGACGGATTCGAAGTGGAAGCCGTCAGTTCGGGGAAAGATGCGATCGAGAGGGTAAACAAGGGTGAGCGGCCCGATTTCATCATCCTGGATGTGTTAATGCCGGAGATCAACGGCCTCGAAACGTTGAAGGAATTGATGCAGATCGACCGCAGCCTGAACGTCATCATGCTTTCGTGCTCGAACGAAGTAGGCACAGTCGTGGAGGCGATACGAATTGGAGCGCATGATTATCTGACCAAGCCATTCGAGAAAACGGAGCTGGACGCGGCGATGCTGAAGTCGCGGCGGAAGAAGGAACTGGCCACGGAGAATCAGGCGCTGCGCGATTACTGCGACCAGGTGACCGAGGACTTGAGCTTTCTGGCCGCAAGTCCGCAGATGGTGCGAATCCGCCAGCAGATCCTGCAGATCGCACCGGTGGATGTGCCCGTTTTTATCTGTGGCGAGAGCGGCGTGGGCAAAGAAGTGGTTGCGCGAATGATTCACTTGCGCTCGAAGCGGCGAAACCAGGCGTTCGTGAAAGTGAATTGCGCGGCGTTGCCGGGCGAACTACTGGAATCGGAACTTTTCGGATTTGAGCAGGGCGCATTTACGGGCGCGGTGCGCAGCAAACCGGGCAAGTTTGAAATGGCCAACAAGGGCACGATCTTCCTGGATGAAATCGCGGAGATGAGCACACACTTGCAGGCAACGTTTTATCCATCAACGTGCCGCCACTACGCGAGCGGACGGCTGAGATTCCGCTTCTGTTCCGTCATTTCCTTGAGAAGTACAGCGAGAAATTCGGAAAGACACCACCGGGGCCTTCCAAGTATCTACTGGATGCCGCAGTGAACTATCCCTGGCCGGGCAACCTGAGAGAGCTGGAGAATTTTGTAAAGCGTTATGTGATTCTCGAAGACGATGAAGGCAGCTTGCGCGAATTGGTCGAGATGTCCTCGACGCGCCAGCGGACTTCGCCGCGTGAGGAACCCGCGCCTCCCAAAGAACAGGGGTTGAAAGCCCTGGTGCGCGGCTTAAAAGACGAGGCCGAGATGGAAGCAATCGCCGACGCGCTGGAAAAGACGCGCTGGTGCCGCAAGGACGCCGCAAAAATGCTGGGGATTAGTTACAAGGCGCTGCTCTACAAGATGCGGCAGTTCAACCTGGATACGCCGCGGACGAGGAAAGCAGCTGCCACAACAACGGCAGAAGAGCCGGCTGCAGCGATGGGAACGCGGCGCGAGTAGCATCATTGCCAGCCATTCCAGTCATTGATTCCGGGCTCGAGGACTGCAAAAAGGGCATTCGCGGAAGCTTGTGGCGACGGTGGTCTAAGCAGAGCGAAAGAAGTCGAAACTTCCGTTTGACAGAGTTGACTGATTTTTGCCGTGCAATGGATGTTGCACGAAGATCTACTGTAATTGTATAGACTAAGAATCTTGTGGGAATCAGGTTGGGGCAGGCAGGGGGAGTTCTTGGTCTGCGCAAATCGGATTGCCTGACATGATGATCGTCAGAGGAGTATTGGGGCTTGTGCCGCCGGTCCGAGTCTGGGAAATGACACGCGCAGATCGATTCCTATTATTGGGTTGAGCGTGTAGCCCGATTTGTGCAATTCAAGTAAAGGGAATTTTTAGAGGGAAATGCGGGCAAGCGAAAATATGCGCGCGGTGGTTGGGAGGACGGGGGAATGATGGAACGCCGTACAACTCGACGCTATGACTTATCCTTGCCAATCATCATCCGGGTTCCCACGGAACGGGCACTGGATTCGCAGCAGGGCAAGACCCGCGATATCTCCACACGGGGTCTCTATTTTGTTGTGGATCAGAACCTGGAATCCGGGTCACAACTGGACATTACGCTGACGCTACCCGGGGAGATAACGCATGGTTCAGACGTGTTTGTCCGAGCCCTGGGCAAAGTGGTGCGCGTCGAGCGCCGTATGGAAGACGGCAGTGCGCGGATGGGCGTTGCCGCGGTGATTGAGCGGTACGATATTATTCGTGGGGAAGCTGCGCGAGCCTGACCCACGGTTTCCCGGCTTGCGCGTATTCCATCCTACCCGATGGTGCGCGAATATTTGTCCTCTCCTGTTTCGTTCCACGTTTTTTCGTGGGAGGAATGTTGTGGAATTCATCTTGCAATCAGGGCTGAGTTAGGCCTACTATCCGGCCAGAATGTCCCGCGGAGGGTCCAGTGAAAGTTTCGGATCTCATCGGGTCCCGCAAGGAAGTTTTCTCCATCACGGAAGAGACGAGTGTGCATCAGGCCGCACAGTACCTGCGCGAGAAACAGGTGCGCTCGGTCGGCGTGACGAATGCGAGCGGCAAGCTTGCAGGGGTAATTTCTCATAGTGATATCTCCGATAAAGTTGCCGCGGAAAATAAGTGTCCGGCCTGGATGAAGGCCTCGGAAATCATGACGCGCGAGCTCATCACGGTAACGCCGGAGATGACGCTGGAAGACTGCCTGCGATTGATGGAGCAGAACACGATCTTCCATCTTATCGTGCTGGATGAGCGCCAGGGATTTCTTGGCATGCTCTCTGTCAGCGATATTTTGAAAGTGGTAGCGTCGGACGAGAAAGCCAGAGCGGACTTGCTGGAGTCGTTCATATTTCCGGCAAGATAGACTTCCATCTGGAGGGGTCGATGGTGAGCGAGAGAGCTCCCGGGCCCCCTTGACCCGCAAAGGGCCAATTAGAGAAAATTTTTTGCGCGGCAGGGAGATATTTTTGCTATTAGGATTCTTCAAGCGAGAGCTTGGCTTCTAAGCTGGTACTACAACTGCCTTGTCGGCTTCGATCTTAAATCATTCAAGCCAAATGATTTAGCGCAGGAACACGGAATCCACGGTGTCTTAGTCCGGCTGCGCCCATTGGCCCGCGGGGTGCACTTCAGGTTTCGCCAAAACCGCCTATTCACTATGTTTGCATCAAAACCCAGCAAGAACACAAATACCGAACCTATTGACTTCCTTCCTCCGGATGAAGTCGTATTTGGCTGGTCGGCGAAAATGATGGGGTTGCGGCAGCGCGCCGTAAAGGTCTGCGGCACGATCGTACCGGTGCTTTTGCACGGCGATGGAGGAACAGGCAAGGAGGTGCTGGCGCGGTGGGTCCACAAACACTCCGCTTATCACCACGGCCAGTTCGTGAAGGTCAACTGCGCTGCAATACCCGGGACACTGCTGGAGAGCGAATTATTCGGCTATGAGAAGGGCGCGTTTACTGGAGCAAACGCATGGAAGCCGGGACGAGTGGAACTTGCACACCAAGGGACCCTTTTTCTGGATGAAATTGCAGACTTGGATTTAGGGCTGCAAAGCAAGCTGCTGCAATTTCTTCAGGATGGGCGCTTCATGCGAATTGGAGCCGAGACAGAAAGAGTGGTAGAGACGCGCGTGATTTGCGCGACGAATAAGGATCTGGAACACGAAATCGATTTGGGAAGATTTCGTGCCGACCTGTATTACAGGATCAATGTAGTGTGTTTGAAGTTGCCCCGACTCCGTGAGCGCGGGGAAGATATCCCCCTGCTGGCCGAATATTTTCTCAGCCAGTTTCAGAAAACATTTGAAAGAAAAGCAGAACCACTGAGCAAAGGCATGATGCGATATCTACAGAACCTGGATTGGCCCGGAAACATCCGTGAGCTTTCCAACGATATGGCGCGCTATGTGCTCATCGGCCCGGAGGCCATCACGGCTCAAGAACCAATAGTTCGGCAGCACAATACAACCGCTGCGAATCTTCTCGCCGGGGGTACAATCCCTCTAAAACAGATCGCTAAGGAAGCCGTTCGGGAAAGGGAGAGAAATTACATTCTAGAAGCGTTGCAAGCCAACCAATGGAATCGCCGTAAGACAGCTAAGGATTTGAAGATCAGTTATCGGGCACTGCTTTATAAAATTCGGAATGTAGGCCTGCTCGCCCGGGGCGTGGAGAATTTGGCATCGCGTCGAGAAAACACACTAGGCCCTTCACATTCCTCCTCGGACTAGAAAGATTCGCGCTGAAATCTTCCCCTGCCGGATTCTCCTCCGTGCCCCTGATTATGCATTAAACTCCGTCTTTAACCGATGCGGGTTTACACATTCTGAAAATACGAGCGCAGCACCGAGCACAGAAGAGGTCTCGAGGACGCGCAAGTCCGCCCCCGAGTACTCGGGTAGACCGTTGGCTGTGGGCAAGATTGTTTGCGATTCGGAGATAAAAATTCATGCAGGAAGCTACCTAGACCCTAACTTCCGCTCGGTGGGCCATCAAGTCTCGCAGTGAGAGCGATTCCCCCGGCAGTGACCCTGCCCGTCGGATGCCTTTCCTCTCTCGTCCTGCCGGGCAATCAGTCCCTGGCCCTACGGGAGTATGCATGCTGTGCCTCGGATGGTTTGACCCCTGCACCAAAACTGTTCGCCATGCCAGTAGTCACCGTGGCGGTCTCTTTCTATCCTTCACGCTAGAGATCGGGCAGGACAGAGCAGCTATTTCCGCGGGCCCCCACCCCCGCCCCAGCTAACAGCTGACTCAAGCCCAGGGGAAGTGAGAAAAGTGAAAACGAGCATAAGAGGATGGGTGTGTGCGGCCGGTGCGCTGACCTTGAGTTCGTTTGCGGTGTTCTTGAGTGGCTGCTCAGGACTGGTGACTGCAAGCGGGACAAGTCCGCACGCGGCCATCCAGGTGAATCCGACAAGCCTAAATTTGGGAACCATCACTGTGGGAAGTACCGGGAGGGGTACGGCAACGGTCACGAATGTCGGCGGCTCGAATCTGACCGTTTCCCTGATCAACGTAAGCGGCGGTCCCTTTGGAGTTTCCGGCGCCACTACCCCGAGCATGATCGTCCCTGGCGCGAGCGTCACTCTGAACGTGACGTACTCACCCACGATAGCCGGAAGTAATTCCGGTGCACTCACAATAACGAGCAACGATCCGCAGAGTCCTACGTCCACGATCTCGCTCGCGGGAACGGCAACAGCAGCACCGGTAGCCCCAACCATCACGACGCAGCCGGCGAATCAGACAGTGACGGCAGGACAGACGGCGAGCTTCACGGTGGTAGCGGGTGGCACAGCGCCGCTGAGTTACCAGTGGCAGAAGAACGGGGCGAGCATCGCGGGGGCCACGACGGCAAGCTACACGACGCCGGTGACGACGACGGCGGACAGCGGGTCGACGTTCAATGTGGTGGTAAGTAACACGGCAGGGACGATGACGAGCGCGGCGGTGACGCTGACGGTGAATGCGGCAGCTGTGGGGCCGACGATTACGACGCAGCCGGCGAATCAGACGGTGACGGCAGGACAGACGGCGAGCTTCACGGTGGTAGCGGGTGGCACAGCGCCGCTGAGTTATCAGTGGCAGAAGAACGGGGCGAGCATCGCGGGGGCCACGACGGCAAGCTACACGACGCCGGTGACGACGACAGTAGACAGCGGGTCGACGTTCCGAGTGGTGGTGAGCAATGCGGCGGGTACGGTGACGAGTGCGGCAGCGACGCTGACCGTGAGTGCAACGCCAGCACCAGCGATACAGTTGAGTTCAAGTTCCATAAACTTTGGGAACGCTGTGATTGGCAGCAGCCTGTCCCAGGCCTTGATCATCACGAACAGCGGCACAGCCACTCTGACCATTACCCAAATAATGGAATCCGGTGCAGCGTTCAGCGTGAGTGGATATTCGCTGCCATTGAACGTAGGCGCTGGGCTACAGACCATGATCACGGTTACTTTCCTGCCAACCTCGGCGGGGCCCGCTTCCGGCAATATATCCATTTCCAGCAACGCGGCCACTTCACCGACATCAGTGAGTCTTAGCGGCACGGGCATCGCAGGTACCTTCACTCTGGGCATCAGCCCGACGAATTTGAGCTTCGGAAATGTAACAACGGGAACTTCCTCAGCCACGCAAAACGTCACTATTGCCAACACGGGCAATTCCAACGTGGCGATTTCACAGATCAACTTGAGCGGTGCTGGCTATTCGATGACAGGCGGCAGCGCACCTGTCACGCTCTCTCCGTCCCAAACCATTACCCTGGTTGTGCAGTTCAGGCCCACGACAGCTGGCGCTGCGAGCGGCAGCATCACGATTGTGAGCAACGCGAGCGGGTCGCCCGCTTCGGTAACTCTATCAGGAACGGGTATTGCACCGGTACAGCACTCCGCTGCGCTTACGTGGAACGCGAGTACTTCAACGGTGGCAGGATACAACGTGTACCGCAGCACGGTGAGCGGAACTTTGTATACGAAGATAAACTCATCGCTCATCACAACTCTTAACTACACAGATTCGACCGTACAGAGCGGTACGACCTATTTCTACGTAGCTACGGCTGTGGATGCCAGTGGCAATGAAAGCGTTCAGTCGAACGAGGTGTCCGCCCCGATACCGTAAGCGTGAGAACGTTGCGGCAGGCGACCGCAGCGAGTCGAAAACATTGGCCCGGGGGGGAATGTGGCCCGCTGGCTGCAAGATGACTTCCTCCAGACCCCTGAGTGCGGAAAAGTTGCACCATGTTGATGGAACGACGGAGGGATATGCTACCGGCAGCGGGCCCGATCGCGGGCCCAGGGGCAGTAATTTTAATTGGATTTCTTTGGAGTTCGACTCGGTCGGAGAACCTGACATTTGATTGGACCTCATGGACAGGGTATATACCTGTACTTAATCTAGCCTTCCAAGCAGTTTCTCAAGCGTTGTCAAACCCCTAGAATGGTCCTCGGGCCAAGAATGGGGGAGCAGATGAGACGGAAAAGAAACGAACATCAGGCGTGGCCGCTCGCGCGTACTCAAAATCGAAGTTCTCGCGCCTGCATTGGGTTCTTGCTTGCGGGGATGTTTGCAGCTTTGGCCCTGCTTGGGGGTTGCTCTGGGCTGGTCAGCGGGCAAGCAAGCCCTCCGCCCCCGTCTTCGCAGACGCATAGCATCGCAGGGACGATCAGCCCGGCAGCGGGCGGGAGCGGGACGACGGTTGCGCTGAGCGGAGCCACGAGCGCCTCGACGACAACTGACAGCGCAGGAAATTACATTTTCACGGGGCTGGCCAACGGGACGTACGCCGTTACACCAAGTCACACGGGCTACACATTCACGCCAAGCACGCAAAGTGTCACAGTCAACGGGGCGAACGTGACTGCAGTGAGTTTCACTGCAACACCGCAGGGTGGACAGTCGTTTAGCATCTCGGGGACGATCAGCCCGGCAGCGGGCGGGAGCGGGACGACGGTCGCGCTGAGCGGAGCCACGAGCGCCACGACGACAACTGACAGCGCAGGAAATTACACTTTCACGGGGCTGGCCAACGGGACGTACGTCGTTACGCCAAGTCACACGGGCTACACATTCACGCCAAGCATTCAAAGTGTTACAGTCAACGGGGCGAACGTCACTACAGTGAACTTCAGCGCAGTGCCACAGGTGCCACATTCAGTCCTTTTGTCCTGGAATGCCAGCACTTCCACGGTTTCCGGTTATAACGTGTACCGCAGTACGGTGAGCGGCACCCAATATGCGAAATTAAACTCCGCACTCGTCGGTTTGGCTTACACTGACACGTCCGTGCTGAATGGCAAGACCTACTTTTACGTAACAACGGCAGTCGACGCGAACGGCGTTGAGAGCGTCTATTCCAACGAAGTGTCCGCCAACATCCCGTAGCCCTGTAACCCCGGGCGTTGCCTCGTCGCGTGGATCTGCAGTGGAGATGAGAGTGGCAAGTCCCAGTTGGGACAAAGTCGGCCACGCTTCCTCCTATCTATGGACGGGACTGGAATCGCGGAGAGGTCTGGGGGAAGATCATAGTTCCTCGCTTTCTTCGCCCTGCGGCACGTAAGTTACTAATCCTATGCAAGTTAATGGAGTTTCTCTTTCCGTCGAGGAATCCGCGGGGGACAGGTGACCTGAGTCCGCGGAGATGCTCTGACTGGCAGCACATTCGCTTGATTTAACAAAGGTTAACTTACGAACTGGAGTTATGTCCGGAAGTTAGCCGGTCAGCTGCTTGCCTTGAATCTGGGCGCTCGGATTGAATCCAAGAGAAGGCAGGGATAAAGGAACAATAAGGCAATCTACTGGCAACTTTGTGGAATTTTCCTGGACTTTTACGAACCCTGCCGTTCTTTGTGGCTCAGGACTTCAAACCTCTAACACCCTTCTGATGAACGACTTACTCGATTCCTCCGATATTCGTTGGATTTCTTCAGTTGGCAGGCTCCGTGCTCACTAGCAGTCTCGCCAGTGCTCGATGAATCGACGATGGGTGGTCTTTAGCTACAGTTTGAGGGATTTCCGTGGCCTTAAAAGAGCCTAACCTAACTATCAGCCCCTCGACTTTAGGGGAACAACAATACATTTCAGGGGTAAGTCTGGAGATGCAGCCCGTCGAAAGGCTGATATCTGAGATTGCGCCGACGGACATTCCCGTTCTGTTGCAGGGTGAGAGTGGCACCGGTAAAGAAATTGTCGCCCTGCACATCCATGGTCTCTCGCGATACAGGGACTTGCCTTTCGTGAAACTGAATTGCGCCGCCCTGACGCCCGACTCCCTCGAAAAGCGGCTGGGCAATTCCGAAAATGGGCACCGTGAGAAAAACGGGAACAGCACGGGCACGCTCTTTTTGGACGAAATCGGAGAACTTGATGCTATTTGCCAGCGCCGTCTTCTACATTTGCTTCCCGACGGGAATGGATTGCCTGCGAGTCAATCGCTAGCAGGGCGGATCATTTCGTGCACAACGCGAGACATGGAATCCGAGGTGCAAAACGGAAATTTTCGGAGCGAGCTTTATTACCGGCTGACAGGGGCCTGCCTGCAGCTTCCTCCTCTACGCCGTCGACGCGAAGATGTCCTCCTGCTCGTCCAATACTTTCTGAGCAAGTACGCCAGAATTTTCCAACGCACGGAGATGACGCTTAGCGATCAGGGGATGCGACTGTTTGTAGAGCACCCGTGGCCGGGAAACATCCGTCAACTGGAAAACGTGATCAAGAGAGTCGTGGCACTGGATAATGAGGAATTAGGCGTAGCGGATTTGAGGGTCTCGCCGGTGGGGTTGCGTTTACCTCATGCAAAGATGCCATCGCCCTCGCTCAAAGCGGCATCCCGCACAGCTTCGCGGCAAGCTGAGCGCCAGCTGATCCTGCAAACACTGGAGAAGACGCACTGGAACCGGAAGAGGGCGGCCGAAGCGCTGCAGATCAGTTACAAATCGCTGCTCTTCAAATTAAAACAGATCCAGGTGCGGGAGTCTGAGGAAGTTTCGAGGAACTTGGAGTGACGCCATGAAGGAATCGAGACTGTTGGTGCTGATGGTAGGGCTGGCGATACCGGCGATGACTACGTTTGGGCAAACTTCGCCCGGCAAGCCAAGCTCAGACAGCAAGCTCGTTAACGCCAAAGGTGGAACTGCGGCGAAGGAAGCTGTCGGCGATGCGGCTGTGCAACCGGCAACAGAAAATCCCAACTATGTGATCGGCCCCGATGACGAATTGATCGTCACGGTTTGGAGAGAGCCGGACATTTCGCGCACTGTTCCCGTAAGGCCGGATGGGAAGATTTCACTTCCCCTGTTGAAGGATGTGCAGGCGGCCGGATTAACACCCATGCAGTTGACTTCTGAACTTACGACCCGGCTCGCGAAGTTCATTTCGGCCCCCGAGGTGACGGTCATCGTATCAAAGGTCAGCCCGCCTCGGGTATTTGTGGTTGGGGAGGTGGGGCGGGCGGGTGCATACCCCTTGGTTGCCGGGATGACGGTACTGGAGGCCCTCTCTAGCGCAGGTGGACTTACGCCGTTCGCAAAACAGTCAAAAATCTCCATTGTGCGAATGGAGAATGGCAAACAGATCAAAATATCCGTCAATTACAAAGAAATAGTAAAAGGCTGGCGACCAGAACAAAACGCGCCACTGAAGGCTGGCGATACTGTTGTTGTGCCATAGGAGCAATTATGTATTTCAGATTTAGCAGAACCGGAGTGCTGTTGAGCAGTCTCTTGTTGCTGGGTTCGTTGGCCAGAGCGCAAAGTACGAATAACGGAGCACAGCAACCTCTTCCACCCGTATCGCCACTGGGACCCGTAAAGACCGTTGGCGATTCAATGACTCCAGAGGATTCCTCGACAGGCGGGAACCCATCATGGATTCCGGACTCGCGTCCCTTGGCGGGGGCCCAGGAGCTGAGACTCGGTATACCGGCCTCTGCTCATAGTTTTCTCTTGCCGAGTTTCAGCGCCATCACCCAGGTGGGGTCGAATGGGTACAATTCCCGCCCCGGAACCACCAATACTGCAGGAACGCTGAGTACGAGCCTTCTGACCGGACGCCTGGGCATGAACCGCATCTCGCGGGGCTCCGAACTCCTGCTGGACTACCTTGGTGGGGCAAGCTTTTCAAATGATCCCAGGCTCGGGAATTCGCTGATTCAGGGTCTGGATGTTTCTGAAACCTTTCGCTGGAGCCGCTGGTCTGTGCTGCTTGCCGACAAGTCCAGCTACTTGTCGAATTCGCCTTTTGGTTTTGGTGGTGTGGGCGGGTTAAAGAATCTCGGGGTGAGTTTGGGGAATGGTGTGGGGTCCAGCCCAGGAATTAGCTCCAGCTTCGCACCGGGTCAGAGCATCTACATCAATGGCACCCCGCGCATAAACAACACTGGACTCGGCCAGACATCCTATCTGCTGAGTCATCGCTCTGCACTGACCTTTATAGGTTCTTACGCAAGTCTATATTTCATGGACGGTCTGCTTCTGAACAGCAAGGCCATCAGTGTTCAGGGAGGCTATGAATACCAGTTGAGCCGTGAGAACGCCATCACTGCAATCTATCGATACGATGACTTCAACTATTCAAATTCGGTACCGAGTATCCATGTACAGAGCTTTCAAGTTTCCATTGCGCGACGGATCACGGCGCGCCTGAGCTGGCTGATGGGGGCTGGTCCATCCCTGCAGGAATACCAGAAGCCACTGTCTGGAACAGGAACGGTGGTAAGCCCGATCGTGAACGCCTCTCTAATGTACCGCTGGAGATACACGGGAGCTGGATTGAATTACTCGCATGGCATGACAAGCGGCAGTGGGGTTCTCCCCGGCGCGGAGACGGACACCTTCTCAGGGCAGGCAACTCGAACTTTTGGCAAGAATTGGGATTGTTCCATCGATGGGGGGTTTTCCCGAAATCAAGCCGTTCGGCAGACTCAGACCTTGACGAAGGGTACCTCTCCCCAGACATGGTTTACGACCGTCCGAGTTAACCGGCGCTTCGTGGGTTATGGAGCCCTTTTTCTTTCATTTAATGCGTCGGGCCAGTCTAGCCTTTCTGCCCTTTGCACATTGCCAGGCTGCAGCACTAAGGCCGTGGTTTCCACGGGATCAGTCGGCTATACCTGGGGACTTCGTCCGGTCGTGATGAGGTAAGGGGATTGAGTCCCGCTGAAGCAGAGAAAGGACCAAAGCAGGAATGATAGTACCTCACGAATTGACGATAGAGGATTACAAAGCGATTTTGCGTCGCCGGATCTGGATCATAGTCATACCGGCCGCGGTGCTTGCAATTTCTGCATATGCCGTCTCGTTATTCCTGCCGAGCCGGTACACCTCTGAGACTGTGGTTCTAGTCGAGGAGCCTGCAGTTCCAGAGAACTTCGTGAAGTCCGTGATCGGGGGTGACGTAAACCAGCGCCTAGCCACGATGCAGGAGCAGATTTTGAGCCGCACACGGCTTCAACAAATTATTGAAAAATTTGGTTTGGACAAAGGGGAATCACGTCAGTTCTCGATGGAGGAAATCGTTGCGCGTCTTCGCAACTCCATTACAGTCAGCGCTGTCAGGCCGATGGCGGAGACGCGTGCCAACGGGTTGCCTGGGTTTACGGTCAGCGTGACCGCACGGGAAGCCGCTCTTGCTCAGAAGATCTGTGAGGAGATTACGTCCTTCTTCATGCAGCAAAACTTGTTTCTACGTGAGAAGCGATCTGAGGACACGACTGATTTCCTGACCAAACTGCTAAATGATGCCAAGGCAAGACTGGATGCGCAGGATGCCAAGCTTGCGGACTTTCAGCGCCACTACATGGGAGAGCTGCCGGACGAAACACAAACCAATTTCACTCTTCTCTCCGGCATGAGCAGTCAGCTGGAGGCTTCTTCCCAGGCCCTCAGCAGGGCACACCAGGATAAGATATTCACGGAGTCCATGCTGAGTCAGCAAATCGAAGCGGAGAAGCTAACTCAAGCGGGTTCAAATCCGGCCACCCTCCAGAAGCAGCTCGGCACACTGGAAGACGAACTTGCCGCTTTGCGCTCGCGCTACACAGACGAGCATCCGGATGTCATAAAAGTGAAAACCGAAATCGCCCAGTTACAGAAGAGAATGCAGGAAGAAGCACCTGCGGGCAGCCCCAGGACAACAAGCGGACCGGATAAAGAAGGTTTGGTTGCGGAGACCCCGCAAGTGAAGCAACTGCGGGCGCAACTTTTCCAGATTAATCAGACGATTCGCGAAAGCACGGCCGATCAAGCACGGCTTCAGCAGGAGATCAGTAGGGTGCAAGGAAAACTGCAGCTTAGCCCGGCGATTGCACAAGAATATAAAGCCCTAACGCGTGATTCGCAAACGGCGCTGACTATCTACAATGACCTTCTGAAAAAACACAGCGATTCGGAAATGGCAACCGATCTTGAACGGCGGCGACAAGGCGAACAATTTCGCGTGCTGGATCCGCCGAGCCTGCCGCAAAAACCTACTTTCCCGAAGCGGCCGCTTTTCGGAGTAGGCGGATTCCTGGGCGGACTGGGACTGGGACTGGCCATCGCGTTCGCTCTGGAAGTTCAGGATACGACTCTGTGCTCCGAGCGGGACGTGGAGCGCTTACTCAAGTTGCCGGTGTTGGCAATGATTCCGCTTATCGAACATTCAAAAAGTAGCGACGGTCATCTGGCCGCGCAGCTTCAGCAACCGGCCGCCCCGGCGATTTCCGGTATCGGGGGTTAACGTCCCATGTACAAGAACTTCTTTGGATTGAAAGAGTTACCGTTCAATTTCAGCCCGGACCCGCGGTATTTGTACTGGACCCAGGCGGCCCAAGAAGCGCTGTCGGCTTTGACCTACGGAATTGAGAGTCGCAAGGGTTTCATCTTACTTACCGGTGAAGTGGGAACGGGTAAAACGACCCTGCTGAATGGATTGCTTGACTGGTTGCGCGAACGTGATGTAGCCACCGCTTTTGTCTTCAACTCGCAACTGGCCAGTCCTAAACAACTTTTTGACTTCATGTTGGCAGACTTCGGCATTGCCTGTGAAACTCGCCTGAAGAGCCATGTGCTATTGAAATTGAATCAATGGCTGCTGGAGCGCTATCGGGCGGGGAAAACGACTGTTCTGATTGTGGACGAAGCGCAAAATCTTTCCGAACAACTGCTAGAAGAGATTCGCTTACTAACTAATCTGGAAACTTCCACCGAAAAGCTGTTACAGATTGTGCTCTCGGGCCAGCCAGAGCTCGACGACAAGCTGAATCGGCCACAATTGCGCCAATTGCTCCAGCGCATCGTTTTCCGTTGCCGGACCGTTCCGCTGACCCAGGAGGAAACCTACGGATATATTTCTGAGCGACTGCGGATCGCTGGGGCCAACGGCACACCCGTGTTCTCCAAAGAGGCGATGGACTCCATTCAAAACTATTCTAAGGGAATTCCGAGAGTCGTGAATCTCTTATGCGAGCATGCCTTGATCAATTCCTTCGCGGAACGACTCAGGCCAGTGCCGGCAAGCGTCGTTAAGGAAATTGCAGAGGAGTTTAGGCTTGGCGAGTTTGCACCGGCCCCTCGACCAGTTTCGCGGCTGAGTGCAGAGAAGGAGCCTGGGGAACGCGTGGAAGGGCTCTTGCGGGATCTGTTTACGTATTTGAGGCCAGGGGATCAGCCGCAGCCCTTCGCAGGGACTATTCGGGAAAGGAAGTCATGAGCAAAGTTCACGAGGCACTAAAGAGGGCGCAAGAAGAGCGATCTTTAGCGGCGCCGAAGGTCAAAAACGAGAACGGTACACACGGAGTCGAAACACCATCGGCGATCGTAATCCCTGCTCTGACAAGTCCAGTCGACTTGACCAAAGCGCCGGCCTCGATCGCTCCGACGTTCGCGTCCGCTGTTATCGAACACCAGCCCCACGCTCCAGCTGTTGGCCGGGACCCAAAGACGGGACAGTTTCTGCGCTTCGAAGACTTGCTCAACAGCTGTGCCGAGCCCGCTTGGATTCTCGATCCTCGTTCGGTCTTGTTTTGTGAAACCGACCGCCCGGTGTCCGGAACAGAGCAGTTCCGCACGCTGCGGACGCGGTTGTATAACCTGCGAGAGACATCGCCGCTGAAGAAAGTCTTGGTCACAAGTGCCATGCCTGGGGAGGGTAAAACGTTCGTGGCCACTAACCTAGCGCAGGCCATTGCCCGCGAGCGCGCCCGTCGGGTCTTACTGATTGACGCAGACCTGCGAAGCCCGGCGCTGCACCGGCCCCTTGGAGCGCCCTTGTCACCGGGGATTTCAGAATATCTCCGTGACCAGGCCACTGACGTCGACATTATTCAGCACGGCCAGGAAGGAAAGCTGTGCTTCATCGCCGCAGGAAACGGAGATAAAAACCCCAGCGAATTGCTTTCCAATGGGAGCTTCGAAAAGTTACTTGGTCGTCTAGCTCCTCTTTTCGACTGGGTGATTATCGACTCACCACCGTGCTTGCCTGTGGCCGACGTTAACGTGCTAGCGGGACTGTGCGACGGAGTTCTTTTAGTCGTGCGGGCGAGATCGACACCGGCTGCGGCAGCCGAGAGGGCTCGGAAGGAACTGCAGAAGAGAAACGTCGTAGGGGTGGTATTGAATGCCGTCGAAGAAAACCAGGTCCATGAGGCCTACTACGCTGCCGGGTATGGCCAGCTCAAAGAGGGATAAAAGTGTCTCGATAGGAGTGGTGTTGTGGAACGACGGAGCGCTCGGAAAACAATTGGAATTTTGGGACAATGATATTCAGGAAAGTCCGCAAAAACTCGGCCAATTTCCATCCTAAGGCAAGCCAATTTTTGTGCATAAATCATTTACAATCATAGAGTTACGTTAGAGAGCGTTATGCGGTTGACGTGGCCCCGAGCGTGCACCTCTTTTGCTGTTCAGGGAAGCGCCCCAATGGGACTTTTGTGGCGGTAGCCTACCCAATACGACCAAAATGAGACCAATCCCAAGTAACGAGCTCAATCCAAGCGCTGGAAGCGATGTCCAGGCCGAGACGGTCCAATTCCCTTGGTTTGCTTTGCAGGTTCGGGCGCGACATGAAATGGGCGTTGCGGATCATCTGCGGGGGAAGGGCTATGAATGGTTTTTGCCCCTGTACAAGTCAAGGAAGCGTTGGTCTGACCGAGTGAAGATTGTGGACGCTCCCCTCTTCCCTGGCTACTTGTTTTGCCGGTTCAATCCCCAAGACCGACTCCCTATTCTGAAGACTCCCGGCGTTGTTCAAGTTGTAGGTTATAGCGGCTTGCCGGTACCAGTCGATGAAATCGAGATCAACGCCATCCAGACACTGGTGGCGTCGGGAGTCCCGAACCAACCGTGGCCCTTTCTGGCGGTAGGTGACCGAGTTCGAATCGAGTCGGGTCCATTGCGCGATCTGGAAGGGATCCTGCTGACATTCAAGGGAGATCACCGTCTCGTGCTCTCAGTCACCTTGCTCCAGCGTTCCGTGGCGGTCGAAATCGATTCCGCGTTTGTGACATCGTTGCGCTCCGTCCCCGCAACACGTTCAGAACAGATTTACGCACAGTCCCCCGGGTCGCAGGCCGCGTTTTAGCCCAGGGTTTGTTGAGAGTTCAAACCGCAACTTCCTTTATGGACAACCTGAAGTGACGATCTTTGTGAAGAAGGCGCGCAAGGTCCTGCAGTGGTTATGGGCGCGATTTCTGGCTGCGAGCGGATGCCTGTGGTGGGCCAAGCGTCAACTTCGGGGTGATGGAGCTGTGGTCGCCCTGATCTTCCACCGAGTCTTGGACGAATCCAGCTATCAGAAAACACAGAGCCAACCAGAAATCGTTGTCCGTGAGCACACATTCCGGGAACTCGTTGCTCACATCGTGAGCCGATGCGAACCAGTGGACTTGAGAGAGGCTGCGCCCGGGATGCCAGGCAATAAGCTCAAGGTGGCGTTCACCTTCGATGACGGATGGGAAGATAACTACACGGTTGCGTTTCCGATTATTCGTGGGTGCGGTATTCCACTCATCATTTTTGTAACTTCTGGGTTGGTGGGCAGGAACTCCCCGTTTTGGCCCGAGCAGGTCATCAGTCTTCTACGAGCAATACAACCGTCCGTCGAAGATACGGAAATCGAAGGATTGATTGAGGGCCTAAAAAAGTGCACGGCGGAGGAACGCGAGCTACGCTTGGCTAAACTTTCGGAACAGGCGCGTGAAAAGGGGACATTGCCCGAGCCATCAAGCGTTGATAGGACACTCTCATGGCAGCAGATCTTAGAGATGGATCGGATCGGCGTTGAAATTGGGTCTCACACTCAGACGCACCAGATTCTCACTTTCGTAGGCGCGGAAATAGCTCGCCGAGAAGTTTCGGAGTCCAAAGCTGCCATAGAGAGCGCGCTGGGTAAGCGCTGTGAAGCTTTTTCCTATCCGAACGGGAACTGGTCTCCGGAAACGCGGAGCCTGCTTGCGGAGTCGGGTTTCAAACTTGCCGTTACCACCGAGACCGGCGCATGGACTGCGGCTTGTGACCCCCTAAGCATCCCACGGGTCAACGTTTATGAGGGCAAGCTCGTGGGGCCTACCGGCCAATTCTCGCCTGTGATGTTCGAATACATGACGTTTTGGAAGGCCTGGCGCGCGACGAGAGCTAAGTCTCGTTTGGGAGTCGAGCGCAAAAGCAACTTGTGCCAGGCTACGCGCTGATCCGCTCATCAACAAACGCAATTCAGAGAAAAACTTGACCATTCTCTTCCTCATCAGCAGCGAGGGTTATTACGGTGTGGAGAACATGCTCGTGACGCTTGCCCGGCACTTGTCCCGGCAAGGTTGCGAATGTGTTGTCGGCGTGTTCCACAACTCCCACTCTCAGCACGTGGAAGTGGCTGAGCAAGCGCAGCGACACGGACTCACGGTGGAGATTGTGCGGTGCAGCGGAAGGTGGGATTGGAAAGCAGTGTCACAAATTCGGAAGCTGCTGGTGAAACATAACGTGGACGTCCTGCACCCTCACGGGTACAAGGCGGATCTGTACGCATACGCGGCTGCCTGGCCGAATCGTGTGCCGCTTCTGGCCACGAGTCATAATTGGCCGAGCAAGCTCTTGAGCATGCGCGCCTACGCCGCTCTCGACCGCATAGTACTGGGGCGATTTGACGAAGTCATTGTCGTTTCTGATGTCGTAGCAAGAACTCTACGGCGTTGGGGAGTCGCAAAGAAAAGGGTCTCCACGATCTTCAACGGCGTGGACATTGAGCAGTTCCAGGGGGCTCAACCCGCGCTGCGGTGCGAGATTGCGCCTAAGGGTTACCCGCTTGTCGGATTCGTAGGCCGATGTGTGCCGGAGAAGGGTGGAGCGACGTTGTTGCGGGCCGCAAAACAGGTGCTCGCTGCTCATCCTAAAACAGAGTTTGTCCTGGTGGGAGAAGGGCCGGCGCGACGGGAGTGGGAAACACTTGCAATTCAGCTTGGGATCAGCGAGCAGGTGCATTTTGCCGGCGGGCGCGACGATATGCCTGAAGTCTACGCTTCTCTGGACTTTGTTGTCTTGCCGTCACTAATCGAGGCGCTACCGATGTGCTTGCTGGAGGCGATGGCGGCTGGCAGGCCGGTGATCGCGACGCGCGTGGGAGCCGTGCCCAAGCTGGTCAATGCTGACCAGACGGGACTGCTGGTTGATCCGGGCGATGAGGAGGGGCTTGCGCGTGCAATCCTTCGGCTAGTGCACGACACAGAACTAGCGCGGCGAATTGGGGAGAACGGACGTGCGCATGTTGCCCGTCATTTTTCGGCTGAGGCTATGGCAAAAAGCTACATCCGAAAATACCAGCAATTGCTCGGGCGTCACCGAAACACGGTGCGCGACCGAGCTACCTGGGAAGCGAACTGAAGTGAAGATGGAAGACCAAAAAATAAAGATAACGCTCGTCGCGGCTTGCCGCAATGAGATCAAGCATATCCGCGGATTTTTGGATTCGGTCTTAACCCAGGACATGACTGGAATCTCTTGGGAGGGGATCATCGCAGACGGCATGAGCGATGACGGCACGCGTGAGGCCTTGGAGGAGTACGCCGCGAAACACTCGCAGTTGCGCGTCATCGCCAATCCCGGGCGCATTGTCTCGACCGGTTTGAACGCCGCGATCCGCGAGGCGCGTGGAGAAATCATTATGCGCCTGGACGCTCATACTTTCTACGCAGTGAATTACTGCCGACTTTGTGTTGAGACACTAGAGCGCAAGGGCGCGGACAATGTCGGCGGGCCAGCACGAACGCGAGCAGTGGGGATTCGGGCCCGCGCCGTAGCTGCTGCCTATCACTCCCGTTTCTCCACCGGTGGCGCCAGATTCCACGACGTAGATTACGAAGGTTGGGTGGACACCTTACCCTACGGATGCTGGCGCAAGGCGACCCTAGAACGGATCGGCTTGTTTGATGAGACGCTTGTTCGCAATCAGGACGACGAGCTGAATCTTCGGTTGTTGCGAGCTGGTGGGAAAATCTGGCAGAGTCCGGACATCGTTTCCTGGTACTCGCCGCGCCCAACTCTTTCGAGCCTCTTTCGTCAGTATTTTCAATACGGGTTTTGGAAGGTGGCGGTAATTCGGAAGCACTCCTTGCCAGCCTCGTGGCGTCACATGGTGCCGATCGGATTTGTTCTGACAAATATTTTGTTTTTGGGTGGGATGGTTGTTACAAAAGCCATTGGTGCACGGCAGTGGTTTGCAACCAGTGCCATCTTGTGGGGCAGCCTGGTCGCTGCATATGTCATAGCCATACTGACGGCTTCCTTGATTACTGCCAGACGGAACGGGTGGGCGACTCTTCCCCACCTCCCCGCTGTCTTCGCTGCGTACCATCTCTCTTACGGATTGGGGTTTCTTGTAGGCTTGCGCTGGTACTTCGCGAAACCGACTCCGGCGTCCTACCTTTCTCCGGTGTTTATACGGATCACTCGATAAGCGTCGGCCAGCACAGCAAACTTTATCAGTTTGCATTTTTTTCGATGATAACAGAATCGTTTCATCACGCACAAAGATCCAGCACACGGAGGACTCGTTGAGCACAAGGATTCGGGTACCATATCATCGTCCAAGCATCGGCCGAGAGGAAATCGATGAAGTTGTGCGCACGCTGGAGTCCGGCTGGCTGACGACGGGTCCGCGGACAGAGCAGTTCGAGCGGGAGTTTCGGGAATATATTGGAGCTCCGCAGACGCAAGCAGTGAATTCATGCACCGCGGGCATGCATCTGGCACTGGCGGCACTAAACATCGGCCCGGGGACGGAAGTCATTACGACTCCGCTTACCTTCTGTGCGACAGTCAACGTCATCCTCCAGGTAGGAGCCACACCGGTGCTGGCAGACGTGGGAAGCGATGGAAACATTGACCCAGCGTCAGTGGCTGCCCGGATTACGGAACGGACGCGGGCCATCATGCCGGTTCACCTCGCTGGATTGCCCTGCGAAATGGACGCGATCTGGGCGCTCGCTCGGCAGCATGGGCTGTATGTGATCGAAGACTGTGCGCATGCGGTTGGATCGCACTATCACGGTTGGCCGATTGGCGCTGGCAATCCGGCAAGCGGCAATTACAGCAACGCCGCGGTCTTCAGCTTTTACGCCACCAAGAACCTGACCACGGGCGAGGGTGGTATGGTGACGACACACGACGAGGCGCTGGCCGAGTCGCTGAAGAGCCTCTGCCTGCACGGCATCAGCAGAGATGCCTGGAACCGTTACTCAGATCGTGGCAATTGGTATTACGAGGTACTGCGCTCGGGCTTCAAGTACAACCTCTCGGACATTCAGTCTGCGATCGGGATCCATCAGCTCAGAAAGCTGGAGGGTTTCATCGATACCCGGACTCGACTAGCGGAGGCTTACAACCGGGCGCTCGCCGACGTCGAGGAATTGGAACTCCCCCCGGACAAGGACGATTGCCGTCATTCTTGGCACCTCTATACACTCCGGCTTAACCTGGACAGTCTCGACATCGGTCGCGACGAGTTCATCGTGGAACTCAACAAGAAGGGGATCGGCACAAGTGTGCATTTCATTCCCATCCCACTACATCCCTTTTTCGCTCCGATGGCCCAGCGTTCCGAAAACCAATGCCCGCGGGCCCTGGCGTTGTACCCCCGTTTGATTTCCTTGCCGCTTTATCCAGGGATGACGGAATCGCAACTGGAGTACGTGGCGGAGTCGGTCAAGCAGGTCGCACAGAGCGCTTACAAGAAGCCTGTGCCATCAACAAGACCGGCCGCAGCGCAAAATGCCAGCGTTGTCCTTTAATGCTGACCGTTCAAGAATTCGTGACTGCATGACGGCTGAAAAGGCAAGCATCACCTGCTTCACGTAGGAACAACGAACACATTCCGGATCTATCTTCTTAACAGTTCGCTTCGAGCGTGACGATGTCTCAATACCTTCTTAATGGTTCCCCGCGCACTGCACGCCAAGCGAGTGGCCGATTCGGCCAAGTCGAATAAACAAGTTTGTCCCCAAGAGAGATTATCACGGCAGTTCAAGGCTACTTCCTATGACATCCCGACCTCTTTGGCTTGGAAACAGCAGCGCGTCAGACCAATTGATCTCGCTTAGGCGAGCGTTGGCAGAAATGGCCAGATTACTGGACCATGTACCACAGATTGTTTTTAGTCGTGGTACCCAGATCCTATTGGATGCATTGGTCTGCGCCGGCGCACTGTTATTGTCCTACCTGCTGCGGTTTGAATTTGCTCTTTCCCGCGCAGAATGGCATCAATTCGGCGTGTGGTTGGTTGTGCTAGCAGTGGCGCGACCAGCGTGCTTGCTCCTCTTTGGCACGTACAGCCGTATATGGCGATATTTCAACCTTGACGACGCATTCGTTTTTGGTCTCCTCAGCGCGATCCCCTCGCTTATATTGCTTCCGATTCGATTTTTGTGGCCAAGCAATACCAATTTCGAACCAGTTCCCCTGAGCATAATCATTATCGAGTATGGCGCATTTGTGACCTCAGCGCTGTCTCTAAGGCTGCTTCGGCGGATGACTTTTTCCATCTCTTCTGCAGCTCACCGCCAATATCTTCGGATTCTCCTCATCGGTTCCGATAACTCTCTGTCTCATGCCACGCAGCGTTTGCGAACCTGTGATGACGTACTCGTGGTTGGGATGCTGGTTTCGGAAGGAGCCTTGAAAGGATTGCGAATCGGAGGTTTTCCCGTTTTGGGCCACGTCAGCACACTGAGTAAGGTGCTTTCGTCTTCGCCTATTGATCTAGTCTTGATTACCGACACGACGCTTTTTTGTACCGCGGACATAGTACAAACTTCAACCGAGTTCGGCGTGGAGGTAAAGATACTACCCGACACCAATCATATTATACGGGGCGACGTACGCTTTGCCACGCTTCCGAAGCCGGAGATTGCGTTGGGACGAGGGACACCGGCCAGTGCGCCACACCAACTCGTTGTCGAAGCGTTTCGTGACCGAGCCGTCCTTATAACGGGTGCGGGCGGTTCCATCGGCTCTGAACTCAGCCGCCAAGTAGCACAGTTGCCTGTCAGGTCCGTCATCCTGATGGATCAAGACGAAAACTCAATATTTGAGATTCGCAACGAACTCGCCAGCAAATCAGAGGTCAAGCTGGTTCCTCTTGTAGGAGATATATGTGACCGCGTTCAGTTGCAGCGTCTTTTTGCAAAATACAGACCTAATATCGTCCTGCACGCAGCTGCGTACAAACATGTTCCGGTGATGGAAGAGAACCGTTGTGAGGCGATTCGAAACAATGTCATTGGAACCAAGGAAGTTGCCGAGGCAGCAATGCAGTTCCAGGCGGAACGCTTCCTGCTGATCTCCACCGATAAGGCAGTCCGGCCAACTAGCATCATGGGTGCCACCAAACGTGTGGCAGAGCTTGCCGTTCAAGCCCTTGCATCGAACGGGCATTTAACCCGTAGCGCGTGTGTTCGCTTTGGGAACGTTCTCGGAAGCCGTGGAAGTGTAGTTCCGATCTTCCTTCGCCAAATTGAAAGCGGTGGTCCTGTTACGATTACCGACGAACATATGACCCGTTATTTTATGACCATTCCGGATGCAGTGCGGCTGGTTCTCCAGGCTTCCACATTGGGATCACACGGTGATATTTTTATGCTCGACATGGGAGACCCAGTCAAGATAACAAGCCTTGCGCGCCGCCTCATAGAAGCTTCCGGCTTACGTCCCGGCATTGATATCGAAATCAAGAGGACTGGCATGCGTCCGGGAGAAAAACTTCACGAGCAACTGTGGTCAGATGATGCGACGGTACGTCCGACTGAGTTCTCTGAGGTGTTCAGAGTGCTTGCGCAAGCGCCACCCAATACTTTTCAGGCACAACTAGACGAACTCATCGAGGTAGCCAATGGCCGCGACGACAACATGGTACTAGAGGTTTTGCGTCGTATGCCCATCGAGTTCAAATCTGCTCAACACGCAAAGGCAGCGGTTGCATAGGCTGATTTCGCTGACCGGGATCGTCGAGTTCGTCTGATGGTTGGCCTCCCGGATGAGTACGTCCCGAGGGGTCGTTCATCGAAGTATCCCCCTCCACTGACTCCGCGGCAAACGGGCCGTTGCCATCTCCCTGGCTTTCTGTTTGGGCAGAGGGTTTTCGGCTGTCAGCTTTATGAGGTCGGCGACGACCGATTGAATTATACTTTGGCCAGTGTGGCACGAAGAATTCAGAAGATTTTTCCCGATACAGAGATCGAACAAGTGGAGAGCGCCGATGGACTAAATTGGCGCGTTTCGTATTGTGAAATTCACGAGCGGCCCGGGTTCACTTGGTTCCAGATGTCAGAAGAGGGAATTCGGAAATTAAAGCGGGCATTTCCCTGGGATTTAGCCTCGGACCACCGGCATCTGTTGTGTGGCCCATTGGAAAACGACGCGAAATTGGTCCAAGTACCTAGAAGACTGTTGCCAAAAAATGTATTTTACGCCAAGTCGATAACAGGGCCGTGCGACAACCCTGTTTGGACGGCCTCATGAGAAGGAACGAGCAGCAAGCATGATTCATTTTGGCCTGACACCCTATGCCTCGGCCTTTCTTTACGCCAGCTTTATCCTGGCTTTTCTCTTGAGTGTTTTGTGGCGGCCGATCGTCGGAATATATTTCCTCGTCCCACTGATCCCCCTTCAAACCGCTAGGTACTATCTGATTGATTTTCCGCTGGGCAAAAGCGTAGTCGATATAATTTTGCTGGGAGTAGTCCTGGGTTTATTAGTGCATCGGCAGCGAGTTTTTCCGAAGACCCCCTGGAACCTATTGTTAGGTCTTTACACCATTTTTACTTTTGTGTCGCTGTGCCTGGGTTCCTTTTACTTAGGCTCGGCGCTTCCGTTCTCCATAAGTGATCCACGGCTGGCGGACTGGAAGAACTACATGGCTATGCCACTGATTCTGATACTGGTTGCCGCCACGGTTCGCAACACCCGTCAAATGAAAATTCTGGTCTTATTGATGTGCCTTGCCGCACTAATGTTGAATAGGGGTTTCTGGGACACGGTTTCGGGCCGTGACTTTTCTAATTTTACTGATGACCTGCGAGACGCGGGCGGAATGGGTTATGCCGGGGTCAACGGGTTTGCTGCATTCGAGGCGCAGTTTGCCGTATTTCTTCTGGCGCTAGCTGCTTTCAAGGAAAGGCTCCTGTCGAAACTTGGTTTCGTCGGGCTGGCCGGGTTTTCGGTGATCTGCTTGATGTACAGCTTCTCCCGCGGTGGGTATCTTGCGCTATTGGTGGGCTGTTTATTCCTTGGTTTAGTCAAGCAGCGCAAATTCCTTATCTTGTTAGTTGTGTTCATCAGTATGTGGACCAGTCTGACTCCCCTAGCAGTCCAACAACGTGTGCAGATGACCTACGACGCAAATGGTGGAGAACTGGATCACTCTTCTGAACTGCGGCTAGATCTTTGGAAACAAGCTATGCCCATATTCGATTCCAATCCAGTTATAGGTGCCGGATTTTTTACGTACGCCTATACCCATCACATGAACAACTATGCGGATACCCACGACTTCTTCATAAAGGTTCTAGTCGAGACTGGTTTTGTGGGACTCATGATCTTTCTCTGGCTACTGGCAAAGACTTTCATCACGGGCTATAAGTTGTTCAGAGGGTCGCAGGACCCGTTCCTGGCGTCTCTCGGACTCGGCCTCGCGGTGTGGGTGGTCTCTTCCTTTGTTGCAAACTGTTTCGGAGATCGCTGGACCTATCTCCAGGTGAATGGCTACATGTGGGTCCTCGGCGGCTTGGTCGCACGAGCATTGATCCTTGAACAAGACGCCGTAGTGTCAGGCGCCGAAGATAATAGCGCTGCGTCCGATGCTCAGGCGGACGGGGTAGTGCTCAGGCCACAACCCGCAGGTCTGGTTTAAAGCGTCCCTTCTGTTTACTTCGATAGGTTAGAAAGTCAAAGAAGAAGAATTTAGGAACGGCGGCTGAGGACCAATGAACGTGCATGAAGTCCAGCATCTCCGGAACCCAGGCCCGGTTTTGGCCGAGCCGTGTGAATCCTGCATTCTGACGTTTGGCTGATTCATTAAAATGTCAATACCTATTCTGACTATATCTCCAAGTATTGTATTCATCGGAGCCCACATGGAAGCATACGCCCCGTTCAGACGACTCATCGAACGTGGCGATAATGTATTGGGCCTGGTGACACTGGACGCCGACAGCATGGTCAAAGTGGCCGGGGCGACGGATCTCACGCAATTGGCTGAACAGGCGCAAATCCCCACGCTTCGCGTGCGCAACATAAACCAGGCGGACTCGATTGCATGGATCAGCCAGAAGGCGCCTGACCTCCTCCTGGTAGTGGGGTGGGTCCAGCTGCTGAAGCCTGAACTTTTGCGCATTCCGAAACTTGCATGTCTCGGTTTTCATGCGTCTCTACTGCCGAAGTACCGAGGCCGCGCTCCGGTGAATTGGGCGATCATCAACGGGGAAAAAGTTACGGGAAACACGATGATTATCTTGGAACCGGAGGCCGACACAGGAGACATCGTAGCGCAGCGAACCATCTCCATAACTGACGAAGACGACTGCAAAACCATCTATCAAAAAGTGGGCCAAACCGAAGTGGAAATGCTGGAGGAGATTTTACCGATGATACGACGCGGCATTCTTCCACGCAAGAAGCAGGATGACAGTCAAGCCACAGTTATGCAGAAGCGGCGTCCCGAGGATGGGCTTATTGATTGGAGGCGTTCGACGCGAGAAATCTACAACTGGGTTCGAGCCTTGGCCCAGCCATACCCGGGCGCGTTTTCCTTTCTGAATGGCGAGAGAGTCTGGATTTGGGAAGCTCGTCCTGACGGAGTGCCGATCGTAAATCAGCGCCTCAGACCTGGCGAAGTCATTCTAGATCCGCAAGGTTGGCCTTGGGTGTCTACAGCCGATGGATGGATCCGAATCGTGAGCGCACAACGAGAGGGTGGGCAGAAGGTCTCGGGACATGTGGCCGGTATGACGTTTCTTCGCGAAGGAAGCATGTTCGGCGGAGCTAAGGAGGCAGCGAATTGAACGTACTCGCCGTGGCGGCGCATCCTGATGATGAGTTGCTCGGTCTAGGCGGCACGATCGCCTCCCATAGTGCAAGGGGCGACCGGGTTCGGCTCGCGGTCATGTGCGAGGGTGTGTCGACACGCTACACTCCCGACTGGGACGCCGAGGTCAGGAAACAAGCGCAAGAGGCCGCACGAATTCTTGGAGTCACAGACTTGATCTTGGGGAATTTACCTGACCAGCGGCTGGAGACACTGCCGTTATGTGAGATCGTGCAAAAGGTGGAGTCGTTGATTGCGGAATGGCAACCAGACCTGATCTACACGCACTTCGGCGGAGACATTAACCGGGATCACAAAATTCTAACGGAGGCTGTGCTGGTGGCTGCAAGACCCTATTCAGCCCCGTCGGTAAGAGAGATCCTTATGTTCGAAACGCCCTCGTCGACGGAATGGGGTTCGCCCGTATTGGCCGCGCCTTTCCAACCGAATGTGTTCGTGGACGTTAGCGCGTTTGTGGAGCAGAAGATTCAGGCGTTCAGTTGTTATTCGGCGGAGGTCCGCGAGTATCCACATCCGCGGAGCCTCGAGGCGCTGACCGATCGGGCGCGCTACTGGGGCAGCGTCATCAACCGGCGGGCAGCTGAAGCGTTCGTACTGGTGAGGTCCACGCGATGATGCGCCGGCTGGCTGACATAATTGTTGCCGTTGTGGCTCTGACCTTGCTCAGTCCCTTGCTCGTTCTGACCAGCCTGGCCATTCTGGTGGGATCTTCGGGCAGCCCCTTCTACGGAGGATGGCGCATAGGCAAAAACGGCTTGAGGTTCCGCATGTGGAAATTTCGCAGTATGGTGAGCGGTGCTGATCGCCTCGGAAGTTCCATCACAGCACGACGCGACGCCAGAATTACGCGAGTGGGGCGCTTTCTTCGAGCGACGAAGATTGACGAAATCCCGCAGTTCTTCAATCTGCTTGTAGGGGATCTTACCCTGGTAGGGCCGCGTCCGGAGGACCCCAAGATTGTAGAGCTCTACACTCCTGAACAACGGGAGACCCTCAAAGTGAAACCTGGTATTACCGGTCCGGGGCAGTTGTACTACACGACGGACCAGGCGGAAAGAATACCGGACGGAGTGAAACCTGAAGAGTTTTATGTGGATCAGTTGCTCGGCGAAAAACTGCGCATCGACCTAGAGTATTTGAAGCGGCGCACCGCGTTAAGCGATTGCCGCGTCGTTCTTCAGACCGTCAGCGTAATCGCGAGAAGTCTGACAAACCTGAGACGCGATGGTGAGCATGAAATACTCGTTTGATCACATAAGACTCGTGAAATACCCTCTCCTTCCGAGCATCGTCCCTTTACACCGCCGGACTGCCAAAGTTCGTTCAGTCCTGAGTATGCAGGCCCAGCCTACATTTGAGACCTCGTCGTTGGTATTCTTTCAAGCTCTTCGTTTAACCTGAGTGAGGAACCGAATTCTTTGATGCCCGCACTGCGGCACTTTTGTCTTTCTGCTTCCAGGATTTCCGGCGTGCAGAACCTGTTCCGGACACGGAGCGCTGGACCGGTCGTGCTCTTCTACCACGGGGTCGAGGAGAACCTCGTAGATCCCGAAGTTCAGGAAGTGCAGATGGCCCTCCCTGTCTTTGAAAGACAGATCGCCTTTCTCCGGCGCCAGCGTGAAGTGATTTCCATGGACGACATGTATGAGAGCATTGCGAATGGGTACCGTCTGGACGCCAGGCAAGTTGTTTTGACCTTCGATGACGGATACAAAAATAATCTGCGGATCATCGCTCCGCTCCTGCACGGGTACAGTCTTCCCTTCACTCTCTTTGTGAGCACCAGGCATATCTCCGAGCACCGTAGGTTTCCGCTCTACTACATCCGCGCAGCGATACTGTACACAGATAAAACTCACATCCATCTGAGGAGCATTCAGAAGAGTTTCGATTTGAGCACCCGGGAAACGCGTCTGTTCGCCGCAACGGCAGTTGCTGCGAGCGCGAAGATTGTGCCCCTGGACGTGGTGGACGCTCTAACCGCCGAATGCGTGGAACAGCTTCCGCCTGAAAGATGGGCGGAATTGAATGCTAAGTTCATGTCCGAGGAACCCATGGACTGGGACGATGTGCGAGCGGTTGCCACCATGGGAGGGACAGTCGGGTCTCATTGTCATGACCATTGCATTCTCCACGAGAAGCAGAGTCCCGATGAGATTCGCCGGCAACTGAACGAAAGTAAGGCCGCAATTCAGAGTCATGTCGGTGAATGCAGTTATTTCGCATATCCGAATGGTAGGACAAGCGACATTTCTGCTTCCGCCTACGGCGCGGTGAGGTCAGCACAATATCGCATGGCCTTTAGCACCATTTCCGGGGAGATGACTCCTAATGTTGATCGCTTCCTTGCACCGAGGGTTGATCCCGTCCCTGAGTACGAAGAGTTTTGCTATCTGTTGAATCGAAGCAGCAGGCAAAATCTGTTTTACGGCGTTGCGCGCCCGCGGTACACAGAAACAGAGCCGGCAGCCGGACCCTCAAGGAGAATCATTGTGAGCGACCTGCGAGCTCTATATCGAGAGGCCTCTCATTACCTGACCGGACAGGTGGCCGTTCTGGCTTTGGGTTTCGTCTCGTTCCCGATTTTCACGCGCGTGTTATCTGTGGCCGACTATGGGCAGATGGCCCTTGTCTTCCAAATCGTGACCATGGGGGTGGTTTTCTCAAAGATGGGCCTTCAGCAATCGATTCAAAGATTCTACCAAGAATACGCCACTTCATCGGAAGTTGAGGCGCTGCCGAAGTTTTGCTCGACGGTCTTTTTCGGCGCCGCGCTCTGCACAATATCCGTGACCATTGTCTTCATCTTCGGTCTCGAACTTATTCCAGACTCAGTCGTCGCCCCGGTGTTGAAGAAAGTGCTGCTCATTGGCTCTGGTTTGATCTTCGTAAGGGGTATACAGCCGATCCTGATGAATTTCCTTCGAGCTCAAAGGAGAACAAAAGCGTTCACAGGATTCGATGCGCTGGCGAAGGGCACAACCATAGCGTTTATATGCCTTTTATTGTTCACATGGAGCCGGGACGTAAAGGCAGTTCTGATTGGAACACTAGTCGTCGAGCTAGTTTCTGTTCTCGTGCTGATTGTCTTCACCCTTCCGCGCGGTACGATTTCTCTCGCCGCATTCGATCAACCCATGTTTCGATCCGCCCTGGCATTTGGTTTGCCGCTCGCCCTGTGGGAGCAAGCGGGAGTCATCCTGGATTCTGGTGATCGCATTCTCGTGCAATATTATCTAGGTTTTCAACCATTGGGATACTATTCTTGCGCTTATAACATAGCAAACTACATCGCGCTATCTCTGATGTCTCCGCTGAATCTTGCTTTGGTTCCTATCTATATGAAGATGTGGGAAAGTCGGGGCCCCGAGGAGACAAAAGCATTTTTGAGCAAGGCTCTCGACAATTTCATTATGACAATCATGTGCGTTCTCGCGGGAGTTGCAGTTACAGCGCATTCAGCGGTGATTGTGCTAGGGTCGCAAAAGCTGCAGCAGGCCGCTCCGCTGCTCCCCGTTCTAGTGCTGGGCCTAATGTTCTATGCGCTGCACATCTTCTTCAGCGCCGGCCTGGTAATCCACAAAAAAACTATTACACTGCTGAAAATAGTCGTTTTTTCGGCAGTTTTGAACATCGCACTAAACATCTTGTTGATCCCCCGGATTGGTTTGCAGGGCGCAGCCATCGCTACTCTGATCAGCTACGTAGTGTTTCTGGCGCTCATTGTTCGCGCGTCACTTGCGGTCATGCCGTTGCGAGTCAATGTTTCGGGATGCGTGCGCTATCTAGTTGCGGCTGGAACGAGCATCGTGTTGGTTTCCTTGGTACAGTGTTCTTCCCAGTTTCTTAACCTAATCGTCCGGGGAACCCTTTCTATCCTGGTCTACGGGGCCATGCTCTACGGGATCGACCGGCGGTTCCGCGGATTGTTCAACAATATGATTGCCTCGCTGGACGGGTTGTTCAGAAAGCCGCAGCAGGAAGTGCAACTGACCTCTGCGCCGACCGCCGACGTCTGCTCAAAAATTTGACATACACGTGGCTCAGGGGCCTTCGCTTCTGTCAATGTGGTTCTTATGTGGTAGAGAAATGGAGGACTCCGATCTTTGGGGTGAGATTACCTGTTCCGATGGTGGTGTGTCCGCCCCGCGCTTCCGACTGGCACCTGCGTAGAGACGGTCAGATTGGAATTGGCCGCCGCAAATATGCTTCGTAACACAACAGAGACCCTAGCGCCCCTCACGCAGAGGACTGCCGAGTGCGACTTGGCTCCGGATTCGTCACACGACCGCCTCAGAGTTTTGCTAATGGATCTCTGGTGTTACATCCCGTATTACGACCGATACTTGTACGAAGGTCTGGCGGGCGAGAACGTCGACGTAACTCTCGGGTCTGTGTGCCCTTACCAGGATCCGAAATACTTTGCCCGGAATGGCCTGTGCAACGATCCGGGCCTCGTAGACGTGGTTCCTAAGCTGGGAATTCGAAACGACAACTTGAGGCGAGCCCTGATGCTTGTCGAGTGTTGCATCAACATGGTCGCGCTTCTTGTCCGGTTTGCGGTATCGAAGCCGGACATCGTGCATGTCCAGTGGATTCCGATGGTAAGAGAACTTCCGTTTGAAATGTGGTTCTTGAGACTCGTACGAAGTCTGGGAATTAAGCTCGTCTACACGGTTCACAATGTGCTCCCACACGACACAGAAAAAGAATTCGTGCAGGTGTTCCGGCGCGTGTATGCGGAAATGGACGCGCTCATTTGTCATGCCGATGAAGCGAAGAGTCAACTTGTTCGCGAATTCTCAGTAGATCCCGGGCGCGTATGGGTAATCCCGCATGGTCCCCTGTTTCATGATACAAAACGTCTTTCTAGGGAGGAGGCGAGGGCTGCACTCTCACTTCCTAAAGGTGAAACCTTGGTCCTCTGGCAGGGCATCATCCGCCCGTACAAGGGCCTTGATTTTCTATTGTACGGCTGGCGCCGGATAGCCGCTAGCAGCCTGAATGCGCGGCTGATCATAGCTGGTACAGGTGAGCCAAGATTGTTGCAGGAAATTAGAGATCAGGTGGCCCAGCTCGGTTTGGAGGATTCGGTGCGTCTTGACTTGAGGTTTATCCCCGACGAAGAACTGCCCACGTACTACCAGGCGTCCGACATATTGGTTTATCCTTACAAAGCGGTGACCTCTAGCGGAGCGCTAATGACCGCCATGGCCTTTCAAAAGGCGATTGTGGCCACAAAGCTACCAGCCTTCCAGGAAGTACTGAAGGACAGAGAGACGGCGCTGCTCGTTGACTATGGCGACTTCGAAGCGCTCGCAAGTTCGCTCAGATCTCTTATCCAGGAGCCGAAGGAACGAGAGCGGCTTGCTTTTGGGATGGTCGCCTTGGATGGCTTCAATTCGTGGAGCCGGATCGCGAAAAGGACACGGCAATGCTATGCCTCAGTCCTCCAAGGGACGCGGCAGGAGGCTCTCTCTTGATGAAAGCACTGTCGCTCGCTTACCACGACGTGACGGATGGGTCGCATGGCGAGCTAGCGGGACACAAGGCACTTTATAAGCTCCATCGCGGGGACTTTCACAATCATATGCTGTCCATCCGGCAGCAGAATAAAGAAATTGCAGTTTCTTCGATTCACCACTATCGCACTTGGAAAACGCAAGTGCCGGTATTTCTGACATTCGACGACGGTGAAATCGGGGCCTACACATGCGTGGCCGATGAACTTGAACAGTACGGTTGGCGTGGCCATTTCTTCATCACCACAGATTGGATTGGACGGGCGGGCTTCCTCGATATTGCGCAAATCCGCGAGTTACGAAGCCGAGGCCACGTCATTGGCAGCCATTCCTGTTCGCATCCTGAGCGCATGTCGCGTCTGACATGGAAAGGGCTTATGAAAGAATGGTCCCAGAGCCGTTCCATCCTGAGCGATCTTTTAGGTGAAGAGGTGAAAGTAGCTTCGGTGCCAAACGGTTTTTATTCGCGGAAGGTCGGCAAAGCGGCGGCTGCTGCTGGTATCGAGGTATTGTTCACATCTGAAGCCACCGCGTCCACGAGGATGCTGGATGGCTGCTTGATCCTGGGGCGGTATTTCATTCAGATCCACACGCCGCCTGTGGTGTCGGGAGCCATTGCAGCGGGACAGATCTGGCCACGATGGCGACAGAGCGCAATTTGGGAGGCTAAGAAGGTGGTTAAAATGCTTGCTGGTGAATCCTATCTCACAATCCGACGTCACCTCATATCGGAGCTGTTGTCGCAAAATACGGCACCAAGAGAAGCCGGAGATGCATGTCCGGGACCGGGTATTGAGAGCACCAAGAACAATCAATCTCTTGCTCACAAGTGATCCAATCACTTTTTGGTGTGGTGGCATTTCGTCACATACTAAATTATTTCCAAAATGAATGAAGCTCACGCTGTCTCCAACGTCCAAGAAAGGAAACCGGCGGGGGTCGGACCTGTCGGCCTCGCCTTATCAGCAACGAGAGGCAGGACTCTCAAGACCGGACCAGGAAAGGGACGCGCTCTTTGCGATTTCTTGTCGTCGAGGGCAACGCAGAGGCCGGATCGGCGTCCTACGATTTGATCATGCGAGTGATATTTTTTGTTTTGACCTTGCTTCTTGAGGCCTCCCTGGCTTCAGCGCAATCAGCCCCAGTAATTTTCTTCTCTGACTTGATGAGCGCTCCGAACAGTCATGGAGAGAAGGCGGGAGAGTTTTCGGGGGCCTATGTCACACTTTACGGGAACTTTTTCGGTTTGCCCCAAGGTTCCTCCAGAGTGGCCTTAAACGGAGCAAATTGCCTGCGTGTGGTGTCCTGGGGAACAGCTTGGCGGTGGTATCAGAAAATCGTTGTTCAGCTTGGTCCGCGTTGCTCCAGCGGCGATTTCGTTGTCACGGTGAGTGGAGTGGCCTCCAATCCTTTGCCTTTCGCGGTGACAAACGGTCATATTTATTTTGTTTCGCCGAATGGGAATGACCGCCGAAGCGGATCATTCGCTGATCCCTGGAAATCGATTCCTCACGCTGTCCAGACTGCTGGCGCTGGTGCGGGGAATGTCATCTACGTCAGAGACGGGGCCAGCCAACTTGTAGATGATGGACAAGGATGGCATGCCGCTTTGTTGCTTCGAACAGAGTGGTGTAAAGGCACAGCTTCGCAGCCAAACGCACTGGTCTCCTATCCCGATGCCAGCGTCACCATCGGCACGGCCACAGGGCCGGATACCGGGATTCGAAGCACCGGTACAACGGGTGGAGGTGGAGCGTGTCCAGGAGGCTGGACCTTTGCCGGCCTTCAACTGCGCGGAACGTTCATGGCTGTTGACCTGAACGGACAATCCCGGACTTCTCCTTCCAAAAATTGGCGCATCGTTGCAAACGACATGACCTGTCCGAATGGCAATGGTGCCACGGCGTGCTTGGCAATTTCCGATAGCTCTGATCTGAAAGTGTACGGTAACAACATTCATGACGCCGGAAGGATAGGCCCTCCCGCTGCCTCAGCGCTGTATCACGGCGTTTACTTCTCAACGGATACAAATCATGTTGATTTTGGGTGGAACACCATTGCCAATGTTCGTGGTTGCCGCGGCCTGCAGTTGCATTCGACTGATGGTTATGATCTCTATGATTACTCCATTCATGACAACATCATTCATGATACGCAGTGCGATGGCATCGTATTAGCAACCACGGATCCATCGAAGGGCCAAATATCCGTTTTCAATAACGTTATATACAATGCCGGTACAGGACCGAACAATTTAGAACATACTGGAGCATGGCATTGTATCTACTTGGCTGCGTACACTCGCAGAGGACCGGTTGGCCGCGGAACCGTTGAGGTGTACGGCAACACTATGTATAATTGCGGGAGTTTTGCGGCGCCGCCCTATGGAAATTCCAACGGCGGTGTGCGGAACGCGGGAGGCAGCGACCCCGTCAAGGTGCATCTTCAGAACAACATCCTCTATCAACTCAATTCCTCGGCCCCGTATTTTGAGAACGAGAACCCCCTGCCCGACGGAATCTACGGCACAAACAACATAATGTATGGAATCAGAAGGCCGTATACGAGTGGCCAGATTACCGGGACGCGCAACAGCAATCCGGAGTTTGTGAATCCCGGCACTGACTTTCACCTCAAGTCAGAGAACAGTCCCGCCAACGGTGCGGGGACTAAAGCATCTCCAGTCGCGCCCAGCGATCACGACGGCTTTCGGCGGAGTTCCCAACCTGCCATCGGGGCTTACGAGTACGTCGCTGGCGCAGCTGGCAAGAGCGCCAGCCCGCCGGCTAAACCATAGTTGTATCTCCAAGGCCGGTTTGCAAACCTGGGATTTCATTCTTGGCAGACGAAGAACGATCCGGGAGTACAAGCAAGGAACATACCTGCAACGAATAGCCAGCCTGTATTAAACTAAAACTCCAGGATTAATCCGTTGATCCGTTTTCGCCGTTCGCGCATAAAGTTGAACATCCTTCTGGCCAGATTAACCGGTCAGTCTAGCGAAGTCCTGCTTCGCCACTAGGTCGCCTGGATGGCTGGCCTCCTGCATGATGGCCGGTCGCGTCGGTGAAGATGGACTAGTGTCGCGTTACTGAAGAAAGTGACATACAGATTCTTTTCTTCGGGTTCCAGTAAGTCCGGTGAAAGGGCTGGACGTTTCGGTTGTACAGCCGGATGTAATTCGTGATGTCGTGGATCAGATCTGGGCGCGAATGCAAGATACCGCGAAGGATGCAGTCGCGGGTGATCATGCCCAATCAGATTTCCGTCTGGTTCAGCCAAGAAGCATAGGTTGGTGTAAAGTGGAAGTGGACCTTCGGGTGCGCCGCCCAAGCCTTCGCGGCCGGGGTTTTATGAACCGAAAGATCGTTGAGGATCACATGGATGGTCTTGCGCCGCATCCGTCCCGCTTGTGCTGCCCGTCCTGCGGCAGTCACCTGGAGAGGTTGGCCGCGTCCTGGAAATGTACAAGCTGTAAACTCCAGTTTTCCACTCCCTTTGGAATTCTCTGTTTGGCGGAGCACCCAAGCGATGACTGGGGTGAATTCGGAGAACAGCGGACGCGCGAGCTGTTGGAGGACTGCGAGCGGGTTTCATGGCAGCACGGACTAGAGCGCGCTTTGTGCACGTTTTCGGACCCCCTTGCATTGCTAGAGTATGCTGTGAGCCCTGGGCGAGCCGGCTGGTGGCCCCTTCTGAACCTGCAACGAAGTTGGCGCGTGCTAGAAATCGGTTCGGGGTGGGGTGCAATAACATTCAGCTTAGCCCCAATGGTGGCCTCTGTCGTTGCATGTGACTTGAACCTGGAGCGGCTGCGATTCATTAAAGCGAGAGCCTTGCAAGATGGCGTTTCCAACGTTCAACTACTATGTTGGGGGGGCACTTCCCGGCTTCCTTTTGGTGACCAGGAATTCGACTTGGTCATACTCAATGGAGTTCTGGAAGAAGCGCCCCTCTTAGGGGCAGGCTCGCCACTCGCGAATCAGAGAGTCCTTTTGCGTGAAGCTGCGCGCATACTTGCCCCGGAGGGGCAATTGTTGCTAGCAGGCCACAACCGTTGGAGCTGGCGGTCTGTGAAATCCTCCCGAGGTTATAGGCGTTCGTTTTGGGGCTACAAGCGTCTTCTCCGCTCTGCTGGATTTGCCTCAAGACAAGCCATTATTCCGCTGCCGAATTTTCAATCGTTTAGCGCAATTGTGGATCCAGCTAGGAAACAGATGGCTGAGCACTTCCTTGCGGAGCGCGGATTTTCCCGATGTGAAACGTTGCAGCTGAAAGTTAAGTCTTCACTGGCTCCCCTGCTTGCCTCGAGCTTCGGTTGGATCGCAAACCGAGGAAGGCATCAAACATCCTTCCTCGAATTGTTGGGGAGCCACGCGGCACGGATGCTCTCTCGCGAAGTCGACACACCTATCGAGTACAAAAAATACCGTGTCACATTGCGTGAACTGATAACTCTAGAGCTGAGAGTTGGGACTGAGTCGCAGAGTGTCATGGTAAAGATCCCCCTGAGTGCTTATTCTAATCTCCGTACGACCTTGGAGTATCAGAGCTTGAGTTCGCTGCAGGGGCTTCTCGTCTCCTCCGGGGGCTGGCCGGAGATCCCCAAGCCTTTGACACAGGGAACGTTCAATAAGGTGCCATATTTTGTTCAGGAGGCGCTTCCCGGATTCTCTGGCGCTCGATTCCTGCGTCACGGTCCCCGTGCCGCCGCATGGAAGCAGCTTGCAACAGATTTCATCGCCCGACTGCATTTAGCGACGCAGACCCCCGTAAACCTCGATGAAGCTACTTGGAACAAAGCCGTTATGCCTCACTTAGATGCTGGATTGCGAAGCACGGAGCAATGTACAGGGGTCAAAGCTGCACACATCCGAGACTATCTGCTGCAGGAACTGGTCGGCCATTCATGGCCGTTTGTTTTCAGCCACGGGGACTATACCCCAGGCAATCTTCTATTCGACAGGAAGGGGCTGCGCCTCTTGGGTGTGATCGACTGGGACCGTGCGTTGCTGCATTCGCTGCCTCTGATCGATTTGCTGCACGTACTGTTGTCGGGCCGTGCCCAAGTCGAACAGGCACGCCTCAGCGATTTGTATGGCAAAGCATTGTTAGAGGGGCTTGACAAGGAAGACCGCCAACTGGTGGACAGCTACTTCCACAGAATGGGCTTCAGCGTAAGTTTTTCCCAGTTGAGGGCATTTCTGTTGATCGCCTGGCTGTTCCGGGTCTCAATGTGGGTCTCACCTCGTGAGTCGCCCTGGTACGGCAAACTCGTCTGGCTCCAAAGTAACGTTGAGCCATCAGAGCTATGGCTAAAGCAACTATTCGGGCAGCTTGTACACGGCCATCAAAATCGATAGAGCCATCCCTGTCAGCCTGATCGTAACGCAAACGGTACTTCGTCGTGCCGTCTTCTGGTGTGTCGTTTATCGGTCTGATGGAAACTGGAGCTTCCACCTCAATTCCGAGAGATTATTGAGACGTATGGCCTTGGGCGACATTTTTGTCTGCTGAGCCCCATGGGAGGGGCATGTCACCAGTTTCATCCCCTGCACCAACTATCAGCGTACCAGCTTCCAGGCCCACGGCTTTGCCCGAAGTCTGCATATACTAAAAGGGAGTCGAACTAGGAGTGGGAAAATGCAGCAAGAGGATTACATTGGCGAGATCGGACGAAACGAACCACCGCGGCTTGTGCTGCTCCTCACCTTCGTTGCGACTGCCTTCACTGCAATTGTGTTCTGGGGCAGCCCACGGTTCCGTGATGCGAATGCCCCCCTGTTAATGGTTTAGGCAGCCTACGGCTATGAGTGGTTGGTCTCGCGGCTGCCCGTACTATCGGCTCCAATTCGAGCTAAGGAAAATGGCCTCTAAGCTGCCAATGACTCAGGACGACAGTACTGTACCCCGATTTCTCGCAGGCCGATTTAGATTCACTTTTGTAATTGACTCGATGTCATGTGCTACATACATATTCTGAACCCAGAAGCTTTCGGGGAAGACTCTCGAATTTGCGATACCGCGCCAATGGTCAATTTTGACCTGGTCGTTGCTCCCATTAAATTCCTCGATCGCCAGCAGTTCACCCGCAAACCTGTGATTGTAAAACAGGTGGACGTCGTCAAAATACATCACCACTCTACGAAGCATTCTTTTTCCTGATAGCAAGAAGATTTGTAGCGCATCTTTCGTCGACGAATAAAGGTCGAGATCTACTGCTACGAATCCTACCGGCGGGCTCTGAGTCTGCTGGACAAACTTGGGTACCGTTTCCTTGACATCCCCAATCAGGAGAGTCGTTCGTGTGCTCAATCGTTTCCGTAATAAGTGCTCATCCATCGGGAAATCCCCTGCTCTCCACTGATCGGGGTGATCTCGGTGATCCGCTAACAACTTGGGAAGGCCTCCACCGTTGTCAAATCCGTAGACAGCAATTCTGACTCCTGTTTCGCCCTCAACTGCAGCCGCGTACTTTTCGAGAGCGAGGAGACCATTTCCACCCGCAACCCCGAACTCAATCACAGAAATTTCCGATATCTCCTCCCGGGCAGCTTCGTCTGCTGCCCCAAGGACTCCGACAAGATAATGGGGCCGGTCAACGGCATCCCAATTGGCCTTGGTTCGAATTGATGTCGGCAAAGCCTTAATTATTCCTTTGACAAAAAGACGAAAAGGAGGCTCCGTTGCCAATCGTAACGATCGACCCCACAGGAATAGTAAGGCCACTTTGGTAGTTTTCGAAACAATCCGACCAATTTTCATCATTTTATATTTCAGCAACTAAATAATATCGTTGGATAGGTACGCCGAGATCGGTTTACGCCACGATTCTCCGCGGACCGTTTCACTTCATTTCGCGAAAACTCGCAGAGCCAGGGGATCAACCAGTGCCTGAAGCAACATACTTTCATCCCTCTTGTCAGCCACTTCCAGCAAATCCAGGAAAAGGTCTTTCCCTTTTGGCCAAAGGCCCTCGACGGACCTACAACGAGCGCAAAGCTTTCCGGTCGGGTGAATCAGGGAGTACACAATACTCAGCAGACCCGCCTGATGAGAACGGTCGGCGATTCTGCACCCGAGCAGCTGAGCGGCCTCGCGGCACTTGATCTGTGCCGGAGCAAAGCTTCGCTTGGCCACTCGAAACATCGCGAGATCTGCCTCCGAGTCCCCGATGGCCACCGTCTCTAAGTTCGGTGTCCCTACCCAAGCGAGCAGGGACTGCAATCCAGTTCCCTTATCAAGACCTTTAGCTAGGATAGCCGTGTCGCTGCTAGTCTGATAAATTCTAAGTGTTTTGACGCCTAGCTTTGCCACTAAATCTTGGACTACTGACGTGGGCAGGGGCGCTGGTTTTTCTTCATCGAAACGATAAGCCCGAATTGAATACTTGTAGCGGTCATGTAGACAAACGCCTGGCATCTGGCGCAGGGCGCTTTTCACTTCCTCCAACTCGCTTAAAGACTCGGAACTAACTAGCACAAGTTCTCGATTTCGAACCGCATCCCAGAGCGCACTGCCGTATTCGGCAACGCCGCCCACAAAGCCGTAAGCCCTGCAATATTCTTGCACGTCCGTGACTGACCGCGCCGTATCTATGCCTACGGCAAAATTATGAGCGTGGAGCAATGACACCGCTTTGATCCCTGCCTTAGTCGTTGCAGGAAACCCAAATATCCAGGCGTCCAAGACGCCATCAATGTCTAGCATGACGAGTGGGGTATGCCAACCCAGGGCTTTCGGGCGCAGGCAAAGGCTGCTGCAAAAGCGCGTGGTTTGCAAGGTGAGAAAATTGTTCGCTTGAAGATATCTACGATTGTATTCTTCATGATGGTGTGAAAGATGAGGCAGACTTAAAACTTCCAGCGCCCGCATTGTCCGCCACGTTCCGGCCAGCAGCTTGTACATAAAGAGCCGTTGGTACACGCCGGCGTCCCCGCACTTCTCCACGTACCGCGCTAAGAGGTTGTTCTCTTCCTCCGCCGAAAGGTCCCAGCAAAGCAAGGCATCCGCAAGATCGTACGCGGGGTCCGTCGCGTTCAGGTGCGGCTTGCCGAGTCCGTGATGGTCGAAATCTGTCTTGAGAAGTCCTTCGGGGCCGCGGATCCATTCGATTGGCTCCATTTTGCCGTCTATCAAGGTAGGGCAAGGACCGCCAGAGCGCATTAGCCTTTCCCGAAGGCGACCGCGCTTCAAAGCTGCTGTTATCTTATTGTGGTAAGCCCGACTCAATGGGTCGGCGAGCAGACCCAGACCGATGGGCTCATCTAGCACGTCCAGATCCGCCCAGGGATCCAGCCCCAAACTTAGGGATCGGACACGTGCGGCAACATAGGAGCCTAAAGTGTCTATCAACCGATTCCGGTTCGGAAACTCGGTCGCCACTTGATCTTCCTCAGGCAGCCATTCGGTGTATAGGATCCCATCTCGAAGGCCGAGCACGGGCGGTATGCAGGGGGAGAGGAGGTGTCCTTGCAAGAAGGCATGGTAGCCGAGCCACCCCCATCCCGTGCTCTTTGCCAGCACATAACGTGTTTCGGCCTTCCCATCAGCATCTTCGAGGCGAACTTGATAAATGCCCTTAAATCGGATGTGGCCTTTTTGGGGCTCTAGATTCTTTAGCTTGTCGGAATAGCTTTCCCACTGGGGACTGAATTCTAGGCTCGCACTTCGGTAGCCACGTCGCAGAAAATATTCTTGCAGACGGCTTTCGACTGCTTCCGGTTTGAGTAACCATCGCCTATGCCATTCCGCACTTTCCAAAAGTAAGATAGTGATCTGGGTCGCAGGGAAGAACTTCACGTTGTTGGGCCAAGTCCAGCCGCGTCGGGCAGGATGGTTGGGAACCAATGCCACGATATCACGCGATTCGAAGCCTGCCCGGTGAAGGCATCGCACGGCTTGTATGACGGTCTTACCGCTGGTCATAGGTTCATCGACGATCGCAACCAAGGCATTGCCCCGCGCGCTGCGCTTGATTCCCCGTGCTTCCCACAGGCTGATCCCGGTCGTGGGCCGCGCCGTGACGCAATCCACGTCCTTATAGCCTTCCGATTTCAGGTGGGCACACACTAGCGGGGCGAAGTAAGAGCCAGCAGTGCGCAGGCCAAGAACCAAGATCCGACGTTGCCTGTCTGGAAAGGCAGTCACGAACTTTCGTGCCAGCGCCAGGCTGTCGAGAGGTGTAAGACTTTGTGAATGAAAGGCGGAGGGCACTCGAGCGCGCCGTGCAAGAAAATGAGTGGGTAATCGCCTCGCCAGCAGGGAGGCCAATAGAGTCGTGGAAGAAGTGAAGTCCTTTCGGCCAATGGGCTTGTCTGACTGGAACACACACGTGAAATCAATGACTGCAGCCGTCCAACGTAGTCTCCAATAATGAAGACGGCTGAGGGCCAACTCTCGAACTTTCTGGCCAAACCTGAGACCTGCCTCCACCGGAGCAGCAACGCGGGCAAGCATCGGCCTAGCTTTCACTGCCTTGCTGAAGTCATACCGCTTTCCCAGCAAGTAGTCGTCGACCGCTTGGGTAATCGCGCACGAGAGCAGGAAAATATTTGTGGCGACTTCATTGCGCTGCCAATCTTCGGTTACTTCTTCCAGTCGGGTGAGTTCGCGTTGAAGATAGCCTCTTATCTCTTTCACGGCGGGGAAAACATTCAGGCACCACGGATAACTGCTGTAAAAATTTAGCTCTGTCTCCGGCAGCTCTGCAGGCAAAACGGCGCGTCTCGGAGCCTCCCCAGCGGATGTTCGTGCAGATGCGGACGTGCAATTCTCAGGACTCATGAACTTGTCGGGCAAAGTGTACTCGTGTTCGGTAGTCTGGTGCGGACAAACCAACAAATGTCAATCCCTGAGAGGTATGCACGAGAGAGGCCAAAATATGCCCGCTCTCGTCTCCTAAGTTACGCTGGCTCAAGCAGTTAGAGGGCAGACTGAACCGCGTGCTCACCGCGCATAACAACCCACCAAAATGGTACCATGTTTAGGAAAGATATTTCCTGATTTCGCGGCGAGGCTAAGGACGCCGTTGAACACACTTCTGGCACAGCTTTAAGTATGGTATACAAGCAGATTAACGCGAGGTCATCACAAGTCACATATAATTGTTGGCATGACACTAGCTGAATGATAGGGGGCGAAATTAATCATTTATCATGATCAGTGGGTCCAGCTCCACTCACCGCTGCGAGCTATTAGCTCCTTCTGCCGATCGCGGATTATCCGCCCCGCGAGCTTCGTCGACCAATTCGAATTTCATGGGTGTTCGTCGCGGTCCCCTGTCTGTCGGTTAAAGCATGGGATATATTATAAATATACTGGTAACCAGAGAGGAAATATGGCGGAGTTTCGATGATTGCTGAAAGGGCAGGCTCCCCTTCTAGCCATGCGCCCGGCTCACCTTTGGCCGACCTTACCCATGTGCTCTTTGTCATCGACCAGCTTTGCGAAATGGGCGGCGCTGAACGCGTTCTCTTGAACATGATCCGATTATTGCCAAAGGACCGCTTCCGTTGCACGCTCGCGACCTTCAAGATCGACCCCCGCTTCAGCATATTTCAAAACTTTCCCTGTTCTTGGTCGGTATTTCCCATGCGCCGCTCCTACGACTGGAATGCCCTTCGGGTAGCAATGCGGCTGCGCCAGTTAATTCGCACCCAAGAGGTACACATCGTTCATACGTTTTTCGAAACCTCCGATCTTTTTGGCGGTCTGGTCACCAAGCTGAGCGGTGCGCCGGTGTTGGTTTCGAGTCGTCGTGACCTGGGTATCCTTCGCAATTGGAAACACCAGTTAGGCTATCGTGTGTTAAGCCCGATGTATGACCTCGTGCTTGCCGTATCTGACGGAGTGCGCGAGTTCTGCATCCGGCAAGATCGCCTGGACCCCAAAAGAGTCTTGACCTTGTATAACGGCATTGAATTGGAGAAGGTCCCCGTGGATGCGGACGCCTCGAGCTTGCGCGACTCGATGGGCCTCGGCGGGGCGTCGCATTTAGTCGCGACCATAGGAAATATCCGCCAAGTAAAAGGTCTGGACATCCTAATCCGTGCGGCCGCGAAGGTCTGCGAGCAATTTCCCAAGGCCGTGTTCCTAGTGGTAGGCGACGTGCACGAGCGTCAGCACTACCAGGAGTTGCTAGACTTAACTGCATCGCTGGAGCTGAAACAAAACGTGAAGTTTGTTGGCCCATCAGACGATGTTTTCTCGCTGCTAAGAATCAGCGACATTTTCTGTCTGCCCTCTCGGAGTGAAGGCTTTTCCAACGCCTTAGTGGAGGCGATGGCTTGCAGTTTGCCATGCGTTGCCACGCGTGTTGGGGGAAACTCCGAAGCGTTGGAGGACGGTCGCAGCGGTTTCTTAGTGGACAGCGAAGATCCCGATGCAATCGCAAATCGAATCCTGACTCTCCTTCGGGCACCCGAGCGCGCCAAAGAAATGGGCCGCGAAGGCCGCCGGACGGTTGAAGCCAAATTCACCACGCAAGTCATGATGTCGCGACTCATCAATGTATATGACAACCTCTTGAACGCGAAAAAAATCAATAACGACATCGTGGCAAAAGAGCTCTTTTGACCGACGGCAGACTTGCTTAGTCGTCTGTGCGTGGATTATTTACTGCGGCTATCCTTCGTTCTTGCAGGTCTTTGTCAAGGCAAGATTTACTCATACAATTACTAGCCTAACTGTGTAGAACAGGTTCCCCTGCTGTACCAAAACTGAACCATCGCTCAATTGCCTTACATTGACTGGAAGTCTAAATTTATGAGCAATGACTCGGTTGGCTTCTAAAACGTAATTCAAGGAACTCTCTCACGGGGGCCTTCGTATATGAACAAGGTTTCGAAGTACCTTCCAATCTTCACTCTGGCAGCTGTGTTGGGTGCACCTGCCATGAAAGCGCAAAGCCTCCCTCCACGGATCTTTTTTACCGATCTTACCAGTGGCCCGAACACAGGCGGGGAGAATAACAACGGCACCATCCTCACGATATATGGGAAAAACTTTGGAGCGACGCAAGGAACTTCCACGGTTACGGTCGGTGGAGGGGCGGTCGCGGCTTATCTCCAGTGGGGAGTTCCGGCTCCGGGCGAGTTGGGCACACAGAAAATTTCAATTGCTATTGGCGCTGCCGCGAAAACCGGCAGCGTTGTTGTTACAACTTCAAATGGGGCATCAAACTCCGTACCCTTTACCGTTCGTTCCGGAAATGTTTTTTGTGTATCCACAACCGGAAACGACTCCAACACAGGGCAATTCCCAAGTAGTTGTTGGGCCACCCTTGTCAAGGCCAAGAACGCAATTGCAGCAGGGGACACAGCCTATATCGAGAACGGCGTACAACAAACCGGGACGGAGGGTGATAATGCCGCGCTTGATATAAGATCGGGGAGCGGCACGGCCGCCGCTCCAAAAGCGCTCGTTGCTTACCCGGGGGCTTCCGTGACCATAAGCACTTCGGACCGAATGGGTGTCCGCACGGTGGACAGTGATAACACCTCGCACTGGGTCATCGCGAACATTTCCAACGCGACGGCTCACGACGCGGCATTTGAATTGGACAACACCAGCGACTTTCGCATTGTCGCAAACACCATGTCCTGCCCGAATGGCGACGCATCAACCGCCTGTTTCCAAGATATCGCCGGCAGCAACATTAGAGTCCTGGGAAACTACATTCACAACACGGGGAATACCTGCTCCTCTAGCTGTCACACTTACCACGCTTTTTATTTTACCACCAACGGTGTTTCCTGGGAGGCCGGTTGGAACACCATCGTGCCTGATCCCGGCCATACGGGCATCGCTGGCTGCAAAGGAATCGAGGTGTATTCGACGGGGGGTTCGGATCAGTACGACATCCACATTCACGACAACATCATTCACGACGTGATTTGCAACGGAATCGATTTGAACACGGTGAACCCCGACGGCCCTAACACTATGGGTGGGCAAGGATCGGTCGAAGTCTACAACAATATCGTTTATCGCGCAGGCACCGGCCCCGACCCCAACAGCACATCGAGCTATACCTGCATCGAAATGGGGGCAACCTCCGTCCGCACGAATCCGATCGAGGTTTACAACAACTCGTTTTATGACTGTGGTTCCAGAAACGACTCTGACTCGGGAATGTTTGAGTATCACGACGCGAACATCAAGACGCGTTTTCGAAACAACATCATTCAGGCGATCGGCGTGGAACCGTACTTCAGTTCGGGCAGCGGCTCTGCGCCGTGCAGTAACTCGACCGGGAGCAACAACGTTTGGTTCGGCGCGGGAGTGCCACCTTGTGGATCACTGTTCACATCCAACGTCAACAGCGATCCTTTGTACGTCGATCCGGTGACCGCTCGCAACTTCCATTTGCAGAGCGCCAGTCCAGCTATCAACGCGGGTCTGACGATCTCAACTCTGCTTACCGACCTCGATGGCGTGTCACGTCCACAAGGACCGGCTTATGACATCGGTGCCTACGAGTTTGTGAACGGCACTGTTACGGTTCGGCCAAATCCTCCCACAAACTTGAAGGCCGTGGTCCAGTGAGCCAGACCCGGGCGTAGAACGGCTGAGATGTGGCGACGGCATGCCAGCAGTGCGCGACTCGGCGCAACTGCCTCTCGCAACACGGCGTAGCGCCCTGCCTAAGTTCGCGAAGCAGCCCGCGCGCGTCTTGCAAGCCCTACTCCGAACACTCCCGCAAGTAGCCGCCGTATGCATCCCTCTTTGACCTGATGGAATGGGGCAAACAAAATCCAGCACGGTGGCTCCGCAGAACGGCCAAAACGGCCCGCACTACCGCCCCAAAGATACCAGCGCGACTTGCGGTTGACACGACGGGGCAGGGGGGCTAGGCTTTCGGGCCGAGTGGAAGCTCAAAGTGGGAATTCCGGCTAAACTGTGTGTTCATTCTAAGGGGAACCGGCACATGATCAGGAGACCATTTGGCCCCGCCTCGGAGCAAGCCCTCCTCTTGCTCTCGAGGAGGCCAGGAACACACGATTATACGGCAGGCAAGAACGAATGGAGAGTTGAGGACGCCCTCTCGATTCTCTGCAGAGTGTTTCCCGATTTCGTCTCAACTATACGCGGGATGCATGTCCTTGATTACGGGTGCGGGACTGGCTACCAAGTGGCCGCTCTGGCCAAGAACGGAGCGTCTTACGTCGCGGGTATTGATACCAATCCGAAGTGTCTACTGGCGGCGCGTGAACTGGTAAGGAATCTGAATCTCCAGGATCAGGTCGAGTTTTTCGATAGTTTCGATGCGCGTCTGAAGGGCCGCTTCGACATCGTCATTGCTCAGAACAGCATGGAGCACTTTCCCGATCCTGCCCTTCGACTGCAGGAGATGGCTGCCGCTTTGAGGCCGAATGGGAGGGTCTTTGTAACTTTCGGACCGCCATGGTTTGCGCCCTATGGTAGCCATATGTTTTTCTTCACAAAACTTCCGTGGGTCAATGTCGTCTTCGATGAAACAACAGTCTTAAATGTCCGGCGCCATTTTCGGCACGATGGGGCAAAGCGATATGAGGATGTGGAGTCGGGGTTGAACAGGATGACGGTTCGCAAATTCGAGCGGCTACTTGCTGACGCGAATGTTCGTGTCCTTTTCAAGAAGTACGAGTGCGTTAAAAATATCGACTTTCTCGGTAGCATTCCGGTTATCAGGGAACTCTTCGTAAACCACATTTCTATCATCTTCACAAAGATCTAGTGGTGGCTAGCCCGCTCTACCTGAAAGGCATGTAGGCTGCGATCAGACGGTGGCAAATGAACGCCAGCATGTCCCGATGACATGCCTAAGGGTGAGGACAGGCTTGCATCCTGTACCAAAACTGGACCGTATGCCAGTTGCCTTGCATCGCCTGGAAGTCTAAATTTCTGCTGCGGCTCCAAGTGTCATTGGAGGAACGCTGTCACAGGGGGGGTCGTACATGAGCAAGGTTTCAAAGCACTTTCCAATCTTCATCCTGGCAGCTGTCTTGGGTGCGCCTGCCATGAAAGCGCAAAGCCTCCCTCCACGGATCTTTTTTACCGATCTTACTAGTGGCCCGAACACAGGCGGGGAGAATAACAACGGCACCATCCTCACGATATATGGGAAAAACTTTGGAGCGACGCAAGGAACCTCGACGGTTACGGTCGGTGGAGGAGCAGTCGCGGCTTATCTCCAGTGGGGAGTTCCGGCTCCGGGCGAGTTGGGCATACAGAAAATTGCCGTGGCTATTGGTTCCGCAGCCGTAACGGGAAATGTTGTCGTGACCACAGGAGCAGGAGCGAGCAACGGGGTTCCCTTCACTGTCCGTACGGGGAACGTCTACTGCGTCTCAACGACTGGTAGTAATACAAACAACGGACACTTTCCGAATTCGTGTTTTGCCACAGTTCCATTCGCAAAGGACGCGATGGCCCCCGGAGACATCACATACATTGAGAATGGTGTCAGTCAAACGGCACAGGATAATAACAACGGGTCTGTTAATATTGGCTCCTCAGGAACCGCAGCCGCTCCGAAAGCTTTGGTCGGTTATCCAGGTGCCGCTGTCACCATCGGCAGCAATTCATTGGCGCGCGCCTTTGAATTCTATCCCAACCCTGCTCATTGGGTTTTCGCGGGCATCTCGAATATCGTTGCTCAGACCGAAGCATTCAATCTCGACGCACCTACCGACATCCGTATCGTGGGAAATGATATTTCTTGTCCAAACGGCGATGCCTCATCCGCCTGCATCGTTGGCAGTACCGCGATCAATATCAAGGTCCTGGGAAACTACGTACATAACACAGGAAATACCTGCGTTTCGAGTTGCCACACCTATCACGCAGTTTACACGTCTACGAATGGGGCTGCTTGGGAAGTGGCGTGGAACACCATCGTACCCGACCCCGGCAAGACCGGGCGCGCGGGCTGCAAGGGGATTGAGGTCTATTCAACGGGAGGTTCCGACGAATCCGACCTTCATTTCCATGACAACACTATCCATGACGTGATTTGCAATGGAATTGATTTGAACACGGTGAACCCCGACGGCCCTAACACTATGGGTGGGCAAGGATCGGTCGAAGTCTACAACAATATCGTTTATCGCGCAGGCACCGGCCCCGACCCCAACAGCACATCGAGCTATACTTGCATCGAAATGGGGGCAACCTCCGTCCGCACGAATCCGATCGAGGTTTACAACAACTCGTTTTATGACTGTGGTTCCAGAAACGACGCTGACTCGGGAATGTTTGAGTATCACGACGGGAACATCAAGACGCGTTTTCGGAATAACATCATTCAGGCGATCGGCGTGGAACCATACTTCAGTTCGGGCAGCGGCTCTGCGCCGTGCAGTAACTCGACCGGTAGTAACAACATTTGGTTCGGCGCGGGAGTGCCACCTTGTGGATCACTGTTCACGTCCAACGTCAACAGCGATCCTTTGTACTTCGATCCGGTGACCGCTCGCAACTTCCATTTGCAGAGCGCCAGTCTAGCTATCAACGCGGGTCTGACGATCTCAACTCTGCTTACCGACCTCGATGGCGTGTCACGTCCACAAGGACCGGCTTATGACATCGGTGCTTACGAGTTTGTGAACGGCACTGTTACGGTTCGGCCAAATCCTCCCACAAACTTGAAGGCCGTGGTCCAGTGAGGGACCGTTCGACGCAATCGGCTTGAAGTGCCACAACGGAGTCTGCGGTCTGGAGGGTTCACAGAGAGATCTTTTCTTCCTGATGCCTTAGCCGCGAATTGGCTCGCCTCGGATATTGCCCCAGTTGCACGGGAACCTTCTACATCGATGTTGGTTGGATCGTTTCAGCCCACTCAAGGCAAACCTTGCTAAGGATCCCGCGCTTGTGCAATTAATTTTCCTGCGCAAGTTTCGGGACAGTACCCTTCTTGAGCATCCAGCTGTATGTAAGCGAAAGATAGGCGAGAAAGATCACTGAGAAGAAGATCTACCCGGCGGATTGATGGAAGCGCGAGACGAAGTCTATGAATCCACGGTTACCTAGGACAATAAACGAAGTGATCCGAAGAGCATTGCTGAGAAGCATGACGAAGCTTCCAGCGAAGTAGACCAACAAGGCCCGGCCCTTCCGGAGGCGATTCCAATCGAGAAAGGCCACAATACCAAACAGATAACCTAGGAGCTCCAGCCCGTGGATTCCGGAACACGCCGGGAGGATTGCTATGTCCATATCCGGCCCGGTCACCGTTGGATTCAAGTCGTTCTCGTATCCTAGCCCCGAGACCAAGAGATGGGCCATGGTGTACACAAAACGACCGAGTATTTGTCCGTACCAGGGCCAGAGTGTCTCCAACGCACGCCTGGGAACACTGTTGAGCAGAATGATAAGGGCGACTATGCCTTCGGAGCTATACTCACTTACTAGCTGTTTCCAGTGGAAGAGCGGAAAGACCACCATGGTTGGGGCTAGGACGAACAATTTACTTACGGCAAGGAGAATTCCTCCGATGGTCGCCGTCCCTGCCATGGGCTCAAGTGTGCTAGCTGTCGATCGGACAATCATTATTAGTACTAGATGAGCGGCGAAGAAGATAGTCAGACGCTCTTTCGAAACGGAAAGCCTGATCAGAGTCCTGTTGGAACTGGAAGATAGTTCGCCACGCCGCCAAACCAACAGCACGCAGGCGACCGTCGCCCAAAGTGGAGAATTTGTTTGGAGAATTGGTGCGGCGAACTGATCCGCCGCGACTGCGAACAAAGTCAGGGCCAGGACAAATAAGAGGGATCGGGGAGCTCCCAGGCTCCCCCGTCGAAAGACTTTTCGTGAAACTAGGCTCTCGGCTGGAGAATTAGCTAGAGTCACTATGGATTGAACCTTCCTAGCCCGGCGAGAACCGGCGGCGGAAGTGAGGGGACTCTAATTTTGGGTAGCGTGCCGCCGACGGATCCATAGATAGCCCGCTATCCCGATCGCAGCTGCCGCTCCAAAGCCGACAGCCGAGATTTCAGGGGCGCCCTGACGTTGCTTGTTGTTATTCTGACCCTGGTTGTTATTATTCTGAGCTTGCAACCCAAGAGGGGCCAGCATCAAGGACAGGCAAGCTATGAAGAAGAGTTTTCTCATCTGTCTTCTCCTTACCGCACTCATAACGAACGACAACTATGTGCATTTCTGTGGCCAAGCCGAGTGACTCTTAGGAAGCTTAAAGGAATATTAATTGCCGTATTGACAGCCAGATACGAACGGTTCCGAATTCCCCAAAAATTGAGCCCGAGCAAGACCTTCTAACTTCGAGCCCGTCAGTTCCGTTAATAGGCAAGCTGTTGCCCCGGGCCAGATGCCAGATTCAAGCAGTTTAACGCCAGACCGCAGTTCGCAAAAGTCCTCGAACATTGAACAAGTGGGAAGCCATGCGAGCCAAAAGCGGGCCTCCGCCCGGCCAGTCTCGCCAAGACCCGCGTGGAGCGGAGCAGTTGCTGCAACTGAACC
>WNFC01001549.1_pt1 | contig 51591 bp, 43 predicted proteins | sample 5400541 | NCBI WGS metagenome assembly WNFC01 (sample SAMN13153342, study PRJNA577476) | soil metagenome | isolation source: 120 cm saprolite under Douglas fir tree site 2 hole 2 replicate 1 | place: USA:California | collected 2015-04-18
CGTCGGCCGTGTTCTGGTCCGGCGCCACGGCGACTTCCTTCCGCTTGAACGCAATGCGGCGGAACACGAGCGTGACGGTCGCCGCGGGCGCCGCGATCGCATAGCGACCATCGGCGTTCGTCACGGCCGCGAACGCGGTGCCGGTCTGGGACACGGCGACGCCCGCCACGGGCTCGCCCGTCGCCGCGCTCACGCGCCCCGTGATCTGGCGCTGCTGCGCCGACGCCGGAGCCACGCCGACGAGTGTCGACAGCAACAGTGTCCAAACAGAAAAGTGCTTTCCCACGATCCCTCCTCGAAGAGTGCGACGAAATTCAGGACGGGCCGCACGATGCAGCCCATATGCTGCCGTCCGAAACCCGATACCGCAAGACGGGCGGGCCGTTGCGGGGAGCGACAACACACGCCGGCGGAGGCATAAGAAAACCGCCGCACGCTCCGAGCGGGCCCGGCGGTTTAGCGGTCGCGTGGGGCTATCGCCGCCCCCGCACCTCGAAGCTGCTGATCGGCAGGGTCGAGTCCACCACGTCTTTCGGAATGCCCGCGCTCGCGCACCCCGTTACACCCGGCTCCGCGCGCGCAGGCCGGCGTACGCGCCTGGCCCCGCGACCGCGAGTAGGCCGGCGACGAGCACGCCCGGAAGGCCGATCGCGCGGCTCCGCACCTCGAGCACCACCGCCGCCACGAGCACCAGCACGGGCAGCGACCCGAGGGCCACGAGCGCCGGCACGCCCGCCGGCACGCGGAACGCGCCCCGCAAACCGGGCTCCACGCGGCGCAGCTCGATCAGCGCGGCAAACTCGAGCGCCAGGGCCGCCGTGTAGAGCAGCACGTCCCCGGCGAGCAGTCCGCCGAACGGCAGCAGCGCGAACACGGAGTACGCCACCGCCGAGACGAGCACCGCGGTGCGGGGCGTGCCCCGCGCGTCCGTACGGGCGAGAGCCGCCGGCAAGAAGCCGTCTTGTGCGAGCACTAACGGAATGCGCGAGTACGCCAGGAGCAGCGCGTTGAATAGGGCGAAGGCACTCACCATCCCCGCCACCGCCAGCCAGGGACCGAGCCACGGTCCCGCGACCGAGACGGCGAGCGCCGGCCAGGCGCCGTCGGTCCACGCGGTCCAGCGCGTCAACGCCAGTGCCGGAACGATCGACACCAAGTACACCACCGTCACGAGCGGCAGGGCCCGCGCGAGGGCCGTGGGATAGGCCGTCGTCGCGTGCTCGATCTCGCCGCCGAGCGTCGACGCGTTGTCCCACCCCGAATAGTTCCAGATGCTTTGCGACACGCCGATTCCGAGGGCGCCGACGAACGACGCCCCGGCGGCATGAAACGGCGTCAGGGAGATCGGCACGGCGCGCCCCGCCGTGAGCCAACGGAACAGCGCGACGGCCGCAAGCACGCCGAAGGGCGCGAGTACCGTCGCTACGAACCAGCGCGACGCCGTCCCCACCACGCGCGTGCCGCGCAGGTTCAGCCAGGTCGCACCCCAGATGAGCGCGAGCGCGACGAGCCAGGCACCGAGCCCGGTGAGTCGGGGCGCGAAAAACCGCAGGTACTGGATCAGCAGGACCGGGTAGATCGCCATGTCCATGAGCGAGTAGACCCAGGACAGCCAACCGTTCCAGAACCCCCAGAACCGGCCGAACGCCCGTTTGACCCACTGGTAATAGCCGCCCTCGACCGGCAGCATCGAGGCCAGCTCGCCGATCAGCAGGGCCTCGGGGACGCTGTACAAGAGCGGCGTGGCGACGAGCAGCAGCACCGCCACCCCCGGACCGACCGATCCCACCAGTCCTTCGAGACCGAACGGCCCGCCCGACACCGTGAAGAACATCACGGCGACGAGCGGGCCGAGGCGCAGTGTGGCTGGGCGTCGGGCGGGTACCGCGGTCACGAGTGCCGGTGGTCGTGTCCGCCGCCCCAGATGACCTTCGGATCGTCACTCTCGAACGCCATCACGTGCACCATCCAGCCGAAGATGCGCGGCAGGAACCGCCCACCCACGGCGGCGCACGCCGCCGCGCTGGCGATCGGGGACCGCGGTCCGAACACCGGCGCTCCGTCGCGCGTCTCGCGCCAGCGCTCGCGCTGGCCGGCCGGGGGCACGCACCAGTTCACGTGCTCGTGCCAGCGAGCCACCCCCAGGGGGATGCGGCGCTCGAGCTCGTCGAGCGAGGCGCGAGCCGGTGCGGTGTACATCACCCCGAGGAGCACGAACTTCCCGTCCGGCTCCTGACGGTAGAGGAGAGAGGTCGGCTTCCCGGCGTTGAAGCCGAACATTGCCTCGAGCGCCCAGCGGTTGTTCGTGAAATGATAGATCGGTTGTTGGACTCCCGGCAGAAACGGCCGGAACCCGTCTGACTCGGCCACGTGGACATCGCGGTACTTCGCGAGCCCGGTCCGCATCTCGGCCACGAGGTCCGCGGCGCGGGCCGCGTCCGCGGCCGTGGGCGCGTGCGCGGGTGTGAGCTGCAGGTGCGGGTCCGCGCTCATCGGGCCCGTCATGGCGTCGTGCGCCGCCGCGCTCGCGCGCTGATCGGTCGAGTCCGCGGCGCCCATCTCCATCGGCGCGTCGGCGGCCCGGCGCGCCCGGCAGGCAGCGGTGAGGGCGATGGTCGCCACCAGAACGAGCGTCCGCACAGCGCCTAATCTAGGGGTCGCCGTGCGCAGCGCTCGCCCTTTGAGGATCGGGAACGAGCGGAGGCCGGGCCACCAAGAAAACCGCCGAGCGTCGGGGACTCGCTCGGCGGTTCACGGGTTGCGGTGCCGGGTCGCCGGCCTCCTGGCACGCCGGCGCGGCGACGCTCAGTAGTTGAAGCGAAGCGTGACGCCGTACGTGCGCGGCTGGTTCGTCAGATAGCCCACGCGGGCGCGCTTGCCCCGCTCCCGGTCGAGCGCGAGGAACGCTCGCTCGTCGGTGAGATTGTTCCCGAACAGCGCCACCTCCCACGTGTTCCGGCTCAGGCCGACCCGCAGGTTGACCAGGTTGTACGCCGGCAGCTCGGGATTGAAGGTGAAGGTGGACTGCGTCAGTGGTCCGCCGATCGTGTGCGACCCGAATGAGTTCAAGTCGACCGTGCCGTAGCCGCGAGACTCGTCGTCGATCAGCGTGAAGCGCGAGCCGATGTGCTGATAACTCGTGCTGAAGTACACCCGCGATGCCCCCACCGTCCACCCGTAGGTCGCGGCAGCGGCGGCTTGGAATTGCGGCACGCTGGGCAAGCGGTTGCCATCCACGATGCCCGGTAGCGTGTCCCCGGCTCCGGTTGTCAGGGTCGACCCCAGCTTGGAGTCGTTGATGCCGGCCGAGGCGGAAAGGTCCCAGTGCTCGTCAGGGGTGGCCGCGACCTCCAGCTCGACGCCCGCGCTGTGGGCCTTGGGCGCATTCAAGATCAGCCGCGATGAGCACGAGCCCGCGGTCACGGTCAGCTGGAGATCGCTGACGTCCATGTAGAACGCCGACAAGTTGATCGAGCCGCGCCCGCCCATCACTTGAGACTTGATTCCCGCCTCGTAGTTCCACGCCGTCTCATCTTTCCACGAATCATGGCCGCGGAACGTGGCCAGGTCCTGCGCCGTGCACAGCGGAACGTTCAGTGGATCGTTGATCCCGCCTAACCGAAACCCTCGCGACGCCTGCGCGTTGAGGGTGACCGCATCGGACACCTTGTAGCTGGCGATGAAGCGCGGCGCCACGCCGTTGGCCTTGGTGGACCCGGGTTGGGACACCAGCGACGTTCCGGTGTTGTCGTTGCCGAAGATGCCGTCGAAAATCTGGTCGCGGCTCTCGTCGAAGTCGTAGTAGCGCAGCCCGCCAGTCAGGGCGAGCCGCGGGCCCACGGAGAGCGTCGCTTCGCCGAAGACGGCGGTCTGCCGCAGGTCGTAGGAGAGGTTGGACCAGAAGAGGTGGTCCTTAGGCGCTCGCAGGCCGCGGGTGAAACCATAGGGAGCGCCCAGGATGGGCGCCGCGAGCGTGTCAAATCGCGATACGAACAGATCCTGGGCGTAGTGCCGCTTGTTCTTGCTATAGAAGCCGCCCACGAGCCATTTGACGCGATCGCTTCCGCCGGACAGCCGCACCTCCTGTGTCCACACCTTGGAGGTGGTGGAGTCATCGAGCGGCGCGTCGAGCGTGTAGATGTTTGCGGGAAGGCCGATCGAGCCGCCAGTGATACTGCCGGTGAGGGCGGTCGCATCGCGTGTCACCAGGACGTCACGGTGGGTGTAGGCGGTGATCGAAGTCAGGCTCACCCCCCCTAAGTCGTATTTCAGGTTCAGGTCGGCGAGCAGGAACTTGTCGGTGAAGGGCTCCCCGATCTGGGTGAAGAGTTGGCGGGGGCCCAGCGTCACCGGAGTCCGGGTAGTGGTGTACGGGTTAGCAAGGATGTTGAAAGCATCGATGCGGTTCCAGCCGTCCATCTTCACGTCTTGATAGACGAGCCGCGGAGTCAGACTGAAGCGGGCGCTCGGGGCGACGAGGAACGCGGCCCGTATGCCGCTACGCAGCCCGCCATTGACGTCTTGGTTGATCTTCAGGTTGGGCTGCACCGCGTCCATGTAGCCCCCCCTGCGGTTGCTGTAGGCCGCCACCCGGAGGGCCACCTGGTCCCCCAGCGGCACGTTGAAGCCGAGCTTGGCGTTGTTGCCGGGAGCGCCGCTGCCGATCGCGCTGATCTCCGCTTCGCCAAAGGTGCTGCTAGCGCCGAGCTGCGGCTGGTTCGTGATGTAGCGCACCGTGCCGGCGAGTGAGCCCGAGCCGAACAGCGTTCCCTGAGGACCACGCAGCACTTCCACGCGAGAGACGTCAAACAGGTCGAGGTCCGGCGTGAACAGCGACAAGGAGATGGCGGCGTCGTCCAGATAGGCGCCGACCTCTTCCTTGACTCCGGGCTGGTCCCGGGCGACTTGGCCGGATGAGACGCCGCGCATGGCGGGTTGACTCTGACCGGGGCCAAGGTTCTGGACACTGAAGTCGGCCACGTTGGCCGCGATCGCCTCGATATTGTCGGCACCGCGAGCGCGCAGCACCGTCGCCGTCGCGGCGGCGATGGAGAAGGGCACGTCCTGGATCTCCTGCTCGCGCAGCATCGCCGTCACGGTGACCGCCTCGAGCGTCACCGCTTCCAGCACGAGGTCGAGCGAGACGGTCGCCCCCGCCGCGACCTGAACGTCCTTGCGGAGTGCACGCACGCCGGGCATCGACGCGGAGACCGTGTAGCCGCCCGGCGCGAGGTCGGAGACGGTGAACCGGCCGTCGGCGGTCGACGTCGTCCGTTTGGACGCGCCGGTCGCCTGGTTCCTCACGGCGACCGTGGCTCCCGATAACGCGACCCCGCCGGCGTCACGCACCATACCACTTATCCGACCGGTCTGGGCAGCCGCCGGGACGGCGTAGAGCACGACGGCCAGTGCGGCGACGCTCAGGAACCGGCTTCCAGCGGTGACCATAGAACCCTCCAGCTTGAAGCGTGGGCCCGCAGGGCGAATCAAGCGTCCATCTCCACGAATCCGACGAAATCGTACGCCCGCCCGTACCAGCGGAAAAAGCACCGCCTAGCTTGCGCGCGATTCCGCAGGTCCGCAAGGAGTGCCGACTGGCCTAGTCGAGTCCGCGGCGCCCATTTCTATCGACGCCTCGGCGGACCGCCGGGCCCGGCAGGCGGCGAGGAGGGCGATGGTCGCCACCAGAGCGAGCGTCCGCATAGCGCGTAATTTAGGGGTCACCATGTTCGACGTCGCCATTGTGGGTTCTGGGCCCGCTGGGGGGAGCGCGGCGCTCGTGCTCGCCCAGCGCGGGCTCAAGGTCGTGCTGCTCGAGCGAGCGCGGCTGCCGCGTTACAAGACGTGCGGGGGCGGACTCGTGGTCGAGCGGCGGTGTGAGCGCGCGGAGCTCCACCTGCTCGATGCCGGCCTCCATTACCACGCCACTCGAGACGCCCCGATCATCACGATGACGATGCGCGACCGGCTCGACCTCGCCGTGGCTTCCGTCGCCGCGGCGGCCGGTGCCGACCTCCGCGCCCCCTGCCCTGTGACCGGCGCGACCGCGAACCCGGGTGGCGTGCGGCTCGACACCGCCGGCGGACCCCTCACGGCGGCGTTCGTGCTCGCGGCGGACGGGGCCGCGAGCACGATGGCGCGCCTAGCGGGGTGGCACGACGGGCGCCATCTGATCCCGGCGCTCGAATACGAGATCCAGGTCGACGACCGGACGTTCGAGCGATTCGCCCGCTCGCCCCGCTTCGACATAGGGATCATCCCGTACGGCTACGCGTGGGTGTTTCCCAAGGCCGCCCACCTCTCGGTAGGCGCGCTGACGACGCGGCGCGGCCCGATGAACCTGCACCGCCACCTGACCGCTGAAGGCATCAGCTTCGCGGTACAGAGCGGGCGCCTTGCGGCCGACGCCATCCTGGCCGGCGGGCTCGACCCGGGTCGGGTGGCCGCCGCCTACCGTACCGCGCTCGCGCCGCTGCTCGGCGAATTGCGCGTCGCCCGCGCGCTGGCGCGCGTGCTGTACCGGCACCCGCGGGCGCGGCGCTGGCTCTTTGGCCGGATCGGTCAGCGGTTCGTGGAAGCGATCACCGATGTCTGCGGCGGCGCGCGCACGTACCGCAGTGCCGCGATCCATCTCGCCACCCTGGCGCTGCGGCCCGGGCACACGCTCCCAGACCGCGAGCTCCCGGCGGCGAGCGTGCCGCACCGTACTGTTAGTTATGAAGGACGAGGGATGTGAGACGTCCCCGCGCGCTCCACAGCCCAGGAGTAGCCGCATGACCGACGAGCAGCGTCCCTGGCGACGCCCGACCGTCCGGATCCGCGTGCTCGGGCACGTGATCACGATCCTCCTGTGCGGGGTCAGCCTTCCCGCGATCGCTCAGTCCGTTCCGGAAGGCGCCTACGCGGCCATGCGCTGGCGCTCGATCGGCCCGTTCCGGGGCGGCCGCGTGTTGGCCGTCGCCGGCGTCCCGGGGGATCCCACGACGTTCTACTTCGGCGCCGTGGACGGTGGCGTTTGGAAGACGACCAACGCCGGCCTCACGTGGACTCCCCGCTTCGACGAGCAGCCGATCGCGTCGATCGGTGCGCTCGCCATCGCGCCCTCCGATGCGAACGTCATCTATGTGGGGACGGGCGAGGCCGCGCTACGCTCCAACATTACGTTCGGCGCCGGCGTCTACCGATCTACCGACGGTGGGGCCCACTGGGCGCACCTGGGGCTCGACGACACACGCCAGATCGGCAAGATCGTGATCGACCCCCGGAATCCCGATATGGTCCTCGTCGCGGCCCTGGGGCACGCGTACGGCCCGAATCCCGAGCGCGGCGTGTTCCGCTCGAGCGACGGCGGGAAGACGTGGGAGCGGGTGCTCTACCGGGACGCGGAAACGGGCGCGATCGACCTTGCCCGCGATCCCGCCGACCCGGACGTGGTGTACGCCGCGTTGTGGCAAGCGCGGCGCCCGCCTTGGAGCCAATACCCACCCGATGAGGGTCCGGGAGCCGGACTGTACCGGTCCGCGGATGGCGGCAAGAGCTGGAGCGAGATCACGGGCCATGGGCTGCCCGCAGGTCCGCTCGAGCGGATCGGTCTCGCGGTCGGCGGCGGGCCGCAGCGCACGCGGGTCTATGCGCTCATCGGAGCGCGGGAAGGCTCGGGGCTGTATCGATCGGATGACGGGGGCGTCACCTGGCGGCTCGTCGGTACGGATCAGCGACTCACGAACCGGAACTGGTACTTCTGCCGCCTCAGCGTCGACCCTGCGAACCCGGACGTCGTGTACGTGCCCAACGTCGCGCTCCTCAAGTCTACCGACGGGGGTGCGACCTTCACCGCGATCAAGGGCGCTCCTGGTGGCGACGACTATCACGAGCTGTGGGTCGATCCGCGCAGCCCAGAGCGCATGATCGTGGGGTCCGATCAAGGCGCCACGGTGAGCCTCGACGGCGGCCGGACGTGGAGTAGCTGGTACAATCAGCCGACCGGTCAGTTCTACCATGTGGTCACCGACGACCAGTTTCCCTATCGCGTCTACGGCGCCCAGCAAGATGCGGGCACGGCCGCCACGCTCGGTCGCAGTGACTACGGCGAGATCACGTTTCGGGATTGGCAGCCGATCGGCGCCGGTGAGAGCGGCTACATCGCCCCGGACCCGTTGCACCCCGACATCGTCTACGGCGGGGACACGTACGGTGGCGTGTTCCGCTTCGACCGCGTCACCGGCCAGTCACAGGACATCGCTCCCTGGCCCGTGTCGTTCTTCGGCGTCCCGGTACCCGAACGGAAGTATCGCTTCACGTGGACGTCGCCGCTCGTCTTTGATCGGCGCGATCCGCACATGCTGTATCTCGGCGCGCAGCTGCTGTTCGGCACCCGCGACGGGGGCCTGCACTGGACGACCCTCAGCCCGGACCTGACGGGCGCTGTGCCCACTGCTCGCGCGGCGCGTGGACCCGTGACGCTCGCCGACGCCGTGACGCGTGGCTACGGCGTCATCTACACGATCGCTTCCTCGCCGCTCCGGTCCGGCCTCATCTGGGTCGGCACCGACGACGGGTTGATCCAGCTGACGGTCGATGGCGGCCGGCACTGGCGCAACGTCACGCCGCCCGGGCTCGAGCCGTGGAGCAAGATCAGCCTCATCGAAGCTTCCCCCTTCGACTCGGGGGCGGCGTACGCGGCCGTCGACCGCCACCGGCTCGACGACGTGGCGCCCTACGCCTATCGCACCCGCGACTACGGGACGCACTGGACGCGGATCGACACGGGCATCGCACCACATGCCTACGTGCACGCCGTGCGCGCCGATCCGATGCGCCGCGGGCTGCTCTACGCCGGGACGGAACTGGGCGTGTACGTCTCGTTCGAGGACGGGGACCACTGGCAGTCGCTACAGCTCAACCTGCCCGTCGTGTCCGTGCGCGACCTCGCCGTGCACGGCCGCGATCTGATCGCCGCTACGCACGGCCGCTCCTTCTGGATCCTCGACGATGTGACGCCGCTCGAGGAGCTAGCGGATTCCGTGTCGCAGGCGCCCGCCTTTTTGTTCCGCCCCGCGCGAGCACTCCGTCTGCGGCGCAGCGCAAACCACGACACGCCGCTCCCGCCGGAGGAGCCTCACGGCACCAATCCACCCGCCGGCGCGATCATCGACTACACCCTGAAGACGGCGTCCCCGGGGCCGATCACGCTTGAGATCCTCGACGCCCGCGGGAACCTGGTGCGTCGCTTCCCGACCGAGGCGCGAGCGGGGGCCGCGCCCGAACCACCCCAGATCGCGAGCGAGTGGCTCCCCCGACCGGAGTCGCTTACGCGGCATCCCGGGCACAACCGTTTCGTGTGGGATCTGCGGTATCCGCCGCCGCCGGTCGAGCGCCGCAGCTACAGCATCGCAGCAATCCCCGGGGAGGGGACGGTGGAGGAGCCGGAAGGGCCGCTCGTGCTCCCGGGTGACTACGCCGTGAAGCTGACGGTCGCGGGCCGATCCTACGTGCAGCCGCTACAGGTGGCGCTCGATCCGCGCGTTCGGGTCGCGCCGGCGGCCCTCGCGGCCCAGCTGCGGCTCGCGCTCGAGGTCTGGAATCAGGCCGCGCTGCAGCACGCGCTGCACAGCGCGGCGCGCCGGCTGCGCGACGCGCTCAAAGGGCTCGGGGATCGCCAGCTCGAGGCCGAAACGCGAACCATGCTCGCCGCGCTCGAGCAGCGGGTCGACAGCCTCGTCCGCTCATCAGGGAGCGGCGATCTCGGGAGCCTGGAAACCGTGGTCGCGTCCGCAGACCGCGAGCCGACCGCACAGGCGCACGCGGCGTTCGCCGGGCTGCGGGCCCGGCTCGCCGCACTCGAGCGCCGCTGGCAGGAGATCGCGACGCAGGACCTGCCGGCCCTCAACGCGCGGCTCGCGCGCGCTGGACTGGCACCGCTCGTCCCTACGCCCGAGCGTCCCGACACCCTCCCCTTACCCGCCCCGACCCGCCCGTAGCCGGCCCGGCTGCGGTCCCGGCTCGGCTTTTAGCGCGCCGCGTTGGCGAGCTCGGTGACCGTTGCGGCGAGCGCTCGCACCTTCGGCTGGTCGACGGCGCCGGCGGCGCCGCCGATCGGCCGGCCGGCCGCGACGAGGGTGGCCCCCGCCGCCGGTGCGTCACTGGTCAGCTGGGTCGCCAGCTGCAGCAGCGCCTCGCGGCGCTGCGGCCCCGCCAGCTGTTCGGCGCGGGCGAGCCCCGCGCGGGCGGCGGCCACCTTTTCGGGTGCCAAGCCGTTCGAGCGGGCGAGCTGGTCGAGGGAGGCGCGCGCCACCACGAAGCTCGCGGGCCAGACCAGCTTCGGCTGATCCTGGACGTTCAAGAAGTCGAAATGCACCAGCTTGGCGGCGTCGATTTCGTTCTGGGAGATGAACCCGCTGGGCTGCAACTCGACGATGTCGAGGCCGCGGGCGATTTCCGAACTCACGATGTAGCCGTTGTACCAGTAGGCGGACCACGACCCGGCGCCGACGAGCTTGGTCGAATCCATCGGGCCGCGATCGAAAAAGGCGATCTCCTCGGGGTGCGCCGGATCAGTCCAGTCGAACACCGAGATACCCCCCTGATACCAGCCCTGGACCATGATGTCGCGCCCGGGAATCGGGATCAGGGATCCGTTGTGGGCGACGCAGTTCTCGTTCGCCGTCTGCGGGGCCGGCAGCTTGTAGTAGCTCTGGAACGTCATCGTGGTGCCGGCCAGCGTGAAGATGGCGTCCGCTCCCCACTCGCGCTTGTCCGTCGGCCGGCAGCGTGCTTGCAGGCCGCCGCCCCACTCATCGGTGAACAGCACCTTGGTGCCGTCGTTGTTGAAGGTCGCCGAGTGCCAGAACGCGAAGTTCGAGTCGGCCGCCGCGCCGATCCGCTTCGGGTGGGCCACGTCGCGGATATCGAGCAGCAACACGTCGCGGATATCGAGCAGCAACCCGTATCCGCCGCATGCGCCGGCGGCGAGCCCGATGGCGGGATAGGCCGTGATGTCGTGGCACTGGGTGGGGCCGAGGCGGGCCCCAGTCCGGCTGCGGGGCCCGCGGGGCCCGCTCGTCATCTTCGCCGCCATGTCGGGGAGGGCCGCCCGCAGCGCGGCGCTGTCCGCGTGGGTCGGGGTCCCGGTCCCCTGCCGCGCCTTGACGACGCTGTCCAGCATGGGATTCACGAATGAAGGTGGCAGGACAACTTCCATACCGCCAAACGTCGCGGTGAACCCGCCCTTGGCCCGCGCCTCCGCCGCGGCCTTCGCCGCGGCGGCGATGTCTTCCGGTGTCTCGCCGTGGCGGGCTGGCGCGGTGAGCGAATCGAAAATCCGCGGCGAGCTCACGACTTTCGCCTGCTCCGGCGCGGCCAGCGGTACCTGGATCACTTCGATGCGGAACAGCGCCGAATTCGGGTCCTCCTCCAACGGCGCGCCCGAGCACCCCGCGAGCTCGGTGGGAGAGCGGACCGGGGCCGAGCCGGACACGTAGATGTACACGTTCGCCGTGTCGCTCGGCTGGGTCACCACCGTGTGCGTATGCGAGCCGCGGCACGTCTGCACGTTGGTGAGGTATTTCGGGTGCGCGATGTCGCTGATGTCAAAGATGCGGATGCCGCGCAACCGCTCCTTGCTGACCGTGTCGGGCACACCCTGCGTCCCGCAGTCGTTGCGCCCGTTGGTGGACTCCCCGGACACGAACATCAGGCTCCGGTACACCGAGACGTCGCTCTGCGCGGCGGGGCAGACATAGGCCGTGTACAGGGTGGGGTGGCTCGGCTGAGCGATGTCCCACACTTGGTAGCCGCTGAAGTTGCCCTGAATGGCGTAGTGTCCAACGAACGCGAGGTCCGAGTTGATGAGCCGGAACTCGCCCGGCGTGCTCTGATTGAGGAACTGCGCCGACGGTGGCGTCCGCGAGACCACATGCAGGTTCCAGGCGGCTTCGGCGGCATTCATCCATCCGGCGCGCAGTCCCACGCGCGGGTCAGGCCGGGGCGCCGTGGTGGACATGTCGAGCTTCGAGGTCGCGCAGGCCGCGACGGCTGCCGCTGCGATCGCCAGCGCCACGAAGCGGGGCGCCGACGCACGGCGGGATAGCAATTCAGGGTTCACCAGAGGGCTCCGGTTGAGTGTCAGAGGAATGGGGACGGGGCGGGCGCGTCTCACGGGCGCCCCCCGAAAGACAGCGCATCGAGCATGCGGGTCATGCGGTCGATCTCGGTGGTCTGGTCGGCGTTCACGTCTGCAGCGAACCGGAAGATGATGCCGTCCTGCGCCGCGCCCGGGGCACTTAGGAGCTGCTCCACCATCGTGATCGCGCCTTGGTGGTGCTGGATCATGAACCTGAGGAACAGCCGGTCGAACGCCGGGCCCCGCGCGCTATCCAACTGTGCCATCTGCGCGGGCGTCAGCATCCCGGGCATGAGCATCGGCTGATCCATGCCCGGCATCACGTGGCCGCGCGGGTCGGCTGGCGGAACGCTCTCATGGCGTTCCCGGAGCCAGCGCTGCATGACCGCGATCTCGTCGCGCTGGGCGACGACGATCCGCTCGCACAGCGCGCGCACGCTCTCACTGGCGCCGTGCGTAGGTGCCCAGCCGGCCATCAGCACCGCCTGCGCGTGGTGGCCAATCATCCCCGCCATGAAGTGCACGTCCGCCGCCGTGTAGGGGGGGCGACCGCTATCAGCCCTCGCCTGCGCAGCGGGGGAAAGACGGGCTTGGTCGACGGTGGCAGGCTGCGCGGTGCTCGACGGCGAGCGCTGAGCGGCGGTGGTGCACGCCGCAGCGGCGATGACCGCGAGCACCGCCGCCGCGCTCACCTGCGGAAATGGTCTCTTCATGGGGCTCGATCTCCCCGCTCGACTGTCCGAACCCGCGCCCGCCGTTGGCATCCCCGGCATTCCCCGCCTCAGTCGTTGTCCACGATCGCACCGGTCATGGCCCAGAGCGCAGATTCTCCGTCCCACCCAGCCGTCGGAAGGGCGCGACCCCTACTGGCATGCTCACGTGTGGGAGGCAAGGGCGATCGCTGCAGCTGCCAAGACCGAGACAAAGCTACTGCGCGCGAGTACACTCGCCAGCGGGTCGCAGACCGCAAGCGGCGTCGCGACCGAGGTGGTGGCGCGCTACGCTAGCCGCGCGACGACCTGGCCGGCTGGACCGGTCTAGCCCGTGTTGCGCAACCCCTGGGCGATGCCATTGAGCGTCGCCGCGAGGCCAGCGCTCACCGACGCCAGCTCCTGACCGCCGAGGCCCCCGGGGCCGCCGGCACGCTTACGCTGCAACAGCGTGACCTGAAGCAGCGAGAGCGGATCGACGTAAGGATTTCGGAGACCGATCGCCGTCTGGAGCATGGGATTGTCTCGCATCAGATACTCGCTCTCCCGGATGCGCAGCAACACGGCGACCGTGCGGCGGAACTCATCCTCCAATTGATCGAACAGCGCGAGGTCGCCGCCCAGCTCACGCGCATACATTCGGGCGATGGCGAGGTCGGCCTTGGCGCACACCATCTCCACTTTGCTGAGGAGGTCGTCGAAGAACGGCCAGGCGCCTGCCATACGGCGCAGGACCGCCAGCCCGCCCGGCTCTGTGGCGACCGCCTCGAGCGCGGTGCCCACTCCCAACCACCCCGGGAGCATGAGCCGCGTCTGCGTCCAGCCGAACACCCACGGGATCGCCCGGATCGCCTCCATCGTTTCCTCGCTGGGGGCGCGGTAGGCCGGCCGCGACCCGAGGCGCACGTCGGCGAGCTCGCGGACCGGCGTCGTCTCGAGGAAGAGTTTGAACAGATCCCCGGTGCCATAGACCAGCGTGCGGTACCGGGGCAACGCGGCCGCGGCGAGGCGGTCCATGACCGCTCGGAACCGCGCTCCCTCGCCGGGCTCGAGGCCCGTGCGCCAGTCCTCGAACTGGTGGAACAGAACGCCGCTCAACATCAGTTCGAGGCTGCGCTCGGCGAGAGACGGGAGGCCGAAGTTCTGCGACACGATCTCGCCCTGTTCGGTGATCTTGATCCCGCCTTGCACGGTGCCCGGCGGCAGTGCGGTGAGCGCCCGCGCCACCGGCGAGCCCCCGCCGCGTCCCACCGTGCCGCCGCGGCCGTGGAACAGGGTCCACGATACCGCAGCGTCAGCGCAGACCCGCGCCACCTCCTCCTGCACCCGATAGAGGGCCCAGGCCGAGGGGAAAATGCCTGCGTCCTTGGCGGAATCGGAGTAGCCGAGCATCACCTCCTGGCGCCGCCCACGGGCGTCGAGTTGCCGTCGCCAGATCGGGTCGTCGAACAGCGAGCGGAGGATGAGCGGGGCGTGCTCCAGATCGTCGAGTGTCTCAAACAGCGGGACGATGTCGATGCGGGAGAGCGGGGGCTCGCGCGACAGGTCCACGAGCCCGCCTTCCCGGGCGAGCAGCAGCACGCGTAGCAGATCGTCGGTGGACCGGGTGCGCGACACGACGTACGTCGAGGCGGCGGGCCCGCCGATCTCGTCCTGGATCTCCCGCATGACGTGAAACACTCGCAAGACCGCCTCGGTCGGGGCCGCGAGCTCGACGCGCGGGGCGTACAGGGGCCGCCGGCTGGCAAGCTCGCGGCGGATCGCCGCGGCGTCCAGCTCTCCGAGTCCGACGGCCGCCGTCAGGTCGTTGAGCGCGCGGGTGTGGACGGCCGCGTCCTCACGAACGTCGAGCCGGAAACCGTGGAACCCGTGGGCACGCACGTCGCCTAACAGCGGTTCCACCAGGGTACGCCGCGCGTGGCCCGCGCCGGCCATCTCCAAGGCGTCCGCGAGGAGCGATAGGTCGCGTTCCAGCTCCCCCGCCGACCCGTAGCGCGGCGGATCGGCCTCGACCCGGGCCTGCACGAAGCTCACCTTCAAGCGGAGCGGCTCGTCAGCGTTGCGGCGGCGATTCTGCTCCCACACATCCGGCAACTCGGCGCGATCACGCTCGAGCGAGGCACGGAGTTCGGGCGAGACAGCGGCGAGCCGCTCGGACACCGAGAGCCTGGCCGCGAGGTCGGCCAGCGCCCTCGCGTAGTGGTTCAGTACGGCACGGCGGGCCCGCCGCGCCGCGCTGAGCGTGATCTCCGCAGTAACGAACGGGTTGCCGTCGCGGTCGCCTCCCACCCAGCTCCCCAGCGTGAGTGGCGTCACCGAGGGAGGCACGCAGTCAAACTCGTCCTCGAAGGCCTGGGCCAGTCGCTCGCGCACGCGTGACGCGGCCCCGAGGAGTCGGTCTTCCAAGTACCACAGCGCGTTCGACACTTCATCCATGACCGACGGGCGATCGCGCCGGACCTCCTCGGTGAGCCACAGCAGTTCCACCTCCCCCTCGAGGCGCCGCTCGATCGCCCGGCGCTCGACCTCGGGCGCGCCGTCCCGCGCCAGCAGGCCTTCGGCCACGCGCGCCTGCAGGTCGAGGATGGTGCGGCGCGCGGACTCCGTGGGATGGGCCGTGAGGACCGGCCGGACGTCCAGCGACGCCAAGACGCCCGCCACCTCCGCGGCACTGCGGCCCGCCTCGCGCAGGCGTTGCAGCGACCAGCGGACTGAGCCACGCTGACCGGCCGACGCGTCCTCCTGGCGGGTCCGCCGCACGCGATGGGCCTGCTCCGCGGCGTTGATCAGGATGAAGAACACCGTGAAGGCGCGCGCCGAGAGCCGCGCCGTCTCCGGGGGGAGAGCTCGCGTCCGCGCGAGCAGCGCATCCAGGTCGGGCGCCCCCGGGACGCCGAGCCGTCGGGCTCGGCAGGCCCGACGGAGCTCCTCGACGGCGTGGAAGGTTGCTTCGCCCGCCACGCGCCGGACCACGCGGCCGAGTGTCGCCGCAAGCCACCGCACGTCCTGGCGGAGCTGCGCGTCCCGGGGTCGGGCCACGGGTGGCGGCAGGGGGACGTTAGCAGCGACGCGAGTGGTCATGGGGGATCGTGTCGCATCATCGCGGGGACCGCGGCGCGGCGCAAGCCAGCGCGGCCGGCGACTCAGCACAGGGGTGAGCCTTCGGGGTGAAAAGGTGGGAAAGGAGTAAGGGTTTACGGTTCTCTCCGTTAGGCTTACAGCATGTGGAACTTCCTACTTAGCTGGGTCACTGTCAGCGTCGTCGTTCGACGCGGGGCTCACTGACCGACTATCACCTGATCGATGGGTCGCGTAGCATAACGTATGAGCCGAAACCAGCAATTTGCCCGGGTTCTTTTCGCACTAGGGATGGTAAGCCTCGGCATCCTCGCTCTCGTCTACGGCGATCTTGCCTTGGTGTGGTATTCAGTCCCTGCATGGGTCCCGTGGCGGGAAGGTGTCGCCTACGCTTCGGGCATCGTCATGCTGGGAGGCGGCGCCGGCTTACTGTTCAAACGCACGGCCCCGGTTTCTGCGCGCATCCTGCTTCCATATCTCCTGATCTGGCTGCTCCTGAGGGTCCCAGCTTTGGCGGCGGCGCCACTCACCGAAGTCCATTGGCAGAACGCTGGTGAGCTTGCCGTGCTCGTAGCCGGAGGGTGGATTCTTTTTGCAAGGCTGGCCGAGTCAAGAGAGGGATCGAAACTGCAATTTGCCACTGGTGAGAATGGCATCCGAATAGCACGGATTCTCTTTGCAGTCTCTCTGCTAGCCTTCGGCCTTTCGCACTTTGTGTATGCCCGTCAGACCGCCGGATTGGTGCCACCGTGGCTTCCGTTCCGAACGGGTTGGGCCTATCTGACGGGCGCCGGACACCTCGCCGCCGGTATCGGCGTCCTGTTGTCGATCTATCCGCGTCTGGCGGCGACGATGGAGGCGGCAATGTTGAGTGTGTTCACGCTTCTCGTCTGGGTCCCTGCGGTCCTGGCCGCACCGACGAGCCTGCCACAGTGGACGGAGTTCCTCATTTCCTGGGCGATCACAGCTGGCGCTTGGGTAGTGGCCGAAAGTATGACAGCAAAAGACTCTACCAAAACGGGACGCATAGCCGCGCCGATTACTTAGGCAGGCCGGATCTTCCCTGACCTCCTTCTCGAAGCCGATGTTGTCAGGTATCTGCTGGAAGGCTCCGCGCCCGGCCGGGTGCGGCCCCGCTTCGGAGGCATCCCTCGGAACCCGAGGGACCGCCCTGCCGAAGCAGCATCATCGGGCCGATCTCGCCCGCGCCGCTTCGAGCCGCTCGTGCGGTGCAGACCGCTCCTTCCGACGGCCCACGGGTCTCGAGCCCGGCCCCAGCCGCACCTTGATCTCTCCGGGCTTGGGGACCGCGTCGCAGGTCGAGCAACCGAGTCGTTGATAGATGCGGCCGCCGCAGCCTTCGTGCGTATAGACGATCGGTGGCCCCTCGGGCGCGGCCCAGCGGTCGCCCCAGGCGGTAAGGGCGATGATCACGGGCTGCAAGTCGAGGCCTTTCCTGGTGAGCACGTACTCACGGTGGTCCGGGTGCTCTGAGTAGCGGCGCGCCCGCATGAGCCCGATCTGGACGAATGCGTCCAGGCGGCTGGCCAGGATGTTCGGGGCGAGGCCAAGGTTGCGCTGGAACTCGGAGAACTTCGTGGTCCCGCGAAACATTGCGTCGCGCACAATCAGCAGGCTCCAACGCTCCCCGACGATCTCTAACGCGCGCGCCGCGGAGCAGTTCTCGTGCTCATAGGTTCGGCCGAGCATCGGTCAACACCTCATTCCTTCCACGATCCTAACATCCGAATTACTTGCATTATGCTAGCACTGTCGCTAGCACCATGCAAGCGGAACATTACCATACTCCAGTGCGTTACTTGCATTATACTAGCTCTAACGCTATCATCATGCAAGTTAACATCGCCGAGACCGGAGGGCGTATGAGAATCGCAGACAAAACGGTTCTGGTGACCGGGGCCAATCGCGGTATCGGACAAGCGCTGGTCGAGGAGGCCTTGAAGAGAGGCGCGAAGCGGGTGTATGCCGGTACGCGCCAGCCCTTGGCCCACTTGGATGGACGCGTCACGCCCCTGACCCTGGACGTGACCAACGCTGCGCAGACTCAGGGAGCTGTCGAGAGAGTCGAATCGCTCGATATCCTCATCAATAACGCCGGCCTGGCGCTGACCGATGACTTGAGTGATCGTGCCGCGCTCGAACGGCACCTCGCCGTCAACCTCTTTGGCCCGTATGACGTGACGCAGGCATTCCTGCCGTTGCTGACTCGTTCTCGAGGAGCCATCGTCAACGTTCTGTCGGTTGCGGCCCTGGCCGCCCTGCCGATCGTTCCGGCCTACTCAATCTCAAAGGCGGCGGCGTTCTCCCTGTCACAATCGCTGCGCGCTCTTTTGGCCGGACGGGGCGTGAGGGTCCACGCCGTCCTGCCCGGCCCTGTGGACACGGATATGTCCCGGGGGTTCGACGTACCGAAGGCTTCTCCGGAGTCCGTTGCGCGAGCCATCTTCGACGGCGTTGAGAAAGGGGAGGAGGACATCTTCCCGGATCCCACGTCAGCGTCCATGGCCGAGAGCTGGCGCAGCGGTGCGGTCAAGGCGCTCGAGCGCCAGAATGCGGCCCTCGTAGCAGAGCCGGTCAAGGCATAAGCCAAGGAGGCGCACGGCGGTTGATCGACCGCTTCCCCGACCTTCTTTCTCGGTGCGATCGCTTCGGGGAGCTGGTATAAGGCGTGCTTCGAGCACGGGAGCCGTCGCGTGCGGCGGATCGGGATCGTCGCCCTCGCGCCCAAGCTGCGGATCGAGTTATGGCGGTATCTCAAGACGGGCATGGTGCCCGCGGGAGCGGTGCTGAGAGCGGAGCGTCGTTGGGTCGGATGCGCCCCTCGGCCGTCGGTGCGAACTTGCGGTCAGGGAACGGGATGCGGTGATTTCATTCTGGATCGCGTGCCTTCAAGGGGCCGATTTGTCTCGCTCACGAGTCTATTCTCTGTCAGCCGCGATGTGTGGCCTACGCCCCCCGCCGTGCCTTGGCGTCATACAGCAGTGTATCCGCGGCACTGAGCAACGCTTCGGCGGTCTCGCCGCGGAACGCATACATCCCGACTCCGACGCTCACGGAGAGCGCCGGCTTCTCCCCGTCGGTGGCACACCGCTGCACGATCCGAGACGCGACGCGCGCGGCCGCCGCCTGGTCCGTTTCGGGGAGGATCACCGCAAACTCGTCGCCGCCGAAGCGCGCGGCGGTATCCACCGCTCGGCACGAGGTGTGGAGCACTTCCGCTACTCGACACAGCGCCCGGCTCCCGACCAGATGGCCGTAGCGGTCGTTGATTTTCTTCAGGCGGTCCAGATCGAGAAACACGATGGCGAAGGGTCGTCCGGTACGTTGGCACCGCTCGATCTCTGCGTCTAGCGCACTCATTAACCGGCGGTAGTTGGCCAATCCCGTGAGCGGGTCGCTCACCACGAGCGTGCGCAGCTGGGCCTCCATCTGTTTCCGTTCTGAGACGATGGCGGCGAGCGCCAACGTCATCACGGCGGTGACGGCTATGAATGCCTGTAACAAGAGCAGCGATTCGTTCGGCGACGACCTCGCAAATGGGCCGAACCCGCGCAGGGTTCCCGAAATGGCGATCGCCGACAGCACCCCGATGGCCGTCGCCACCTCGCGGGGTCCGAAGCGGAACGCCGCCCAAATGAGGAACGGGATCGAGAGGAACTCCAGGGGATAGTTCCTGATGGTCGACGGAAAGAGCCCGCCGAAGACCGTCAGGCCCACAAGCCCGAGACCAAGCAGCAGGGCAGCGGCCTCAATGATTTGACGTGCGCTCCATCGCACCTGCGGGCGCGCACTCCAGAGGAGCACGAGGGGAGCCACAACGAGCGCGCCGACGGCGTCCCCCAACCACCACGTCATCCAGATCGATCCGAAATCCGCCCAGCGGGCGAACCCGCCGACCGACAGAGTGGTCACGCCGGTCGTAGCGCTGACCATGGTGCTGAACACGGCGGCGAGCAGTGCCAGTCTGAACGTATCGCGCTCTCGGTTGAAGGCGTGGCGGCCGTTCGCAAACCGGTTGACCAAGTATGCCCCCACGAGGCCTTCCAGCGTGTTCCCAACGCTGATGCCGATCGACGTGGCGATCGACCCCGCCGTCGTGAGGTTTACAAAGAAGGCACTAACCAGGATGGCCGGCCACACGCGGTAGCCGAAGATCAGCAAGGCCGCCAAGGCGATGCCGGTGGGAGGCCACACGGGGGTCGCGCTGGCATGCAAGTAGGCTAGTCTGAGTCCCAACTTGCCGGCGATGAAGTACACGACGGCCACGGCGGTGAGAGCCGCGAGCGATCTCAGCAAGCGGGCGTGTCTCAAGGCAGCCCCCGGACTAGCCTCCATAGGGATATATGAGCGCCGCGCGCGCCAAGGTCGTGTGAGGGCTATCACCAGAGGCCGGGTCGCACGTCGTGGCGTTCGCGTCGACCGCGACGAGCTGGCGGAGCTCGGTGCCCAGCACTAGCCTTGCTGTTGCGTCGCGGCAACATTCGACCCACGGAGGATCCCGAGCCATGGCCACCAAGTCCCAGGACCGGTTGTCTCCTGCGACTGTACTCCCAGCTCATGCGGAGGACACCGCCGCGCTGTTGCGCGAGCTCGTCGCCCACCTGCGACAGAACCGCACGCAACTGCGCGAGGAATGGGCGCGCCGCATCACCCGAGCCCAGGTGCTGACGGCGATGACCGAGGAGGAGATCTTCGCTGAGGCGACCTCGGTGTACGACAACTACGTCGAGGCGCTCGAGACAGGAACGTTCGAGGCGCTGCAGGCGTACGCGCGCAACCTCTCCGAGCGCATCATCCCCCGGGGCGTCGAGACGCACGAAGTCGTCGGCATCGTGCTGCTGCTGCGTGACGTGCTCGCCCGCTCGCTGTTCGCCAAGTACCACGAAGACTTCGACAAGCTCAACCGCATCCTCGACGCCTACGAGCCCGCCGCGAACCGGATCGCGAATACGGTGGCCGTGGGCTTCGTGCAGGAGCGCGAGCGCATCATCCGGCAGCAACAGGAGGCCATCCGGGAGCTGTCCACCCCGGTGCTCCAGGTGCGCGAGCGGCTCCTGATTCTCCCGATCATCGGCGTCATCGACCCACAGCGCGCGCGGCAGCTCACCGAACAGCTGCTCCGCGCGATCCGCACTAACCGCGCGAAGGTCGTCGTGATCGACATCACCGGCGTGGCGGCGATGGACTCCAACGTCGCGAACCACCTCGTCCAGACGGTCGAAGCGTCGCGACTGCTCGGCGCGACGGTGATCGTGACCGGTCTCTCGCCCGAGATCGCGCAGACGCTCGTGACGATCGGCGTGGACCTGAGCGAGATGGCGACGGTGGGCGACCTGCAGGGCGGGATCGAGGAGGCGGAGCGGCTGCTCGGGTACAAGGTCCTGCCACTGGAAGAGCTGGCCCCGAAGACGTGAGCCTGCACCCGACTCCGTAAGCGGAGGGCCCCGTGGAAGTTCCGATCCTCAAGCAGGGCCACTACCTGATCGCGTCGATCCAGTCGGCGTTGACCGACGCCGATCTCTCGCAACTGCGCGAGGCGCTGATTCAACGCGTGGGAAAGTTCCGGGCCCGTGGCGTGATCGTCGACGTGACGGCGCTCGACGTGATGGACTCGTTCGCCGTGCGCACGCTGCGCGACATCGCGCACATGGCCCGCCTGCGCGGCGCCGAAACGGTTATCGTGGGGATCCAACCCGAGGTCGCCTTCGCGATGGTCCAGCTCGGGCTGTCGCTCAAGGGCGTCGCGACCGCGCTCGACCTCGAGGAGGGCCTCGCCTTCTTGGATCGGCAGGCGCAGCTCCGCGTCGAGCGGGTGCAGGGACGCATCGTGCGTGGCTGACGAGCAGCGGATCCCGATTGCTGCCGACGTGGACGTCGTGACCGCCCGCCAGCTGGGACGGGATCTGGCGGGCGCGGCCGGCTTCTCGAGCGGCGACAGGACCGTCATCGCCGCCGCCATCTCGGAGATCGCCCGGAACATCCTCATGTACGCGAAGCGGGGCGAGATCATCCTGAGCGTGGTGACGAACGGCGACCGGCGGGGCGTGGTCGTGGTCGGGCGCGACCAGGGGCCCGGGATCCCCGACGTCACGCGCGCGCTGCAGGACGGATACTCGACGTCCGGCGGACTGGGCCTCGGACTGCCGGGCGCCAAGCGCCTGATGGACGACTTCGACGTCAGCTCGGCGGTGGGGCGCGGGACAACCGTGACGATGCGGAAATGGCGGCGGACGAGCACCTGAGGCGCGCGGACGCTCCCGCCCTGATCGAGTACGGCGTCGCCGCGCTGGCCCTCGCGGGCGAGGCCGAATCGGGCGATCTCCATTTGGTGAAGCCCGTGGGGACCGGGGTGCTGGTGTCCGTGGTGGACGGCCTGGGCCATGGCGCCGAGGCGGCGGCGGCGGCGCGCGCCGCGGTGGGCGCGCTCGGCCCGCACGCGGAGGAGTCGGTGTTGTCGCTGGTGCAGCGGTGCCACCAGGCGCTGGCCGGCACCCGTGGGGTGGCGATGAGCCTCGCGTTCCTCCGAGCGGACGGCTCCATGACCTGGCTGGGCGTCGGCAACGTGGAGGGCAGGCTGTTCCACACCGACCCTGCGGCGCGCCCGGCGCGCGCCTCCCTCGTGACGCGCGGTGGCATCGTCGGCTCTCAGCTGCCGCAGCTCCGGGCGGAGGTCATCGCAGTCGCGCCGGGGGACACCCTCATCCTGGCCACCGACGGGATCAACAACGGGTTCGCCGACAGGCTGGCGGCCGACGCGCCGCCGCAACAGCTCGCCGACCACATCCTCGCGCGCCACAGCAAGGGCACGGATGACGCGCTCGTGCTGGTCGCGCGGTACGCGGCCGGCGCCCGATGACACGACCGGTCTGGGGGTACAGGCGATGACCAGGAAACCAACCCCCACACTTAACAGCGACGATCGCTTCACAGGAAGGCTGGGTCAGCGACCGGTGAGCCGAGCTGGCCTCCGCGCCGCGAAGCTTGTCTGTCGGAAGCACCGGAAGACTCTTGAGTGGTACTCTGAGGGGAGAGATCACCTCGAACACATCAGCGAAAGGCTGCCCGGTCGTGCACGAACAAAACACATGAGCAACCCGGGCGACCTGGGCAACATCATCGATTCCACCTGGACCTTTGGCGGCGAGCGTTGGGACGTCGGTCTGGAGAGTGCCGAGAAGCTGCTCGGCATCGTTGACGAGTTCGGTGCAGCCGCAGCGGAAGACTTAGCGGCTCTCGGGGGGAGGGCGTGATCCTTCGCACCGGGACGGGAGATCGTCACGGTCCGTCAGAACGGCGGAGACTCTACCAGGGACTCCACCACGAATGGCCAGGGGCAGAATCGAACTGCCGACACGCGGATTTTCAGTCCGCTGCTCTACCAACTGAGCTACCTGGCCGGAAGCAGCGAAACTTCATCAGCCACAAGGACTTCCGCAAGCGGAGGCGTCCATGGATTGTTGACGCCTCCGGCTCACAGTGGGACGAACAGCGGGACTCGTCGCTACTTCTCAGAGGGATTGGGCAGGGCCTTACCCTCGCGAAAGCGACCTAGCGCACGCTCCACGAAATCTAGACGCTCCTCGATTTCCTCTACCCGCACGCCGTGCTGCTCTAGCTCAGCGAGACGCGCTCGAATGGCGTCGATTTCCCCGGGGGAGAGTTGATCAGGCAGGGGTGAGTTCGCTGCGACCCGCCTGACATAACCGACAGCCAAGGCAACGGTCCAAACAACAGCGACCGCCGCTCCCGTGAAGGAGAGCTGCATGAAAAGAATTCGCCCAAGTTCATGGCGGTCCCCTCTAGGCTGTTCGAGCGGGAAGCGCACTGCGCTCCCGGCCCCGCGCCCGCTAATCGCGAACCCTGACCGGCACCACGCCCAAGAGTACGCCACGCGCGGTCCGGGCTTCGAGGCGCATCTCGCCCGGCCGGGGCGGCGTCACTTCGACGTCCACGGTTTCGCCGATACTTATGGGTTGACGGGCCGGAGTCGTCACCTGGCGACCGGCCGCCAGCTCGGCGCCGTCCTTCGCGATCACGCGCCACGCCCCCACGACTGAGTCGCTGCGAAATCCGCAAGCGATGGGAAACGCCGCTGCGCAGCTCCAATGGCACTGCCGCGAGGCGGCCATTCAGCAGTACCGCACGCGCTTCCTGGGCCGAGTCCGAGGGCGAGGAGATCAACACCGTCAGGTCGGTCGCGGGGTCGTAGCGCGTGCCGGGCTCGAGTACGATGAGCGGGCCCGCGAGTCCTGCCGGCTCCTGGCGCAGCTCATCGACGTGCGTGTGATAGATGAACGTGCCCGCACGCGGGGGCGTGAATCGCGCTTCGAACGAGTCGCCGGGCGCGATCACCGGAGCGAGCCGCCCGTCGCTCCCGCTGAATCCCGCCACCCCATCGAAATAGCTCTCCAATTCGATACCGTGCCAGTGTACGGCAGTGGGCTCCGGCGTGCGGTTCACAACCATGATGCTCACCGGCTCGCCGCGGGTGAGCACGATCAGCGGACCGGGGTGACCTCCTGAATCGAGCGGCGGTTCGGGTCCGTTCTCGTGAAGCGTGAACCCGTAGTACGGAGCCGCTGGCGTTCCCCCGGCGTTCGCACGCACCAAGAGGCGCAAGCGGCGGCGCCGGGCGTCGTCGGTAACAGGCGCGCGCGCATCACCCCGTTTCGCGCTCACGGTGATCCCGACCACGAGTCCGTTCATTCCTTGCAGCGCGTGGTTGGACCAGGCATGCGCGATGGCCCCCTCCGCCAATGCGGCGCGCCGGCTGCCGAGCGGTCCACGCGGTCCGAAGTGCGTGGGCACATGACAATGAAAGAGCCAATTGCCCGGCCGGTCCGGAACCCACGTCACGAGCATCGTCTGGCCGGGGAACATCCGCTGCGTGACGACGAGGTCGCGCGTCGCCGCCGTGTAGGTGGTATCGCCGGTCCCGTCGCCTCGGCTGTCGACCCGGAAGAAGAAGCCGTGCAGGTGCATAGGATGCAGGTCCGCTGACACGTTGAGGACTCGCCAGCGGACCGTGTCACCCACCGCATACGCCAGGCGTTCGGTATGGGGCCAGGACCGGCCGTTGACCACGAACAAGAGCTGCCCCCGCTCGGGCGTGTCCTCACCGCTCAGGGTGTCGGCCCACATCCCGATCATGAGGATGCGGTCCTCACGCACCGGCCGCTCGGGTGGGTCGACGATGATCGCCCCGGAAAGCTGCGCGTCCTCGCGCGTGCGGCCGAGGAACACGCGCCCCATCGTCGTGCCCCAGTAGTAGTACGTTCCCGGCGCTTCGAGACGGAATCGCACCGCGCCCGTCGCACGCGACGCGACGTGGAGGGTGTCCGCAGCGGCCGCCGTGAGCGGACGAGTATGCAGGCCGTGCAGCGTGAGGGCCGCGTTCGGCAGGGCGTTGCGCACGGTGATGGCAATCTCCGTCCCCGCCGGCACGCGGATCAGGGGGCCGGGGATCTCCGGCGGCTGCCCCACTGCGGCAAAGGCCGGAACTTCGGCGCCGGGGGCGCGCTCGCCGTCGGGGTACCACATGGCCCGCCGCACTTCCAGCTGAACGGTCAGGACGCCATGGCGCAGGGTTCCCGCTGGGCGGCGATTGTCGTTGACCCGGGCGCGCTCAGACGGGCCTAGCGCGAGAGGACGCGGCCCGCGATCCGAGCCGGGGACAGGATGGGCCCCTGGCGTGAGGAGAAGAAGCAACGGCAGGGTTGCCAGGGATCGAACGTGCAGAGCCAACTCCAGGTCGCGGTTGAGGGCCAGGACGATAGGACGTTCGGTCCAATAGCCCTCCACCGCTGGAGCCTGTCAAGGCCGCTGTCCCTCGCTCGGGCGGGCCGGGTTACCCCCGAGCTCACGCGTCGAGCCGACCGGCGGCGCCGCGGGCCCCGTCTCGAGCTGCGGCCCCAAGCGGAGACGCGGCCCGACGCGGGCGAGGAGCAGGGCTCCCGCCAGGGCGCCGAGCGCGACGCGGGCCGCCCACCGGGAGCAGCGGGCGCCGCGCCGTGGGAGCCTGGCGCGCGTACGCGCTACATCACAGCCCCTGCTGGAAGCGGAGTTGGAGCGCGCGGTAGCGGAACCCGGTCGGCGGCTTGCCGCTCACCGCGGCTGACGCGCTGTTCGTGAGGACCCCCTGGAGCGCCACCTCGTTGTTCGCCCCCCAACCTCGGCTGAGCGCGAGCCCCAGGTGCCACTCGAACTGCGCGACTGCACTCGTGTCGACTTGTTGCGAGCCGACACCGCCGTCCGCCCGCACCCCCCAACGCGCGCGGCGCCACGCGGCGATCGCCCGCCCCTCGATGACGGTGAACCGGATCGGGGCGAAGTAGCCGTGCCCCGGGTTGGTGTCGTAGGCCATGATGCGCGCGAACGGCCCGAGCTGGAGCCCTGGTAGCACGCGAGCGAGGATCGCGCCCACGGCGGAAAAGCGCCGGTTGGCGTCGGAAAACCAGGCGCCGCCGCCCCCGAGCGACACAGACCAGCGCGGCGAGGGCGAGATCTCCACGCTCGCGTCGACCGCGTCGATCATGAAGCCGTTCCGGATCAGCAGCGCGGTTTCATCAAACGGCGCGCGGCTGTACCCGATGCCCGCCGCGATGTAGCGGGCCGGCCGGAGCCGGAGCCCGAGCCCGAGCGTCAGCGCCGTCGTACCGGCACCGCTGTCGGGCGCGAGCCGGCGGATGCCGATGCCGGCTTGCACCACTACGTTCCCGTGCAGCGTGGCGGTGGCCTGTCCGGCGGCCCCATAGCTTGCCCCGGTCATCGTGGTGTCGAGGGACGCGTGCCGCCACCCTGCCCGGAGGGTACCGCGAACTCCGGCACTCAGCGGCGCCGTGTAGGACGCTTCCTGCGCGACAAACCCGTTTTTGTCCGAATCGGTCGCGCCATCGAAGGAGGTCCGCACCTCGGGCCGGAGCGCGGCGCGAAGGTCGCGCTCGAGCTCGAGCACCGTCCGATCCTGGGGCGCCAGCTGGCGGGCCCGCGCGGCATACGCTTCGCCGAGGGCGGGCTGCCCTTCCCACGACAAGGTCTGCGCGAGCCCGATCAGGAGCTCTGGCTCGTCCGGATGGCCAGCGAGGGCGTCGCGCCAGAGCCGCTCCGCGCGGGCCAAATCCCCGCTCCACGCTGCGTTGCGGGCCCGGCCCGCAAGCGCGTCCGTGCGCTCGGGCGAGCGCACGAGCACGGAATCGTACAGCGCGCTCGACACGGCGGTGCGATCGGCCCAGGATAGGACCCGAGCCTCTGCGACCATGATGTCGGCGTCGGCCGGCTGAAGGCGGCGCAGCCGCGCGAAACGCTCGAGCGAGCGGCCGAGCCGCCCGTCCCAGCTGTCGAGGATCGCAATCTGGTAGAGGGCCCGGACGTTGGTCGAGTCGGCCTTGAGGGCCCGCTCGTAGGCGGCGCGCGCAGCGCGATAGTCACCCCGCCCGAACGCCGCGTCCCCGTCGCGCACCTGCGCGGCGAGCGCGCCAGCGATGAGCCCTGCCACCAGGGGCAGCCACAGCGGCCCCCAGGGCCACGCCCCCCTCCACCTCCCCCTCACCAGCTCGCCCAGAGGTCGCGCAATGCCGCGTACACCGGCTTCAGGCGTTCGTGCCATACCGGCTCCTCCCAGGTCGGCCAAGAGTAGGTCGCGTGCGCGGGCAGGTCACCGTAGTTGCGAAGCGGTCGGGTGGCGCGATCCGGCGAAGCACCCGCCGCGACGAAGGATCGGTCACGTTCAGCAATCCCCACGCGAGCCGCACTTCCACGAGCCCCGCGGCGCGGTCCACGTACCAGTCGGCCAGGCTCGAGGAATCGGCTCGCGCATAGCGCAGCCGCCCCCGGTTCACGCCCTGGGCCGGGAAGGTTCTTCCGTCGCGCCCGATGCGCCAGCGATTCGTGGTCACGAACAGCGAGTCCCACCCACCCCCAGGCCCCGCGCGGGAGTGCTCGAGCGCCGCGCCCCAGTTATAGAGGGCGTCGAGCGCGGTCGGGCCCGACCCAGGCCGCGGGAAGAGGAAGGGGTTGTACCACGATGCGACGAGCAGCTGGGCGTCGGCGGTGTCGTTCAAGACGAGCGCGAACTCGAAGCCCACGTCGCTCGCGAGCGACAGCCCCGGCAGGGTGCGTTCGCCACCCGCGGAGGCGTAGGTGTCGAGTCCGACGACGTAGCGGACCGAGTCAAGGGACGGTCCCCCCTCGAGCCCCACGTACAGGTAGGAGGCATCGGCTCCCACCCGCAAGGCCACAGCCTCGTCGCGCTCGAGCACCGGCAGTGCTCGCCAGCGGGCCGCATCGCCTCCCGGCTCGGGTGTAGCCGCAGCAGCGCCCGCGTACTCGCCGAGCAGGCCGTAGTTCTGCTCCGCGTCCATCACGTTGTGCCACAGCCGGGTGCGCTCGGTCGGCAGCTCGAGATCGATCGTCACCCAGGTGTGCTTGAACCACTCATCCAGCCACGCGAAGACGATGCCGCCCGCCAGGCCCGCCTCCCGGATCTCCTGCGAGAGGCGGACGTCGACGGCTGCCATCGCGCGCTCGTCGTGCCCGCCGTGGTGCCTCCCCTCAGGTTGCAGGTGAGAGATACCGCGCGACGACGGCACGCCGTACTCGGCGATCAGCAGCGCCCGTCCGGCGTGGTGGCGCTTGAGATCCAAGAGGTACCCGAAGTAGTGGGACGCCCCCGCGGCGGAGCGCGCGGCGCCGTATCCCGGATCGAGATCGATGAAGTCGGGATAGTACGGGTAGGCGTGATACGCCGCGAAGTAGCCGGCCTGGTTCGCCGCCGTCGTCTGAACCAACATTGCGTCCAGCGTTTCGGCGTCGTTGTCATACTCCTTGAGCCGCGGGTTCGGCGGAAAGCCGTAGCGCCGCCGCAAGACCTGCTCCTCCTCCCGAGTCGACTCCGTGGCGTGGCGCAGCGGGTCGAGCGGCGGCCAATTGGTGTAGGCGATCGGCCGTTGGGCGCGATAGGCATCCCATTCGTACTGCAGCAGCGCGTCACACTGCTCCGCCAGCCACACGTCCGCCGGAGTGCCGCGTTCCACCGCGAGAAACTGCCCGCGGTAGGCGCGGCGCCCATGGGGCCTGCGATTGTAGGCCTTGATCGAAAACGGCTCCCATTCGCGTCCCAGCACGAAGGCCAGCATGTGATCCGAGACGTCGGCGTCGTAGCGCCCCCAAGCATGCCCCGCCCGGGCGGCAAGGAGCGCACGACCGTGCACCACGTCGACGACCCGCCGCATTTCGTGGCGGAACTCCCTCAGCCAATCGGCAGCATCATAGTTGCCCTTGGGCGGCAGCTCCGCCCACACCCCGTGCACGACCCAGAGCGCATGGTCGGGGTGGGCATCGTTCCAGCGCCGTAACGCCCGATAGAACGCCGGTGGAAGGATGGTGTAGACCCGTACGGCGTTCGCGTTCGCCGCGGCGATGAGCTCCAGCCAACGTGCGTAGCTCGAGTCGTCGAGTGGTGCCTCGGAGGGGAACTTCCCCGGTAGCGCCACCCCGAGGTTGATCCCCTTCACGTAGAAGGGCTGCCAGCCCGCGCCGTCCCGCGTCCGCACCTCGAACCGCTCGCCCGCGACGCGTGCCGGGATCTGGGGGTCGCGCGGCGGCGGGCGCGGCGCGGGCGCCAGCCCCGAATCCACTCCCAGAGCGAGCAGCTGATCCTCGGCTTCCGCGTAGCGCGGCGCGAACTCGAGCGCCCGGCGCAGCGCGGGCGCTGCCGCGGACCGCTGGCCCAGGCGTGCCAGGGCGACACCGAGGCCGTACCACGCATCCGCCGCCATCGTGTCCGCCGCGAGCGCGCGCCGGAACCGCTCTTCGGCCGGAGCGGCGCGCCCACGGCGCAGCAACACGAATCCCGCGCCGATCGCGGGACCCGCCGCGCCCGGACAGGCCGCGGCCGCGGCCGCAAACTGCGCCCCCGCGTCCTCGAGCGCTCCTTGCCGGTACGCTCGCCAGCCGCTGTCGACGGCCGCCGCCACCGCCGGGGCGCGGGTACAGGCGCCGCCGTCAGGGTGCTGCGCGTGCACGGCCAGGAGGAGAAGGAGCATGCGCAGTCGAGAAGATAATGAAACCGGGCGGCGTGCTATGGCATTCACGCCGCTCGGTCCTAATCTTTGATCATGTCGGTCGACCATTCGCCCGCTGAGCTCCCGCCCGGCCTCCTGGCGGAGTACCGCGAGAGCGCCCGCCTCCAGCTCCAGCTGGTGGCCGAGCTCGCCGACCGCCTAGCGGTGGCAGGGAACGATCCCGATGCGCTGAGTCGGCTACATCAGGAGACCCATAAGATTCACGGTTCGGCCGGGTCCTACGGCTTCTGGCCGGCGTCACGGCTCGCGGCCGGTATGGAGGAGACGGTCAAGGACTGGGTGGCGCGGCCCAACGACGCTGACATGGACCGCGGGTCGATGACGCAGTGGTTCGTGGTTCAGCTCGCCGAGGCGCTCGAACTCGAGCCCCCGGACCCGCCCGCCCGCTCAGTCGCGGGACCCTCAGCCGCGGCGGCACCGGGTCCGCCCCCCTCCTCCCCCCCCTCCCCCTCCCCCTCGCCCTCCCCCTCACCGTCCCCACCCTCCCCACCCTCCTCCCCTCCCCGCGGGAGCCAGGTGGACATACCGGAGGTCATCGTGGTGGAGGACGACCCGGCGCTCGCCGGGCTGCTCGAGTACGGGCTCCGCTCGCGCGGCTACCGGTTCCTGATCTTTCGCAACGGACGTGAGGCGCTGACCGCCCTGCTCGGACTCGATTCCGGCGAGCAGCAGCCGCTGCTGCTGCTCGACGTGGACCTGCCGGCGCTCGACGGCTACTCGATCCTCGACGCGCTCCAGCGGCAGCGCCCAGGGCAGTACCGCGTGGTGTTCACGACCGTGCACGGAGACGAATCGGAGCAGCTGCGCGGCCTCGAGGCAGGGGCGCTTGACTATCTCGTGAAGCCCATTAGCCTGCGCGTCGCCCTCGAGAAGATCCGCCGCTGGGTGGGGCGGTGACGGCTCTTCATTTCCTCGCGGTCGTGGCGCTCGCGCAGGGCATCCTGCTCGCCGCCCTGCTCATCTTGATCGTGCTCAATCGGTGGTTCCGGTTGCGCCGCCGCGCGCGGATCCACCCGCGCCGCCTGGCGGTCGAAGGGGTGATGCAGCGCTGGGCGCTGGGGCAGACGGCGCTGGGCGTGGTGCTCGTGCAGCTGGCCCGGCTCCCGGTGCCACTCGCGGTGGATGCCCTCGTTACCTGGTCGGCGCGGGTGCCAGGCGATCGGTGGCGCCAGCTCGCGGGTGCCCTGGAGCGCGAGTGGTGGGCGCGCATCATCCGCAGCAACAGCCGCTCGGCTCGCTGGTGGAAGCGCTTGGAGTGCGCGCGTTTCCTGTCGGTCGCGGCCACGCCGGGTGACACGTCGCGCGTCCTCAAGCTGTTGCGCGACCCGCATCCGGCGGTGCACATCGCCGCTGTGGCCACGCTCGAGCGGCTCCAGAGTGGCGCCCTCGCCACTGCGGCGCTCGAGCGGCTGCCGTCCCTCGCGCCGACGGTGAGCTCCTACTACGCCGCGATGTTGCGGCGGTCGCGCGCCGTGGTGGTGCAGCTGCTGCTGCCGAAACTGCGGCGCACCGACGATCCCGCGCTGGCGCGCTTCGCCGAGTTCGCGGCGCGACTCCAGGAGCCGGTCCTGCGCGAGCCGCTGACGGCGCTCGCCGCGCACGGCGATGGTGAAGTCCGCGTCCAGGTCGCGCGGGGACTCGGCAGTCTGCCCCATGCCGCATCGCTCGCGGCGCTCACCCGGCTCCTGGCGGACGCGCTGTGGCCGGTGAGGGCTCAAGCGGCGCGCTCGCTTGGGATGCTCGCCGACCCGGCGAGTCTGGCCGGGCTGTGCGCGATCCTGCGGGACCCGGACTGGTGGGTGCGGTTGCGCGCCGGGCTCGCGCTCACCCGCTTCGGCGCCGCCGGGCGGAACGCCCTGCTCGAGGCCGACGTGGGACCGGATGCCAACGCCCGCAACATGGCCCACTTGGTCCTGGGCCTCTCGCCCCAGGCGCTCGCGGAGTACGCCACGTGAACGAGCTCATCCGCGGCGCGGATTTGACGATCCTCGTGTACTTCTTGGTGCTGAACTCCTTCTACGCGCTGCTGCTCGTGCTCTCGATCCCCGAGATCTGGGAGCAGACCCGCCTCGCCGACGACGAGGACTTCCAGCGGCTGATGCAGAGCGACGCCCTGCCGCCGATCACGATCCTCGTCCCGGCGTACAACGAGCAGAAAACGATCGAGGCGAGCGTGACGGCCATCCTGACGCTCCACTACCGCAACTACGAGGTGGTCGTCGTCAACGACGGGTCCAAGGATGACACGCTCGAGGCGCTGCGCCACGCATTCGACCTGTACGAGATCCCCCGGACCTATCCGGAGACGATCCCCACCAGGCCGTTGCGCGCGCTGTATCGCTCCCGTACGCGCACCAGGCTCACCGTAATCGACAAGGAAAACGGGGGTAAAGCGGACACGCTCAACGCGGCCATCAACGCGAGCCGGTTTCCCCTCGTCATCGCCGTCGACGCCGACACGCTGATCGAAGAGGACGCGCTGCTCCGGCTCACGCGCCCCTTCCTCTTGGGCCGCCAGATCGCCGCAGTGGGCGGCACGGTCCGGGTAGCGAACGGGTGCGTCGTGCAGGACGGCCGCGTCACCGACGCGCGCGTCCCCCGGGGCTTCCTCGCGGGTGTCCAGGTGGCGGAGTACCTGCGCGCCTTCATGTTCGGGCGGCTCGGCTGGAATCGTCTGGGCGGCAACCTCATCATCTCGGGGGCGTTCGGCCTGTTCCGCAAGGACCATCTCCTCGCGGTCGGCGGCTACGACGCCACCAGCACCGTCGAGGACCTCGACCTTGTGGTACGGCTGCACCGCTACCTGCGACGCCACAAGATCCGCTACGAAATCCCGTTCATCCCTGATCCCGTGGCGTGGACGGAGGTGCCCGAGACCCTGCGGGTCCTCGGCCGCCAGCGGGAACGCTGGCAGCGCGGTTTGGTGGCCGCCATGTGGCGGTACCGCGGCATGCTCTTCAACCCCCGCTACGGACGCGTGGGGCTGATCGCGGTCCCGTTCTACACCTTCGGCGAGATGTTCGCGCCGCTCGTGGAAGTGTTCGGCTACGCCATCACGGTCGTCGGCCTAGCGGCCGGCGCGGTGAACGTCTCGTTCGCGCTGCTGTTCGTGCTCGTGGCCTGGGGCTACGGCATGCTATTGTCGCTGTGGGCGGTGGTCCTGGAGGAGGTGAGCTTCCGTCGCTACCGCCGCGTCTCCGATCTCGCGCGGCTGGTGCTGTTCGCCACGCTCGAGAACTTCGGGTACCGCCAGTGCGGCGTGTGGTGGCGGCTGCGGGCGTTTCTCTCGGTGTGGCGGCGCAAGCACGTGTGGGGCGACATGACGCGCAAGGGTTTCGAACCGGCGACGAAGTAGCGCGGCGCACGGGCCGCGTGCCGTCGTGGCGGTAGGGCAAGGGGAGACGTAGTTTCCCGCGCATGCCCCACCCGAAGTTTCCCAACCTCACGGTGCTCGACCATCCGCTGATCCAGCACAAGCTCTCGATCTTGCGGGACAAGCACACCACGACGCGCGATTTCAAGCAGCTCGTGAACGAGATCGCCATGTTCATGGCCTACGAGGTCACGAAGGATCTGCCGCTCGAAGCAGTGGAGCTGGACACGCCGCTCGAGCACATGCGCGGCGTGCGGGTCGCCGGGAAGAAGCTCGCGCTCGTGCCGATCCTGCGCGCCGGCCTCGGCATGGTGGAGGGGATCGCCCAGCTGATCCCGTCGGCGCGGGTGGGCCACATCGGGATCTACCGCGAGCACGACACGCTCCAGCCCGTGGACTACTACTTCAAGATCCCCGAGGGACGCGACGCGCGCGACTTCTTCGTACTCGATCCGATGCTCGCGACCGGCGGCTCGGCGGTGGACGCCGTGAGCGCGCTCAAGCATGCCGGCGCCCAGCGGGTCCGGTTCCTCTGTCTCGTGGCCGCGCCCGAGGGCGTGCGCCGCATGCTCGAGGCCCACCCCGACGTCCCGATCTTCACGGCCGCGCTCGACCGCGAGCTCAACGGGCAGGGCTACATCCTGCCGGGGCTCGGGGACGCGGGGGATCGGCTGTTCGGGACCCGCTAGCGGGCGTGCTCTCCCAATTGACATTTTCCGTCACATTGTTAGTTTATGACGTAATTCGTCATATCAACGAAATGTGACGGAAAATGTCCAGCCGCTCCTATATCGCCTTCATCGCCGACGCGACCGCCTCGCGCGCGCTTGCGCCACCGCGCCGCGCCCAGCTCCAGACCGACGTCCGCGCCGCCCTCACGGAGCTGAACCGCCGCTTCGCCCGCGCCCTCGCGGCGCGCTTCGCGGTCACATTGGGCGACGAACTGCAATGCCTGCTCGCCACGGCCGCACCGGTGTGGGAGATCGCCCACCACATCCGCTCCCGGCTCGCCCAAGTCGACTGGGTGGTCGCGTGCGGCCGCGGCGCGATCAGTACGCCGCTCGCCCCCACGGCGCCCGAGATGGACGGGCCCTGCTTCCACGAAGCCCGCGCCGCCATGGAGCGCGCCAAGCGGCAGCGTCTGGTGTTCGCGTTCGGCCGCTTCCCGCCCGCGCTCGAGCCGCTCGCGAACTACTACTCCGCGCTCTACTGGAGCTGGACCCCGCGCCAGCGCCGCGCGGCGACCCTACTCCGGCTCGGCTCGCCCGCGGCCGCGGCGGCCGCACTCGAGGTCGACCGGAGCGCCGTGTCGCACCTCGCCCGCCGCATGGCCTGGCCTCTCGTCGCCGCCGGGGATAAGATGTTTCGCACCTTGCTGGAGACCGCGTGAACCCATTGTTCGTCGTGCCGCTCCTCGTCTACACGCTCGCCGCCACACTGTGGCCAGACCAAGTGGACGGCCGCCGCCGTGCCCGCGCGCTGCTCTTCGGGGAGGCGCTCTTCGTCACGGGGGCGCTGGTCGTGGGCAAGCTGCTCGAACCGCTGGTGCACGCCCTCCCCACGGGGCTGTGGTGGGGACGCGTGGCCCTGCTGGCTACGGGCTACCTCTACGTGTCAGGCCGCGGCATGGTGCTCGTCCGCAGCGTGCTCGAGCTGCCGTCGCTCCAGATGCGGCGGGACGAGGATCGCACCGCCGGCGCGATCGACATCGCCCGCGGGCGGGCGGTCGGCTCCTTGGAACGGGCCCTCGCCCTCACCCTCGTGCTGCTCGGCGAGTACAGCGCGGTCGGCTGGATCATTGCCGCCAAATCGCTCGCCCGCTTCAAGGCCCTCGAGGATCGGGAGTTCGCCGAGTATTTCCTAGTCGGTACCCTCGCCTCCTTCCTGCTCGCCGTGCTCGCCGGGGTGGGACTCCGGATCCTGTTGCGGCAGGGCTGACGCCCGCCACGCAACCCTCTCCGGCCCGGCCGTGTCACAGGAGTAACTGACACTGCCGCCCCGGAGCCTGGTGGACGAACGCGACCTGATAGCCAGAGTTCGCGCCGGGGACGGCGCCGCCGAGCGCGCCTTCTATGACGCGCACGTGGACCGCATCTATCGGCTCGCCTATCGCCTGGCGGGCGACGACGAGCTGGCGCGGGAATTCACGCAGGACACCTTCGTCCGCGCGTTCGAGCGGCTGGGCACGTTCCGCGGTGAAGCGAAGCTCTCCACCTGGCTCTACGCGATCGCCACGTCGGTGGCCCTGAACGGGCTGCGCAAGGTGACACGGTTGCGGCAGCGCGTGGTGGACCTGGACGACGCCGCGGGGGTCACGATGGGTCCGCGGCCCGCCGAGCCGGACCTGAAGACGCGGCTGGCGCAAGCGATCCACGGCCTGCCCCCGGGCTACCGGACCGTGTTCGTGATGCACGACGTGGAGGGCTACACGCACGAGGAGATCGGCGCGAGCCTGGGCATCGAGACGGGGACGTCGAAGGCGCAGCTGTCGCGCGCGCGGGCCAAACTGCGGGACGCACTGGCGGATTTTGCGGGAGAGTGGACCTAGATGACCGACGACCGGTTTGACCGACTGTTGCGCGAGGTGGCGCAGGACTACCACCGCCCACCGACCCCGCCACGGGAGGAAATGTGGCGGGCGATCGTGGCGACCCGCGCCGCGCGGCGCCAGCGCCGGGGCGTGTGGCATACCACGCTCCGTTGGGGGGTTGGGATCGCGGCGGTGCTCGCCCTCGGCATCGCGATCGGGCGCTTCAGTGCCGGGCACGGGGCCGCGGACGGCGGAGCAAGCGACCGGGGCTCAGGCCTCGCCTACCGGCTTGCCGCCGCGCAGTACCTCACCCGCACCGAGGCCCTGCTGACGGGCTTCCGCACCGAGACCCGCGTGGGCGAGCCGGCGGCGGCCCAGTTCGCCGCTCAGGCCCGCGACCTGCTCGGCACCACGCGACTCATGCTCGACTCGCCCGCGGCGGCTGACGTCCGGTTGCGAGCCCTGCTCGAGGATCTGGAGCTCGTGCTGGCCCAGATCGCCCAGCTGCCGGCACGGGGCGACCTCGAGGACGTGCAGGTCATCACCCACCAACTAGAACAACGAAGCGTGCTGCTGCGGCTGCGGTCGGCGGCGTCGCCGGCCCCGGAGCGCGCGCAAGGAGCATTGTGATGCACGCGTTGGCACTCGTAGTGATGGCCGTCGTAGTCTTGCAGCAGCCGACCGGGAAGGGCCGGATCGCCGGCGCACGTGCGCAAGCCGAGGCGGCGTTACAAGCCGCAGCGCCCGTCTTGGCCCAAGGCCGGCTCGATGCCCTGCGGGGGCTGCCGGCGCTCGCCGGTCTCGATGCCCTCGCGGGCCTCGATGCTCTCGCGGGCCTCGATGCTCTCGCAGGCCTCAATACCCTCGCGGGATTCGATGCCCTCACGGGATTCGATGCCGTCGAGGCAGTCGACGGGCTCGATCCGAGCATCGCGCGGCGGGCCGGGGACCCACAGGACCCGACCGATTCACTCTGGCGGGCGGCGCGGGCCGCGTTGAACCGCGGAGACTATACGAGCGCCGCCAACCTGTACGGCGATCTCGTCCGCGACTACCCCAACGCCAGCCGCGCCGGCGATGCGCTCTATTGGGCGGCGTTCGCGCTCTACAAGAACGACGACTTGGCCCGCGCCCGCAGCCTGCTCGTCACCCAACAACGGCGCTACGCCAAGGCGGCCACGGCAAAGGACGGTGTGGCGCTCTTGGCGCGCGTCCAGGGCGCCCTGGCAAGGCACGGGGACGGCGAGGCCGCCGCCTGGATCGCGCAGCACGCCGCGCCGGCAGCCGACACCGGCGGCGCCCGCGGCCGGGACTGCCCCGGCGAGGACGACGAAGACGACCTGCGCATCGCCGCGATCAACGGCCTCCTGCAGATGGACGCCGACAAAGCGGTGCCGCTGCTTCGCACGGTGCTGGCCCGCCGCGACGCGTGTCACCGGGCGCTGCGCCGCAAGGCGGTGTTCATCCTCTCGCAGAAGCACACCGCGGAGACCGAGGACATCCTGCTCGACGTCGCCCAGCACGACCCCGATTCGGAGGTCCGCCAGCAGGCGGTGTTCTGGCTCTCGCAGGTGCCGACCGAGCGGGCGGTGACGATGCTCGACTCGATCCTCCGCAGCACGGACGACGCAGAGCTGCGGGAGAAGGCCCTCTTCGCCCTGTCGCAGCAACACGGCCCTCGGGCGGGCCAGATCCTCCGCAACTACGCGGAGACCGCGACGGCGCCGTCCGACGCCCGCGAGAAGGCGATCTTCTGGCTCGGCCAGCAGCATTCGGCCGAGAACGCGGCGTTCCTCCGCGCGCTGTATGCGAAGCTCACCGACGACCAATTGAAGGAGAAGGTCATCTTCTCCCTGTCGCAGTCGGGCAGCGGGGAGAACCACCGCTGGCTGATGGACTTGGCCCTCAACGAGCGCGAGTCGATCGAGATGCGGAAGAAAGCGCTCTTCTGGGCCGGGCAGACGGGGGGCGATCTGGAGCAGCTCGTCAGTCTGTACGACCGCATGCAGAACCACGACCTGAAGGAGCAGTTGGTCTTCGTCTACTCACAGCGGCACGAGTCGGCGGCGCTCGAGAAGCTGATCCAGATCGCGAAGACCGAGTCGGACCGAGAGCTCCGCCGCAAAGCGATCTTTTGGCTCGGCCAGTCGCACGACCCCCGGGCGGCGCAGGTGCTGCTCGAGATCATCAACCAATGATCGGCCGACTCGCGCTTGCCCTCGCCTGGCTCGCCGCGCCGGCGGCGGCGCAGCGCCTGGCCGACCGGATCGGGGCGGCCCCGGACGGCATCGTGCGCGTGAGCTTCGCGGCCCGCGCTGGCGTCTGCGGCGACGGTCGCAACGGGACGTGGGGGCGCCAGACGGTTTGGCACGACCGCAGCGATGCGGACGAGGTGGCGTACGACTGCGAAGCCGGACCGGTGCGCGTCTCGCTGACGGTGCGACGCGGCCACGTCGAGGCCCTCCGCACCTACGTCGGCGGGCGCTGGGTGACGCCGCCCGCCGCGGCCGCCGTGACCGATCTCGGCACAATCGCCACGCGCGCTGCCGCCGACTTCCTGCTCGACCTCGCCGCGCGCGAGGACGGCCGGGTAGGGGAGGAGGCGATCCTGCCCGCGACCCTCGCGGACTCGGTGACCGTGTGGCCCACGCTCTTGACGCTCGCCAAGAGCGACCGCGTGCCACGGCGCGCGCGCCGGCAAGCCGTATTCTGGCTGGGGCAGGCGGCGGGCACCGTCGCAACACGCGGGCTGAGCGGGCTCGTGGACGAGGACGGTGTGGAGCGGGAGGTGAAGGAACAAGCGGTGTTCGCGCTGTCACAGCAGCCCCACGGCGACGGTGTGCCCGCGCTCATTCGCATCGCCCGCACGCATGCGGACCGGGAGCTGCGCCGCAAGGCGCTCTTCTGGTTGGGGCAATCCGACGATCCGCGGGCACTCGCCCTGTTTGAGGAGCTCCTGACGCACCCCTGACGGCCCGCACCGCCCCGGCGTCGCGGGCGCCGCTGCGATGGGCGATCCCCCTTCCCCCGGGCGGCCTCCCCTGTTGTCTTTCGCGCATGTCCTTCTGGACGCTGCGCCGGCGGCTCGTCGCCGCCGGAGTAGTCTTGGTGCTGCTCGCGTTGGGCTGGGGGGCGGTGGTCGTTGCCGCGGTCCTCGCCGCGTCGCGCGACGAGGCGACCAGCGCCGATGCGATCGCCGTGCTCGGTGCGGCGCAGTACAACGGCCGGCCCTCGCCCGTGTTCCGGGCCCGGCTCGACCACGCCGCCGCCCTATACCAGCGCGGCCTCGCCCCCCTCGTGTTGGTGACGGGCGGCGTAGGGACGCACGACACGGTCAGCGAATCGGAGGTGGGGCGCCGCTACCTGGTCAAGGCGGGCCTGCCCGAGGGCGCCGTGGTCGCCTTGGCCGCCGGCGCCAGCACCGCCGCCTCGGTCGACGGCGTGGCCCGCTGGTTCCGGGACCGCGACAGCCGGCGCGTGCTGCTCGTCTCGGATGGGTTCCACATGCTGCGATTGCAGATCCTCGCGACCCGGGCGGGGCTCACGCCCTTCACCTCGCCCGCCGCCAACTCCCCGATCCGCTCCAACCCGCGCCGGAACGCGACGTACTTTTTGGCCGAAGGATTCAAGGTTCCCATCACCTGGGTCTTCAACCGCTGAGTGCCGCCATGCCGCTCGCCAGCCGCCGCATCTACGCGGGCCGCGTCGTGCGGCTCGACCTCGACACCGTGCGCTTCCCCGATGGCTCGACCGGCGAGCTCGAGGTGATCCGCCACCCTGGGGCCGCGGCGATCGTGCCCTGCGCCTCCGAGCCCCGGGGGCAGGACCCCACGATCCTGATGATCCGGCAATACCGCTACGCGGCCGGGGGCCCACTGTGGGAGATCCCGGCGGGTACGCTCGACCCCGGGGAGGACCCGGAGGCGTGTGCCCGGCGCGAGTTGCTGGAAGAAACGGGAGTGAGCGCCGCCCGGCTCGAACGGCTCACGTCGATCTTCACCACGCCCGGCTTCACCGACGAGGTGATCCATCTATACGTGGCGAGCGACCTCACGACCGGGGAACCGTCGCGTGAGCGCGACGAGTTTATCGAGGTAGTGCCACAACCGCTTTCCCGCGTGCTCGCGCTGATCCGAGACGGCGAAGTGCGTGACGCAAAGACGATCGTGGCTATCCTTTATATGGCGGGGTTCGTCTTCAAGCTGTAGCCGGAACGGGTGCGTTGTCCCCCGAGGAGGACGGGCGCGTCGAACCACCGGTCGCAACTAGCGGGCCGGTCGTAGCTTAGGCGAACGGTGCGACGGGTACGGTTCCTGCCGTATCCCTTAGATACCGGCGGATACGTCCGCCGGGCAGACCTGGCCGGATCGGTCTAGATTGGGTCTCGACACAGCGGAGCGGTCCAATGCGAGCAACCCTCAAGGGAATGAGCCAGGCGGCGGTCACCGGCCGCGCGCTGGTGCGTCAGGCGCTGCATGAGCTCGACGATGGCCGGCTCGTGCTCGAGCACCTGGCCGGCGACCCCCAGGCGTTCGGCACGCTGGTGGACCGCTATCAGACCCGACTGTTGAACTTCATCAACCGGACGATCGGGGACCGCGAGCGGGCGGAGGATCTCGTGCAGGAGGTGTTCATCCGCGTGTTCCGGCACCTGCACCGCTTCGATCAAACGAAGAAGTTCTCGACTTGGATCTACACGATCGCCTCGAACCTCGCCAAGAACGAGCTGCGGAACCGCTCCCGCAACCCGCTCGTGCTGTTCCAGACGATCAAGAAGCACTGGGACGCCGACCACCGGCCGTTGCAATTCGAGGACACCACGGCGCGGCCGGACGATCTCTACCGCAAGCGCTTCCTGAAGGACGCGGTGGACCAGTGCGTCGGTCAGCTGCCCACCCACCACCGGGCGGTGTTCGTCCTGCGCGAGCTCGAAGGCAAGAGCTACGCCGAGATTGCCGAGATCACCGGCTGTAACTTGGGCACCGTCAAGAGCCGCTTGAACCGGGCTCGGAACAGCTTCGCACAGCTGATCGAGCCTCTGCTCGAGTAGGGACCCGAGGGGAAGCGGGAGGTGGGCGGGGAGGGGGTGGGGGCGGAGCGGCACGGGATCGGGAACCCACCCAGGCCCCGGCGGTACTAAGTCCTCGCCATGACGTGCGCCGAGTTCCTGCAGCGCTATACCGATTTCCGCGACGGGCTGATGACCACCCCGCGGGACTTGCGCCGCTTTAGCCGGCATGTGGCGCAATGCGCCGCTTGCCGGCGCTACGACGCCGCCGTGCGGCGCGGGGTGTCGGCCCTGCAGGCCGCCGAGACGATCGAGCCCTCACCCGAGTTCCGCCGTCGCTTAGACGCCCGGCTCGCGCGGGAGCGCCGCGCCCACCACACCGTGCCGGCCCGCGCCGGCGTCGCCGCGGCGCTGTTCGTCGCCGCCGCCGTGGCGTTGGTCGCGCTCGAGGGGGTGCGGCGTCCCCCCGTAGCTCAGGCCCCAGTGCTTCCGCCCGTGCCGTTCCTGAAGCCGGTCGTGCACACCGGCGTGCCGTTCGTCTCCTTCCAAGATCCCCGCGCGAGCGTGTTCGCAGCTAACCCCGACCCCGCCCTCGACAGCTCGACGCCGGTCGAGCCTGCGTCGGCGGGCCGGTAGGCTTTCTCTCGCCTCGAGCCGGCGGTAACTTCCGCCCCGTATGGGGGCTCTCAGCTTCGACGCACTGCTCCGGAGTCTCAAGCGGGGCGCGCCCGATCCGGTCTACTATCTCCACGGCGACGAAGACGTGCTCAAGGATGAGGCGGTGCGCGCGCTGCTGGAACGCGCCGTGGACCCGGCCGCCCGCGACTTCAACATCGATCAACGCTGGGCCCCCGACCTCGATCCCGAGGCATTCCACGCCCTCGTGAACACCCCCCCCATGCTCGCTGCCACGCGGGCAGTGGTGCTGCGCGGGTGCGAGCAGCTGAAGAAGGCCGTCAAGCTGCGCCAAGAGCTGCTGCGCTACCTTGCGTCCCCCAACCCCACGACGGTCCTCGTGCTCGTGCAGGCCGCCGCGGAGCCGCTCGACGCCGAGCTCGCGCGGCGGGCGACGGCCGTGGCGGTGGAGCCCCTGCCCCCGGCGCGCGTGGAGCGCTGGATGGCGCACCGCGCACAGCGTCTCGGCCTCACCCTCGCCCCCGAGGCAGCGGAGCTCCTCCTCGCTACCGTGGGGAGCGATCTCGCCGCGCTCGCCGGGGAGCTCGAGAAGGTCGCCGCCGCCGTGGGGACGCGCCCCGCGAGCCGCGAGGACGTGGCCGCGCTGGTGGGGGTGCGGGGCGACGCCACGCTGCAGGACTTCGTCGACGCCCTGTGCGAGCGGCACACCGCGGCCGCGGCGCGGCTCATCGAGCCGGTGCTCGAGCAGCCCGGCATGAGCGGCGTGCGGATGCTCGGCGCGCTGGGGACGAACCTCGTGGGCACGGCCCTCGCCCGCGCAGAACGCGACCGTGGCACTCCGCAGAGCCGCCTCGAGGGCGTGCTCCTCACGCACCTGCGTGCGGCGCGGCCCTACGGCCTGGGCAGCTGGGAGCGGACCGCGGCGAGCTGGGCCCGCTGGGCTGAGCTGTGGCGCGCGCACGAGCTCGAGCACGCCGTGCGCCTCGCGCTCGCCGCGGATCGCGCCCTCAAGTCGGGCACCTTGAGCGACGAAGCCCAAATCCTCGAGCACTTGGTCCTCTCGCTGGCCGCGGCGCGGCGCGAGGCGGCGTGAGCAGCAGCGGCGGGGGCGCACACCGCGCACCGTGGCGCCGGACCCGGGCGGCCCTCGTGGCCCTCCTGTGCGTCGCGGCATCCGAGGGCGCGTCGGCCCAGCAACCGGACACGCTCCGCGCCGCCGCCCTGCGAGTCGCCCAAACACGGCCGGACTCGGCGCGGGCCATGATGCGGCGGTTGCTCGCGAGTCTCTCGCCGCAGGACTCGCTCTACCCGGGCGTGCTGTTCACCGCGGGCATGCTGGCGCCGGACGCCGGCCTGATCGCCACCGACTTGCAACGGGTGGTAGTCGAATACGGACGCTCCGTCTGGGCGGACTCGGCGCTGCTCGCGCTCACCAAGCTGTACTTCGCGCAAGGCGACCCGGCCGCAACGCTCCAGGCCGCGGAGCGACTGCGGCGCGACTATCCCGACTCACCACTCCGCCCGCGCGCTGACTTCACGGGCGCGCGGGCGGCGTTCGATATGAAGGACGCTGCGCACGGCTGCACCCTCATCCGCGAAGCATTGGACGGCGCGGGCGCGGACGTCGAGTTCAGAAACCAGGTGAGCTACTATGCCGCGCGCTGCCCCACTGCTCCCACCGTCACCGTCGCCCCCGCGACCCCCGCCGTTTCGGCCGCGACCCCGAGCGCTCCCGGGGCCCCTGGCGCCACGGCCGCGCCGCCCCCGGGGACCGCCACCCCAGCGGGCGACAGCCAGACCAAGCCGCCCGTGGCCGCCACGCCGCCGAGTGCGTACGCCGTGCAAGTACTGGCGGTAAAGAGCGCGACACAGGTCGACGAGATGCTGACGCGCCTCAAGGTCATGGGTTTCGACGCCCGCGTCGTGCGCGACACGAGCGGGCTCTTCAAGGTGCGCGTCGGCCGCTACGCCACGCGAGACGAAGCGGTCCAAGCGCAGCGACGGCTCAAGACCCGGCTCGGGGGCCAGCCGTTCGTCGTGGAGCAGCCGTGATGCCGCGGCTCGAGACCGACACGCCACTGATGCAGCAGTATCGCGACATCAAGGCGCGCTACGCCGACACGATCCTGTTCTTCCGGATGGGGGACTTCTACGAGATGTTCGGTGATGATGCTCGGCTCGCCGCTCGGGAGCTGGGCCTCACGCTCACGGCGCGCAACAACGGCGGCGCCGCCGACGTGCCACTCGCCGGCGTTCCGGTCAAGGCCGCGACCGAGTACCTGCGGCGGCTGATCGCCCTGGGGCATCGCGTCGCCATCTGCGAGCAGGTCGAGGACCCCCGGCTCGCGAAGGGGCTCGTGCGGCGCGAAGTCGTGGAGACCGTCACGCCGGGCACGGTGCTCGCGGACGACTGGCTCGAGCGCCGGCGCAACAACTTCCTCGTCGCCGTCGATCCCCGGGGCGCGCCCGCCGGGCTCGCGGCGCTCGACCTCACGACCGGGGAGTTGCTGCTCGAGACCGCCGCGCCGGAGGACCTCGCGGCGGCGCTGGCGCGCTACGAAGCCGCCGAGGTCGTCCTTCCCGCCGGTAGCGCGCTCGCGCCCGCCGCCGCCGCACGGACCGAGCGCGACCGCTGGGAGTTCGATCCCGAGCTCGCGCGCGAGGAATTGACGCGCACGTTCCGCGTGGCCACGCTCGACGGGCTGGGGATCGAGCCGGGCGACCAGGCCGCGCTCGGCGCGGCGGGGGCGCTGCTCCGGTATGCCCGGGAGCTCAAGCCGGGCGGCCTGCCGCATGTCACACGCCCCCGGATCGTGCGGAGCGGCGACGTGCTCCCCCTCGACGAGATGACGCGGCGCAACCTGGAGCTGGTGGAGCCGCTCCGTCCCGGGGCCGCGGGCGCGACGCTGCTCGACGGCCTGGACCGCACCATGACGCCCATGGGGGCGCGGCTGTTGCGGCGGTGGCTGCTCGCCCCGCTCGTCCAGCCCGCAGCGATCAACGCCCGCCTGGACGCGGTCGAGGTGCTGGCGGGCGACGCGCGTGGGCGAGACCGCTTGCGGGAGGCGCTCGACGGGGTGCGCGATCTCGAGCGCCTCGCGGGGCGGGCGGCGCTCGGGCGCGCCACGCCGCGCGAGCTCGGCGCGCTGCGCGACTCCCTGCTCCGCCTGCCCGATGTGCGCGCCGCCCTGGACGGGCTCGAGGCGCGGGGCCATGCCGCGCTGCTCGAAGAGGTCGCAGACCGCTTCGACCTGCTCGGGGACCTGGGCGACGAGTTGGCGCGCGCGCTCGTCGATCGGCCCCCAGCCCAGGCGCCCGACGGCGACGCCATCCGGGCTGGCTACGATCGTGAGCTCGACGAGCTCAAGGACGCACGCGACGGCGGCAAGCAATACATCGCCGGGCTGCAGGCGCGGGAGCGCGAGCGCACCGGGATCGGGTCCCTCAAGGTCGGCTTCAACAAGGTGTTCGGCTACTACCTCGAGGTGACGAACCCGCACCGTGATCGCGTGCCCGGCGACTACGAGCGCCGTCAGACGTTGTCCGGCGCCGAGCGGTACGTCACCTCCGAGCTGAAGGAGTACGAAGCGAAGGTGCTCGGTGCCGAGGAGCGGATCGCGGCACGCGAGGCCGAGCTCGTCGATGGCCTGCGCCACCGGGTCGCCGACGCCATCGGCCGGGTCCAGACCACGGCGGGCCTCGCGGCCCGAGTCGACGTGTGGTGCGCCCTCGCGGATCTGGCGCACCACGAACGTTACGTGCGCCCCGAGGTGAACGACGGGTTCACGATCGCACTGGAGGGCAGCCGCCATCCGGTGGTCGAGCGCATGATGGCGCGGGAGGCCTTCATGCCGAACGACGTGCGGCTCGACGCGGCCGGCCGCGTGATCCTGCTCACCGGCCCCAACATGGCCGGGAAGTCAACGCTGTTGCGGCAGGTCGGGCTGTGTGTAGTGCTCGCCCAGATGGGAGCGTTCGTGCCGGCGGCGCACGCGCTCGTGGGGGTGGTGGACCGCCTGTTCACCCGGGTCGGAGCGTCGGACAATCTGGTGCGCGGCCAGTCGACCTTCATGGTGGAGATGAGCGAGACGAGCGCGATTCTGCACGGCGCCACCGCGCGCAGCCTCGTGCTGCTCGACGAGATCGGGCGCGGGACGTCCACCTACGACGGCGTGGCGATCGCCTGGGCCGTCACCGAGTTCCTCCATAACGGCATCGGGTGCAAGACCATCTTCGCGACCCACTATCACGAGCTCACCCAGCTGACCGAGGAGCTCGCGCACGCCCGCAACTACAACGTGGCGGTGCGCGAAGCCGGGGACGAGATCGTGTTCCTGCACCGGCTCGAGCCGGGGGGCGCGGACCGCTCCTACGGGATCCACGTGGGGCGGCTCGCCGGGCTGCCGGCGCCCGTCGTGGCGCGGGCGTGGCAGGTGCTGCAGCTGCTCGAAGCGGGGCACCAGGTGGCCCACCAATCGCCGCGCCGTCCCCCGGATGCGGCCCAGCTCGGGCTGTTCGCCGCCGCGGCGCCGCACCCGCTGCTCCAGGAGCTCGACCGCCTCGATCTGGATGCGCTGTCGCCCCTCGAGGCGTTGAACCGGCTCGCCGCCTGGAAGAAGCGGCTGGGAGCGGGCGCATGAGCGCCTGGCGCGTCGCCTTGGCCGGTGTGGTGGCGCTCGGCGCCGTGGGGTGCCGCAAAGCGCGACCGACCGACCCAGTAGGCAGCGGCGAGCGGGCCAGCGCGCCACCCGACCAGGAGCCCCCGGTAGCACTCAACGGCGACTCGCCGATCCAGTATCCGCCGCGGCTGTACGATCAGAAGGTGGAAGGGGACGTCGTGCTGCGGCTGTTCGTCGATTCCACGGGACGCCTCGCTCCGGAGTCGACCCGCGTGGTCGAGCCGAGCGGGTACTCCGGACTCGATTCCGCCGCGCTGATGGGCACGCGCCGGTTGCGGTTCGCGCCGGCGCGGCGGCACGGGCTGCCCATCGCGACGGCGTTTCTCCAGCCGGTCGAGTTCCGCCACCCGCAGGCGGGCGCCTCCCTGCTGCGCGGCGAGCCGGACACCGCGATGTCGCGGCCCGGGCCCAGCGCCCCCGCCGCCATCCCTCGCCCCAGCCGCGCCCGCCGCCGGCCGGCCGCGCAGCGCGACACCACGGCGATCCCGCGAGACACGACGGCGCGCACCGACACGACGCCGCGCACCACGGATACGGCCCGCGTCGCACCTGACAGCGGGCACCTGCGGCCGAACGCGAATGCCACCCCACACTAAGCCGTACGCGAATGTCCTCGAGACGATCGGCTGGACGCCGCTCATCCGGCTGAACCGCGTGACCCAGGGGATCCGCACGCCCGTCTACGCCAAGGCGGAGTTTTTCAATCCTGGCGGCTCCGTGAAGGATCGCATCGGGCTGGCGATGATCGAGGCCGCCGAGCGGGAGGGGCGGCTCAAGCCCGGGGGGCTCGTGGTCGAGGCGACGTCGGGCAACACGGGCGTCGGCCTGGCGCTCGCGGCCGCGGTCAAGGGGTACCGCTGCGTCTTCACGATGCCGGACAAGATGTCGCAGGAGAAGGCGCGGCTGCTCCGCGCGCTCGGTGCCGAGGTGATCATCACGCCGACCGCCGTCCCCCCCGACCACCCCGAGAACTACATCATGAAGGGCCGCGCCATCGCGGCGGCGCACCCCAACGCGATCTTCGCCGATCAGCACTACAACCCCGTCAACCCCGAGGTGCACTACCGCACGACGGGTCCGGAAATCTGGACGCAGACCGACGGGAAGGTGACGCACTTCGTCTGCGCCCCGGGCACGGGCGGCACCGTGAGCGGCGCGGGTCGCTATTTGAAGGAGCGGCGCCCGGCGGTCCGCGTGATCGCCGGCGATCCGGCCGGCTCGATCTACGCCGAATACGCGCGCACGCGCCACCAGCCTGAAGGCCATCCCTACAAGGTCGAGGGCATCGGCGGGGACAAGCTCCCGAGCTCACTGCACTGGGACGTGGTCGACGAGTGGATCACGGTCTCCGACAAGGACGCGATGCTCATGGTGCGGCGGCTCGCCAAGGAGGAGGGGCTGCTCGCCGGCGGGTCGACGGGTGTGAACCTCGTCGCGGCGCTCGACGTGGCGCGGCGGGTGAACGACCCGCAGGCGCTCGTCGTAACGGTGCTGGCCGATACCGGCGAGCGCTACCTTTCGAAGGTGTTCAACGACGAGTGGTTGCGGGAGAATCAGATTCTTGAGGCGGAGCGCGTGTCGGTGGCCGCGCTGCTCGCGGCGCGGAACTCGGGCGCCCCGCCGCTCATCTCGGTGGCGCCGACGGCCACGGTGCGCCAGGCGCTGAACCTCATGAGCACCTACAACGTGTCGCAGCTGCCGGTGCTCGACGGCGGGGACGGCGTGGGCGCGGTCGCCGAGCAGGTCCTGATGGCGCGAGCGCTCGAGGACCCCGCCACGCTCGACCAGCCGGTCCAAGACGTGATGGAGGGGCCGTATCCCGTGGTGGATGCGGATCTGCCGGTCGAGCGGCTCACGACGCTCCTGTCGCGCGAGACGCCCGCAGCGCTGGTGCGGCACCAGGGTAAGATCGCCGGGATCGTCACCCGCTACGACGTCCTGCACCAGCTTGCGGGCATCCGCTGATGCGCGTCGGCGTGATCACCGGGGGCGCCACGGCCGAGCGCCACGTCGCGTTCGCGGGCGCGGCGCAGATCGTGGAAGCGCTGCGCAGCCGCGGCCACACCGTGGCGGTCGTGGACACCGTGACCGGCGCGCTCGGGCCGGCCGAGGAGCGGCGGCTGCTCGTGGCCGCCGTCGGGCGGGAGCCGCCGGCGGTCGCCGCGCTCGACGAGCAGGAGCGCACGCTGCTGTCCGGCGGGCTCGCCACCCTCCCGGCGGTGCAGGACGCGGACGTGCTGTTCCTGTGCCTGCACGCGGGGCGCGGTGAAGGCGGCGTGCTCCAAGCCTTGCTCGACGTGATCGGCGTGCCCTATACCGGGAGCGGCGCGCTCGCGAGCGCGCTCGCGATGGACAAGGATCTCGCCAAGCGGTTGTTCCGCGCGGCGGGGGTGCCCGTCCCGGCGTGGTTCATGGCGCCGGTGGCGCCCGAGGACGTGACCACGGCACTCGGCTGGCCGGTGATCGTGAAGCCGTCGAAGATGGGCTCCTCGGTGGGGATGACACTGGTGCCGAGCGCCAAGGGGCTCGACGGGGCGGTCGAGCTCGCCCGCCGCTACGACAACGAGGTCCTGACCGAGCAGTTCATCCCGGGCCGCGAGCTGACGGTCGGCGTGCTCGGCGACGTGCCGCTCCCTGTCGGCGAGATCCGGCCACAGCACGAGCTGTTCGATTACGAGTGCAAGTACACACCCGGGATGTCGGAGGAGACGTTTCCGGCGGCGCTCGACACGACGCTCGCGCGCCAGCTCCAGGAGCTGGCGCTGGCGGCGCATCGGGCGCTCAAGCTCGGGGGGTATTCGCGCATCGACTTCCGGTTGAGCCCCGAGGGCGACATCTTTTGTCTCGAGGCTAACACGCTCCCCGGCATGACGCGGACCAGCCTCCTGCCCCAGGCCGCCCGGGCCGCGGGGATCGCGTTTCCTGAGCTGTGCGAGCGGATCTGCCGGCTGGCGAGGAACTCGGGGAGCACGCGCGGGGGATAACTACGGGATGGGCCCGCAGCGGATGTTCGGCATGACCCCGTGGGTGCGACGGCTGATCGTCGCCAACCTGATCGTCTTCCTGCTCCAGATGACGATCTTCGTCAACCCATGGTTCGTGGGCACATTCGGCTTCACGCCGCTCGACGCATGGGCGCGACCGTGGACCTTTGGCACCTACATGTTCCTCCACGCCAACGTGCTGCACCTGGCGGTGAACATGCTGGGGCTGTTCGTGTTCGGCGTGCCCGTGGAGGAACGGATGGGCGGCGCGCCGTTCCTCGCGTATTACCTGCTCTGCGGCTTGGGCGGCGCGTGTGCCTCGCTCTTGCTGACGCAGCTCACCCTGGTTCCGGTGGTGGTGGGCGCATCGGCGGGGGTGTACGGCGTGTTGCTCGCCTTCGCGTGGGCATGGCCCGACCAGCCGATCTCCGTGTTTCCGCTGCCCGAGCCGATCGCCGCCAAGTGGCTCGTGACCTTCTTTGTTGCCCTCTCGCTCCTGCCCGCCCTGTTGCGCGGCAGCGACGGCGTGGCGCATCTCGCGCATCTGGGCGGCTTCGCGACCGGATTCCTCTATCTCAAAGTGGCGGACTGGCGGCTGGCGCGTGCCGAGCGGCGGGTGCGCCGCGCGGCAGAGCCGAGTGTGCTGGTGCACCCCGGGCGCGCGGCGCGCGCCAGCGCCACCCCCAAACCGCGCCGCCCCGAGCGCCCCCCGGCACAGGCCGAGATCGACCGGGTGCTCGACAAGATCTCGGCCCGCGGGATCGAGAGTCTCACCCCCGCCGAGCGGCGGTTCCTCGCCGAAATGAGCCGCAAGATGCGCGACCCCTAGGGCGCGCCGCCGAAACCGCCGGCGCGTAGAATGTCAAGCGGGCGAGCGCCCGCCGGCCCCACGCGGGCGGCGGGCGTCGCTTGTCTTGGGGGAGGCCGGTTCCCAAATTGGGGCCGGCCGCGCCATGCTCGTCAACCTCGTGCCAGAATTTCTCGCGGTGCTCGCCGCGCCCCAACCGGTCGCGGCCTACCGGGAGTATCTCGACCGGCACAAGCCGGTGCTCGAGAGCTACTGGCGCAACTACGTGCTCGACCCGACGTCCCCGCACGCCGAACAGGTGATCGCGGCAGCGCTCCGGGCCAACCGCGCGGACTTGGAGCGCCTGCTCGAGGACGTGGACGTCGCCGCGATCGCCGACGACGCGCTGCGCCGCTCGCTCGAGCGGTTCGAGGCCGATTGTCCCATCGATTTGTACCTCATGGTCGGCGTGGGGGCGGCGAACGCCGGGGAGCTGGTCGTGGGCGGCCGCGGCATCGCGTTCGTGTGCCTCGAGCACTTCACCGCCCGGGCCAATCCCCAGACGTACGGGATGGGACTCGCGCCGCACCTCTTGCCGCTGTGGATCGCGCACGAGGTGGCGCACGCGGTGCGCTACACGTCCCCGACGAGCCGCGCCGATCTGCGGCGGCTGGTCACGGACCTGCGCGGCTACTATGACGTCTGGGACACGGGGCGGCGGGCGACGCTGCGCGAGCTGCTCGCCAACGAGGGCGTGGCGGTGGCGGCGGCGCAGGCGGTGGCGCCGGGGTTCGAGCCGTGGGAGTACTACGGCTACACCCGGCGTCAGTACCGCCGCATCCGGGAGCTGGACGCCTTCCTGCGCCGCGCCGCCGCGCCGCTCTTGGAACAGTCGGGCCTGGGGCTGCGGCTGCGGTTTCTGTCGGGCGGGATGAGCCCGGCGGCGCGACTGATGGGAGGGAAGGTGCTGCCGGAGCGCGCCGGATACTATCTGGGCCTGCGGCTTGTGGAGAGCTACGTCGGCGAGCGGGGAATTGCATCGACCGTGCGCGCGGCCGTGGACGAGCTCAAGCCGGCCGAGGATCGCGCGCTCGGGATCCAGAGCGCATGACGCCGCGTGCCCGGGCGGAACGGCGCCACAACCGGTCGCTGCGCGAGGTGCTGGAGGAGCTCCTCGCCCATACGCGCGAGATCGTGCGGCGCGCCAAGGAGATGACCCCGGCCGAGCTGGACTACGCGCAGCAGCGCCTCGAGTGGCTGGCGGACGAGGCGTGGCGCGTCGCGACCGGCGGGGCGGCGCCCGAGTAACCCCCCGAAAAGGCACCGCAGCGCGCCGCGGCGCGGCCTTGACACGTGTCGGGGCCGCCGGCAGGTTAGCACCCCATCGATACGGTTCCGTAGGAGCTACCCGCAGAAGCGGGACTGCGTGGTGCGCCGTTCCCTCAGCCACGCTGCTCTCAATACCGCATTCGTACGGCCGATACTCGTGCAGCTCGTGGACCCCATCCGGATCGGGAGGTAGTTATGGCGGCGGATTTCTTCATCGGCGAATCGCTGGTAGGCGACGGAAATGAGGTCGCCCA
>WNFC01001683.1_pt1 | contig 51553 bp, 41 predicted proteins | sample 5400541 | NCBI WGS metagenome assembly WNFC01 (sample SAMN13153342, study PRJNA577476) | soil metagenome | isolation source: 120 cm saprolite under Douglas fir tree site 2 hole 2 replicate 1 | place: USA:California | collected 2015-04-18
CTCGCCGGCGGTATCGTCGTAGCGCAGATCGGCGCGGCTGACCCCGCGGCAGCCGAGGGCACGATGAGCGCGCAGCGCGATGTCGAGCGCCTGCTCGTAAGCGCGCTTGTGGATCGGTGCCGGCACGATGTGGTCGGAGCCGCCGGCCGCGTACTTTGCCGTATAGTCATAGAAGGTGCCGCGCGGACGGATCTCTAGGGCGCCGAGCGGCCGGTCGTCCATGACCGCGACAGTGATCTCGCGACCCGGCACGAACCGCTCGATCAGCGCGTCTTCGAAGGGCCAGCTCGCCGCCTCCTCGCGCCACAAATTGTCGCCCGGGCGGACGATGCGTACGCCGACGCTGGACCCCTCATTGGTCGGCTTGACGACGAAGGGAGCTGGCAGAGGATCGGCGACGCCGAGGCTGGCGCGCGGCACGACCATGCCTTCGGCGAGCGGCAGTCCGGCGCGAGCGAAGACGGCCTTCGCCATCGGCTTATCCATGGCGACGGCGGAGGCGAGGACGCCGGAATGCGTGTAGGGGATCCGGAGGAACTCGAGGACGCCTTGCACCGTCCCGTCTTCGCCGCCGCGGCCATGCAGCGCGTTGAAGACCACGTCGGGTCGCGGCGACAACGCCGCCATCAGCGCGCCTAGATCACGCGTGACTTCGATCGTGCGAACGCGATAGCCGCGCGTGGTCAGCGCCGCGGCGCATTCCTGGCCGCTCGACAGTGAGACTTCGCGCTCGGCGGACCAGCCGCCCATCAAGACGGCAACGCTCTTCAACATGATGCCGCCTCGTCCATGCCGGGAAGTGCACGGCCGACGCGCTTGATTTCCCATTCAAGGGCGATTCCGGTGGTCTCGAAGACCCGGCGCCGCACCTCCTCGCCGAGGCCTTCGAGATCGCCAGCCGTCGCGCTACCGGTGTTGATCAGGAAATTGGCGTGTTTCTCGGATACCTGCGCGCCGCCGCGTACGAGGCCGCGGCAGCCGGCGCGATCGATCAACTCCCATGCCTTGTGACCGGGCGGATTGGCAAAGGTCGAGCCGCCGGTGCGGGCGCGGATCGGCTGGCTCGCCGCCCGCGCTTCCTGGATCTCGTCCATTTGCCGGCCGATCGCCTGCGGATTACCAGTGCTGCCGGCGAGCTCGGCGGCGACGAAGATCCAGTCCGCCGGCGCGGCGCAATTGCGATAGGTGAGGCCGAGTTTGGCGGCGGCGACGTCATGGCGGCGGCCTTGGCCATCGAGCACCGCCACGCTCAGCAGCACATCCTTGATCTCACGGCCGTAGGCGCCGGCGTTCATGCGCAGCGCACCGCCCAGCGTGCCGGGGATGCCGGAGAGGAATTCGAGCCCGGTGATGCCCGCCTCGCGGCAGGCGAGGGCGATGTTGAGATCGAGCGCCCCGGCGCCGGCGCGTACCGTCTCGCCGCTCGCCGCGACGCCGACAAAGGCGCGGCCGAGGCGGATGACGACACCGGGAATGCCGCCGTCGCGTATCAGCAGGTTCGAGGCGACGCCGAGCACAGTGACCGGCACGTCGAGCGGCTTGGCGGCGAGAAACTCGGCGAGATCGGTCTCGTCGGCCGGGCGGAACATGATCTCCGCCGCGCCGCCGACGCGGAACCAGGTGACCGGGGCGAGCGGCGCCTCCTCGGTCAGCCGGCCGCGCACCGGTGGTAGGCGATCGATGAGCCGGTTGCCGACACGGAGCGCGGCCATCATGCGCGCGCTCCTGCGACAACCGGCCCACGCCCCGCCAGCTGGTCGAGTTCGCCGGGTAGGCTCTGCGCCCAATTGGTGATCGAGCCGGCGCCGAGGCAGACGACGAAATCGCCCGCACGCGCGAGCTCGTGGACGAGCGGCGCCAGATCCTGCGGGCCGGGTAGCGCCTGCACGTTGCGATGGCCGCGCTCGCGCATGCCGGCGACGAGTGCGTCGCGATTGGCCCCCTCGATTGGCGGCTCGCCGGCGGCGTAGACCTCGGCGACGAGGACGATATCGGCATCATTGAAGCAGGTGCAGAAATCATCGAAGAGATCGCGCAGGCGCGTGAAGCGATGCGGCTGCACGACGGCAATGACATTGCTGGCGGTAGCGCTGCGTGCGGCGCGCAGCGTGGCGGCGATCTCGACCGGATGATGGCCGTAATCGTCGATTACGGTGACGCCATTCGATTCGCCGGTCTTGGTGAAGCGGCGCTTGACGCCCTTGAACTTGCCGAGCGCCTCGCGCACGACCTCCTCACCGAGACCCATCTCCTCGGCGACCGCGATGGCGGCGAGCGAGTTCTGTACGTTGTGCTGGCCGAACATCGGCAGGGTGATGCCGGCGATCGTGCGGCTCGTCTCGTTGAGGCGGTCGGCGATCGTCACGTCGTAGCGCGCCCCGCTACGGTCGATGACGATGTTGGTGGCGCGGATATCGGCCTGCGGGCTCAAGCCGTAGGTGACGATGCGGCGTTCGGCGACGCGCGGGATCATCGACTGGACGACCGGATGATCGATGCAGAGGGCAGCGAAGCCGTAGAATGGGATGTTGTTCACGAAACTCTCGAAGGCGTGCTGCACGGCTTCGAAATCACCGTAGAAGTCGAGGTGCTCGGGATCGATATTGGTGACCACGGCAATGGTCGCCGGCAGCTTGACGAAAGTGCCGTCGCTCTCATCGGCCTCGACGACCATCCAGTCGCCGGAGCCGAGCCGGGCATTGGTGCCGTAGGCGTTGATGATGCCGCCGTTGATCACCGTCGGGTCGAGCTGCGCGGTGTCGAGCAGCGTCCCGACCATCGAGGTGATCGTCGTCTTGCCATGCGTGCCGGCGATGGCGATCGACCATTTCAGTCGCATCAGCTCGCCCAGCATCTCGGCGCGGCGTACCACCGGGATGAGGCGGGCGCGCGCCGCCAGCACCTCGGGATTGTCACGCTTGACCGCCGACGAGATGACGACGACCTGTGCCGCGCCGAGATTTTCGGCCCGGTGGCCGATATGGACGGCAATGCCGAGCCCGACCAGGCGCCGGACGTTAGCATTGTCGGTAAGATCGCTGCCTTGCACCTGATAGCCGAGATTGTGGAGGATCTCGGCGATGCCGCTCATGCCGATGCCGCCGATGCCGACAAAGTGGATGGTGCCGATCGAAAGGGGCAGCGCTCTCATGCTGCTTTCTCCTTGGCGGTCGGGTGGCCGTTCGCGCCGGTCATCGCGAGAGCGAGCTCAGCGAGAGTCTGGGCCGCGAGTGGACGACCGAGCGCCCTTGCCGCAGCGGCGGCACGAATGAGGCGATCAGGTGCAGCGAGGGTCGCGGCGAGGAACCCGGCGAGTGCGTCGGCGGTGAACTCCCGCTGCGCCATCATCCAACCGGCGCCGGCCTCGGTGAAAGCGCGGGCATTGGCACTTTGATGATCGTCGGCTGCGTGCGGAAACGGAATGAGCAGGGCCGGACGGCCGATTGCGGCAAGCTCGGCCACCGTCGAGGCACCGGCCCGCGCGACGACGAGCTGCGCGCGGGCGAGGCGGGCCGGGACGTCGTCGAAGAAACTCGCGAGCTCGGCGGTAATGCCGCTTGCGGCATAGGCAGCGCGCACTGCATCGATGTCCTCAGGCCGCGCTTGTTGGCTAAGCCGCAGGCGTGCGCGCAGCGGCGCAGGCAAACGAGCGAGTGCTGCCGGCACGATCTCGCTGAAGATCCTCGCGCCCTGGCTGCCGCCAGTGATGATGACCTCTATGGCGCCGTCGGCCATCGGCGCAGCGTAGGCGCGTTCGCGCAGGGCGGCGATCGCGGGTCGCACCGGGTTGCCGGTCTCGCTGGCACGCGCCCGGTCGGCCGGGCGCAACCCGCCGGTCACCGCGAAGCTCAAGGCTATGCGATCGACGCGCGGCGCGAGAAAACGATTAGCACGACCAAGGAGCGCGTTCTGCTCGTGGATAAGACTGGGGATGCCGAGCCGCGCGGCGGCGAGCACGGTCGGCACCGAAGGATAGCCACCGAAGCCGACGACTGCGGCGGGTGCCAGGGCACGTAGTTTGAGGACGGCCTGCGCGATTCCGAACGTCAATTCTGCCGCGCCGACGACTTTGCTGACGAGACCGGCATCGAAACGGCCGGCGCGGATACGGTGTGTGGCCACTCCAGGGACGCGCTCGCCGAAACTTTGGCCGCGCCGGTCAGTGACGAGAACGACGACGCGGCCGCGCGTCACCAGCTCACGTGCCAGCGCTTCGGCCGGAAAGATATGGCCGCCGGTGCCGCCGGCGCCGAGAACGATCGGTGCGTTGCTATTCGGCACGCGCATCAGCCGTCGACCCCACCGAAGCGGCGTCGAGTCAGGGCCAGTGCCATGCCCATGCCGAGCCCGAGCGCCAGGAGAGAAGAGCCGCCATACGATAAAAACGGCAGGGTCATGCCCTTGGTCGGCATGAGATGCAGGCTCGACGCCATGTTGATGACCGCCTGCAGGCCGAACTGGACGAAGAGTCCCGTCGCCGCCAGAACAACGAAGAGATTGTTCTCCTGGAAGACACGCGAGAAGCCGCGCAGGACGATGAATCCGAAGAGCAGCACGATGATGATGCAGGCGACGAGACCAAGCTCCTCGCCAGCAACGGCGAAGACAAAGTCGGCGTGCGCGTCAGGCAGAAATTCTTTGACCGTGCCCTCACCCGGACCCTTGCCCCACAGCCCGCCGTTCATGAAGGCTTCGATCGAGCGGTCGACCTGGTAGCTGTCGCCGCTTGCCGGATCGAGGAAGCGATCGATACGGCTGGTGACGTGGGGCAAAAGGGCATAGGCGCCGATCAGGCCGGCGATACCGCCGGTCAATCCGATGGCGACCCAATAGAGACGCAGCCCAGCGAGAAAGAACTGGGCAAACCAGACCGCCGAGATGACCACCGCCATGCCGAGATCGGGTTGCCTGACGAGCAGGCCGATGACGATTGCGTAGAGCAGGGCGGCGACGAGCGGGCCGGGAAATCCCGGTCGCAGCTTGCCCTCGGCGAGCAGCCAGCCGGTAACCACGGCGAATGTCGGCTTGACGAATTCGGAAGGTTGCAGCGACAGACCGGGTAGATTGATCCAGCGTCGCGCCCCCTTGATCTCGACGCCGGCGACGAAAGTCAACGCGACGAGGACAATGGCGAGCAGGAAGCCAATGACGGCGACGCGACGGACCGTCTTAGGGCTTTGCAGCGAGACGGTGAACATGAGAAGGATGGCGACCGGCAGCAGGGCGAGCTGACGGCGAACGAAATGCATGCCGTCGAGGCCGATGCGTTCGGCAACCGCCGGGCTCGCCGCCATGGTCAGCAGCGCCCCGAAGCCGATCAGGATGGCGAGCGCGACCAGGGTCCAACGGTCGATCGTCCACCACCACCGTGCAACCGGGCTCTGGTCGATTCGGGCGAAGCTCACTGGCGCCTCCCGGGCAGTGCCTTGACGAGGTAGCGAAAGGCTTCGCCGCGCGCCTCGAAATTGGCGAACTGGTCGAACGACGCGCCGGCCGGCGACAGCAGCACGACGGCGCCCTCGCGGCCTTCCCGCATGGCGAGGTCCCGTGCCGCGGTCACTGCCGCCGCGAGCTCGCCGCAGCAGCTATGAGGAACCGCGCTTCCGAGGGTATCGGCGAAAGCGGACGCCGCTGCACCGATGAGGAAGGCGTGGCGGACGCGGGGATGGTACGGGGCGAGCGAGACGATGCCGCCCTCTTTGGCCAACCCGCCGGCGATCCAATAAATATCTTCGTAGCAGGCCAGCGCTTTGGCGGCGGCATCGGCGTTGGTGGCTTTGGAATCATTGACGTAGCGAACTCCGTCGATTGTCGCGATGACCTCCTGGCGGTGCGCCAGGCCGGGGAAGCTGTTGAGACCGGTCGCCGCGATTGTGCCGGCGACGCCGGCATGACGGACGGCGGCAAAAGCGGCGGCGGCGTTCTGGCAGTTGTGGGTGCCCGGCAGGCGTGCCAATCCACCCATCTGGAGAACCGGCGTTGCCTGATGTGCGATGTCGTCGATCAGCGTCCCACCGGCGACATAGACGCCGTCGTCGACAGCGCGTTCCGCCGAAATTGGAATGACGATCTGCTCGGCGGCGCGCTCGAGGTCGCGATGGATGCCGGCGCAGATCGGATCGTCGACGCCGATGACCGCGGCGCGCGGCTTCGTCTGGCGATGGAAGATGAGCTTCTTTGCGGCGATGTAGCCATCCATGCCGCCATGACGATCGAGATGGTCTGGCGTGATGTTGAGCAGCACGGCGACGTCGAAGGTCAGGGAGACCGTCAGCTCGAGCTGATAGGAGCTCATTTCCAGGACATAGGTCGCTCCGGCGCCGAGCGGCTCGAGCGCCAGCGCCGGCGTGCCGAGATTGCCGCCGATCGCCACTGTCCGGCCGGCCAATCCAAGGATGTGCCCGATGAGGGCGGTCGTCGTCGACTTGCCGTTGGTTCCGGTGATGCCGATATAGGCGGCGTCGCGCTGGGTGCGGGCGAGCAGCTCGATGTCGCCGATGATCTCGGCGCCGGCGTCGCGCGCCCGCGTGACGACCGGATGTGGCGCCGGATGGCTGTGCGGGATACCGGGTGACAGAACCAGCGAGGACATCGCGCGGAGGTCGGCGCTGTGCAGGTCGACAATGCTGACGCCGGCCGCAGCGGCAGCTTCGCGCTTGCTGCCGTCGTCGTCCCACGCCATTACCTCGGCGCCGCCGCGCGCCAGTGCCTCGGCGGCGGCCAGTCCCGATTTGCCGAGGCCGAGAATGCCGACTGGGATGCCCATGAAGGAGGAGACTTCGATCATCGCCGATTTCACCGCAATTTCAACGTCGCCAGACCGGCGAGCGCGAGGATCGAAGCGATGATCCAGAAGCGGATAACGATGGTCTGCTCCTGCCACCCCTTCTTCTCGAAATGGTGGTGCAGCGGCGCCATGCGGAAGACGCGGCGACCGGTCAGCTTGAAGCTCGCCACCTGGACGATGACCGAGACGGTCTCCAGCACGAAAAGTCCGCCGATGATGGCGAGAACGAGCTCATGCTTGGTGATGACACTGATGGCGCCGAGCGCGCCGCCGATCGACAAGGAGCCGGTATCGCCCATGAAGACCATCGCCGGCGGCGCGTTGAACCACAGGAAGCCGAGGCCGGCGCCGACCATGGCGCCGCAGAACACCGTGAGCTCGCCGGCGCCCGGTACATGATTGAGCTGCAGGTAGTTGGAGAAGATGGCATTACCGGCGAGATAGGCGATGATGGCGAAGCTGCCGGCCGCGAGCATCGCCGGAACGATAGCGAGTCCGTCGAGCCCATCGGTCAGATTGACGGCGTTGGATGAACCGATCATCACCACGACATTGAGCGCGATGAAAAAGCCGCCGAAGGGGATCAGCAGGTTCTTGAAGAACGGCACGGCCAGGGTGGTAGCCAGCGGATCCCGGGTCAGGTGCATGACAAGAATCGCGGCGAGCGTCGCGACGATGATTTCGGCGGCCAGCTTGGCGCGGCCGGAGAGACCACTCGACGAGCGCTTGGTCAGCTTCTTGTAATCGTCGAAGAAGCCGATGCTGCCAAAGCTGACGGTGACGAAGAGGACGACCCAGACATAGCCGTTTGTAAGGTCGGCCCACAACAAGGTCGAGGTGGCGAGGGCGAGCAGGATAAGGAAGCCGCCCATCGTCGGCGTTCCCTTCTTGCGAATGAGATGACTCTCTGGACCATCGAGACGGATCGGCTGACCCTCGGCCTGCTGGGATTTGAGCCAGGCGATGACGCGCGGTCCGGCGACGAAACTGATGAGCAGCGCCGTCACCACCGCACCGCCCGAACGAAAGGTGATGTAGCGGAACAGATTGAACGGCGTGAACTGCTCCGAAAGCGGGGTGAGGAGATGAAAGAGCATCGCCTAACCCACCGCAGTGGCTGCGGGCAGCTTTTCGCCGGCGAGCAGATGCTTGACGATCACAGTCATCCGGCTGCCGAGCGAGCCCTTGACGGTCACGATGTCGCCTGGCCGCAGCGCATCGGCAATCAGATCGGCCATCTCGACGGCGGTGGCGCAGTGACTGCCGCGCATGGGCGCCGGCAGAGCGGCGTGCAATCGAGCCATGTCGTCGCCGACCGTAAAGACGAGGTCGACTTCGGCGGCGACGAGCGGGGCGGCAAGATTGACGTGAAGGCGACCCGATTCGGCGCCGAGCTCGAGCATATTGCCGAGCACGGCAATGCGCCTTCCGCCCGGCGAGACCGTGGCGGTGCCGAGCACCGCGATCGCCGCGCGCACCGCGGCGGGACTCGCATTGTAACTTTCGTCGATCAACTCGGCGCTGCCACCGCGCACTTGAATGGTGTGGCGCTTGCCGCGTCCCGGCAGCGCGGTGAGTTGCGCGAAGGTTACCGCGGCAGCCGCGACATCGCCGCTCACTGCCTTGACGGCGCCGAGCACGGCAAGACTGTTCATCACCCAATGTCGGCCGGGTAGGGCGATGGTGTACTCCAGTACTTCGCCCATTGCTGAAGCGGTGACTGCGCTCGACGTCGCGCTGAGTCGGCAGTCGAGCAGACGGATCGCAGCGTCGCGGTGCTCCCCGAAATCAATGATGGGGCCGATGCCGCGCTGCCCCGCCGCCTTGGCAAGACGCGCATAGAAGGCGTTATCGCGGTTGAGCACGACGGTACCGCCGGGCTCGACGCCGGTGAAAATCTCCGCCTTCGCGTCGGCGATCGCCTCCAGCGAGGTGAAATGGCCGAGATGCGCCGCTTCGATTGTGGTGATGAGGGCCACGTGCGGGCGTGCGATCGGGCTGAGCGCGGCGAGCTCGCCCTCGTGATTCATGCCGAGCTCGAAGATCCCGAAGGCGGTCTCACGCGGCATGCGCGCCAGTGACAGCGGAAGACCCCATTGGTTGTTGAAGCTGCCGAGCGAAGCATGGGTCGGGCCCTGCCCAGACAGCGCGAGGCGAAGCGCCTCCTTGGTGCCGGTCTTGCCGACGCTGCCGGTGACGGCGATGATTCGCGCTGGGCTGCGTTGACGCGCCGCGCGGCCGAGCGCGGAGAGCGCCGCCAGCGTGTCGGCGACGGTGAGCAGCGGTGAGTCGCTGGCGAGCCCGGCCGGGGTTTGCGCGACGAGTGCCGCGACCGCGCCCTTGGCGAGCGCCTCGCCAACGAAGGCGTGGCCGTCGAAGTTCGGCCCCTGCAGGGCGATGAAGAGATCGCCGGCGTCGACCGTGCGGCTATCGATCGAGATGCCGGACACGATGAAGTCGTGCCTCGTCGAGCCGCCAGTCGCGGCGGCAAGGTCGCGGGCGCTCCACAGCGCCGTCATCGCGTTGCCTCCAGCAATGCGTCGACGATCTCGCGAGCGACGGTGGCGTCGTCGAACGGGAGGATGGTGTTGCCGACGATCTGGCCGGTCTCGTGGCCCTTGCCGGCGATTACCAGCACGTCTTCCGGGGCCAGCGCCGCAATCGCCGCGTGAATGGCGGCCCGCCGGTCACCGATCTCATTCGCGCCCGAGCAGGCGGCGAGAATCGCGGCGCGGATGAATTCGGGCCGCTCGCTACGCGGATTGTCGTCCGTGACGATGACGCGATCGGCGAGGCGATGGGCGATCGCTCCCATCATCGGCCGTTTGCCGGCGTCACGGTCGCCGCCGCATCCGAATACGACAACCAAGCGGCCGCTGGCGTGCGGCCGCAACGCCGTCAGCACCGTTTCCAGCGCGTCTGGCTTATGCGCATAGTCGACATAGATCTGTGCGCCGTTCGGGTGCGCAGCGACACGCTGCATGCGGCCCGGAACGGCATCGAGATCGGCCAGTGCCACGATGAGATCATCGATGCTCTCGCCGGATGCGAGCGCGATGCCGAACGCTGCCAGGGCGTTCATTGCCTGGAACAGCCCGGCGAGGTTCCGCAGAACCACACGAAGTACCCGACTCTGGATTCGCACGATTAGCGATAGGCGGCCGCCATCGAAATCTGTCGTGACGATACGCAGATCGGCGGCGTCATCGCACCCATAGCTGATGATCGCGTGGCCGCGTTGTCGACAAATCGCAGCAAGCGGCGCGAACTCCGGAACATCGGTATTCAGCACGGCGGTCGCGCCTGCCGGCATGAGCTCGGCGAACAGCCGCGACTTCGCGGCGAGATAGGCCGCCATCGTCGGGTGGTAATCGAGATGGTCGCGCGAGAGATTGGTGAAGGCGCCGATGGATATCGCCAGCCCGTCGAGGCGGTACTGATCGAGCCCGTGGCTCGATGCTTCGAGGGCAACACGATCGACGCCAGCGCGCGCCAATTCGGCAAGCTCGCGGTGGAGAGTTACCGGGTCCGGCGTGGTGAGGGAGCCGGCGCGGATAAAACCCGGCCCGATGATTCCGAGGGTGCCAAGGGTCGCCGCCGGGTGGCCGACATGTTGCCAGAGCTGGCGCGTGAAGGCGGCGACCGAGGTCTTGCCGCTGGTGCCGGTGATGGCGGCGATCGTGCGCGGCTGTCTCGCGTAGAAGCGCGCAGCCATCAGGGCGAGGCGGCGCCGCGGATTGGCATCGGTGACGACGGCGACGGGTGGCTGTCGTGCCCACAGCGTCGCGAGATCGCCGGCATCGTCGGTCAGAATTGCGCTGGCGCCGCGCCTCACTGCATCGTCGATGAAGCGACGGCCGTCGAGCTTGCTGCCGGGTAGGGCGGCGAAGAGATAGCCGGGACGCACCGCACGCGAATCCGCCGTCAGACCTGAAATGTCGGGAATCGGATTCCCCCGTAGGCCGCCATCGGGCGGCGCCGCGGAGAGAAGCTCAGCATCCATCAGCTCAGTTAGCCGCAATCTTCTTTATCGAACCTCCGGGTGTGTCGATCAGCAACGCCCGGCGGATCTCCGGCGCGCTCTCGTCGAGCGGAGCAACGCCGAGCAGCGGCGCCATGCGGGCGACCGATTTTCCGACCACCGGCGCTGCTGTCCAGCCGCCGGTTGCAAAGCCGTGACTCTTCACATTGCCATGTGGCTCGTCGATGATGGCAAGAACAAGGTAGCGAGGGTCATTGATCGGGAAAGCGCCAAGAAATGACGACAACAATGCCTTGTGCGCGTAGCCGTGCCCGCTCACCTTTTCGGCGGTGCCGGTCTTGCCGCCGACCAAATAACCGGGGGCTGCGGCGTCCTTGCCGGTACCCTGCTCGACGACGAGGCGCATCAATCGACGCATGTCCTCGGAGGTGCGGGCCGACATGACCTGCTGGCCAGCGGGAACGTAACCTTCGGGCGGCTTGATGATCGTCGCCTGGTGCAGGACCCCGCCATTGACGACGGCACTCGCGGCAATCGCAACCTGTAGTGGGCTGACCGAAATGCCGTGGCCGAACGCCACCGTCATGGTGCTGACGTCCCGCCAGGGCGAGGGCACCAGCGGCGCGCCGATTTCGGGGATCTCGAATGCCGGGGCGCGGAGCAGGCCAAGCCGGCCGAGAAAGTCCTTGAAGCGCTCGCTGCCGGCATCCATTGCCATCTTCGCGGCGCCGATATTCGAGGAATGCTCGAATATCTCGGGTACGCTGAGCCAGCGATGCATGTCGTGATAATCGTGAATCGTGAAGCGGCCGACGGTGATCGGGCGGCTCGCGTCATAGCCGCCGGCGAGCGTCGTCGTGTGGGCATCGAGCGCCATCGCTGCAGTGAAGGTCTTGAAGATCGAACCCATCTCGTAGGTGCCGAGCGTTACCCGATTGAAGGTGGTTTCGGGCGTCGCCGTGCTCGATTTATTGGGGTCGAAATCCGGCAGTGAAACGAGCGCTAGGACCTCGCCCGTGCGCACATCCATGACCACCCCGGCGCCGCCGATCGCGGTGAACTCGCGCACGGCGTTGCTTAGCTCCTCATGCAGAATGTGCTGCAGGCGCAGATCGATCGAGAGCTGCAGCGGCGCCTTTCGCTCCTTCAGGATGTCGTCGAAGCCACGCTCGATGCCGGCGAGGCCCTTGTTGTCGATGCCGCTATAGCCGACCACATGTGAAATTAGGTTGCCGTCGGGATAGACGCGGCGCTCCTCGCGCTCGAACTGAAAGCCCGGAATGCCGAGGCGGTTGACCTCGAATTGCTGGCGCGGCGTCAGGTGACGCTTGAGCCAGACGAAACTGCGCTCGGAAGTCAGCTTGGCGAGAACCTCGGCCTCGCTGAGATCAGGCAGGACGCCAACCAGCTGTTTGGTCGCCGCGCGGGCATCGAGAATCTGCTTCGGATTGGCGAAGAGCGACGGGCTGGCGAGCGTCGTAGCCAAGAGGATGCCGTTGCGGTCGACGATGTCAGCGCGGCTCGCCTCGGTCCGGCCGGCGACGTGGTTGCGTGCGAGGCGCGTCTCGCCCGTCGGCTTGACGAGAGTGACGTCGACGAGGCGCAGGGCAATGACGGCGAAGGCGACGGCGAACAAACCCGCGGTGACCAGCAGACGGGTGCGGCCGACTTCGAGGGTCAGCTGGGCCGGCTCGTCGAGGGCGACGGGAGCGCAGGGCGGCGGCCGGAAGTGGCGCGGCTTGCAGGGGTTGTCGTCGTAGGGACGCTGCGCTTTCATGGATTGGTCCTCGATTTCGCATTCGCCACAGTCGTTGCAGCGAGAGTCGTCGTGACCACCGACGGTTTGGCGGCGGGTGGCTTGGCCACGAGGACGGGCAATTGACCGAGCGGAGCCGGCACCTCGACGATGGCGAGCGGAATCGCGCTCGGGCGTAGCGGGATCGCGGTTATCTGGCCGAGCTGCGCCGTGCCGAGCGGCGTCAATTCGAGATACCGTCGGCTCAGCTCGGCGAGACGGCTCGGCTGACCGAGAAAGGCCCATTCAGCCTTGAGCACGTGGATGGCGTCCTGATCGGCGGTGATCGCGCGGTTAGTGCGTGCCAATTCGTCCTCTAGGTCCATCACCTCGTATTTGACCTTGAACATCGCGAAGCCGACGAAGGCGACGAGGATGAGCCAGAGCACGGTGCCGGGGCGGATCATGCCGCGCCCCTGATATCGGCGCGATCCGCCGCCCAGGGCGGCGCGGCGGTACGCTCGGCGGCGCGCAGCCGAGCCGAGCGGGCACGTGGATTGCGCGCGATTTCCGCCTCGCCCGGCCGGATCGCCCGTTTGGTCAGCAATCGAAAGCTCGCCGCCGGCTCATCATGCGGGCTCGGCAGATGGCGTGAGCCGCGCGGCGCTGCTGCGCTGCGCTGACGCAGGAACGCCTTGACGTGGCGGTCCTCGAGTGAATGAAAGGAGATAACGGCCAGCCGCCCGCCCGGCGCGAGCAGCCGCTCAGCGGCGCCGAGCCCGCGCTCGAGCTCGCCGAGCTCGTCGTTGACGGCGATGCGCAGTGCCTGGAACGTCCGGGTCGCCGGGTCGATGCCGCCAGGTTGTGCGGGAACGACCTTGCGGACGATCGCAGCGAGCTGGCCGGTGCGCTCGATCGGCGCGGCGGCGCGGGCTGCGAGGACGGCACGCGCGATACGCCGCGAAAAGCGCTCCTCACCGTAGAGAAAGATGATGTCGGCGAGCGCCGCCTCCGGCAATGTGTTGACGAGTTCGGCCGCGGTCGTGCCGTCGCGTGCCATGCGCATGTCGAGCGGCCCGTCGGCGCGAAAGGAAAAGCCGCGGGACGGGTCGTCGAGCTGCGGCGAAGACGGACCGAGATCGAGGGCGACGCCGGCGACGGCAGCGATGCCGGCGGCGCCGAGCAGGGTCTCCATCTCGCTGTAGCGTCCTTCGGCAAGCGTCAGCCGGCCCTCGGCTCCCCGCGAAAGCGCCGCGCCGCTGGCGATCGCTTCCGGATCCCGGTCGATGGCGAAGACGCGGCAATGCGCCTGGTCGAGCAGCGCGCGCGTGTAGCCGCCGCGGCCGAATGTGCCGTCGACGTAGATGCCGTCAGCATGGGGCGCGAGAGCGTCGATCGTCTCGGCGAGAAGCACCGGCGCGTGGGTTTGCCCGCTCATCGCCCGGCTCCCGGCGCGGCCGGCACTACACGGGCGCCGGGCAATGTCGTGCCCTGGCGTTTGGCACGCTCGCGCAGAGCCGCCTGATGCGCCTTGTGCGCCTCGGGCTCCCAGACCTGAAATGTCCGCCCGAGGCCGACAAAGGCCGCGGTATCGGTGATACCGGCATGTTCCGCAAGGGCTTGCGGCAGGACGATGCGACCCTCGCCGTCGAAGGCGAGTTGCTGGGCGTCGGCGAAGATCGAAGCCAGACTCTCGTTCTCTTCGGAAAACTGGTCGAGCGCATCAAGCCGGGCGCTCATCTCCTCGACGCGGTCGATGCCGCTGCCTTCGATCGCCGTTGTCTTGAACGAGCGGAAGGCGACGATGCCGGCAAAGCTTTGCCCGGCGAGTGCGGCGCGAAAGCTCGCAGGGACGGACACCCGCCCCTTGCGGTCCACTTTATTGACGAATGTGGACAGGAATAACGCCACCAACCGCTCCCCACCGCCGCCCCGTCCCACCGAATCATCCGAGCCGGATCATCCGGCACAGAAGCCGCGCACTTTGATCGCGGCAGTCTGTCGATGGGAAATCATGGGATATCATGGGTATTTATGGGCGTCAATGGAATTCGATAGTAAAGAAATGGGTAATACAATGATCACAGCAGTCGATCACCGCAGCGCCCTGTAGTCACGCCGATCAAGATTCAATCGTCCCGACGCGAGTTCCAGAGAAAGCCGAAAGAAGCGGGCGGGAAGGAGTTGTTCTTGTTGCGTTCCAGTGCCCGCGAGAAGACGATTGATGCCAGACGGCCTGTAAGCCGGGTTCTGTCCCCGCTCGCGCGGGGGATGACCATTCATCTGGGACGCCCGTTACCGGACGCCTCGCGCGACCGACCCGGGTGACGACGCGAAAACCCGCCCGATCCTGCCTCCAGGTCACCCCGGCGACGGATCCGTCACCCCTACTTGGTCTTGCTCCCGGTGGGGTTTACCATGCCGCCGCCGTTGCCGGCAGCGCGGTGCGCTCTTACCGCACCCTTTCACCCTTGCCGCCCATCAACTCCCAAAGGAACCGACGGACTCGGCGGTTTGCTTTCTGTGGCACTATCCCTGAGGTCGCCCTCGCCGGGCGTTACCCGGCACCGTGTTTCCGTGGAGCCCGGACTTTCCTCCCCCCACCCATGGACTCGCCATGGAGCGGGAAGCGGCCATCCAGCCGTCTGGCATGCCTTATATCGGCTCAGTGACGCGGCGTGTCAAATCTAGGGACGTGACGGGGTCGCCTTGGCGCGGATGGCAATGCGCCGGGCGGTCTCGATGTCGAGCGCACCGTCGCAATTCGCCGACCGCCAGTGACGCTGGAAAGCGGCAATCGCCGCGCTTGTCGGGCGATCGCATCGTCCGCTCGGACGGACGAGGTAGCCGATGTCGGCAAGCCTATGCTGTGCCGCGAGAATGCCAAGGCTGCCACCGACGTCGGCAGTCCTGGCAAAATCGGGCCAGAATCCGATCCCGGCGGTGGCGAAGCGCTCCCAGGGGAAGAGCTCGCCAGGATCCTGCTTGCGCTCGGGTGCGACATCGGAATGGCCGAGGACGCGCTCGGGCGCGATCGGATGGCGCGCGAGTATCGCGTGGGCCAGCGACTCGAGTGCGGCAAGCTGCGCTTCCGGAAACGCGCGATAGCCATGCTCATGGCCGCGATTGGCAAGCTCGATGCCGATCGAGCGGTCGTTGATGTTGGTGGCCCCGGCCCAGAAGGCACGTCCGGCATGCCAAGCCCGCCGAGTTTCATCGACGAGCTGCCAGATCGTGCCGTCCTCATCGACGAGATAATGTGCGCTGACCTCCGAGGTAGGGTCGCACAGGCGATCGAGCGCGGCGGCGGTGGTCGTCATACCGGTGTAGTGCAGGATGAGCAGATCGACGCGGCCGGGGAACGGGCGCGGTCCGTGATTGGGCGATGGGCGGCTGCGGTGCTCCATTGTCATCAACGTGCGCTCGGCGCGCGGTCAGCTTCCGCGCGGCGTAGCACAATGATGGCTACGCCGAGGATCGTGACGGCACCGCCAATCGCGGATTGCCAGTCCAGGCGATCGCCGAGCATCAGGTAACTGGCAGCGACGGTCAAGACGGGGATGAGCAAGGTATAGGGCATAATCTGGTTCACTGGGTATCGACGCAGCAAGGGATACCACAGGCCGTAGCTGAGGATGGTGATGACAACAGCGCCATAGGCGACCGCCCCCCAGCCGCGCCAGCCGGCCTGTGCAATCGCCGTTCGATGGTCGTCCTCGAGAACGAGCGAAAGGGCGAGGAGTTGCGGGCAGGCGAAGAAGGCCATCCACCCGGTCAGAGCGAAGCCGTCGATCGCGCCGATCTGTTTGAACTGGATGTTGGCGATGGCCCAGGCAAGCGAGGCGGCTAGAATCATCGCGACCGGCAGCGGATCGCGGCCGAAGCGCGGCTCGCCGACGATGAGCGTGACGCCGAGGAGGGCAATCGCCATTCCGAGAGCGGAGCGCAGGTTCGGCCGCTCCTTGAAGAAGAAGGCGGCAAGTAGGGCGGCAAACGGTACCTGGCTCTGTACCAGCAGGGCGGCGGTTGCCGAGTCGGTGCGTGCCAGTCCGGAGAACATCAGGCTGAAATGAAAGGTGCCGAGGGTCACCGAGAGCAGCATGATCTGCCGAAGTTTCGCGCGCGGCGGACGAATGAACGGGCACAGCAGAAGAGCGACGACGGCGAAGCGCAGCACCATGAAAAGCAGCGGCGGAAAATCGCCGAACCCGAGCTTCGAGATGGGAAAGTTGAGCGCCCAGACAAGCATGACGACGAGGGCGAGCAGGATGTCGCGTGGCTTCATCGGCAATCCTCAGCATCCGTGCTCACGGTAATGCGCCCTCGGCCAGGCGGCGATGCATGGCCGCGTTGCGCAATACACCGGACGTTAAGGCTTGCGCGATATGCCGTCAGCATACATATAGCTGTGCAGCGCCCGTCTTGTTGGATGGGCTGCCCGATATTTCCGACATGGGAGCGAGACGCGACAAGATCCGGGGGCGGTGACTCTGGAGTGATTGAATGCGCGTCTATCGCAAGCTTCTTCCGTACGAAATCTGGCGTCTTCGGGAGCATTTGCTTCGTTTATCGGCGGCCGATCGGCGTCTGCGCTTTTTCGTCGGCGTCGGCTCGGACTTCATCGCCGGCCATTGCCGGCGCGTCGCTTGCCTGCCCGCCATCGTTGTCGGATTTTTCGAGGACGGCGTATTGCGCGGCGCCGCCGAGCTGCATATTGCGGATGCTTTCGTCGGCTTGGCCGAATTGGCGGTCACCGTCGAGAGCGGCTGGCAGGACCGTCACATCGGCACGACGCTGTTGGATCACGCGATCACCATCGCCGAGAACCGCGGCGTGCGCAGCATCGAGATGATCTGCCTGCCCGACAACCGCCGCATGCAGCACGTCGCGCGCAAATTCACCGCTCGACTCGTCATCGTCGACGACCAGGCGGCAGCGGATGTGAAAGTGCCGTTCCCGACCCAGCTCTCGCTTTGGCAAGAGGCGGCGATGGACGGCATGGCCGTCATGACAGGCTGGCTCGAACAACTTCTCCCCTCGACGCTTCAGGCGCCGTCGCAGGCGGAAGCAGCGGTCTAACCGCTTGACGGGTTCTTCGCTGCCCGATCACAGTGCGCCCGCAAACGAACGGGAGCGCAGCGAATGAGCGTCGGCGGTTGGCAGTTCTGGATCGATCGGGGCGGCACCTTCACCGATGTTGTGGCGCGCCGCCCCGACGGCCGCCTCGTCACCCACAAGCTGCTCTCCGAAAACCCGGAGCAATATCGCGATGCCGCGCTGCAGGGCATCCGCAATCTGCTCGGCCTTGCCGCCGACGCCGCTCTTCCGGCGGCGGCGATCGACGCTGTCAAGATGGGAACCACAGTGGCGACCAATGCCCTCCTCGAGCGCAAGGGCGAGCGTACCGTCCTGATCATCACCAAGGGATTTGCGGACGCGCTGCGCATCGCCTACCAGAACCGCCCGAAACTATTTGTCCGTCACATCGTGCTGCCCGAGCTGCTCTATGAGCGCGTCGTCGAGATCGACGAGCGGATCACCGCGCAGGGCGAGGAACTCCGCGCCGTCAAGCTCTCGGCGGCGCGCGCCGATCTTCTCGCCGCCTACCAGGCTGGCATCCGTTCCGCCGCGATAGTGCTGTTGCACGGTTACCGCTATCCCGAACATGAGCGGCTGGTTGCCGGCTTGGCGCGCGAGATCGGCTTCACGCAGGTTTCGGTAAGCCATGAGGTCAGCCCGCTGATGAAGCTGGTCAGCCGCGGCGACACTACCGTCGTCGACGCCTATCTCTCGCCGATCCTGCGCCGCTACGTCGATCTCGTCGCTGCCGAACTCGCCACCTCCGCTGAGAGTGGCACACGCCTCATGTTCATGCAGTCGAATGGCGGCCTCGTCGATGCGCGGCTCTTCCAGGGCAAGGACTCAATTCTTTCCGGTCCGGCTGGCGGCATCGTCGGCGCCGTGCGCACGGCCGAGATGGGCGGCTTCGACAAGATCATCGGCTTCGACATGGGCGGCACTTCGACCGATGTCTCGCATTATGCCGGCGAGTACGAGCGGAGCTTCGAAACCGTGGTCGCGGGCGTACGCATGCGTGCACCAATGATGACGATCAACACGGTGGCGGCCGGTGGCGGCTCGATCTGCTTCTTCGATGGCGCACGCTATCGCGTCGGCCCCGAGTCTGCCGGCGCCAATCCGGGCCCCGCCTGTTATCGCCGGGGCGGACCGCTCACCGTCACCGACTGCAACGTCATGCTCGGCAAGCTGCAGCCGGAGTTCTTTCCGCGTGTCTTCGGTCCGCGCGCCGACCAGCCGCTCGACCGCGCGGTGGTTGAGTCAAAGTTCGCCGCTTTGAGCGTCGAGATCGAGAAAGCGACCGGCAATCGTCGCACACCGATCGAAGTCGCCGACGGCTTCCTGCGCATCGCCGTAGAGAACATGGCGAATGCGATCAAGCAGGTCTCGATCCAGCGCGGTTATGACGTCACCGAATACACGCTCTGCTGCTTCGGCGGCGCTGGCGGCCAGCACGCCTGCCTGGTAGCGGACGCCCTCGGGATGAAGCGCGTCTATATCCACCCCTTCGCCGGCGTCCTCTCCGCCTACGGCATGGGCCTTGCTGATTTACGTACGCTGAAGGAGGCGGCGGTCGAGACGCGTCTCACCGACGAATTGCTTCCCGACCTGACGGCGAAGCTCGCCGCGCTGGCCGCCGCCGGCCGGGCCGAGATGGAAAGCCAGGGAATCGATGCCGACCGCATCGCCATTCTCCGCAAGGCACATGTCAAGTACGAAGGCACCGACAGCGCGCTCGTCGTGCCCTATGGCGATCACACCGCCATAACCGCCGGCTTCGAAGCCGCGCATCATCAGCGCTACGGGTTCGTTGTGAAGGAGAAGCCGCTCATCGTCGAGGCGGTTTCGGTCGAGGTGATCGGGGCCACCGATCAGGTCGACGATCCCGCCTACCCGCTCGGCGCCGGCTCGTCGCCGCAGCCGCTCGCTGTCGCGCAGGCGTTCATGGAAGGTGTCGCGCATGCGACGCCGCTCTATGACCGCGACGCGATGCAGCCGGGTCAGCACGTCGATGGTCCGGCCATCATCAGCGAGGCGACGGCGACGACGGTGATCGAGCCGGGCTGGCGCGCGACGCTCGATGCCAGACGCTACCTCATCCTCGAGCGCGTCGTCCCGTTGCCGCAGCGTGTCGCCATCGGGACCCAGGTCGATCCGGTGATGCTCGAAGTGTTCAATAATCTCTTCATGGCAATCGCCGAGCAGATGGGCGTCGCTCTGCAGAACACCGCCTATTCGGTCAACATAAAGGAGCGGCTCGATTTCTCCTGCGCGATCTTCGATCGTGACGGTGCGCTGATCGCCAATGCGCCGCATATGCCCGTGCATCTCGGCTCGATGGGTGAGAGCGTCAAGACGGTGATTGTCGCGCGTGGTACGGATTCGACGGGCAAGGCGCGCGACGGGCGCGGCATGAAACCGGGCGACGTCTATGTTCTCAATGCGCCCTATGCCGGCGGCACGCATCTGCCGGACGTCACGGTGATTACGCCGGTATTTGCGGAGGGTGACCGTGTCGGGCGTGATGTCCTCTTCTACGTCGCCTCGCGCGGCCACCAGGCCGATATCGGCGGCCTGACGCCGGGCTCGATGCCGCCGGACAGCCGCACCGTCGAGGAAGAGGGCGTGCTGATCGACAATTTCCTCCTCGTCGATGCCGGGCGCTTCCGCGAGGCAGAGATGGTCGCACTGCTGTCATCCGGCCGCTACCCGTCGCGCAATCCGGCGCAGAACATCGCCGATCTCAAGGCGCAGATCGCCGCCTGCGAGAAGGGGCTGCAGGAGCTGCATCGCATGGTGCGGCATTTTGGCGGCGATGTCGTCGCTGCCTATATGCGGCACGTCCAAGACAATGCCGAGGAGGCGGTGCGCCGGGTTCTCGACGTCCTGAAGGACGGCAGCTTCGCCTATGAGATGGATGACGGTGCGGTGATCCGCGTGCGTATCGCGATCGACAAGGCCGCACGTCGTGCGGTCATCGATTTCACCGGCACCAGCGCCCAGCTTGCCAATAATTTCAATGCCCCGCGCGCGGTTTGCCGCGCCGCCGTGCTATACGTCTTCCGCACCTTGGTCGACGATGAGATCCCGATGAACGACGGATGTCTCAAGCCGCTCGACATCATCATCCCCGACGGCTCGATGCTGAGCCCACGCTATCCCGCCGCTGTCGTCGCCGGCAACGTTGAGACCTCGCAGACGATCACCGACGCTCTCTACGGCGCGCTGGGCGTCATGGGGGCCGCGCAGGGCACGATGAACAACTTCACTTTCGGCAACGAGCGCTACCAATATTACGAGACGATCTGCGGCGGCTCGGGCGCCGGTCCGGATTTCGACGGCACTGACGCCATCCACACGCACATGACCAACTCGCGCCTCACCGATCCCGAGGTGCTGGAATGGCGCTTTCCCGTCCTCGTCGACAGTTTCGCCATCCGTCGTGGCTCCGGCGGCGTCGGCCGGCATCGCGGCGGCGATGGAGTTGTCCGCCGCATTCGCTTCCGCGAGGCGATGACCGCTGCCATTCTCTCCGGTCACCGCCGCGTGCCGCCCTACGGGATGGCGGGTGGCGCGCCCGGCGCGGTCGGCCGCAACTGGGTCGAGCGGACCGACGGGACGCACGAGGAGTTCGGCGCCACCCATGCGGTCGCGATGAATCCGGGCGACGTCTTCGTCATCGCGACGCCGGGCGGCGGCGGCTTCGAAAGAGCGGAAGAACGCAAGGAAGCGGCGGAGTAGGCCGCGCTAGAACCACGGCGCGGCGATCTCCTCCTTGGTGAAGACGCGCTGCACCGCAGGGCGCTCGATCAGACGGTCGAGCAGGCGGCGGATAGCCTTCCGGTCGCGCGCCGGATTCGCCATGCCGCGGCTCCAGCGCGCCAGCATCAGCAGATAGAGATCGGCAGCCGAAAAGCGAGCGCCGAGAAGATAGGGGCCGTCAGCGGCGAGCGCTACCTCGATGCGGTCGAACATCTCACCGACTCGCCTTTCGGCATGCCGCTTCACTTCGGTGGCGGTCGCCGCGCTGTCGGTGACGCGCTCGGGATAGAAATAGGTGATGAGCTCGGCCTGCACCGTGTTGGTGAGGTGGATGAGCCATTTGTAGAATTGCGCCCGCTCAGCCGTGCCCAATTCCGGCGCCAGCTTGGCAGCAGGATTACGGTCGGCAAGGTGGAGGCAGATCGCCGCCGATTCGAAGAGGACGAGGTCGCCGTCGATAAAGACAGGGATCAAACCGTTCGGGTTCAGCCGAAGATATTCAGGATCTTTATGCGCCTGCTTCGTGCGGTCGACGAGACTGAGCTCGTAGGGCGCACCGATCTCCTCCAGCACCATGTGCGGCGCCATGCTGGCGTTGCCGGGGTAATAATAAAGCGTCGCCATTCCTTCCGCGCTCCTATCCAAGCGTCGTGTTACTGCCAGAACTCATTCGCTCGGTATCTCCGGCGGATGCGCGCTCGTTGCGAGCAGCACACCGGCGAGGATCATCGCGAAGCCGACGAGATGAAAGAGGTGAAATTCCTCACCCAGGAAGATGATGGCGAGCACGGTGCCGAAGGCCGGCAATAGATGAATGGTGAAGCCGGCGCGGTTGGCGCCGACGGCGGCGACGCCCTTGTTCCAGCAGATATAGCCGAGCACCGATGCGAACAATGAAACATAGATGCCGCCGCCGATCGTCGCGAGGGACAGGCGTCCGCTGCGGGCGACAAGATTCTCGGCGATGAAGACCGGGGTCAGGCAAAGGACCCCGAACAGCGCAAGCACGAAGAGAAACTCGATGCTGTCGAGGTCGCGCGGGCGCCGCTTGAGCAGCACCGAATAGGCGCCCCACACCGGCATGGCAGCCAGGATTATCGCATCGCCCAGCCGAAAATAGCCGAAAATCGAAATGCAGCAGAGTCCCCAGCTCGCCGCGTTTCATGATGACGAGGATGCCGGCAAAGGAGACCAGAATGCCGGCGATCTGCCGGGCCGTCGCGCATTCGCGCTCCAGCCAAAACGAGCACAGGATGATGAACAGCGGCACCGAGGAGTTCATCACGACGGCATTGACCGTGGACGTCATGCTGAGGCCGAGATAGACCAGGACCTGGAAGAGCGCCGCGCCCAATCCGCCGAGCAGAGCGAGAATGCGCCAGTGGCGTCGAACGATCTGCCACCGGCCGGCCAGGCGCGGCAGCACGAAGGGGGCAAGGATCAACACGGCGCCAGTCCAGCGCCAGAAATTCATCGCCACCGGCGGCATCGCTTCGCGCAGAGCGCGACCAACGACCCAGTTCCCAGACCAGAAGAGCGAGGCAAGCGCGAGCAGCAGGAACGGCACGAACGCGGCCCATCGGGCGCTGTGGCGGCGTGTCGCCTGGCGCGGTTCTCCGACCGTTGGCTCGGCACTCGACATCTCGTGCGCACAATGTCGGCGAACCACAGCGAAGACAATTGTCGGCCTCGCATGGCTGCCCGGCTCACGACGCCGTCGCGCCGCGCTCGCCACTACTGCCGACAGGGACATCTCGGTCGCTGCTGCGCACAAGGGATTGGCAAAGCCGGCCTAGCACGTCACCATCTTCGATAGAGGGGAGAATTAGCGGTGGCCGAGATCCATTTTACCTATCTGAACGGGCCGGACATTGCAGCATTGGCGATGACCGATCAGGAGATTCTTGACGCGGTCGAAGACGGGCTGCGCGCGCAGGGCGATGGCAAGGCGGTCATCGAACCACGCATGCACCTCATCCCCGATAAGGCCTTCAACGGGCATTTCAACGTGCTCCGCGGCTATCTCGCGCCGATCGGCATTGCCGGCGTCAAAATCGTCGGCGACTACGTCGACAACTATAAAAGCGGCCTGCCCTCGGAGATGGCGCTGCTCAACCTTTTCGATCCGCGCACCGGGATGCCGCTCGCGCTGCTCGACGCTACCGCGATCACCGATATGCGGACCGGCGCGGTGACCGCGCTCGGCGCCAAATATCTCGCGCGCAAGGCGAGCCGCGTGCTTGGCCATATCGGCGCCCGCGGCACCGCCTACTGGAATGTCCGCCTGCTTGATCACCTCTTCGATTTTACCGAGATCCGAGTTCATTCGCGCCGCCGCGAGAGCCGCGATGCATTTGCCGCCACTCTGTCGCGCGATCTCGGCAAGACGATCACGGTGACGGAAGACTGGGAGAGCTGCCTGCGCGGCGCCGACATCGTCGTCGAGGCCTCGCGGCTCGAAAAGCCGACGCCGCTGCTCAAGACCGCGTGGATCAAGAAGAGCGCCTTCGTCGTGCCCTACGGCACGATGAGCGCGATCGAGCTGTCGCTCACCGACATCATGGACAAGCTCGTGGTCGACGATTGGGGACAGTGCAAGACCGGCATGTTCGGCAGCCTGCGCGCCCATGTCGAGGCCGGAAAATTGTCGGAAGTGACGCTGCACGGCGAGCTCGGCGAGATCGTCTGCGGCAAGAAATCGGGACGGACGAGCGAGGACGAGACGATCCTCTTCTGGCATCGCGGGCTCAGCCTCTCCGACATCGCGCTCGGCCACGCCATGCTGGAGAAGGCGGCGCGCCTGGGGACCGGGCAAAAGCTGCGCTATGCGTAGTTAAATTGCGTAGGGGCCTGGCTCGTCGCGGCCCGCGCGGGCACCGCATCCGGCCGAGTCGGGACAGGGAGGCCCCTGCTGCTAGGTGTCTCTAGCGCAAGCTTTCGAGATCGAGCGTCAGCTTGTCGCCGAGCCACAGCGCGTGATGTGCATGGTCGATGTAGTCGTCGCCGGTCAGCGGGTGGACGAGAACGCAGTGCTCGCCGCGATTGAGCATGAGCCAGGGCACGAAACGCGCAAAATCCTCGACGACGAAGGCGATCTGGTACATGCCCACCGGGTGCGGTCCGACCGGTCCGTCATGCCAGTTTCCGAGCCGTGCCTGAGGAAACTGCGTCGCGATGCGCCTACGAATCGCCGCAGCGTTCTCGCGCGATGCCGCATCGTAGTAGAGATGGGCATGGTAACCAGTGATCGTCGCTGGATCGAGCTCGCGATCAGCCATTCGGCGATGCTAGCAGGACGAAGCGCGCGGCGTCGAGAACCGCGTTGCTCTCTGCCGCGAGGCGCTCGATTTCGTCTCCGAGGCTGCGGTCGTCGTCGAGACGCGGGATGCGGGCGCGGATCGCGGCATGGGCCGCGGCGAGGGCGGGGCCGAGTCGGGGGGTAGGATCGCGCAAATCGATCGCCTGCGCCGCCACCATCAGCTCGATGGCAAGGAGCCGGCGCAGCGACTGGCAGAGCTCGCCGGCCTTACGCAGCGTCAGCGGGGTTTGCGGCGAATGGTCCTCGACGCCGTTGGCGACCGGCGTAAAATCTAGGCTCGCCGGATTGGCACAATGGCGGCACTCGGCGCGTAAAGCGGCGAGCGTCTTCTGCACCGGCGCGAAGCCGGCGCGATTGCCGCCGATCGGGGTTAGGAATTTTGCCAGGCCTGACGCCTCGGGCAGCATCAGCTTCATCGTCCGCCCGACAGCGAGATCTGCGACTGGGACGAGCGCGAGAGCCAGCGTGTCGCTAGCGAGCGCCAGCGCGCCGGTATGGAAATTGCCGGTCGAGAGGATACGACTGCTCTCGGCGAGGACTAACGGATTGTCGGCGGCGGCGTTGAGCTCAGGCATGATTGCGGCGCGGGCGAATTCAAGCGCGGCGAGCGCGGCACCATGCACCGGAGCGACGCAGCGGAAGCTGAGCGGGTCCTGAACGGCGCGCGCAGCGCCTTTCTGCCAGAGGGCGCTGCCGGCGAGGAACCGGCGCAGCGTTGCCGCTGCCGCTTCCTGGCCGGGCGCCGGACGCGCAGCCGACACTTCGGGCAGAAGCGGTCCGGGATTGGCGCGTAGGCCTTCGAAGCTCAGTGCGGCGGCGAGCGCCGCAAGATCGAGCAGGGTGGCAACGTCGTCGATCAGCAGGACAGCGGCGCCGACGCTCAGCGCGTTGCTGTTGATCAATGCGAGCCCATCTTTCGGCGCGAGGTTGAGCGGCTGCAATCCGGCGCGGCGAAGCGCCTCGCCGCCCGGCATGATTTCGCCCCCTACCTCGGCCTCGCCTGCGCCGACGAGCGGCAGCGCGAGATGTGCCATCGGCGTCAGATCCGCGGCGCCGATCGAGCCGAGCGCTGGCACGCGCGGGTGGATGCCTCCGTTGAGCAGCGACAGCAGTCCCTCGATGACGCCGAGCGATGTGCCGGCACCACCGCGCGCCAGCCCGTTGGCACGCAGCAGGAGTGCTGCGCGGACGATCTCGCGAGGAAGATGCGGGCCGACGGCGACAGCGCGGCCGACCAGGATGCGCGTCTGGAAGGCAAGGAGATCGGCCGCGTCGAGCTGCACGCCGAGATTGGCGCCGAGCCCCGTCGTCAGTCCATAGACCGGCTCGCCTTCAGCCAACACGCGGTCGACGACGGCGCGCGAGGCCGCGACGCGACCGGCGGTCGCGGGGTCGAGTCGAGTGCGGCGATCGCTCCGCGCGACCGCGATTACCTCATCGAGAGTGAGGGTTTCCCCGGTTAGCGTTATCGCTTCTGACATGCTGTTCGATACGGCAGCACTCGGCGATGGTCAAGGAAAGGAGCCGGCCAACGGCAACGATGGACGGCGATGATGGACAACCGAACAAGCTTCACCCCTCCGCCGCTCGCCCGTGCGATTGCGCCCCTGCTCGACCCGCTGGCGGCGGTGCGCGTTGCCGGTCTGCGTTACGTCAGCGACGCGACCCCGGGCATCACTCGGCGGCGCGCCGGACGCGGCTTCTCCTATCGGGATCCGGCAGGGCAGCCTATCCGCGACCGCGCCGTCTTGCAGCGGATCAAGGCACTCGCCGTGCCGCCAGCCTGGACCGAGGTCTGGATCTGTCCTTATGCGAACGGTCATATCCAGGCAATCGGGCGCGACGCCCGGGGCCGCAAGCAATACCGCTATCATGCGCGCTGGCGCAGCGTGCGTGACGAGGCGAAATTCGACCGTCTTCTAGTCTTCGGTCGAGTCCTGCCACGCATCCGCGCCCAAGTGGAGGTCGATCTCGCGCTTTCGGGCTTGAGACGGGCGCGCGTCCTTGTGGCGATCGTCCGCCTGCTCGACACGATGCTGGTGCGCGCCGGCAATGTCGAATACGCCCGCGACAACCAAAGCTTCAGGCTGACGACGTTGCGCTCCCGTCATGCTAGGGTGCGCGGCGGCGGCATCGAGCTCGATTTTCGCGGCAAGCACGGCATATTGCACCATCTGGAGATCCGCGACGGTGCGCTCGCGCGAATCGTTCGGCGCTGTCATGACCTGCCGGGCCAGGAACTCTTCCAATTCGTTGACGAGTCCGGCGAGCGGCACGTCGTGGGCTCGCATGACGTCAACGATTACCTCCGCGAGATTTCCCGCGAGGATGTCTCGGCGAAGGATTTTCGTACCTGGGCCGCGACCAACCTGGCGGCGTTCGCCTTGCGAAAGCGCGGCGCTGCTACGAGTGAGACTGCAGCCAAGCGGAACGTCATGCGCGCCGTCGAAGCCGTGGCTGGGTTGCTCGGCAATACCCCGGCTATCTGCCGCAAATGCTACATCCATCCGGCGATCGTTGAGGGCTATTTTGACGGCAGCTTGTTGGCGGCGCTGGCCCGGATGCCGCGAAGCGGCGACGGGATTTCCGGCATGAAACCCGAGGAGGCGGCGGTCGTCGCCTTTCTGCGTCGCCGGCTCGGCGTCGAGCCGACCGGGCCCTGACGTTGCCGCTCAGCCGACCTCGACGATGGGGGTGAAGATATAACCGGTGCCCCGCACCGTCTTGATGATCGTCGGCTTCTGTGGATCGTCCTCGAGCTTGCGGCGCAGGCGGCCGACTTGAACGTCGATCGTCCGATCGAAGGGACCGGCCTCGCGATTGCGGGCGAGATCGAGCAGCCGGTCGCGGCTCAGCACCTGATTGGCATTGTTGACGAAGGCCGCCAGGAGGTCGAACTCGCCGGTAGTCAGGCGGACCTCGCTGCCCGCCGGGGACAGCAATTCGCGGGTCGAGAGGTCAAGGTTCCAGCCGGCGAAACGCGCCTTCGACCGCGGGCTCTGCGACTGCTTTTCCTGGCTGCGCGCCGAAACGCGGCGAAGCACGCTTTTGACGCGCGCCAGCAACTCACGCAGATGAAAGGGTTTCGGGAGGTAGTCATCGGCCCCCATTTCGAGGCCGATAATACGATCGACGGTTTCGCCGCGGCCGGTGAGGATGATGATGCCGACGCCCGATTCATTGCGCAGCGCTCGGGCCAGGGTCAACCCGTCCTCGCCCGGCAGCATGAGATCGAGAATGACAAGGTCGATGGCATGCTGAGCCATCACGCGACGCATGCCCGAGCCATCGTTGGCGGTGCTGACGCGATAACCTTCGCCGGAAAGATAATCCTGCACGAGTTCGCATATATCCTTCTGATCGTCGACGATCAGGATATGGGCTGTATCGTTCATCGCGCTGGGAATCTTACCGATGTCCAAGGTGGTCGCAACAAGGCAAAACCTGCTTTTGTCTCTTATTTATTCGTCGAAAAGTGCGACCCAACCAATGGTTCCCGAAGGCCGGCAACTTCTAGCACAGTTCCAGAGGCTTTAGCATCAAGCGAATGTGCCGAGCGAGGCGGCCGCACCGGCGTCGCGGGTCAACCCGAAAGTGATCGCGGCGTGTTCGGGACGACCAACCTGACACCCCATAGAACGGTTTCCAACCCGCCGACGCTTTCGAGGAAGCGGGCACCGCCGGCATCGGTAAAGACGGAGCAGCGAAAGCGATAGATGCCCCCTCTATCGTCAGCAGACCTTGGTGGAGCGCACTGTCCCCCGCGATCCCCGTAATCGACGCTGCCGACCGAGTCGCAGACGACGGAAACCGGGCCCGCACGAGCCGTGGGAGAGCGTCCGGCAGCCGCGTCGGCGGCTCGTCAGGTAGGCGTCGACCGGGTCGGAGCGTCGTACATAGCCGACGGGTCTCGCAGGAAGGCCGGCAGGCTACCGCGTGTGGAGAACAATTTAAGAACGTCCGTGACGATCTTCCTGCCGGGGCAAACGGTGCAGGGACCACAGCGAGGCGGCCTGCACGGCGAGCGCCACGACGATCGCGCCGGCAAAGGCGGTGCCGATCCCCCGTCGCTCGATCAGTACGGCAAGTACAAGAAAGAACCCGGCAAAGGAAAAGAGACCAAGGAGGAGGCCGCGCAGGACGCCCGACGCTGCGTCCGGCCCTTCCGAAAGGTGGGCGAAGACGGCAAGGATGGCGGCATAGAGCGGGAACGGCGAGAGCAACCCAGCGAGGCGCGCGCCCAGTGCCGGCGCCGCAGCGGTCAGGAAAACGACGAATAGCGTCGCCAGCCCCATGCGCAACGGCAAGTCCCAGCGCGGCGGCCGGATCGAGAGCAACGTCACGTTCGCTGACCGGCGGCCCGTCGGCATCAGCCGGAGCGCGAACGTCAGGCTGGCAAGAACCGCGAGAAACAGCGGCGCGGCGGAAATCGTGACGCTCTGGAACGCCCAGGTCGCGAGAGCAAAGGCAGACGAGGCCGCAAGGATCGCCGATTTCCAGCCGAGGCGACGGGCAGACCAAGCATAGGCGAGAGCAAAAGCCGCTTGCGAGACTGCGCCCGTCAGAATGCCGAGAGCGGATGCGGCGGCGAATTCCGGCCCCTCGCTCATGGCGAGGAAGAAGGCAATCGGACCGGAAGTGAAGGGAAGGCCGACGAGCCAGCCGCTGACGGCTGGTCCCCAGCGCCTGCCGGCAAGGCTTGCCGCGCCGATCAGCGCCGGGGTCAGGACCAGCTTGAGGAAAATGCCATTCATGTGTCGCCATTCGGCGAGATGGGTGCGGGCGATAGCGGCATGAGACTATGCAGGGCAACCTCGTCAGCGCGATGAGAAAAAATGAAGAACGGGCGGGGCGGAGGGATGGTTGGTGGCTTCCCGGTCGTAGAGCTTATTTGCCGAAACGCGCGGCTTGGCCCGACGCGCAGGGGGCCTTGCGCCTTGCTGGAGGGGGCGCGAACGTCTAGTTTCGGCGCCGGAGCTGACGCGGATGACTAGGGGGCGGCTAAAGTTTTTTGGTGTCGTGCTGGTGATCGCCGCAGCTTCCGGCCTCGCCTGGTATAATGCCGATCGGTGGTTGCCGGCCGCGCGCGCGCCGGCCGATCGCGGGGCGTCGCTCAATGGCCCCAATACCGTCATCCCGGTCGTCGCGGGCGAGGTAACGCAGCGCGACGTGCCGATCTATTTGACCGGTCTCGGATCGGTCGTCGCCTTCAACACGGCGACGATCAAGCCGCAGGTCGATGGCAAGCTCATCAGAGTCAATTTCCAGGAGGGTCAGGACGTCAGGGCCGGCGACGTCCTGGCGCAGATCGATCCGCGGCCTTTCGAGGCAACGCTCCGCCAGATGGAGGCCAACCAAAAGCGCGACCAGGCACAGCTGATCAACGCGCGCGCCGATCTGCAGCGATTTCTCGATCTCGCGAAACGCGATTTTGCCAGTCGGCAAAGTGTCGACACCCAGCTGGCTCAGGTCGGCCAATTCGAGGCCGCGGTCGCCTCCGACCAGGCGCAGATCGATAGTGCCAAGGTCAATCTCGACTACACGATGATCCGCGCCCCGTTCGACGGGCGCACCGGGATCCGCCTGGTCGACGCCGGCAATGTCGTTCACGCGACGGATACCACCGGGCTGGTGATCGTCGCCCAGCTGCAGCCGATTTCGGTGGTATTCACCTTGCCGGCCGACAATTTGTCGGTCGTCGCCCGCGCCGCAGCCGCAGGCACTCTGCCAGTCTTCGCCTTCAGCCGCGACAACCAGACGAGGCTTGGCGAGGGCGCGCTCGCGGTTATCGACAACATGATCGACCAGACCACCGGGACGGTGAAGCTCAAGGCGACTTTCGCCAACGCCGACCGCGCGCTGTGGCCGGGCCAGTTCGTCAATGCGCGCCTGCTCGTCGACACGCGGCGCGACGGCGTTGCGGTACCGGCCGCCGTCGTCCAGCGCGGGCCGCAAGGCACCTACGCCTTCGTCATCAAATCGGATCAGACCGTCGAGATGCGACCGATCGTGGTCGACCAGGTGCAGGACGGCGTCGCGCTGATCGCCGACGGGCTCCGGGCGGGCGAGCGCGTCGTCATCGATGGCCAGTATCGCTTGCAACCCGGCAGCAAGGTCGCACCGAGCGAACGCGGCAAAGCGCCGGCGGTCAGCGGCGGGAGCGCAGCCAGCGGAACCGCGTCGTGAGCATCTCGCAACCGTTCATCGAGCGGCCGATCGCGACGTCGCTGTTGACGCTCGGTGTGCTGATGCTCGGCATTCTCGGCTATCGCGCGCTGCCGATCGCCGCGCTGCCCGCGGTCGATTTTCCGACCATTCAGGTTACCGTTGGCTTTCCCGGCGCCAGCCCGGAAACCTTGGCCTCATCGGTGACGACGCCGCTGGAGCACGCTTTCGGCCAGATCGCCGCGCTCAACGCGATGACCTCGACGACGAGCTTCGGCAATGCCGTGATCACCCTGCAATTCGAGCTGACGCGCGATATCGATGCGGCGGCGCAGGACGTCCAGGCGGCGATCAGCGCCTCGGCCGGCCAGCTCCAGAAGGGTCTGCCGAACCCGCCGATCTACAGCAAGGTCAATCCGGCCGACACGCCGGTGCTCATTCTTGCAGTGACCTCGGATTCCCTACCGCTGCGGCGGGTCAACGATTTCGCCGATAACGTCCTCGCCCAGAAACTCTCGCAGGTCGAGGGCGTCGGGCTCGTCACCATCGAGGGTGGTCAGAAGCCGGCAGTCCGTATCCAGGTCAATCCGGCGGCGATCGCAGCGCTCAACCTCAGTCTCGAGGATGTCCGCGCTGTCATCGGCACCGCCAATGTCGACATGCCCAAGGGCAATCTCGACGGGCCACGCCAGTCTTTCGCCATCGGCGCGGACGATCAAATCCTGTCGGCCGAGGCCTATGCCAATGTCATCATCGCCTATAAGAACGGCTCGCCGGTGCGGCTCGGCGACGTCGCCAGCGTCATCGACAGTGTCGAGAATTCGAGGCTCGCGGGCTGGTACAACGGCAAATCGGCGGTGATCCTCGACGTTCGTCGGCAGCCCGGCGCCAACATCATCACCACCGTCGACAAGATCCGCGAAATGCTGCCCCGGTTGAAGGCGTCGCTGCCGCCGGCGATCAAGCTCGATATCCTGACTGATCGCACCGAGACGATCAGGGCGTCGATCCACGAGGTGCAGTTCACCCTCGTCCTCACCGTCGCCTTGGTCGTCCTCGTGATCTTCCTCTTCCTGCGCAAGTTCTGGGCGACGGTGATCCCCAGCGTCACGCTGCCGGTGTCGCTCGTCGCCACGTTCGGGGTCATGCAGCTCGCCGGCTTCAGCCTCGACAATTTGTCGCTGATGGCGCTGACCATCGCCGCCGGCTTCGTCGTCGACGATGCCATCGTCATGATCGAGAACATCGTCCGCCATCTCGAGGCCGGCGAATCGCCGATCGCCGCAGCGTCCAAAGGGGCGAGGCAGATCGGGTTCACCATCGTTTCCCTTACCGTCTCGCTGGTTGCGGTCTTCATTCCGTTGCTCTTTATGGGCGGCATCGTCGGCCGCCTGTTCCGCGAATTCGCCATCACGCTGAGCGTTGCCGTAATCGCCTCGGCCTTCGTCTCGTTGACGCTAACGCCGATGATGTGCGCCCAGCTCCTGCATCGCGAGAGTGACCGCAAACCCGGGCGAATCTTCCTCGCCAGCGAGCGCACCTTTGCTCGGCTGCTCGCGCTCTACGGTGGCAGTCTGCGTTTTGTGCTGCGTCATCGCGCGACGACGCTGATCGTCACTGCGGTGACGCTGCTCGCCACGCTCTACCTCTACGTCGTCGTACCGAAAGGTTTTTTGCCTCAGCAGGATACCGGCCTCATCATCGGCGTCACCGACGCGGCGCAGGACATCTCCTTTCCGGCGATGGTGGCACGCCAACGCGAGGTCGCCGATATCGCCCTCACCGAACCCGCCGTTGCCAGCGTCGGCTCCTTCGTCGGCGCCGGAACGGTCAACGCCGCCGGCAATAGCGGCCGGCTCTACATCAACCTGAAGCCCAAGCGCGACCGCGATTCGAGCGCCGAGAGCGTGATCAGCCGGCTGCGCCGCGCCCTCGCGCAGGTGCACGGCGTCACCCTGTTCATGCAGTCGGTGCAGGATGTCCAGATCGATAGCAGGATCAGCCGTACGCAATATCAATACACGTTGCAGGACGCTGATCCTGGCGAGCTGGCGCAGTGGGCGCCACGCCTGCTCGCCGAGTTGCGCCGCGTGCCCGACCTGCGTGACGTTGCGACCGATCAACAGAGCGAGGGGCTGCAGGCGGCCTTGCGCATCAACCGCGACGACGCGGCGCGGTATGGCGTCGCGCTGCAGGCGATCGACGACACGCTCTATGACGCCTTCGGCCAGCGCCAGGTTTCGACGATCTTCACCCAGCTCAACCAGTATCGCGTCATCCTCGAGGTCGATCCGCGCTTTCAGCTCGATCCCTCCGCGCTCGACAGTCTCTATGTCAAATCGGCGACCGGCCAGCAGGTGCCGCTGAGTGCGCTTGCCAAGGTGGAGCAGCTCAACGCGCCGCTTTCTATCAATCATCTCGGCATGTTCCCGGCGGTAACCCTGTCGTTCAATGTCAGCCGTGACGCCTCGCTCGGCGCCGCGCTTTCGGCAATCCAGCGCGCCGAGGCCGCGATCGGTCTGCCGGAGACGGTGGCAACCAGCTTTTCCGGCAGCGCGGCAGAGTTTCGCGCCTCGTTGGCCAGCGAGCCGTGGCTGATCCTCGCCGCTATCGTCGTCGTCTACATCGTCCTCGGCGTGCTCTACGAAAGCTATATCCATCCGGTGACGATCCTCTCGACGCTGCCTTCCGCCGGGGCCGGCGCGCTCCTCGCCCTCATGTTGTGCGGCTACGAGCTGACCGTCATCTCGCTGATCGGCATCATCCTGCTGATCGGCATCGTCAAGAAGAACGCGATCATGATGATCGACTTCGCGCTCGATGCCGAGCGCAACGAGGGCATGGCGCCGGCGGAGGCGATCTTCGCCGCCTCGATGCTGCGCTTCCGGCCGATCATGATGACGACGATGGCGGCGCTGCTCGGCGCTCTGCCGCTCGCCCTGCAGAGCGGCACCGGCTCGGAGCTGCGCCGTCCGCTCGGCATCGCCATCCTCGGCGGCTTGCTGATCTCGCAGTTCCTCACGCTTTATACGACGCCGGTCATCTATCTCGGCTTCAGCCGGATGACACGCTGGCTCGGCGGCGCGGCGCAAGCGCCGGCGCTGCCGGCCAACGCCACCCCGATCAGCGCCGCGAAGGACCGCCGGCGGGCGGCGGGGTAGGTGGGCGACATCGTGAGCGCAGCAGCACCCCCCACCCTAACCCTCCCCCACAAGGGGGGAGGGGATTGCATCGTGACGGCTGCAGCATCTTCCCCCTCCCCCTCGACGGGGGAGGGTCGGGGTGGGCGTGACGGCTCGGCCCCGACGGGTGGGCGCTGAGCTATGTCGCTCTCCGCCCCTTTCATCAAGCGGCCGGTCGCCACCTTCCTCGTGACCTTCGGCATCCTGCTCGGCGGCTACACCGCCTACCGCCAGCTGCCGGTCGCTTCGCTGCCGGCCGTCGACTTTCCCACTGTGCGCGTCTATGCCTCGTTGCCCGGCGCCAGCCCGCAGACGATGGCCTCCGCGGTAGCGACACCGCTCGAGCGCCAGCTCGGTCAGATCGCGGAAGTGACGCAACTGACCTCCTCGAGCGGGCTCGGCTACACCAATGTCGGCGTGCAGTTCTCGCTCGACCGCAGCGTCGACGATGCGGCGCGCGACGTGCAGGCAGCGATCAACGCATCGGCCAGCCAATTGCCTGAGGACCTGCCCAATCCGCCCGGCCACTACAAGAGCAACCCGGCGCAAGCACCGGTGATGACGCTGGCGTTGACTTGCGAGACGCTGCCGGCGGGCAAGGTCTACGACTATGCCGACACCGTGGTGGCGCAGAAACTGTCGCAGATCGATGGAGTCAGCGAGGTGGGCATATCGGGCGCCGAGAAGAGCGCGGTGCGGGTGCGCGTCAATCCGGCGGCGCTCGCCTCGCTCGGCCTCGGTCTCGAGGACGTGCGCACGGCGATCGCCCAGAGCAACTCGATCAGCCCGAAGGGCAGCCTCGAAGGTGAGCGTCAATCCTATACGATCACCGCCGACGATCAGCTCTTCGGCGCCGATTCCTATCGTCGGCTGATCGTCGCCTATCGCAGCGGCGCCGCGGTGCGGCTTGGCGACCTTGCCGATGTCGTCGACGCGACGGCCAATACCCGGGTCGCCGGTCGTTTCAACCAGCAGCGCGCCGTCCTCGTCTATGTCTATCGCCAGCCCGGTGCCAACATCGTCGAAACCTCCGACCGGGTCCGCGCGGCAGTCGCGGAGCTCGAAAAATGGCTGCCGCCGGCGATCAAGATACAGATCCTCTCCGACCGCACGGGAACCATTCGTGCAGCGATCGCCGACGTCAAGTTCACCCTGGCGATCACCATCGCCCTCGTCGTCATGGTGATGCTTGTCTTCCTGCGTCGCTTCTGGGCGACGCTGATCCCAAGCATCACCATCCCCGTCGCCATCGCCGGCACCTACGCCGTGATGTATGCGCTGCACTACAGCCTCGACAATCTCTCGCTGATGGCGTTGACCATCGCGGTCGGCTTCGTCGTCGACGACGCCATCGTCATGATCGAGAATATCGTGCGCCACATGGAAGCGGGCGAGACCGCCTTTGCGGCGGCGCTCAAGGGGGCGCGGCAGATCGGTTTCACCGTCATTTCGATCACCGTGTCGCTGATCGCCGCGTTCATCCCGCTGCTCTTCATGGGCGGCTATCTCGGGCGCTTTTTTCGTGAGTTCTCGGTGACGCTAACCGCGGCGGTGGCGATTTCCGGGCTCGTCTCGCTGACCCTGACGCCGGCGATGTGCGGCAAATTCCTGCGTCGCGAGGAGACCAGGCGCGACAATGCCTTCCAACGCGGCTGCGAGCGCAGCCTGGCGGCGATGCGCCGGCTTTACGAATACGGGCTGCGCACCGCGCTGGACAATCGCCCGAGCATGCTCCTCGTCACCTTCGCCATCTGTGTCGCCACCGTGTGGCTCTACACGGTCATCCCGAAGGGCTTCTTCCCGCCGCAGGAAACCGGCATCATCCGCGGCTTCACCGATGCCGCGCAGGACATCTCCTTTGCCGCTATGAGCGAGCGGCAGAATGCGATTCAGGGCGTCATTCTCGCTGATCCGGCGGTCGACAACATGAATTCCTGGGTCGGCGGCAACAGCTGGGCGGGCCTCAGCACCGGCTATCTTTACATCAACCTCAAGCCACGCGAGCAGCGCCACGCGACGGCTGAGCAGGTCATCGACCGGCTGCGCCCCAAGCTGGCGCGAATCTACGGCATCAACACCTATCTCTTCCCCGTGCAGGACATCATGATCGGCGCGCGGCAGGGCAAGGGCCAGTATCAGTATACTCTGCTGGACGAGGATCTCGACGAGCTCAACGAATGGCTACCGCGGGTCCGCGACAAGCTCAAGCAGGTGATCGAGCTCGCGGACGTTTCGACCGACCAGCAGATCAACGGGCTGCAGGCGATGCTGAATATCGATCGCGACGCGGCGTCGCGCCTCGGCGTGTCGCCACGGCTGATCGACAACACGCTTTACGATGCCTTCGGCCAGCGTCAGGTGTCGACTGTCTATGCCGCGCTCGATCAGTTCCGCACCGTGCTCGAAGTCGACCCCGCCCTGCAGCAGGATCCGGCAACGCTGCGTGAGCTCTACGTCAAGTCGACGAACGGCAGACAGGTGCCGCTCAGCGAGGTCACCAAGGTGTCGCAGACGACGACGCCGCTCTCGATCGCTCATCAGGGCGAATGGCCGGCGGCGACGATCTCCTTCAACCTGGCACCCGGCGTCTCGCTGAGCCAGGCGACCGATGCCATCCACCGCGCCGAAGCCGAGCTCGATCTGCCCGGCACGTTGCGTCCGATCTTCGAGGGCAATGCGCGCGCCTTCCGCGCCCATCTCGACAACATGCCGCTGCTCATCGCCGCCGCAATCATCGCCGTCTACATCATCCTCGGCATGCTCTATGAGAGCCTGATCCATCCGCTGACGATCATCTCGACGTTGCCCTCGGCCGGGCTAGGCGCCTTGCTCGCGTTGCTGATCACCGGCACCGAGCTGTCGATCATCGCGATGATCGGCATCATCCTGCTCATCGGCATCGTCAAGAAGAATGCGATCATGATGGTCGATTTCGCCATCGAGGCCGAGCGCAACCGCGGTCTGAGCCCGTACGACGCGATGGTCGAAGCATGCCTCCTGCGCTTTCGCCCGATCATGATGACGACATTGGCGGCCCTGCTCGGTGCCCTCCCCATCGCTTTGGACTGGGGCAACGGCTCGGAATTGCGCAAGCCGCTCGGCGTCGCCATCGTCGGCGGCCTGCTGGTGTCGCAATTCCTCACCCTCTTCACCACGCCGGTAGTTTATCTCTACCTCGATCGCCTGCGCACCTGGCGGCGCAACCGTCCCTCTACGATCGAGCGGCTGCTCGAACCGGCGGAATAGCCGTCGCGCGACGGCGCATCCGCAAGCCAACGCCGCCGAACCCGACGATCATCATCGCCCAGGTGCCGAGCTCGGGCACGCCGGCCACGCCGTCCAACGAGAATGTCATGTTGAACGGTCCTTGATGGGTAATGTCGGTGCCGATCCGCAACCAGTCAGGAGCGAGATCATCGTTGCGGATCCAAGCCTGAAGATCCGGCGTAAAGGGTGTCCCCGGCGGCACGATCGGCTTTGGCGCCGATAGCCAGAGGAACTCGCCGCTCGACAATAAAACCTCCGGCCGGAAGAAATAGTGATCCGCGGCAAGCGTTACGGGCGTGGTGAAGCTGACGTTGATGCGGACCTCCTCGCCGGTTGCCGGGCCTTCGCCACCGGTGAAGACGTTGGGGAGCGGGTGTATACCGTTGACCACGCTGTTCGCGACCGAAAAGCTGGGGTTCAACAGGGTCGTGATAAAGCTCAAGGTCCCCGCGGAACTGTCCCGCGTGGCCGACCCGATTTCGACGTCGGCCGGCGAGTTGACCCGCGTCGGTACGTGGCCGGATGGAGGATTCGTCGAATCCTTCGGGAACACATGATAGAACTCGATCTCGACGTTGGTGATGCTCGTCAGTAGTGCCCCGGCCGGCAGCAGCCCGACGAAGGTTGCGTGATCGATCCTCGACGCTTGGCTGAAGACAAAATCGTCGGCGGTCTCGGTCTGGATCGCGCCTGCAGCTGCCGGTCGCGACAGCGTGGCGATCTTGCCGTCCGGATCGCCAGTGCTGAAGCTGAACAGACCGGCACTCGCTGACGAACCGGCTAACGCGACCAGCAATCCGATACCTAATCCGAGAGACAATCCAATCGAGCGCATCGAACTCTCCTCCTGAATGGGCGCAGTTGATGACCATTGCTCGTGATGACCATTGCTCGGCCGCCTTCTATGGACGGGTTTATGACGTGCTACATCGCTGTACGATTGCAGGTACTCTGAGTATCCATATACCCGCGATGGCAGAGGGGGATAGATGCCCCTTCGGGTTGCCAAGAAATGCATTCGTCCGATGCTTATTACGGCACTTCTCACTATGCTTGGTTGCAAAGGGCGGCGTCCTCCGGTTCTCTTTTTCCCCCAGGAGCGCCCTCTCCGCTATTTCCATTTATTTCAAATTTTATTGCCGCCATCCGCCCTGGGATGGCTTCGTATTAGGGAAACCGAGGTGATTGCTCGCGGCCCTTGAGCTACCCCGCCGGTTCCCTCAGAATTGATGCATGGCTGAAGCCGTCGAATGCGTCGTCGTCGGCGCCGGCGTGGTCGGGCTTGCGGTGGCGCGGGCGCTGGCGCGTGCCGGCATCGAAGTCATGGTGTTGGAGCGCGAATACGGCATCGGCTTCGAGACTTCGTCGCGAAACAGCGAGGTCATCCATGCCGGCATCTATTATCCCAAAGGCAGTCTCAAGGCGCGCGCCTGCGTTGCTGGCCGCGAGATGCTCTACGCCTATTGCGCCGAGCGGGGCGTGCCGCACAAGCGGCTCGGCAAGCTCATCGTCGCCTGCGAGGAGAGCGAGCTGGCGCTGCTCGATGGCATCCGCGCGCGAGCGGCGGCGAATGGTGTCGACGACCTCGAATTCATCGGCGCCAATGTGCTGCGCGGGATCGAGCCGGCGCTCGCGGCGCTCGGCGGCCTCGTCTCGCCCTCGACGGGAATCATCGACAGCCATGCGCTGATGCTCGCCTATCAGGGCGATGCCGAGGCGGCCGGCGCGATGGTTGTCCTCCGTGCGCCAGTCGAGGGCGGACGGGTCGTCGAAAGCGGATTCGAGCTGACCGTCGGCGGCGCCGAGCCGATGCAGCTCGCCTGTCGCATGCTGGTTAATTCGGCCGGGCTCTATGCACCCGCGCTCGCCCGCCGCATCGCCGGTATTCCGCCGGCAACGATCCCGCGCGACTATCTCTGCCGCGGCGTCTATTTCACCCTGAGCGGACGGGCGCCGTTCTCGCATCTCATCTACCCGGTTCCCGAGAAGGCGGGGCTCGGCGTCCATCTGACCCTCGATCTCGCCGGGCAGGCCCGTTTCGGCCCCGATGTCGAATGGATTGACCGGATCGACCACACCGTCGATCCCCGCCGCGGTGATTCCTTCTACGCGGCAATTCGCCGTTACTGGCCGGCCCTGCCCGACGGTGCGCTGCAGCCCGGCTATGCCGGCATCCGACCGAAGATCGTCGGACCCGGCGAGGCGGCCGGCGACTTCGTCATCCAAGGACCGGCGGAACACGGCGTTCCCGGCCTGGTCAACCTCTACGGCATCGAATCGCCCGGCCTGACGGCCTCGCTGTCGCTCGCCGAGCATGTCATCGACCGCATGGCAGATCCATCACGCAGGCCGGTGGCCTCGACCGTCGCCTGCGGCTAGACTTCCAGCAACGCAATCGCGCGAGGATCCGCAAGATGTCCACTGTCACTGCCTTTCGCCCGCCGCAATCACCGCAGGCGCTGTCGGAACAGGAAGTCCGTGTCGAGCTCGCCGCCTGCTATCGGCTGATCGCGCATTTCGGCATGGACGATCTCGTCTTCACTCATATCTCGGCGCGCGTCCCGGGACGCAATGACCATTTCTTCATCAATCCTTACGGGCTGCATTTCAGCGAAATCACTGCCTCGAGCCTGGTCAAGATCGACCTCGACGGCAATCTCGTCGAGAGCAGCGAGCACCCGGTCAATCAGGCGGGGTTCGTCATTCACAGCGCGGTGCATGCCGCACGCCACGACGTCGCCTGCGTTCTCCACACCCATACGCGCGCCGGCGTCGCCGTCTCATGCCTCGCCGAGGGGCTGCTGCCGCTCAATCAGTTCTCGCTGCAGTTCTTCAACCGCATCGCCTATCACGATTACGAGGGCGTCGCCCTCGACCTCGACGAGCGCGAGCGCCTGGTTGCCGATCTCGGCGACCGGCGGATCCTGATCTTGCGCAATCACGGGCTGCTCACCGCCGGGCGCACCATCCCGGAGGCGTTCTCGCTGATGTACTATCTCGATCAGTCCTGCCGCGTCCAACTCGAGATCATGGCGAGCGGCGGAAAGATGCTGCTGGTCTCCGAGGCGACCGGCGAGAAGGTGGCGGGGCAATTCGAGCGCAATGGCGTGCCGGCGGGGCAGCGGGAATGGCCGGCGCTCTTGCGCCTGCTCGACCGCATGGACCCGAGCTATCGCGACTGAGGCGTAGAGAAGCGGCGCCTAGCCTAGTGTCCTGGCGCCGCTTCGACCGTCACCGTAACTTCGATCGTCCCGGCGCCGGCGAACCGCAAAATCAAGGGAAACTCCTCGCCCAAGGCTAGGGGTTTGCTGAGGCCGAGGAGGGCGAGATGCGGCTTGCCGGGACGGAGCGCAAGCGGCCGCTTCGGCTCGAGCGCGATCGCCGTCACCGCCGCCTCGTCGGAACCGCGCAACTCGATCGCCTTCGACCGTGGGCTCGATGCCGCAATCAGCTGGTCAGCGGTATCTCCACGATTGCTTAGTGCCAGATAGACCGCTGCCTCGGTCGCCGTACTGGGCGGCGCCGAGGGATGACCGATCTCGATCTCGCCGAGACGGAATGAATGGGCGAGCGCCGGCAAAGTGGCGAGCAGGACGACGATGGCAATCAATCGGGGGCACCACATGCACGCAATATGGCGGCCCGGCTGATCACCGTCGAGGTGCACCGCCGCGACAAAGCATCGCCCCACCGACTGCGATCACTTCCCGGTGATTGGCCGGAGCCGGGCTTTGCCAGGGCTTCGTGGGATCGTGCACCCTGGTGTAGTGTGCCGCCATCCGAAAACGACAGTCGACCGCGTGTACCAGCAAGGGAGAGGGTGATGGATTCTCTGGAATCGCAGATCAAGAGTCTCGTTGCCAAAACCGATTTCTCGCGTCGCGGCTTCGTCGTGACAAGTCTCGCCAGCGGCTTCGCGCTCGCCGCCCACCCCGTCATGGCGCAGACGGTGATAACCACCGACAGCAACGGGCTCGAGGCCGGCGAGGTCAAGATCGCGGTCGCCGACGGCAGCATCCCCGCCTATCGCGCCATGCCAGCGAGCGGCGGGCCGTTCCCGACCGTGCTGGTCGTGCAGGAGATCTTCGGCGTCCACGAGCACATCAAGGATATCTGCCGCCGGTTTGCCAAACTCGGCTATCTTGCCGTGGCGCCGGCGCTTTACGCGAGGCAAGGCGACGTCGCGAACATGACCGACATTCAGGAGATCTTGGCCAAGGTCGTCTCCAAGGTGCCGGACAGCCAAGTCATGTCCGATCTCGACGCGACGGCCGCGTGGGCCAAGGGCAACAAGGGCGACACCGCCCGGATGGGCGTCACCGGCTTTTGTTGGGGCGGTCGCATCACCTGGCTCTACGCCGAGCACAATCCGAATCTCAAGGCGGCGGTCGCCTGGTATGGCCCGCTCAACCGGCCGACGAACGAGCTGACGCCGACCAATCCGCCTGACGGCATCAAGGATCTGAAAGTGCCGGTGCTGGGGCTCTACGGCGCTGCCGACCAGGGTATTCCGGTGGCCGATGTCGAGAAGATGCGCGACGCGCTGAAGGCGGCCGGAAAGACCGCCGAGATCGTCATCTATCCGGAGACGCCGCACGGCTTCAACGCCGACTATCGGCCGAGCTACCGCCCCGAGGCGGCCAAGGACGGCTGGAGCCGGCTTCAGGCCTGGTTCAAGAAATACGGCGTCGCCTGACCGGCGCTCTATTGCCGGCGGCCGGCACCGGGCCGGTGGCCGAGGCGGCGCCTAACCGGCGCGGCGGCGGCCTTGGGCCTGGGCGGTGCGTGCCTGATGCGGCTCCTCGTCGAACAATTCGGCGAGCTTCTCCATCACCGTGCCGCCGAGCTGCTCGGCATCGACGATGGTGACGGCACGGCGGTAATAGCGCGTCACGTCGTGGCCGATGCCGATCGCCATCAGCTCGACCGGCGAGAAGCGCTCGATCTCGGTGATGACCTCGCGCAAATGGCGCTCCAGATAGTTGCCGGGATTGACCGAGAGGGTCGAATCGTCGACCGGCGCGCCGTCCGAGATGACCATCAGGATGCGGCGCTGCTCCGGCCGCGCCATCAACCGCCCATGCGCCCATAAGAGCGCCTCGCCGTCGATGTTCTCCTTGAGGATGCCCTCGCGCAGCATCAGGCCGAGGCTGCGGCGCGCCCGCCGCCACGGCGCGTCGGCCGGTTTGTAGATGATGTGCCTGAGATCGTTGAGTCGGCCGGGATTGGCCGGTTTGCCGGCGGCGATCCATTTCTCGCGCGCCTGGCCGCCCTTCCAGGCCCGCGTCGTGAAGCCGAGGATCTCGACCTTGACGCCGCAGCGCTCGAGGGTGCGCGCGAGGATGTCGGCGCTCATCGCCGCGACGGTGATCGGCCGGCCGCGCATCGAGCCGGAATTGTCGATCAGCAGGCTGACCACCGTGTCGCGGAAATTGGTCTCCTTCTCGACCTTGTAGGAGAGCGGGAAGGTTGGATTGGTGACGATGCGCGACAGCCGCGCCGCGTCGAGCACGCCCTCGTCGAGATCGAACTCCCAGGCCCGCGTCTGCTTTGCCATCAGGCGGCGCTGCAGCCGGTTGGCGAGACGCGCGATGACGCTTTGCAGATGGGCGAGTTGCTGATCGAGCAGATGGCGCAGCCGGGTCAGCTCGTCGGCGTCGCACAATTCCTCCGCCTCGACCGTCTCGTCGCAAGCGGTGGTGAAGGCCTTGTAGAGCTCATGCTCCGAACCGGCGGCGCTGTTACGCGGCAGCATGCCGGGCCGGCCAGGCTTGCTCGGATCCTCGTCGCCGGTGCCGGGTACCATCTCGCCGTCGGCCTCCTCGCCGTCGGCTTCCTCGCCGTCCTCGCTGCCGTCGGGCGTGCCGCCTTCGAGGGCGGCCTGGGCACCGGCGGCGGAACTCTCGCCGCCCTCGGTCTGGCCCTCGCTGTTCTCCGCCTCGTCACCCTCGCCCTCGGCTTCATCGCTATCCGTGGCGTCCTCGCTGTCGCCTAGATCGAGGTCCTGGATCAGCCGCCGCGCCACGCGGCCATAGGCTTCCTGGTCGCGTATCGCGCGCTCGAGTTCGGCGATGTCCTTGCCGATGCGGCTTTCAAGATAGGGACGCCAGCTGTCGACAACCTTGCGTGCGGCGCGTGGCGGCGCTTCGCCGGTAAGCTGCTCCCGCGTCAGCAGCCGGACCGCTTCGGCCAGCGTCACGTCGCTGCGCTCGCTCATCCGCTCGTAGCCTTGCCGGCGATAGCGCTCGTCGAGCATCGCCGAAAGATTGTTGGCGACGCCGACCATGCGGCGCGCCCCTAGCGCTTCGACGCGCGCCTGCTCGACGGCGTCGAAGACGGCGCGCGCCGTCTCACCCGCCGGCATGCGGCGTTGGTGAACGGCGTCGTCGTGATAGCGCAGGCGCAGGGCAACCGCGTCGGCAGCGCCGCGATACTGCGCCGCTTCTTCATGCGAGATATCGCGGCCGGGGGTCGGCAGCTTGACGCGAGCGCCCGCCGCGCTCGCGGGATCGGCGCCGTAGGTCACCTGGACGTCGTCGCGCTCGGCGATGGCGCGCACCGTCGCCGCGGTCGAGCGCTTGAATATTTCCGCCGGAGACTCGCTCTCGCTCATGGTGCCATTAGACCAGAGTCGCCTTGATGCCGCTCTCGCTCAACTCGCTGCCGAAACAGCGCTGATAGTACTCGGCGACCGTCGCGCGCTCGATCTCGTCGCATTTGTTGAGGAAGGTGACGCGGAAGGCGAACGCGATATCGCTGAAGATCTTCGCGTTCTCCGCCCAGGTGATCACGGTGCGCGGCGACATCACCGTCGAAATATCGCCGTTGATGAAGCCCGCCCGCGTCAGATCGGCGAGCGCGACCATCGCGCTGATCGTCTTGCGCCCGTCCTCGCTGTCGTAGCTCGGCGCCTTGGCGAGGACGATCTCGACCTCGGCGTCATGCGGCAGATAATTGAGCGTCGCGACGATGTTCCAGCGGTCCATCTGACCCTGGTTGATTTGCTGCGTGCCGTGATAGAGCCCGGTAGTGTCGCCGAGCCCGACCGTGTTCGCGGTCGAGAACAGGCGGAAGGCGGGGTGCGGCCGGATCACCTTGTTCTGATCGAGCAGCGTCAGCTTGCCCTCGACCTCGAGGACGCGCTGGATGACGAACATCACGTCGGGGCGGCCGGCATCGTACTCGTCGAAGACGAGCGCCGTCGGGTGCTGCAGAGCCCAGGGCAGGATGCCTTCCTTGTACTCGGTGATCTGCATGCCCTCGCGCAGCACGATGGCATCCTTGCCGATGAGGTCGATGCGGCTGATATGGCTGTCGAGATTGACCCGGATGCACGGCCAGTTGAGGCGCGAGGCGACCTGCTCGATGTGGGTCGACTTGCCGGTGCCGTGATAGCCCTGGATCATGACGCGGCGGTTGTAGGCAAAGCCGGCGAGGATCGCGAGCGTGGTGTCGCGGTCGAAGCGATAGGCCTCGTCGAGAACGGGCACGTGCTCGGTCGCCTGGCTGAAGGCCGGGACCTGGAGGTCGCTGTCGATGCCGAAAGTCTGCCGCACCGAGATGGTGATGTCGGGGAGGTCGGCATAGCCGGGGAGGGTCGTCGCGGGCGCTGCCGGTGCCGGATGTTTTGCCGTTGCCATAGGAAGAGAGGTCCTGCGTTCTGAAGGTTGCGTCGATTAGGAGAAGTAGCTTGCTTTGAGCGTCGAATAGGCTTGGTTGATCACCTTCAGCTTTTCCTCCGCGGCCTTGTCTCCGCCGTGTGCGTCGGGATGGTGGAGTTTGACCAGCTCCTTATAGCGCGCCTTGAGGCGAACCAGAGTGAAAGGCGGCGTGATCTCGAAGACGACGAGAGCCGCCTCCTGCGGCGATAGTTGCCGCTTGTTGCGCGGCGTCTCGTGCGTGCTCTCGCTGGCGGGATCGCCGAAGACGCCGAAATAGTCGCGCATTCCCGGCGCGTGGTTCGGGCTGTGGCGGCTGCCGAGCGGCCAAGTCGGACGCTGCCACGTGGTGTCGTGACGGATCTCGGCCTCGATCTCGGCCTCGCTCATCCCCGCATAGTAGTTCCACGCCGCATTGTATTCGCGGACATGATCGAGGCAAAACCAATAATAGAGATCGAGGCTTGCCCGCGAGCGCGGCGCACGAAAATCGCCGCCGGCGGCACAGCCGGGATGCTCGCACATCCGCATCTGCGGCTGCGGCGACGGGTCGAACGGGCTCTCGAGGCGAGCGCGGGTCATGCTGTAAGTATGAGGAGGTGCGGAGGGTCTGACAAGCATCGCAGCCGCATTCCAGTAATGAAGGTAGCAATGGCCGAGCCCGCACGTTGACATCGTTGGTCGCCGCGGTCAGCTTTCGGCGAGGAGCCAGAGGAGGGCAGAAGATGGGCCGTGTCGCCGACACTATTCGTGCGAAATTGAGCGAAGGGCTGAAGCCGACCCGGCTCGACATCGTCGACGAATCGCATCGTCATGCCGGCCACGCCGGCGCGCGGCCGCAAGGCGAGAGCCATTTCCAGGTCGCCATCGTCTCCGCGCTCGCTGCCTCAACTCCCGGTATAGAACTCCGGCCAGTTCCGCTTGGTCACCGGGCTGTCGCTGGCGAAGGCGTGGCAGGTGTTGAGCAGGCGTGGCCTCTTGCGTGGCTTGTCGGACGTCTTTTCGCTGCCGTTGCCGCGCTCGCGCTGCTCGCGGTGCTTCGCCGAAAAGATCGTCTGGAACGCGGTCGTCGCCAGCGGTCCCATCAACTCGACCAGATGGGTGCAGCCCTCGACTCCGCCGAGCCGCTCGCGCACCCGCATGGGTGCAGCCCTCGACTCCGCCGAGCCGCTCGCGCACCCGCGCATTGAAGCCGGGGCCGATCCTGAGGCCGACGAGGCGCTGGAAATTCGGCGTGATCGCCGGGCAGAGCTGGAAGGGGCTGGCATCGGTCACCGCCTCGATGGCCCGGATGTGAAAATCGTCGTCAAGGGTGACGCGTACCCACATGTCGTGGATCGGCATCCCGGCCGTGACTTCGCCGCGCTCGTCGCTCGGGAAGGAATAGCTCTTGCGATCGGTCATGTGCGCCTCGATGTCCCACAACCCATCGGTGCGCTGAAACCCTTGGCACTCTATCTGTCGGGTGTGAAGACGCTCGCGCGCCGTGGGGGCGGAAAGGGGCATAGAACCTATTTATGGTGTCCGGCCGACCCGCGCCAGCGCTTTTTTTGCACTGCAGCAATCCCGGCAGCGGTCTCAGGCGGCGGCGACGCCCTCGGCGAGAAAGTCCCGGATCGCCTCCGCCGGCACGTCACGGGTGACGAATGCCTCGCCGATGCGGCGCGGTAGCACGAGGGCGATGCGGCCGTGCCTGACCTTCTTGTCCTTGGCCATGGCGGCGAGCAGCGCATCGGCGGATAGCGGCCTGCCGTTCGGCCTCGGGATCGCGACCGGCAGCCCGGTCATGACGAGGTGACGGCGCAGGCGCGCTGCGTCCTCGGGCGGGCACCAGCCGCGCTGCGCGGCGAAATCGAAGGCGAGCACCATGCCGATCGCCACCGCCTCGCCGTGCAACAGGGCGTCGCCAAAGCCGGTCGCCGCTTCCAAGGCATGGCCGAACGTGTGGCCGAGATTGAGCAGTTCGCGCTCGCCGCTTTCGCGCTCGTCGGCGGCGACGACCGCCGCCTTGGCGCGGCAGCTCGCCACCACCGCATGACGGCGCGAAGCTGAATTGCCGGCGAGCAGCGCAGTGCCGTTCTCCTCCAGCCAGGCGAAGAAGTCGCGATCGCGGATCAGCCCGTATTTGACGATCTCGGCATAGCCGGCGGCGAGCTCGCGCACCGGCAGCGTCGTCAGCGCGTCGCTGTCGGCGAGGACGAGCCGCGGCTGGTGGAAGGCGCCGATCAGATTCTTGCCGTGTCGCGTGTCAATGCCGGTCTTGCCGCCAACCGAGCTGTCGACCTGAGCGAGCAGCGTCGTCGGCACCTGAATGAAGTCGATACCGCGCAGCAGCGTCGCGGCGGCGAAGCCGGCGAGATCGCCGACGACGCCGCCGCCAAGGGCAACGAGCATGCTGCCGCGCTCGATCCCGAGGGCGAGGATATCGTCGGCGAGCTGGGCGAAATGGCCGATCGTCTTGGTCTCCTCGCCCGGCGGCAGGACGACGTCGTGACGCGCGATGCCGGCAGCGTCGAGACTGCGCTCGAGCGCCGGCAGATGGAGAGCGGCGACATTGCGGTCGGTAACGATGACGGCGCGGGGTTGCGCCATCAGCGGTCGTAACAACCCGCCGGCCCGACGGATCAGCCCGGCACCGACGAGAATGTCGTAGCTTCGCCCGGCGAGGGAAACGGCGACCCGCTCGACCTCGCTCGTCGTCGCGATCTGGCTAGCCGCCGTCATGCGCGGACGCCCCGGCACGCGGCACCGTCGGCACAAGCCGTCGCGGCGTCGGCGCGGAATGCCTTCAATGCGGCGAGGATCTGGCCGAGCGTCAGTTCCGGTGGCCCATCGATGCTGTCGACGATGATGTCGGCCTCGGCGTAGATCGGGTGACGTTTTTCGATCAGTGCCGTCAGGATGGCGCGCCGATCGCCGTCCTTGAGGAGCGGCCGATTGTCGCGCCGCGCGACGCGGGTGAGCAGGAGCTCGAGATCGGCGCGCAGCCAGATCGAGATGGCGCGTGTGCGGATGCGCGCCCGCGTCTCGGGGTCCATGAAGGCGCCGCCACCGGCGGCCAGCACGTGCGGCGGGCCGTCGAGCAGGCGGGCGATGACGCGTCGCTCGCCGGCGCGGAAATACGCCTCGCCGTGGCGCTCGAAAATCTCCTCGATAGTGGCGCCCGCCGCCGCCTCGATCTCGGCGTCGGCGTCGACGAAGGAGAGATGCAGCCGGGCGGCGAGCCGGCGCCCGATATTGCTCTTGCCGGCGCCCATCAGCCCGACTAGGACGATGCTGCGCGACGGCGCAGGTGGAGCCGCGCCGCTCATCGCCGACCTCGCCCCCTTCGCCGGCTCTGCCCCGCTGCGCTACGCGTTGAAAGCATCATTGCCCATCGGTAAACTGCCGCAAACTGGCCACAAATCGACCCTAGCATAAAGCCACTACTCGCGTATCGTCAGCCGGTCGGTTCACGACCCTCCCCCCATGACGTTGGTTAAGCGTTCGCCGGGCGGAGTTCACTGGGCACAATCATTGGGCAGGATCTTCGGCAAGAATGGGAAAGCTGGTACTGATTACCCTTGCGGTGATCGTCGTGCTGCTCGTGGGGGGTGGCGTATTCTTGGCGGCCTGGGATATTCCGGCGCCGTCGACGCCGGTCGAAAAGGTCATTCCCGATGCGAAATTTCCGAAGTGACGGCGGGAAGTCCGGCCCGACCAACAGGATGATTGGCCGCCGGCTTGCTGGCGTCCTCCTGCTCCTCGTCATGATCGCCCCGGTCTGGATCGGGCAGGTCCGAGCTGCCGGCGAGGCGACGCCGCCGGCCGGTCAGCCTGCCGGCCCGCCGCTGCGCCTCGGCGCGCCGTTGCGCCTGACGCCGACGCAGCCGGAGCCGTCCGTCGTCGGGCCGGCCAGTCCGGCCGGTGCAGCGCAATCGGCGCCGTCGAGCGAGGGCGGGCCGATCGTCGTCGATCCCCTGGCGCCGATCGATCCCGACTGGGCGGGACCGCTGACGCCGGAGCAGGGCGGCTATCCCTTGGCGCTCTGGCAGGGCACACCGCGCGCCCTCGTCGTCGCCCTGGTGCCGCGGCTGACGGCGACGACTTCGCCGGTGCTGCAAAATCTGACCAACCGGCTCCTGCTGTCGAATGCGACCGCGCCAGGGCCGCGCCCGCAGGAAGATGTTGCGCAGGACGGCAAGACGAGCGATCAGCCCAATCTTGTCGACATGCGGCTCGATCGGCTGATCGCCGCCGGCCAGATCGAGGCCGCGAATGCCGTGGTGGCGGTGGTGCCGAATCGCGGCGAGCCGATCGAGCGGCGCAGCATCGAGCTCGCCTTCCTTGCCGGTGACACGAAGGCCGCCTGCGGGCGCGTCAACGAAGGTGTTCGCCGTTACCAGACACCGTGGTGGAGTCGCGCGGTCATCGCCTGCCAGGCCCTGTCGGGCGACAGTGCCGGGGCGACGCTCGGCATCGAGCTCCTGCATGAGCAGAAGGCACCGAAAGACGACGCCTTCGAGGCGCTCGTCCAGATGGCTGGCGGTCGCAAGTCCCGGCTCGAGCGCTTGCCCGATCCCTCGCCGCTTCATCTCGCGCTGCTCGCCGCCAGCAAGCAGCCGATGCCTGCCGACGCGCTTGCAGGCGCCTCGCCGGCGGTCTTACGTGCTTGGGCGGGGTATGAGGGAGCGCCGATGGCGCAGCGTCTCGCCGCGGCGGAGCGCGCGGCTGCATACGGGGCCCTGCCGATCGATCGGCTACGCGCGCTCTACGACAAAGCCGAGATCACGGCGGAGGAGCGCGCCAACGCGCTGTCGCGCGCCGCGTCGGAAAAAGGCGCTCGCGGTCACGCGCTGCTCTATGCCGCCGCCAAGGCGCAACCCCTCGGCTCGGCGCGTGCCGAGAGCGTCCAGGCGATGCTGGCGCAGGCGCGCAAGGACGGCGATCTCGTCCTCGTCGCCCGCATCGTCGAGCCGCTCGTCCTCGATCTGAAGCCGGGCGGCGATCTCGCCTGGTTCGCCGGCGACGCCACCCGCGTGCTCCTGCTCACCGGCCATCCCGGCGAAGCGCGCGGCTGGTTCGCCGTCGCCGAGCCGGATACCGCGCGCGGCCTCTTTCCGCTCGCCCGGCTGGCCGTCGGGCGCGACATCGCCTGGGACCAAAAGCAGCTCGCCGCCGTAGTTGGCGAGGCGGTGAAGGCCGACAGCGACGCCGGCGCGCGTCGGGCGGCGACAATTCTCGCTTTGCTCGCCGCCTTCGACGAGCCGGTCGGCCCGACCGACTGGGCGCCGCTCTTCAGCCGCCTGCCGCTCGCCTCGCTTGATCTCCCCGGGGCGCCGATCTGGTTCGACCTGCCGCGCGCCGCCGCCGGCCATCGCATCGGCGAGACGGTGCTGCTCGCCCTGGTGACGGCGGGCGAAGGCGGCAAGCTCACCGCCCAGCCGGCGCGATTGGCGCGCGCGATCGAAGCGCTGCGCGGTGCCGGGCTCGAGAGCGACGCGCGGGCGCTGGCAATCGAGGCGGCACTTGCCGCGGGGTTTTGATGCCCTGGACGAGCATCGTGCGTCCCCTCATCGTGAGGAGCCGCCGCAGGCGGCGTCTCGAACGGCGAGACGCGCCTTCCAGGCGCTCCTCAGGATGAGGCGGATTTGTTATGCCATTTACCACTCCACCTCATCCTGAGGAGCGCCGTCAGGCGCGTCTCGAAGGACGCAGTGCGCTCGTGCAGTCCGATCATCCGTACTCCCTCAATGGCGCGTAAGAAGAACGCCTCCCCCTCGCGCCATGTCGAGGCGTTCCTCGAGATGCTTGCCGCCGAGCGCGGCGCCGCCAAGCTGACCATTGCCGCCTATCGCAACGATCTCGACGATTTCGCCGCCTTCCTCGCCGCCGCCGGCAAACCGGTCGAAGCCGCCGACGCCGCCGCATTGCGCCGTTACCTCGGCCGGCTCGTCGGGGCCGGCATGGCGCCCCGCACGACGGCGCGCCGGCTCTCGGCGCTGCGCCAGTTCCACAAATTCCTCTTCGCCGAGGGCGTCCGCAGCGACGACCCGACCGGACAGCTCGATGCGCCCCGGCTCGGCCGCACGCTGCCGAAGCTCCTCGCCGAGGCGGAGATCGAGGCGCTCATTGCCGCGGCGCGGCAGATGGCGGGTCCCGAGGGCAAGCGGCTGGTCTGCTTCGTCGAGCTGCTTTACGCCACCGGGCTGCGCGTCTCCGAGCTCGTCGCGCTGCCGCTGGGCCGGCTGCGTGACGAGCGCTTTCTTCTCGTCACCGGCAAGGGCGGCAAGGAGCGGCTGGTGCCGCTCGGCGCGTCGGCGCGTCAGGCGCTCGCCGACTATGCTGCGGTGCGTGGCGAATTTCTCGCTGAGGGTGCGACCTCGCGCTTTCTCTTCCCGTCGCGCGGCGCCGAGGGCCACCTGACCCGGCGCCGCTGCGGCCAGCTCCTCAAAACGCTCGCGCTGACGGCCGGTCTCGATCCGTCGCGCGTCTCGCCGCATGTCCTGCGCCACGCCTTCGCCAGCCATCTGCTCGATCACGGCGCCGATCTCAGAACCGTGCAGCAGATGCTCGGCCATGCCGACATCGCGACAACGCAGATCTATACCCACGTCCAGGGCGAGCGGCTGCGCACC
>WNFC01000363.1_pt1 | contig 51422 bp, 46 predicted proteins | sample 5400541 | NCBI WGS metagenome assembly WNFC01 (sample SAMN13153342, study PRJNA577476) | soil metagenome | isolation source: 120 cm saprolite under Douglas fir tree site 2 hole 2 replicate 1 | place: USA:California | collected 2015-04-18
GCTGGAGATCGCGCGGCTCAAGACAGGCTCGCTGTTCGCCTTCTGCGGCGAGGCGGGAGCGCTGGCCGCGCGCGCGCCGGAGCCGGTGCGCCGCGCCCTGCGCGAATTCGGGCAGCGGGCGGGGTCGGCGTTCCAGATCGCCGACGACCTGCTCGACTTCGAGGCGGACGCGGCCACCCTGGGCAAGGCTGTGCTGGCCGACGTGGCGGAGGGAAAGCCGTCGCTGCCGCTCGCCATCGCGCTGAAGCGCCTCCCGCCGCTGCGCAAGGAGCTGGCGGAGTTGCTCGGCGACGCGCCGGAGGACCGCAGGCGCGCGTTCGCCGTGCGGCTGGGGCGAACCGGCGCGCTGGGCGAAGCGAGGCGCATCGCCGAGACAGAGCGCGATGCCGCTCTCGAGGCGCTGGAGGCCGTTCCCGAGAGCCCGACCCGCGAATTGCTCGCCCAGGTCGCCCGCGCCCTCCTCTCCCGCACGAACTGACCCAGCGGCGATGGGCGCGCGAGAGCAGGAGCAGTCGCTGTTGCACGAGGTGGCCGACGCGGTCGGCGCGCTGATGGAATTCTGGGGCTTCAAGCGGCTGATGGGCCGGCTCTGGACGCTCCTCTACCTGCGCGGCGAGCCGCTTTCGGCCGCCGAGCTGTGCGAGCAGCTCGCCATCTCCAGCGGGGCCGCCTCGATGACGCTGGCGGACCTCGAGCACTGGGGCGTCGTCAAGCGCTCGCGCAAGCCGGGCGATCGACGCGAATACTTCGAGGCCGAGACGGACGTGTGGCGCATGATCTCGCGCGTCTTGCGGGAGCGCGAGCTGGCGCAGGTGGAGCGCGCGCTGGAGGTGTTCGATCGCGCCCGCGAGCAGCTCGGCCGGCTGGGTGGGCCGGGCGAGCACGCGCGTCTGCACCAGATCTCCGAGCGCATCAGCAAGCTGGCCGACCTGGCGCGCCTCGGCCGCACGCTGCTGGTGGCCTTGGTCCAGCAGGGCAAGGTCGACCTGGCCCCGCTGATGCGATTCGCGAGCGGTGCGGCGACCAGGAAGCGGTAGCAAACGGCATAGGGCGGTTCTTGAAGTCGCACTGATCGGGCGCGGGACCGGGTGCGTGTACGTTGACGGGGAGGGGGACGGGAACGTCCCACGGACCGTGGTACGTGAACCGTACCCGTCCGCGTGCCCGTGAACGTACACGAACCCGGTCCCGAGCCCGAAAGCCTCCTTGCTTTCTGCTGATACGGGTCGCACGGCGGTCTTAGACCTGCTCGAGCTCTAGAACTCGAGCGCAAAACCAAATCGCCACGCCCGGTCGCTCAGGTGCAACGCGCCGGCACGGCCGAAATTGTTGAGCCGCGTCCATCCGTACTCGACGAACAGCGACGAGCGCTGGATCCCCGTATCGACGTACGCCTCGCGCGCCAGTTCGGGGTCGATGGCGTTGAGATTGAGCGCGATCCCCAGCGCCGTCGTGTATCCGTAGGTCCACCCCGAGCCTCGCCCGCCCTGGTCGGGCTTCGAAACCCCACCGGTGCCGTTGAACGATGCCCATAGCGCGTTCTGCAGGCCGACCTGCGCGTAGGGGATGAAAGGAAAGCGCGGCAGGCGATCCGCCAGCCAGTCGAAACGGTACGTGGCGATGAGGCCGAAGGGGATTACGTCGAGCAGGACGGTATCGTCCGAGCGGGTGACCCTGTCGACGAGAAGGCCCTTGCCGTAGTTTTGCCAATAGCCCACCGTCGCGCCGATGAGCACCGACCCGAAGGGGTGCGCCACCTCCCAGTCCGCCTCGAGCTGGACGCGCAGCGGCACGCGCGTCCCGAAGATCTCGTGGTACGGCTGGCCGGTCAGCCCCGGCTCGCTGTCGACGTTGGGATCGTACTTATCGATCTTGACGGCGAAGAGCAGCTTCCGCGGCGGCGGATCGTAGCGCGCGGCCTCCGCGCCCGGAGCGAGGAGCCCGACCAGCACCAGCAGCCCCGCCGCGCCGCGCGCTTTGCTGCGCCGGCGAGCGAGCAGGGCGACGGCCAGCCCGAGGCCCGCGATCCACGCGCCCGCGCCCGTCGAGCAGCCGTGCCCGCCGGTCGCGCCGCCCCCCTCGGAGCGGTACTGGTCGTAGAAATCGAGGACCTTCTGCGGGGCGCCGATCGCCTCCGCCGAGGGCGCCGAGAGGTTGTCGTAGAGATCGCGCGCCAGGACGGTGACCCCGTACAGCGAGCCGTTCTGCAGAGGCGTGCCGTCGTCGGTGTGGGTCACGTCGCTGCTCTGGCCGGTGACGCTGTCGACCGGCCCGCCGCCGGGAACACTGCCCTTGGGGACGACGTGCACTTCGTACCTGGCGATCTTCTCCGCCGCATCGCCGGGCGACCAGGAGATGCGCAGGTGGCGATCGCCCACGCCGGCGGTGACGTTCGCGGGCGGGGTGGGCGGCCTGAGGGCGAAGTTGACGTTGACGTGCCCGACGTCGACGCTGACGCTGCCGCCGAGGATCGGCGGCGGGCTCTGGTACTGCACGCACAGTTCGGTGACCCATGGGTTCGCCGAGGAGCGGCCGGTGACGGTGGGATCGTCGCAGGGCGAAGCGACCCCGCCGTCGCCGAGGACGAGCTGATCGGCGGCCACCGTCTGCGAACCGGTCTGGAGCGTCGGCGGGCTGTCGACGCGGAAGATGCGGTCGGGGAACGTGATGTCGTTGGGTCCGGTCGAGCTGCACGTGCTCAGGTTGCGCGCGCCGATGAGCTCCACCTTGTCGCCGCCGACCGGCCGGCCGATGCCCAGGTCCCAGGTCACGGCCAGCTGCAGCGTCTTGCAATTGCCGGCGCCAAGGAACACGTCGTTGGTGGAGCCGTTCACCTGGACAATGACGGCCGCGTGCGCCGCGGCCGGCAGGACCGCGGCCAGTGCGAGAGCGAGACGCATGTCGGCGCAGGTCATAGCAAGGAAAGGGCCAGCCCCGTAGCCCGGCGGCGCTGCGGGCAGGCGGCTGCGGCCGGCCGCTTGCTGACAGATTGTCCCGGCGGCCCGCGCCGCCTCGGACAATCTGTCACGCACGCGCGCCGAACGCTCCGGCGTAGTCGCGCGCCAGCAGCTCGGCGATCTGCACCGCGTTGGTCGCCGCGCCCTTGCGCAGGTTGTCCGAGACGACGAAGAGCGCCAGCCCGTTGGGCCCCGACAGATCGGTGCGGATGCGCCCGACCAGCGTGTCGTCGTTGCCCGCGCCGAGGAGCGGCATGGGGTAGACGTGCTGCGACAGGTCGTCGAGCACCTTCACGCCCGGCGCCTTGCGCAGGATCTCGCGCGCGCGCGAAGGGCTGAGCGGTTCGCGGAAGAAGAGGTGCGCCGCCTCGGAATGGCAATAGAAGATCGGCACGCGCACGCAGGTGGCGGAGACGGCCAGGTCGGGGAGGCCGAGGATCTTCCGGCTCTCGTTGGCCATCTTCATCTCCTCTTCGGTGTAGCCGTTCTCGTTCGCCGGACCGATCTCGGGCAGCAGGTTGAAAGCGATGCGGTGGGCGAACTTGCTGGGCGTGACTTCGCCCAGGCTGAAGAGCGCCCGCGATTGCGTCTCCAGCTCGTCGATGCCTTTCTGTCCCGCGCCGGAGACCGACTGGTACGTCGAGACGATGACCCGCTGCAGGCCGGCCGCGTCATGCAGCGGCTTCATCACCACCACCAGCTGGATGGTGCTGCAGTTCGGGTTGGCTATGATGCGGCGGCCTGACAGCGCCTGCTTCACCGTCTGGGGATTCACTTCCGGCACCACCAGCGGCACCTCGGCGTCCATGCGGAAGGCGCTGGAGTTGTCGATCACCACCGCGCCGGCCCGCGCGGCGTGCGGAGCGAACTCTCGTGACACCGAGGCGCCGGGCGAAAAGAGCGCGATGTCCACGCCAGCGAACGAGTCGGGCTTGAGCCGGCGGACGGTCACTTCGTCGCCGCGGAACTCCAGCGTCTGGCCCTCGCTCCGCTCGGAAGCGAGCGGCAGCAGCTCGGAGACGGGGAACTCGCGCTCCTCGAGGACCTTCATCATCTCGCGGCCGACGGCGCCGGTCGCGCCGGCGATGGCCACCTTGAACCTCTTCATGCTGGAAACCCCTGCTGGTAATCCGGCGCCAGAGCAAAACAAGCGGCGGCGTCGTACTGCGAACCGCGCAAGCTCGCCAAGCATAGCCGCGCCACGTTCGCTGCGCTCGGGGCAATCCGCGGCCCGACCAGGCGCGCTTCCGCGGGAAGCTGCAGTTCGGCGGCGCGCACGATCCGCACCGGCCCCTGCGGCTCTCCGCCGCGGAAGGGCTGCGCGAACAGCTCGCCTTTGCGCGCTTCCGTCGCGGCATAGACGAGGCCGGGCTGGCCGAGGGCGAGCGCCTGCAGGCTGGAGGCGCCCGCGATGGGCAGCCTGCGCGCGTAGGCGAGCGCCTTGGCGCAGGCGAGCCCGACGCGCAGACCGGTGAACGAGCCGGGCCCGAGGCCTACCGCGATGGCCTCGGCCGCCGCGACGTCACGCAGCGCGCCGGGAAGGACGTCGCCGGCTTTTCCCTCGTGCTCCGATTCCCAGAGGACGCGCTCGCCGTCGAGCAGGGCGCAGGAGGTGACCAGCGTGCTGGTGTCGAGGGCGAGAATCTTCACTCGAACCACTTCCGCATGGCGTCGTTGCGGAAGGCGAAGAGCATGAGCGAGATGAGGAGCGCGATGCCCACCACGTTGGCGATCTCGCGGAAGCGCAGCGACAGCGGCCGCTTGCGGACGGACTCGATCGCCGCCGTCAGCACGTGAAACCCGTCCAGCACCGGCACGGGGATGAGGTTCATCAGGCCAAGCACGACGCTGATGGCGGCCATGGTGGCGACCAGCTCGCGCCAGCCGCTCTCGGCCGCCTTGCGCGCCACATCGGCGATCATCAACGGCCCGCCGATGGCGCGGCTGGAGATGTGTCCGGTGATGATGCGCACCAGGCCGATCGACTGCGCCCGCACGAACCCTGCCGTGCCGAGGATGGCGCGGCGGAACGCATCGGGGACCGAGTAGCGGATCCAGACGCGCTCCGCGTCGCCGAACGTGTTCAGGTCGGGCTGCGCGCCCAGGTCGGGCACCTCGACCAGCACGCCCGCTTCGTCGCGCTCCTTGCGCAGGTGCTGACGGACGGTGACGGTCAGCGGGCGACCTTCGCGCCGCACGACCATCGGCACGGGCGAGGTGCCGGCCGCCTTGAGGACCGACTCGACCTCGTCGCTCCACGAGAGCGCCTTCACCCCTCCGACCTCGAGGACGCGGTCGCCGCGGCGGAGGCCCGCCTCCTCGGCGGCCGAGCCCGGCTGCACCACGAAGATGGTCAGGTCGCTCGCCTCGAGGCCGTACTCGCCGGGCCGCGCCGGGGTGGGCACGTGCAGAGTGACCGGCGCGCTCTTCCAGAGCGTCCCGCCGGGAGCTGGCACTTCATAGGGCCGCAGCACGACGAATTCCAGCGGACCGGCGCGCGAGGAGAGCTGCAGCGCCAGCTCTTCCCAGTTGGCGACGGGCTGGCCGTCGAGCTTGACCACCTTGTCGAACGTCTTCACGCCGCCGCGTCCCGCCGGCGAGTCGGGCGAGATGACCGTCGCTTCCGCGGCGCGGGGCACTGCCGAGATGCCGATGCGGCCGTAGCGCACCGTCTCGATGGGGTTGGTCTCCTCGTGCACCGCCGGCTGGATGCGCAGCGTGAGCAGCTCTCCGCCGCGGCGCACCGCCATCTGCAGCGGCCGGCCGGCGTGGGCGCGGATCGATTCCTGTAGGCTGCTCCAGCCCTCGACCGGCTCGCCGTCGATGGCGACGATGCGGTCGCCGTAGCGCAGGCCCGCCAAAGCGGCGGGCGACTGCGGCTTGACGTACCCGACCTGCGCGGCCAACTCCTGGTGGGGCGCGGCGAAGACGAGGAAGTAGAGCACCACCGCGAGAACGAAGTTGGCGGCGGGCCCCGCGAACGCGATGAGCCCTTTCTTCCACGGCGGCTGCTCGAGAAAGCCGCGGCCGCGATCCTCGGGCGCGACCTCCTCGTAAGGGTTGTCGCCGGCGAACTTGACGTAGCCGCCGAGCGGCAGAAGCGAGACGCGGTATTCGGTTTCGCCCCTGGTGAAGCCGAAGAGGCGCGGCCCGAATCCGATGGAGAACCGGACCGCCTTCACGCCGACGGCCTTCCCCACCAGCAAGTGACCCAGCTCGTGGAAGAAAACCACCACGCTGATCACCAGCGCGAACGAAATCAGCGTAAATCCTGCCGAACCTACGAATGAACCCATGCGGAACCTGGCAGTCTAAATGCGCATCGCGCGCCGCGCCACCAGCCTCGACACGATGGCAATATTCAGTTGAGTACAGCGGCAGCTTTGCGGGATCGAACGACGTCGCATCAAACCATCAGCCTTGCGACCAAAAGCACGAACGGCGCATTAAAAAGCAGCGCATCCAGGCGGTCGAGGATGCCGCCATGCCCGGGGAGCAAGCGGCCGCTGTCCTTGGCACCGTACGCGCGCTTGAGCATCGATTCGGACAAATCGCCCAGCGGGCCGAGAACGGCCGCGCCCCCGCCGATGAGGGCCGCGCCCCAGGGAGGTAGCTGGGGCAGCCAGAAATGCTGCACGACGAGCGCGCCGGCGACGGAGCCGAGGCCGCCGCCGATGGCCCCCTCCCAGGTCTTGCTGGGGGAGATGCGCTCGGCCAGCTTCCGCTTTCCAAAGGCGCGCCCGGCAAAATATGCGCAGGTGTCGTTGAGCCAGGTGACGGTGAGGGCGAGGACGACCCACCACTCGCCGCGCTCGAACTGCCGCAGCCGCACCAGCGAGGAGAGCAGGAGCCCGGGATACACCGCGCCCAGGACGGCGAGGCCGACGCGGCGTGGCGCGTTTTGCAGCTCCTCCTCGAAGAGCAGCGTGTCGGCGAAGGCGAAGATGAGCACCGCCGCGAGGATCAGCCTGGTCGAGAGGAACCAGAGGGGGATCTCGTCGATCAGCGGCAGCAGGAACGCGCCGGCCACCGAGACGATGGCGGCGCCCGTCATGACGGCGCTCTCCAGCTCGATCTCCTCGATCTCCGCCTGTAGCGCCGAGGGCCGCTTCTTGCGCTGCTGGCCTTCTTCGAGCGCTTCCGGCGGGGGCAAGTTGGCCGGGAGGAGGTTCAGCTCGAGCGCGCACACCGCCGCCACAGTCGAGAGGAGCAGCGCGAAGGCGAGGTGTCCCACCCAGACCAGCCAGAGCACCGCCGGAAGGAGCACCAGCGAGGTGGCGAGGCGCACCGTGAGGTTCGATTTGGTCATGCCGTGTCGCGCACCTGGGCGGAGGTCTTGCCGAAGCGCCGCTCGCGGTGCTGGAAGTCCTCCAACGCGAGCAGCAGGTCCAACTCGCCGAAGTCGGGCCAGAGCGTCTCGGTGAGGTGGATCTCCGCGTAGGCGAGCTGCCAGAGGAGGAAGTTGGAGACGCGCACCTCGCCGCTCGTGCGCACCACCAGTTCCAGCGGCGGCAGGCCGGCGGTCCAGAGCCGTTTCTCGATGGCCGTGGCGTCGATCTCCTCGGGCGCGAGCTTCTCCGCGGCGATGCGCCGGACCATCTCGATGATCTCCTCGCGGCCGCCGTAGCTGAGCGCCAGCGTGAGGATCATGTCGTTGTTGTTGGCGCTGTCGCGCCGCAGCTCCTCGAGCGGCTCGCGCACGCGCGGCGGCAGCTGGTCCAGCGCGCCGATGGCGTGGAGGCGGATGCCGTTGTCCATGATCTCGGGGCGCTCGCGGAGGAGGTAGTCGCGCAGCAGATCCATCAGGCCGGACACCTCGTCGGGCGGGCGCGACCAGTTCTGCGCCGAGAACGCATAGAGCGTCAACGCGGGGAGGTTGAGGCGGCGCGCCGCGCGCGTCACCTCGCGCACCGAGTCGCTGCCCTTGCGGTGGCCTTCGAGCCGGGGGAGGCCGCGCTGCGCGGCCCAGCGGCCGTTGCCGTCCATGATGATGCCGACGTGGCGTGGGAGCGGACGCTGGGCGACCTCCGCCTTCAACTGCTGTACGTCTCGCTCGATGCGCGGCACGGGCGCGGCACTCTAGCAGACGGGCGACTGGACGCACGCCCAGGCAAGGAATTGCGGCAGCGGGCGCCGTTCGGGTTACTTTGTCATGGATGAGAGGTTGGTTCGGGCCATTCCGCCTCGAGCGGCAGGTCGGCCGAGGCGGGCTGGGCGCGGTCTTCCGCGCCGTCGACTCGCGCACCGGCGCGACGGTGGCTTTGAAGATGCTTGCGCCGGGCGGCGACCCGAGCGCGGCCCGGCGGCTGGAGCGCGAGTTCGATGCCCTGAGGCATCTGCACCACCCCAACATCGTGCGCGTGCTCGACCTCGGCAACGAGGACGGCATGCCGTGGCTGGAGATGGAGTACGTCGACGGCATGGTGCTGCGCGACTGGCTCACCATCGCTTCCGAACCGCAGGCGCTCGAGCCGGAGGCGGAGGCGGACGCGCAAGAGGGCGTCGATCTCGACGTGCTCTTCGAGGAGCCCGACTCGGGCGCGCTGCTCGCCGCGGCGCGGGCACGGCGGCTGAACATGGAGACGGGCATGGAGGCGATGCTCACCGCCGAGGAGCAGGGCGAGCAGAACCAGCCCGAGCGGGTGGTAGCGCTCTGTGAAGCGCTGGCGCAGGTTTGCGACGGGCTGTCCTTCATCCACTCGCGCGCGTTGCTCCACCGCGACGTGAAGCCGTCCAACATCCTCGTCACGCCGGAGCGGCGGGCCATCCTCGTCGACTTCGGGCTGGCCAAGCGGGTCTCCGACGACCAGATCACCGACCACGGCCGGGTGGTGGGGACCTATCGATACATGTCGCCCGAGCAGGCGCGGGGCGAGGCGCTCGACCGGCGCAGCGATGTCTACGCGGTGGGCGTCACGCTCTACGAGCTGCTCGCGGGGCGGCCGCCGTTCACGCACCTGAACCAGCTGGACCTGCTGGAGGCCATCGTCGGCAAGCCGGCGCCGCCGCTCTCGCGCATCAATCCGGGAGCGCCCGCGGCCCTTTGCGCGCTGACCGAGCGAATGCTGTCGAAGAACCGCGCCGATCGGCCGGGCAACGCCGGCGAGGTGGCGCTCATGCTCCGCGCGGTGGGGCGCGGCGTTTTGGGGTTCAGCGAGCCGTCTCTCGCAGCCGTCGTCGCAAGTCGTCGGTGAAGCCGCCGCGCAGCCAGCGGTGCTTCCAGCCTTTCACGCACAGCCAGACGACGGCGGTGGCGCCGAGCGCGATGGCGTAAGGCGTGAGCGAGGCGAAGTGGTCGCGCGCCACCAGCATAAGGGCGAGCGCGATCCAGGCCGCGGCCGGGTTGTGCTCCTTCTTCAGCGCGCGCCGCCCGCTCCACGTCGCGCTCGAGCGGGGTCGGGCGAGGCGGGGCCAGAAGCGCGGCACGCGCGCGCGGTACTCGTCGAAGGCCGCGCCGAACTGCTGGCGCAAGAACCCTTCCTCGGCGGCGATGATGGCCCGGTACTGGACCCAGAAGAGCAGCGCGACGATGACCATGAGCATGGGGTCGTGCGCGACGGCGCAGAGGCCGAGCGTGATGAAGAGGTTGCCCACGTAGAGCGGGTTGCGCGTGAGCGAGTAGGGGCCGGCGGTGTTGAGCTGCGTCGCGATGAGCTTTTCGTTCTGGCCCGAGGTTCCGTCAGGGACCTGCCCGATGACCCACGCCCGCAATGTCTGCCCGATCAAGCAAAGCGTGAGGCCCGCGACGAGCCACGCTGGATGCGCCGGCCCGCGGCTGCGCCACAAGAGCGGCAGCGCGACCAGCACCAGCGGCACGGGAGTAAAGCTCCGCCACCGAAACAGAAGCCGCCCTGCACGCTCCAGCATCGGCGCATCCATACCAAAGGGACCGCAACTGCGCAGTAAACCAGCATGTTAGAACGCGATTGTGCAGGGATATCGACGGCTATTGGTTGCGGTGCGCCCGCATCTCGGTCTGCTGGCGGGCGCGATCGCGTCGATGGTGGTGCTCTCCGCCGCCACCGGCGCCTTTTCGTGGCTGGTGGGGCCGATGTTCCAGTTCGTCTTCCGCGGCGGCGCCATCGACGCCGGCATGCTGAAGAGCGCCCTGCCCTTCCTGCGCGATCCCGCCGCCATCGACCGCGGGACGGCCCTCCGCGCGCTGCCCATCCTCATCCTCGGCATTGCGCTCGTCCGCGGCGTGGCTTACTTCGGCCAGTTTTATTGCATGGGGATGCTGGGCCAGCGCGTGGTGGCCGACCTGCGGCTCGCGCTGCACAAGAAGCTTCTCGAGCTGCCGCCGGCCTTCTTCGCGCGCAGCGCCTCGGGCGACTTGCTGGCGCGCTTCGCCAGCGACGTCAGCGCCGTCGAGTTCGCCGTCACCTACGGCCTCGCCGCCTGGTTGCGCGATGGCATGCAGGTCGCGGTGCTGCTGGCCATCTCCATCGCGCTCGACTGGCGGCTGGCGCTGCTCGCGTTCGTCGCGGTGCCGCTCACCGTCGTGCCCATCGTGCGCTTCGCCCGCCGCCTCAAGACCATCGCGACGCGCGGGCAGGAGCAGATCGGCTCGCTCTACACGCTCGTCCACGAGGCGCTGCAGGGCGTGCGCATCGTGCAGAGCTTCGGCATGGAGCGCTACGAGCGGGAAAAATTCTCCGCCGAGCAGGACCATTTTCTCGCCACCATGCGCAAGAGCTTCTTCGTGCGGGCCATCTTCACGCCCACGCTGGAGCTGATGGCCGCCGCGGGCATCGCCGCGACGGTGGTGTTCGCGGCCCGCGCGGTGGCCGCGGGGCAACTGCAGCCCGAGCGCGTCATCTCATTCCTCGCCACCATCGTCCTGCTCTACCAGCCCTTGAAGAACCTCGGCGGCACCGGCCAGGGCGTGACGCAGGGACTGGCCGGCGCGCGGCGCCTCTGGGAGATCCTCGACGAGCCGGTCGAGCCGGTGGGCGGCCCCGCCGAGCTGCCGCGATTTTCGCAGGAGATCCGCTTCGAGAAAGTCACCTATCGCTATCCCGCGCGCGAAAACGGCATGGACGCTCCTCTCGTTTTGCGCAGCGTGGATCTGACATTGCGGCGCGGAGAGGTGGTCGCGCTGGTCGGTCCCTCGGGCGGAGGCAAGACGACGCTCTTCAACCTGCTGCCGCGCTTCGCCGACCCGACCGAGGGCCGCATCACGCTCGACGGCCGCGATCTTCGCGAGGCCACGCTCGCCTCGCTGCGGGCGCAGATTGCGCTCGTGGCGCAGGAGACGTTCCTCTTCAACGACACGGTCCGCGCCAACATCGCCTACGGGCTGCGCGACGTTCCGCCCGAAAAGCTCGAGGCGGCCGCGCAGGACGCGCGCGCCGACGGCTTCATTCGCGCGCTGCCCCGCGGCTACGACACCGAGGTGGGCGAGCGCGGCGTGACGCTCTCGGGCGGCCAGCGGCAGCGCATCGCCATCGCCCGCGCGCTGCTCAAGGACGCGCCCATCCTGCTGCTCGACGAGGCGACCAGCGCGCTCGACACCGAGAGCGAGCGCGAGGTGCAGCGGGCGCTCGACCGCCTGATGGAGCGGCGCACCTGCCTCGTCATCGCGCACCGCCTCTCCACCATCCGCCACGCCGGGCGCATCGCGGTGCTTTCGCACGGCCGCGTGGTCGAGTTGGGCACGCACGACGAGTTGCTCGCGCGCCGCGGCGAGTATGCCCGGCTCTACCAGCTGCAGTTCGCCCCGCTGGCCGACGCCGTCTAGGTGCCAGACTTTCGGGCTCGGGACCGGGTTCGTGTACGTTCACGCGCACGCGGACGGGTACGGTTCACGTACCACGGTCCGTGGGACGTTCCCGTCCCCGTCCCCCTCCCCGTGAACGTACACGCACCCGGTCCCGCGCCCGATCAGTGCGACTTCAAGATCCGCCCCCTGCTTGCCCCCCGCCCGCCAGAGGAGTACCACGTTGTCCCCGATGGCCGTGCGCGTCCCCAGCAAGAAGCAGACGCTTCTCGCCTTTTTGCAGCGCGGGGTGGCCATGCTGCACCTCGATGCGCGCCGGCCCGGCGTGGTGGTGCCGCCGCAGTACGCGCACGAGGCCCATCTCCGTCTCAACCTGAGCTATCGGTATTCCATCGCCGACCTGATCGTCGACGACGGTCACGTGCAGGCGACGCTCTCTTTTGGCGGAACGCCGTTCCAGTGCCAGCTCCCGTGGCCGGCCATCTTCGGCATCACCAGCCACGAAAGCGGCGACGGACAGGTGTGGCCCGAGGACCTGCCCGTGGAAGTGATGCAGACGCTGTCGGAGCGCAACGAGCACGATCGGGCGCGTGAGGGCCTCGTCGCGCCGGCGCCGCCGCCTCTCGCCGCCGTCAGCGAAGAGCCGCAGCCGATGGAGCAGAGGCGCTCGCCGGAACCGCCCAAGCAGCCGGACGGCGCGCAGCGGCGTCACCTGCGCCTGGTGCGTTGAGGCGAGGGCTCCAGACCCCGTCGCCGTCCGAGCGCCAGGCTTTCGGGCGCGGGGCCGGGTGCGTGTACGTTGACGGGGACGCGGACGGGTACGGTTCACGTACCACGGTCTGTGGGACGTTCCCGTCCCCGTACCCCTCCCCGTGAACGTACACGAACCCGACCCCGCGCCCGATCAGTACGACTTCAAGGGAAGCCCGTTACAACCCGGATGCCGCCTCGGGATCGCAGACCACCACCACGCGGCCCGCCGCGTGGCGCAGCCATTGCGCGGGACAGGCGACGACGTCCTCCGGCCCTTTCAATGCGCGGGCCAGGATAGCGGCCTTTTGCGCGCCCGATACCTGCATGACGACATTGCGAGCCGTCACCAGCAGAAAGGGCGTCATCGTCAGGCGGGCCACCTTCGGCTCGACGTGCTCGGGCGGCGCGACGTGCCGCACCAGCTCTTCCTCTCCCCGCTGCGCGCTCTCGGGAAGTCCCGGGAAGAGGCTGAGGATGTGCCCGTCGGCGCCCAGGCCCAGCAGCATGAGATCCAGGCGCGGCGGCGTGCCCAGCGTCTGGCGCAGCTCGTGGGCGGCGCGGGCCGCCTCCGCATCCAGGTCGGGCGCCTCTCCCCGCAGGCGATGGATCTGCGGCGGCGGCACGCGCGTCAACATCTCCTGCTCCGCGATGCCAAAATTCGATAACGGATCCCACGGCGGCACGGCCCGCTCGTCGCCGAAGAAGATCTGCAAATCGCGCCAGGGAACCTTGTCCGTACTGCGCAGAAGCGCGTAGAGCGGCGCAGCGGTCGAGCCGCCCGAGAGGGCCACCGCCGCCCTGCCGCGCGCCGCCGCCGCCCCCGCGGTCGCCTCGACGAACAACTCCACCGCGGCGCGCGCCACGTCGGCGACGACCGCGACTTCCGTCATAACTTGCTCGCGGCGAGCAGCTTCACGGCCGCCTGCACCGAGGCGGCGTACAGCTCGTCCTGCCCGGCCAGCAGCTTGAGCTCCAATCCGAGCAGCCGGCCCGGTTCCTCGGGCGGGAGGCGGACGCGGTGGACCACGTAGCCGTCGTCGTCGCCTTTCACTTCGGCGACGAGGATGCCCTTCGCTCGTCGCAGCGTGAACACGGCGGGCGGCGCCTCGAACTCGAACCGCGCCACCTGCCCGAGGCCGATGGGCGCGGCGCCGCGCGAAATGCCGGTGGCGACGGGGGACTCGCCGTCGTACTCGGCCTCGCCCTCGGCGCGCACGTCGATGTGGAGGCGGTTGATGCGCGACATCATCCATCCCGCCAGGAGCAGCCCCTCAGCGCCGATGGCGCCGGCGCAAGTCACGCGGGCGCGCTTGAGGTTGGCGCGGTGCTCGCGCAGGTTGGGCATGTCGAGGCAGTCGGCGGCCAGCGCCTGCCAGGGAAAGATGCGCGCCCAGGCCAGGTCGCCAACGGGCGCGCCGTGCGCGACCAGCTGCCCCGTTTCGGCAAGATAACCGGGAGGCCGCGCGCCCGAATCGATGATGATCCGATCGGCGGACTCGACGGCCCGCTGCAAGAGATCCCCCTGCGGCCGGCCGCCCCACACCACCACCATGGGAAGCTCGGGCAAAAGGAGGCCCAGCATGGCCGACTCGAGGTGCCGCACCGCGCGTCCCGTCGCGGTGAGCACGATGCGCTCCATGGAAATGGTTCCCGCCGACCGCACCGCCGAGACGCGCGCGGTGATCGACTCGGTGTCGACGGTGGCATCGGCGATCAGCGCCACCAGCCGGCAGGGGTGCAACCTGCCAGCCGACTCCAGCGCCTCGCGCGCCCGCTCGTATTGCGCGGCAGTGAAGTAGATGGCTACCAGGTTGAGCGTGCAGACGCTCTCCTGCGACTGGCCGCCCCGCTCTCGCACGGTGGCCAGGAGCTGCTTGATGCGCGTGAGGTCGATGCCGCTGTCGAAGCGGACGGTCAGCTCGTCCCACGCCTTGGGACCCTGCCCGGCCGGGATGGGTTCTCCGACGAGGTATTCGCTCACAGCCGCCTCCACGCTCTTCCGTCCTGCGCCAGAAGCTGGTCCGCCGCCAAGGGGCCCCACGTCCCCGCTTCATAGGGATGGGGCGGGGGGAACTCCGGGCTTTCGGTAATTTTCAAAATGTCGGTCACCAATTTCCACGCCGCCTCCACCTCGTCCCTGCGCGTGAAGAGCGTCTGGTCGCCGCGCAGCGCGTCGAGCAGCAGCCGCTCGTACGCCTCCGGGCTGGCCATGCCGAACGCGGTGCCGTAGCGAAAATCCATGCTGACGATGCGGGGTCGGTACCGCTCGCCGGGCACCTTGGCGGAAAAGCGCAGCGCGATTCCCTCCTCCGGCTGCACGCGGATGACCAGCACGTTGGGCTGCGAGCGGCCGTGCCCGAAGAGCGAGTGCGGCAACGGCCGGAAGTGCACCGCGATCTCGGTGGCCCGCTTGGGCATTCGCTTGCCGGAGCGCAGATAGAAGGGCACGCCGTCCCAGCGCCAGGAGTGGATCCAGAGCTTCATCGCCACGAAGGTGGGCGTGCGCGAGCCCGGGGCGACTTCCTTCTCCTGCTGGTAGCCGACCACGTCCTGGCCGTCGATGCTGCCGGCGGTGTACTGCCCGAGCACCACGTTGCGCATCACCTTCTCGGGCGTGTCGATGGGCTCGATGGCGCGCAGCACCTTGATCTTCTCGTCGCGCACCGCGTCCGCGTCGAAGGCGACGGGCGGCTCCATCGCCGTCAGGCAGACCAGCTGCAGCACGTGGTTCTGGATCATGTCGCGGAAGATGCCGGCCTCCTCGTAATACTTGCCGCGGCCTTCGATGCCCAGCTCCTCGCCGGCGGTGATGGCCACGTAGTCGACGTATTTCTCGTTCCAGATGGGCTCGAAAATGGAATTTGCAAAACGGAATACCAGGAGATTTTGCACCGTCTCCTTGCCCAGGTAATGATCGATGCGGAACACCTGCCGCTCGTCGCAGGTCTCCTGCACCAGCCGGTTGAGCGCGCGTGCCGAGGCGAGATCGCGCCCGAAGGGCTTCTCGATGACCACGCGGGTGAAGCGCGGATCGCTGGGCGGGTTGATCAGGCCAGCGGCCTTGAGTTGCTTGAGCAGCGTGGGAAAAGTGCTGGGCGGAGTTGCGAAATAATAAAGCCGGTTCCCGCGCGTGGCGCGCATGCGATCCAGCTCCTCGAGCCGGGCCTTGAGCGCGGCGAAGGTCTGCGGGTCGTCGAACGAGCCTGACACGTAACGCATGCCGGCCGCGAAGTCCTGCCACACGTCCTCGTCGATGGGCTTGGTGCGCGAGTACTTGCCCACCGCCTCGCGCATGTCGGCGGCGAACGCGGCGTGGCTGTACTCGCTCTTCGAAACGCCCACGATGCCGAAGGCCGCCGGCAGGTGGCCGCCGACGGCCAGGTTGTAGAGCGCGGGCATGAGCTTGCGGTGCGCCAGGTCGCCGCTGGCGCCGAAGACGACCGCGGCGCATGGCTCGGGCAGCGACTCGGCGCGCAGACCGGGCCGCAGAGGGTTGGGGATCTCGTCGTGCTCCGGGGCATACGGCATCAAAACTCCTCGTACTCTTGCTCCTGATCGTTCTGGTCCTGGTTCTGGTTCTGGTTGTCGTTCTGGCTAGCGTTCTGGTTCTGGTTATCGTTCTGGTTAGCGTTCTGGTTAGCGTTCTGGTTAGCGTTCTGGTTAGCGTTCTGGTTAGCGTTCTGGTTCGCGTTCCGACTCAGCTCTTTTTCACTGCGTGACCCCCAAACTCATTCCGCAGCGCCGCTTGCACCTTGGCGCTGAAGGACTCCTCCTGGCGCGAGGCGATGCGCTGCAGGAGCGAGAGGGTGATGACCGGAGCGGGCACGTTCTGGTCGATGGCCGCCTGCACCGTCCAGCGGCCTTCGCCGCTGTCCTCGACGTAGCCGCGGATGCCGTCGAGGCCGGGATCTCTTTGCAAAGCGTCGTGCAAGAGCTCGAGCAGCCACGAGCGCACCACGCTGCCGTAGCGCCAGATGCCGGCGATTTTCGGTAAGTCGAGCTGGCCGAAGGGCGAGGTTTTCAAGATTTCAAATCCTTCGGCATAAGCGGCCATCAATCCGTATTCGATCCCGTTGTGCACCATCTTGACGAAGTGGCCGCTCCCAGCCGGGCCGGTGTGCATCAGGCCGCCTTCGGGCGGCGCCAGCGCGCGCAGCGCCGGCTCGATGATGGCGTACGCTTCCGCCGCGCCGCCCACCATCAGGCAGTAGCCGTTCTTGAGGCCCCAGATGCCGCCGCTCGTGCCCGCGTCGCAGAAATGGATGCCGCGCTCGGCCAGCTCCTTGGCGCGCCGCTGCGAGTCGCGAAAATTCGAGTTGCCGCCGTCGACGATGACGTCGCCCCTCTGCATGCGGGAGGCGAGCGAGTTCACCAGTTCTTCGGTGATCTTTCCCGCCGGCACCATCGACCAGCACACCCGCGGCGGCTTCAGCGCGGCGATCACCTCGTCGAGCGTGATGGCGGGCGTCGCGCCCTGCGCGGCAAGCTCGGCGGGCCGCTTGGGGTCGACGTCGTACGCAACCACTTTGTGCCCGCCCTTGAGGAGGCGCTGCACCATGTTGCCGCCCATCTTGCCGAGACCCAGCATTGCCAGCTGCATGCGCGCGCCCCTTTTCAGCGGATCATTTTGAAATCAATCGAACCGCGTCGCGCAGGGTGTCGAGCGCCTTGTCCGGCTTGCCGTCCTCGACGTGCACGCGCAGCGCGCGCCGCCCGCGGGCTTGCAACACCTCCAGGTCGCCGCGCGCCTGCGCCGCGAAGAGCGTCTGGAAGCCGAAGGGCTGGCCGGGGATGGGCAGGTCCTCTCCGCCTTCGCTGGTCACCTGCACGAACACGCCGCTGTTGGGACCGCCCTTGTGCAGCTGGCCGGTCGAGTGCAGGAAGCGCGGCCCGAACCCCATCGTGCAGGCGAGCTTCGTCGCGTCGCGAATTTGTCCCTGCAGCTGATTGAATTGTTTTCGCAGATCGTCGCTGGGCCGGAGATAGGCGAGCAGCGCGATGTAATCGCGGTCGTCGCCGAGCGCGAGCTGGGCCGCGATCCATCCCGCCGCCGACGCGGCCGCCGGCGCGCCGAGCGTGCCGGCCGCCTTGCGCAGCACCTGCGCGTGCTCGGGGCTGGCGAAGAGCGCCAGCCCGCCCGAGCGCAGCGCCGGCTCCGCCGGTGGCAGCTTGCCGTCCTTCACGCCGGCCAGGAGCGCCTTCGTCTTGTCCTTGCTTTCAGTGACGTTGGGCTCGTCGAAGGGATCGACTTCGATGATCGCGCCCATCACCGCCGTCGCGATCTCCCAGCGGAGGAACTCGCCCGCCAGCTCGTACGGGCTCGACAGCTTCCATTGAACGACGGGATGACCGGCCTCGGCCAGGTACGTCATGTCGTGCGTCTCGTTCGCCAGCGAGAGCGAGACGAAGAGGCGGTCGTTGCCGTACGCGTCCTTCTTTCCCGGCGGCTCGCCGTCGACGGGCACGATGCCGCGGCCGCTCTTGCCGGTGCTCTCGGCGACCAGTTGCTCGACCCAGCCGCCGAAGGGCGCCAGGCTCTTGCTGAGGAGCAGCGTCAGCTTGTCGGCGCCGTTCTTCGCCAATCCGCCGGCGATGGCGCCGAGCCGCACGGCGAGGTTCTCGTGGATGGGCACTTGCGGCTGTGAAGCGAGCGCGACCTTGTCGGCCTCCTCGAGCATCTTGCCCAGCTCCAGCCCGAGCAGGGCGGCGGGCACCAGCCCGAAGAAGCTGAGCGCGCTGTAGCGGCCGCCGATGTCGGAAGGATTGACGAAGGTGCGCCAGAAGCCTTCCTTCTCGGCCAGCTTCTGCAGCGGCGAGCCGCCGTCGGTGATGGCGACGAAGTTCGCGCCGTCGTCGATCTGGCTTCGATAATGTCGATAGAACGAATTGACCTCGGTGGTGGTGCCGCTCTTCGAGCTGACGAGAAAGAGCGTCTTGCGCAGATCGAATCCGTCGGCCGCGTGCCGGACCGCGTCGGGCGCCGTCGAGTCGAGCACGCGCAGTTCCAGCCCGCCCTCGCGCTTGCCGAAGACGCGCGCCAGCACGTCGGGGCAGAGCGACGACCCGCCCATCCCCAGCAGCAGGCAATGGCGGAATTTCTGCCCCGCCTCTTTCGCAAATGCGGCCAGGTCGACCTGGTGCTGGCGCGCGAACTGCGTCGCCTCCAGCCAGCCGAGCCGGTTCTTCGCCACCGCCTGGTGCTGCGGATCGTCGCCCCAGAGCGAGACGTCGCGCGCCCAGAGGCGAGCGGCGGCCTTCTTCTGCTTGGCGATCTCGATCCCCTTTTGCGCGTCGTCCTTGCGCTTCCCCAGGCGCTCCTCCAACTTCGTTTGCCTGGCGCTCCTCTGCGCGATGGCGCGCGCCTCGATGGCCTCGAGCAGCGCATCGAGCGCCTTGGAGAAGAGCTCGAGGCCCTCGTCGGTGAGCTTCTTGCAAACCGCTTCCAGGTCGATGCCCACCTCGGCCAGCCTGCGCAGCTGCGCGCGCGCCTCCTCGATGCCCTGGGTGATGGTCTCGGCCACCTTGCCGTGGTCGTTGAAGGCCTGCAGCGTCGCGAGCGGAAGCGTGTTCACCGTGTCGCGCCCGATGAGCGGCTCGACGTACATCACGTCGCTGTAGGCCTTGTTCTTCGTTCCGGTCGAAGCCCACAGCGGCCGCTGGCGCGTGGCCCCCTTCGCCTCCAGCGCCTTCCAGCGCGGCGACGCGATGGTCTTCAAAAAGAGTTGGTACGCCTCTTTTGCATTCGCGACGGCGATCTTCCCCTGCAGGTCCTTCACGCCCTTCTGCTCGAGCAGCTTGTCGACCGCCGTGTCGACGCGGCTGACGAAGAAGCTGGCCACCGAGTGAATGGTGTTCACGGACAGGCCCTTGGCGATGCGCTCCTCCAGGCCGGAGAGGTACGCGTCGATCACCTGCCCGTAGACGCGCACGCTGAAGATGAGCGTGATGTTGACGCTGATGCCCGCCGCGGTCGCCTCGCGGATGGCCGGAATGCCCTCGGGATTGGCGGGGATCTTGATGAACACATTCGGCCGATCGACCGCCTTCCAGAACCGCTTCGCCTCTGCGACGCTCGCCTTGGTGTCTCGCGCGATGTACGGCGAGACCTCCAGCGAGACGAACCCGTCGCGACCCTGCAACTTGTCGAAGAGGGGCCGAAAGACGTCGCACGCCTCGCGCACGTCGGAGATGGCCAACGTCTCGTAGATCTCTACCGGGGACTTCCCCTGCTCGATCAATTTCTTCAAATCGTCGTCGTATTCGTTCGACTCGACGATGGCCTTTTCGAAAATGGCCGGGTTGGCGGTCACGCCGCGGATGCCGTCCTCTTCGATCATGCGTTTCAGCTCGCCGGAACGGATCAACTTGCGCCCGATCAGGTCCAGCCACGCGCTCTGCCCGAACTCGTTCAACCTCGCCGCCGGCTTCATCTTCTGCTCCTAGGACTTGGTGTTGACGCGCTTTCTGACAGCAGCCACTTCGAGATGCGGCCCGCGATCTTCTGCGGGGTGAACCCGTACGCCTCGGCCAGCGCCTTCTCGGGCGCGCTGGCGCCGAAGCGATCGATGCCGACCACCAATCCGTCGGCGATGATGCGGTACCAGTCGAGACCGCCGGCCGCTTCCACCGCGACGAGGCGCGCCTTGCCGTGCGGGACCAGCTTTCGCTGCTCGTCGCCCGGCCATTGCAAAAAACGCTCCGCGCACGGCATGGAGACGAGCCGCACGCGCAGGCCCTTGTCGAGATGCTGCAGGGCCGCCTGGCAGGTCGACACCTCGCTGCCCGTCGCGATGATGACCAGGTCGGGGTCAGGCGTGTCGACGAGCGCGTACGCGCCGCGCATGATCTTGCGCACGTCGGCGGGCTGCGAGCGCTGCAAGAGCGGCAGCTTCTGGCGCGTGAAGGCGAGGACGGACGGGCCGTCCTTGCGCTCGAGCGCCGCCGCCCAGGAAGCGGCGGTCTCGATGCCGTCGGCGGGACGCCAGACCTGCATGTCGGGAATGGCACGCAGCGCGGCGAGTTGCTCGACGGGCTGGTGGGTGGGCCCGTCCTCGCCGAGGAAGATCGAATCGTGCGTGAAGACGAAAATGCTCTGCAACCGGCTGAGCGCGGCCAGCCGGATGGGCGGCCGCATGTAGTCGCTGAAGAGCAGGAACGTCGCGCTGTAGGGGAAGTAGAAGCCGTCGTAGGCGAAGCCGTTGACGATGGCGCCCATCCCGTGCTCGCGCACGCCGAAGTGGATGTTCCGCCCCGCGTAGTTGCCCGGCGCCACGTCGCCGCCGTCCTTGATGTACGTGAAGGTCGAAGGATCGAGATCGGCCGAGCCGCCCACCAGCCCCGGCAGGAGCTGCGCCGCTTTCTGTAGGATTGCCTGCCCGTGCTTGCGCGTCGCTTCGGGCGCGTTGACGGCCGCCACCACCGACGCGAGCTGCTCGGGCAGATCGCCCGGCGTCTCGCGCCCCGCGAGAGCGTTCCACAGTTTCGCCTTGGCGGGATTGGCCGACTGCCACTGCGCGAACTTCCGCTGCCACTCGTCGTAGCCCTTCTTCAATTCCTCGATGCGCCCCGCCCAGAACTGCCGCACTTCGTCGGGCACGAGGAAGGCGGGCTCGAGCGGCCAGCCCAGGTTCTCCTTGGTGGCCTTGACCTCGTCCTTTCCCAGCGGCGAGCCGTGCGCCTCGTGCGTGTTGGCCTTGTGCGGAGAACCGAAGCCCAGCACGGTGCGCACCGAGATCAGCGACGGCCGCGGGTCGGCCTTGGCGGCGGCGATGGCCCGGTCGATGGCCTCGACGTCGTTGCCGTCTTTCACGTGTTGCACATGCCAGCCATACGCTTCGAAACGCTTGTCGCGATCCTCGGTGAAGGTCACGTCCGTGTGGCCGGCGAGCGAGACGAGATTGTCGTCGTACAAGAAAATCAAATTACCGAGTTTCAGATGCCCCGCCAGCGAACACGATTCGCTGGCCACTCCCTCCATGAGATCCCCGTCGGAGCAGATTCCGTAAACGAAAGAATCGATCGGCGCGCCGGTGTGCGCCGCCAGCATCTTCGCCGAGAGCGCGAATCCTACGGCGTTGGAGATGCCCTGACCCAGCGGCCCCGTGGTCGCTTCCACGCCCGGCGTGTCGCGGAACTCGGGATGGCCCGGCGTCTTCGACCCGTACTGGCGGAAGGATTTGAGATCTTCCAACGTCACGTCGAATCCCGTCAGGTGCAGCATGGCGTAGAGCAGCATCGAGCCGTGGCCCGCGCTCAAGATGAAGCGGTCGCGGTTGGCCCAGCGCGGCTCCTTGAGATTGAAGCGCATGTGCCGCGACCAGAGGACGAAAGCCATCGGCGCCGCGCCCATGGGCATGCCGGGGTGGCCGCTGTTGGCTTTCTCCACCGCGTCGACGGCGAGGAAGCGGATGGTGTTGATGCACTTGCGCGTCAGCTCGGGAGTCATCAGGGGCTCGCTGGAGTGGTTCGGGTGTGGAGCAAGGCCTCGCGCGCAGCCAGCGCGGCGGCGCCGAGCAAGCCGGCGTCCGTGTCGAGGACGACCTGCACGGGCATCTGCTCGAGCAGGCGGCGCATGCGACCTTTATCGAAAAACGCCTCGCGGAAGCGGCCGTCGGTCATGAATCGCATGATGCGCGGCGCGATGCCGCCGGCGACGAACACGCCGCCGGTGGCGAGCGTTTTCAAAGCCAGGTTGCCCGACTCGGCGCCGTACAATTTGCAAAAGTTTTGCAAGACCTGGACGCAGAGCGGATCGCCGGCCATGGCGTCGGCGGTGACCTGCGAAGGCGCCTGCGCGCGATCGTCGCGGATCGCGTCGGCCAGGGCGGGCGAAATGGACATGCCGGTGATGGATGCCAGCGCCTCGGCAAGGTTGACGAGACCGTCACCGGAGAGGATGCGCTCCCAGCTCACGTGCCCGTAGCGCTGCGACAGGAAGCGCAGGATGCCGATCTCCAGGTCGGTGCGCGGAGCGAAGCTGGTGTGGCCACCCTCGGTGGCGAGAATGTCGCGCCCCCCCGACCCACCCAGGATCGCGATCGCCTGGCCAAGGCCGGTGCCGGCGCCAATGACCGCCCAGGTGCCCTTCGCATCGCGCACGCCTTCGTTGAGTGTGGCGAGATCCTTCGGGCGCACGGCGGGAATCCCCAGTGCCAGCGTGTGGAAGTCGTTCGCGAGCCTCACCGATTCGATGCCCAGCGTCTGCGCCAGATCCTTCTCGTCGAGAATCCAGGGCAGGTTGGTGGTGTGGCTGCGCCCGTTGGCGACCGGCCCCGCCACGCCGAACCCGGCAAAGCGCGGCATCGGCCGCCCGATCTCGTCGGCAAAGGCGCGGCAGATGGCGCCCAACCCGGGGAATTTGCGGCTGTCGTAGCGCTTGCTGGCCAGCACCTCGATACGCGAAGCGCCCGCCCTATCGCTCGCCTCGTCCACCTCGCAGATCGCGAGCAGGGTTTTGGTGCCCCCGATGTCTCCGGCGAGGACCTGCATACTGCGGCGCAACCTACCCGACGGCGCGCCAAGATCAAGCGACGGCGCGGGTGGCCCCCGCCCTCTCCCCTTGCGTGCTGGCGTTGCGCACCCAACGTTTGACTTTGGTTCGCGCGTGGACCGCGCGCGGAGGACAAAATGAGATTTGCGAAGTCGAGCATCTGGGCAGCGGATCGCAACGTCGCCCTGACCTTGCGTACGCGCATCGGGCCCGCATTCGCACTCGCCTCGCAGGGGAGCGGCAGCGCGATGGCATTCCAGGCGCTGTTCGGAGTCGCGTATAATACGCGTTAAGGCAAAAAACCGGGCGCGGGGCCGGGGTCGTGTACGTTGACGGGTACGGATGCGGGTACGGTTCACGTACCACGGCCCGTGAGACGTCCCCGTCCCCCTCCCCGTGAACGTACACGCACCCGGTCCCGCGCCCGGAAGTACTCTCTATTCGCGATCGAAGAGCTTGCGGAGCTCCTCTTTGGCCGCCTGCAACTTGCGGCGCACCGCCGGTGACAAATTCCTTCCGCCGCGGTTCTGGTAGAAATTGAGCATCGACATCGCCGACCTGAACGGCGCGCATGCGGCGAAGATGTGCACCGTCAGACGAGCTGCACGAGCGCGGCCTGATCCAGCTCGAGCCGCGCCCCTTCCAGCGCCGCGGCCGCCGCGTCGTGCATTTTCGCTTCGTCCGCCAGCACCGTCTCCGCCTCCGAGCTCTTGACCCGGCTCTGCGCGAGCCAGCGCGAGAGGCGCCGGCGCGCGGCTTCCTTTTCGGAAGCGACTCGCTCCTTGGCCTGCACAACCAGCCGTGCCAGCCGCTTGCGCGCTTCCTCCTCGGCCACCCGCAGCGCCAGCTCGACGGCCTGGACGAATGCCGCCGGCGGGCCGCCCTCGGGCGCGGGCACCGGCTCGCTCTCGGCCGAGTCGAGCTGCGCCGCCAGCCCGTCCTCGGGCCGGGCGCCCCCGCGGCCGTCGAGCCGCACCACGACGCGGATGAGCCCTTCCTCGAGGTGGCGCGCCGCGCGCCGCGACGGAACGCGCGCGCCCTGCGCCACATCGGCCGGCTCGGGCAGGGCGACGAGGAACCGCGCGTCGAGCGCCGCGCCCGTCGTCCCGCGCACGCGCGCCCGCCCCACCGTGGCGCGGCCCATCTCGCCGTCGCGCAGCCAGCCGAAGAGCGCCTCGACCAGCGGGTGGCCGGTGGCGAAGGAGTCGTGCTCCTCGTGCTTGACCGCCACCTCGCGCCGGAACGAGCCCAACACGGTTCGGTCCTGCGACAGATCGAATCCGGCCAGCGCGTCGACTTTCAGCTCGGGGCCGACGTGGAACGACACTTCGCCGGGCAGCACGTCGATCGAGGTATCCACCTCGAGGCCGACGCGCTTGGCCGCCTCGATGGTGACATTTTCGAGCCGCGTCTCGAGGAACGACGCCACCGCTCCCAGCGCCGCCGCCGCATCCGCTCCGGCGGGGACGCGCGCACCCAGGCGGTTCGCGCCGCGATCGGCCAGCGCCCGCACCGCCGCGAAATCGCAGCTGCGCAGATCGAGCAGCGGATCGTACGCGCGGGCCACCTCGGCGCGCGCCGCCGACACGCGCGCTCCCAACTCGCGCGTGACGCGCTCCCACTGCGCCGGATCGTCGGAGGCGCGCGCGCCGAGGGCGGCCAGGTCGGCCTCGACCGTCTCGAGGACGGGGTCGAGCCCGCCCACCGGTTCGGTGAACACGCCCACGCCGGCGTCGAGCACGTCGAGCACGTGCGCCGCCAGCGTGCCCTCGGGGCGAAAGGCGTAGATGCTCACTTCGCGCGACTGGCCAATGCGGTCGATGCGGCCGATGCGCTGCTCGACGGCCGCCGGGCTCCAGGCCAGATCGTAGTTCACCAACACGTGGCAGTGCTGGAAGTTGCGCCCCTCGCCGCCCAGCTCCGTGCAGAGCATCACGCGAGGGCCTTCGGGATCGCGAAAGCGCGCCACCAGCTTGTCGCGCTCGGCGGGGGTCAGATCGCCCGTGTACGCCAGGGCCTCGATGCGTTTCTTGGCCAGGGCGGCGCGCAGGTACTCGATGGTCTCGCGCGTCTCGGCAAAGACCAGCACCTTCTCGCCGGCAAGCTCTCCTTCGACCAGCGCGCGGAACGCTTCCAGCTTCGAGTCCTTCCCCTCCGCGCCCAAAGCCTCAGCGCGCGGGACGAGCTTTTTTAGCGACGCGTCGCCCGACGCGGCCAGTCCCGCCGCGAGCGCGGGCGGCGAGCTACCCATGCGGCGCAGGAGCGACGCCAGCACCGCCCCGCCGGGCAACTTTGCCTCCGCCATGGCCGCGCGCACGTCGGCCTCGAGCGACAGCTCGGCCGGAGATAGTTTGACGTCCAACTTCTTCAGCACGCGCGGCGTGAACCCGCCCACCACGGCGCGGCGGTTGCGCAAGAGCCGCGCCGAGAGGCCGTAGCTCTCGGCCAGGTGCCCGAGCAGCGCGGGACCGCGCAGCTTTGCCAGCTCGTGATCGTCGGGAAACAACTTCGCGATGCGGCCCGCCGCGCTCTCGTCTCCGGCCAGCAGCGCGCGCACCTCGGCGGAGAGATCGCCCTGCCGCGCGAGCCGCGCGCGCAGCTCGTGCTCGGTCGCCGCCGGAGCGGGATCGACCAGGCGCAAGAGCGCGTGGTACTCGGCCGGATCGAGCTGCAGGGGCGTGGCGGTGAGCAGGAGCAGCCCCCAGGTCTTGCGCGCCAGCGCCTGGGCCACCTCGTACGCGCGCTCGCCGCGCAGGTGGTGCGCTTCGTCGATGATCACCAGGTCCCAGCCCGCGCCCGCCGCCTGCTCGACCTCGGCCTTGGTGCGCGAGAGCCACTCGAGCGAAGTGATCACCAGCGGGTGCCGCGCCCACGGCGAGCCGTCCTCGTCGTGCGCCTCGGCCTCGGCCGCCTCGCGATCGTCGTGCGCCCGCTCCGGATCCATCAGCGTGAAGAGCAGGTTGAACTTGTGGAACAGCTCCGCGAGCCACTGCACGGTGAGATGGCTGGGCGCGACGACGAGGCAGCGCTTCACCAGCCCGGCGTGCAGCAGCGCCGAGAGCACCAGGCCCGCCTCGATGGTCTTGCCCAGGCCGACTTCGTCGGCCAGCACGAAGCGCGGCTGCGGCGCGGAGAGCACCTGGTGCGCCACGGACACTTGATGCGGCTTGACGTAGACGCGCGAGGCGAAGAGCGCGCCCAGCGCGTCAGCGCGCCGCTCGAGATCCAGCTTGACGGCCTCGGCGCGCAGCTCGAAATCCTCCGGCGCGCCCCAGCGGCCCGAGGCGAGCTGCTCGGCCGGGCCTTCGCGCGGGGCGGGGGCGCGCAGATCGGCCTCGCTGCGAATGGCTGGCTTCTTCCCGGGGACCTCGACGGTGTAGCGGTAGAGATCGTCTGCCGGACCGCTCAAAGGTCGCAGCACGCGCACCGCGGTGCCGTCGGCTAGCAGCGCCGGCGCCTCGGCCGCAAAACGAAACCGCGCCAGCGCCGGATCGCGCGACGAGAGCAGCACCGGGCCGCCGGGCCGTCCCGGAAACTGCGCCGAGAGCCGCGGCGGGTCGTCGCTCACCGCCACGACGTGCCCCACGCCCCACGAGCTTTGTGCCCGGTGAACGATCTTCATCCCTTTGATGAACTGCGGCATCGGCGGTCTTCTATACTGGAACTGAATGGACGGCCACGCGACCGCACCCCCTGCCGCCACCGCCGCGCGCATGCGGCCGCGCAAGTTGAGCGAGTTCTTCAACGCCGCGCTCTTCCTCGGCGTGATCGGGTTCGGCGGCGGGCTGAGCGTTCTGGCGAGCATCCGCTCGCTCATCGTCGAGCGCAAGCGCTGGCTCACCGAGCGCGAGTTCCTCAACGCTGTCACCGTCGCACAGATGCTCCCGGGTGGCGCGGCGGCCAACACGCTGGCGTACATCGGCCTGCGCTTCGGGGCGCTGCGGGGCGCGCTGCTCGGCTACGTCGGGTTCGTGCTGCCGGGATGGATCGCGGTGATGGCGCTGGCTGCGGTCTACGTGCAGGTGGGGACCACGCCCGACGTGCGGACGGCGCTGGGCGGCTTCAACGCCGCGGTGGTGGGCATCATCGGCGCCATCACGTTGAAGATGGCCAGGAACGCGGTGGGCCGAGTGTGGCAGATGGGCATCGCCGCGGCCGCGCTGCTCTTCAGCGTGGTAGGCGACGCGGCGCCGGGCGAAGTCGCGCTCGCCAGCATCGCGGTGGGCCTCGCGGTGGATCTGGGCACCAAGCGCGCGCGGCTCGCCAGCCTGCGCCGCCGCAGGACGCCGCGGGCCGAGGAGCCGCCGGTGGTGCTGCCGGAGGAAGGCGCGACGCTGGAGCACGTCACGCCCGCCGACGCGTCGCACGCGAAGCCGCCAGACCCGACGGGGCTGCAAGTCGCGTTCTGGACCACGCTGATCGCGGCGGGGGTGGTGGTGCACGCGACGGGGATCGACAAGGAGCTCCTCGCCATCTTCCTCAGCTTCTTCCGCACGGGTCTGGGCGCGTACGGTGGCGGCTTCGCCATCGTGCCGCACCTCAAGCAGGTGATGGCCCAGCGCGGTTGGCTGACCGACCGCCAGTTCGCCGACGCGGTGGCCATCGGCAAGCTGACGCCGGGGCCAGTGCTGCTGATGGGGACGTTCATCGGCTACGTACTGCACGGCTGGCTGGGCGGAGTGGTGGCGACGTTGGGGATCTTCAGCGCGCCCTTCGCGCTGGTGACCATGGCGGGCACCTGGCTCGACCGCATCCGCTCGCGCCGGCCGGTGCGCGCCGCGCTGCGCGGGCTGACGCCGGCGGTGCTGGGCCTGATGGCGGCGGCAATGATCTCGCTGGGCGACACGCTCAACGGCGAAGGAGAGATCGCCATCGCCGTGGCGGTGGCGCTGACCTTGAACCGTTTCGAAATCAATCCCGCGCTGATGCTGATCATCGGTGGCCTGGCACGGTTCGGGTTCAAATTCTTCGGAGTGTGAACGATGGATATCGACGCGCAGCGAAAGGCGGCGGGCGAGAAGGCCGCCTCCATGGTCGAGGACGGGATGGTCATCGGCTACGGCACCGGCCGCGGCGCGATGGCGGGCCTCGAGGCGCTGGCGCGGCGCGGAGTGCGCGTGCGCGGCGTGCCCACGTCGGAGCGGACCATCGAGCTGTGCCGCAAGCTGGGGCTCGCTTTGACGACGCTCGAGGATGATCCGCAGCTCGACCTGGTGATCGACGGGGCCGACGAGGTCGATCCCGCGCTTCAGCTCTTGAAAGGCGGCGGCGGCGCGCACGTGCGCGAGAAGCTGGTGGCGCTGGCGTCGCGGCGGCGGCTCATCGTGGTGGAGGAGCCGAAGCTGGTGCCGCGGCTCGGCGTGACCCGCGGCGTGCCCATAGAAGTGGTGGCGTTCGGGTGGCGCTCGACGTTGCAGCGCATCCAGCGCTTGCTGCCGGGTGCGGCGCGGCGCGAGGGAGCGCTCTCCGACAACGGCGGCGTGATCGTCGACGCGCCGCTGCCGGAGACCGACCTGCGCGCGCTCGACCGCGCTTTGAAGGGGATCGCGGGCGTGGTCGATCACGGGCTCTTCATCGACTTGAGCCCAACGGTGATCGTGGGCACACCGAGCGGCGTCCACATCCTGGGGGGATGAACGAGGAGCAGGGGCTCGAGCGCGTCAGCGCCACGACTAACGATCAACGAGAACGAGAACGCTTTTCGTTTAGGGTTTTCGTTTAGGGTTTTCGTTCTCGCTGGTCGTCGTGCTGGCGCGCGCGTGCCCCTGCTCCAACCCCCTGCTCCTCGCACCTGCTCCTGCTCGGGTACTTTTACCTTCTAAAAAAACCCGAGCGCTATTTCTGGACGTTCGCTCGTCGGGCAAGGTCGGCCAACTGACGGCTGACTTCGGCAGTCAGTTTCTCCAGTGCCGCGGTCTTTGCGGAGGCCACCATCTCGTGCTCGTCGGTGAAGGCCGCCGGACGGACCTGATGCGCCTGGGCCTCGCTCTGCGCAGACAGGTACAAATACTCGTTTCTGACGTCCCAGAGCGCCGCGCGTCCCAAGAAGACGGCATCGACCACGGTGCCGGGTGCAAAGAGGAGAGGAACGATCGCCACATATGCCGCCGCCCAATTGTTGTTGTAGCGGTCGATGTCGGCCGCGCCCGCGACCACGAGGATCGCGTCGAGCCCGTGTTGGGCAGCCGCCAGGCGGATCGCCTTCAACGAGTTCTTGTCGCTCGCAACGGTCAAGGGGCTGACGTCGACGATCTCGGAGACGAGGCCGCTCGAGACCCACTCGCGGCCGATCGCGTCGAAGCGCGCGCGATCGGTTTCGTCCCATCGCCACTCGGTCACGCTGAAATACCGTACTTCCGGCGCCCTGAAGTAGGTCCCCAACCGGAACGGCCGGGTGAGTTGCGGACGGCGGGAAAGCGCCTCCTCGATGTCGTGGTCGGTGATCGCCGGCGTTGTCTCGGCGAGTTGGTTGGCGAGGAACCCTTTGTTGAACCCCCTGCTCGCGGCGCAGCCTGCGAGCAGGACCACGAGCGCGTTGCCAAGAGAGCGCACGGTACACCTCCGCGCCAGTGTAACGCAGTTCTGCTGGCCAAGATCTGCGCCGCGTGTCACTCGCCCAGATACGCCTTGCGGATCTCGGGGCCCTTGAGAAGCTCGGCCCCGGTGCCGGAGCAGGTGCAGGGAGCTTAAAGCGAGCGGCGGTCGTGCCGCAGCGGCGCGAACCATCCGCGCACCCCGGCGTTCCACAGTGTCACGAGAGCGAGCGCCAGGAGGATGGCCGCCGAGATCGCCGCGAAAGGCGATGCGGCCAATTGTTCCGCGACTGGCGAGCGCGCCGGCGCCAAGGCGGCACCCGCGAGGAGACCTGAGCGCGAGAGCAGCCATCCAGCCGCCAGAGCGACGCAGGCGAAGACGAGCGCGCCCGCGCGGCGCCGCGGTTCCGCCGCCGCGAACGCGCGCGTGGCCGGGCCAATCGCGAGCATCGCGATCGTCAAGCCCGGGTCCAACCCCTTGCGCACCAGCACCGCCGCCACGGCGACCGCGCCGGCGAGATCGAGGCGCGCCGCGAGCGCGACGGCAACGAGCATCAACACGCCCTCCGCCGACCGCATCGGAACCGACGCGACGGCGACGTCGAGGCCGGCCGCGAGGACCAGGAGCGCGAGCACCGGCGGGCCGCGCTCCGCGACCGCGGCGAGCACCTCGCCGGGGGATAGCCGCCGCGCGGGCGCACTTCCGGGGGCGAAGGGCGCCAGGAGCCTGAGCGCCAGCATGGCGGCGGCCGCCACCGGCCCGAGCAGCACCAGCGCGAGCACGAAAGCGTCGACGCGAATGCGCCGCCCCACCAGCGGCGCCGCCGCCGCGCCGAGGAGCAGCGCGGGCGCCGCCACCAGCGACGTCCCCGCCAGCGCACCCAAGAACTCCGCCACGCCGCGCGCATCTTGCGGATCTTGCAGGTGCAACGCCGCCCCGTAGCCCGCGACCAGCAACCCCGCTGCGCAAGCGCCCAGGTCGGTGGCCCGCTCCCAAGGCGAGGCGAACCGCTGCGCGCGAATCTCGTCGGCGACGACGTGCAGCAGCGCGCCTGCCGTCAGCGCGGTCGCCTTCTGCAAGACCGCGCCCTCGCCAAGGCCGGGCACCACCCCGCTGAGCAGCACGCCCGCGAACCCCGCGCCCGCGATGATCGCCGAGCGCGCCGCCACGCTGCGCGGCCCTCGCAGTTCGAGGAAGGGCAAGACCACCGCGGCGGTGAGCGGCGCGTGGTGAGCGACCAGCGCGATCTCCAGATCGGCCTGGCCGGGGCCGGAGAGCGCCGCGACGAGGGCGAGTCCCTCGGCGACCGAATGGAAGATGAGCGCCGCGAACCCGACTTCCGCCGCGACCCGCAGGCCGGTCAAGCCGCGCGATTCGAGCAGGCCCGGCCCGACGGCGCGCGCCACCGCCTCGAGCAGCCACGGCAGCGCGAAGCCGGCGCCCATCCAGAGGAGCGCCGTCAGCCCCTGCCGCGGGAGCACTTCGGGGAGCAGGTGGAAGGCGACCACCCCCGCGGCCGCCGCGAAGGCGAATGTGCGGGTCCGCTCGAGCACGGCCGGGCGCCGGCGCGCCACCAGCGCGATGCCTCCGCCCAGAAGCGCGGAACCAGCCGCGAGAAGCGCCGCGCGGATCACCTGCAGCCCGCGCAGAGGCCGCGCAGCTCGAGGAGATGTCCGAGCACGCGATAGCGCGTGGATCGCCGCACTTCTCCCAGCGCGCGCTCCAGCGCCGGGGAGTGGAACTCGCGCGCGCTGCCGCACGCGGTGCAGACGATGGCGTGGTGGCAGCGCGCCCGCTCGCCCTCGGCGCAGGGGCGAACGGCCGTCGAGCCCAGCACGCGGTGGAGCAGCCCCAGCTCGAGCAGCGTGGAGACGTTGCGATACACCGAGACGCGATCGATGCGCACGCCCGCCCGCCGCAGCTCGCGGTGCAGCTCGCGCGGAGCGAGTGGCCGCGGGGAACGCTCGATCAGCTCGAGCAGGGCGCGCCGCGCCCGGGTGATGCGCCCGCCGCGCCGCCGCAGGGCGAGAAGGGCCCGCCGGGAGAAGCTCTTCATGGGCGCCGATCTAGCACTAATGCAACCGCGTTGCATCAAATCGTCAGCGCAGCGCCCTGACGAGCGCGGCCACGCCGCAATCGAATTGCGCCGGCTCGGGCAAGAGGCTCAGCACCAGGTACGCGCCCTCGGGGAAATCAAAGAAGTACCCGGGGTGCACCAGCGCGCCCTGGTCGAGCGCGGCCAGCGCCCACTCCTCCTCGCTGCGCGACCTGGGCACGGAGAGGATGGCGCTCCACCCGCCCTCGGCGGGCAGCGCGTCCCACGGCGCGTCGCTGCCGCGCGCGGCGAGCAGCGCGGCCCGGTTGCGCGCGACCCGATCGAGCAACGCCCGCTGGAAGGCGTGGCGCGTGGCGAGGAGCTCGCGCGCGGCGATCTGCACGGGCGTCGAGACGCTCAGGTACGTGTCGGCGATCAGCTCCAGCTTCCGCAGCGCCTCGGCCGATCCCGGCCCGGCGGCGACGCACCAGCCGAGCTTGAGCTGGGGCAGCCCGGCGACCTTCGACAACCCCGAGAGCGCGAAGGAGAGCACGTCGTCGAACGCCGCCACGCTGCGCGCGCGCCGGGCGTCGGGGCCGTACGCATAGTCGGCGAACACCTCGTCGCAGATGAGCGTGCAGCCGTGCGCGGCGCAGGCGCGGGCCAAGGCGTCGCGTTCGCCGGTCTTGAGATATGCGCCGGTGGGGTTCCCGGGACTCACCGCAAGCACGGCGCGCGTACGATCGCTGAACTTCAGCGCGCCGGGATCGAGGTGCCACTCGCCGTCCCAGCGCAGCGCGTACGGCACGGTGCGCACCGACTCCAGCGCGGCCAGATACCCGAAGAGCGGGTAGCTCGGCTCGGGCACGAGCACCTCGTCGCCCGCATCGCAGAGCAGCTTGAAGAGCCACGAGTACGCTTCGCTCGTCGAGGCGGTGAGCACGACGCGCTCGGGATCGATGCCCCCGCAGTACTCCGCCACCGCCTCGCGGGCGGCGGGCAGGCCGCGCGGGTGCGGCTGGTAGCGCAGCGCCCCGGCGCCCGAGAGCGCCGCGAGGATGCGCGCGCCCTGGTAGGGCAGGCTGGCCGCGGTGGGATTCGAAAGCGTGAGATCGACGTACGGCTCGCGCCGCGCCGCCAGCGCGCGCGAGAGCGCATTCTCCGGCTCGCCGAACTCGAGCCGGCTCACGCTTCGGGCAGCGAGATCTCCGACTGGTGCGGCAGCGGGAGCCGGTCGCTCTCCTTGACCACGAAGCGCAGCGCCGACCAGATCTCGTCCAGCGCGATGATCTTGTTGTCGGTCATCCCGGCGGCCAGCCCCACGGCGCGCACCAGCGATTCGTCGAGGTCGGTGAAGAACCCGGAGCTCTTGCGCGGGAAGGCCACCCACAGCGCTCCGCGCGGCGCGAGCACGTGCTTGGCCTTGGGGAACAGCTCGCCCAGCACCGCCCGCGACGAGGAGAAGACCACCACCACGTCGGCCAGGCTGATGATCTTCGTCGTCACGCCCACGCCGGGCGGGAGCGGGTCGAGCCGGCGGGCGAAGCCCATGGGCGGATCGAGGAGGAGCACCCTGCGCCCCTCCTTGATGCCCAGCTTCTGTGTCAGCGGGATCTCGCCCGGCATGGAACCCCGATTTGTAGGTTGACCCGAGGTTGTTGCGCAAGGCGTACGGACCGCGGTGTCGAAGATTGATAGACTCTCCCCTCGTGAAAACGGTCCGCATCGGTCTTCTGGGGGTAGGCACCGTCGGGCAGGCGGTGGCGCGCGCGCTGGTGGAGCGGCGCGACGTGCTCTCGCGCGCGGCGGGCGCTTCGCTGGCGCTGCAGCGGGCGGCCGTGCGCGATCTGTCGCGGCCGCGGCCCATCTCGCGCGAGCAACTCACCACCGATCCCGCGGCGGTGGCTCAAGCCGACGACGTCGATCTGGTGATCGAGCTGATGGGCGGCGAGGAGCCGGCGCGCTCGCTCATCGCCGCTGCCCTGGAGCGGGGCAAGCCGGTCATCACCGCCAACAAGCGCGTTCTGGCGTGGCACGGGCCGCAGCTCGCCACCCTGGCGGCGCGCCATGGCGCGGAGCTGCGCTACGAGGCGGCGGTGGGGGGCGGCATTCCGCTCATCGCGCCGCTCACCGACGATCTGGCGGCAAACCGCGTGCTCGAATTGCGCGCCATCATCAACGGCACCTGCAACTACGTTCTCACGCGCATGGCGCAGGGCGAGACGCTGGAGGACGCGCTCGCCAAGGCGCAGGAGGCGGGCTACGCCGAGGCCGATCCCCGCGACGACGTCGACGGCATCGACGCGGCCGACAAGCTCTGCGTGCTGGTGCGGCTCGCCTTCAACGCGGCCTGCACGCCGGGGGAGATGCACCGGCAGGGCATCCGCGGCCTCGACCCGCGCGATCTCGCCTACGGAAGGGAGCTGGGCTACGTGCTCAAGCTCCTCGCCATCGCGCGCCGCGCGCCGGGGGGCGGCGTCGAGGCGCACGTTTATCCCGCCTTCCTTTCCGCCGATCATCCGCTCGCGCGCGTCGACGGGGCGCAGAACGCCGTTCACGTGGTGGGCGATCTGTGCGGGCCGGTGATGTTCAGCGGACTGGGCGCGGGCGGCGATGCGACGGCGAGCGCGGTGCTGGCGGACCTGGTGCACGTGGCGCGCCGGCTGACACTGGGCGATCCCGTGCCGCCGCCGCGAGAGAACGGGCCCGAGGCGCCCCTCATCCCCATGAGCGAGGTGAAGGTGCGCTGCTATTTCCGTCTCTCCGTCGACGACGTGCCGGGGGTGTTCGCGCAGATCACGCGCGTGCTCGCCGACCACCACATCGGCCTCGCCAGCGTCATCCAGCGCGAGCCCGGCAAGCTGGGATCGGCCGAGGTGGTCCTGCTCACCTACGCCGCGCCCGAGGCGGCTCTGGCCCAGGCCGAGAGCGAATTGTCGAAGCTCCCCAGCACGCGGGCCGTGAAGGCGCGCATCCGCGTCGAGGCGTCGCGGTGAACCGCGGGGTCCTCGCGCGCTGGGCGTCGCACCTGCCGCTCACGGCGCGCACGCCCGCGCTCACGCTGGGCGAAGGCGACACGCCGCTCGTCGCGGCGCCGCGCCTGGCGCGCGATGTCGGCTGCAAGGAGCTTTGGCTCAAGTTCGAAGGGCAGAACCCGACCGGCTCGTTCAAGGACCGCGGCATGGTGGTGGCGCTCGCCAAGGCCCTCGAGGCGGGCGCGCGCGCCGCGGTCTGCGCCTCGACCGGAAACACTTCCGCCAGCGCCGCTGCGTACTGCGCCGCGGCGGGGATCGCCTGCAACGTGGTGGTGCCCGAGGGAAAGGTGGCGCTGGGCAAGCTGGCGCAGGCCATCGTGCACGGCGCGCGCATCGTGGTGCTGCGGGGAAATTTCGACGCGGCCCTGACGCGCGTCCGCGAGGTGGCGCAGCGCACCGGCATCGCGCTGGTGAACAGCGTCAATCCGCACCGCATCGAAGGACAGAAGACGGCCGCGTTCGAAGTGGCCGAGTCGCTGGGGCGCGTGCCCGACGCGCTCGCCCTGCCGGTGGGCAACGCGGGAAACATCAGCGCGTACTGGCGCGGGTTCTGCGAGCTGGGGGCCGCGCGGCCGGCGATGCTCGGCTTCCAGGCCGCCGGCGCCGCGCCGCTCGTCTCGGGGACGCCGGTGCCGCACCCCGAGACCGTCGCCACGGCCATCCGCATCGGCAACCCCGCCAGCTGGGCGACCGCGGTCGTGGCGCAGCGCGAGTCGGGCGGCCTCTTCGCCGCCGTGAGCGACGACGAGATCCTCTCCGCCTGCCGGCGGCTCGCCGCCGAGGCGGGCGTGTTCTGCGAGCCGGCCAGCGCGGCGCCGATGGCAGGCCTCTTGCGGCTCGCGCGCGAGACGCCGCGAAGGTTCGAAGGTCAAACGATTGTCGCCGTGCTCACGGGGCACGGCCTGAAGGATCCCCAGTCCGCCATCGCCTCCGCTCCGGAGCTGGGTGAGCCGGTGGCCGACGATCCCGCCGCGCTCGAAGAGGCGCTGCGATGAGCGAAGAATCCAGGACGTTCACGGTGATGGTCCCCTGCTCCACCTCGAACATCGGCGCCGGGTTCGACGCCATCGGCATCGCGCTCAGCGGGCCGGACATGATGGTGCGCGTCAAGCCGGGCGGCGAGCTGCTGCGCATCACGCGCCTCTCCGGCGAAGGTGAGGAACGGCTGCCGCCAGACGCCACCAACCGCGTGATCCAGGCGGCGCACCAGGCCGCAGCCAGCGCCGGGCGGGACGCGGCGTCCCTGGCGGCGGAGTTGGAGATCCACAGCTCGATTCCGCTCAAGCGCGGGCTCGGCTCGTCCGCCGCGGCGGCGCTGGCGGGCGCGTTGATAGCCGATCGTCTCCTCGGCGGGGCCGTCGGGGAGCAGGGCGTGCTGCGCACGGCGGTGGAGATGGAGGGACATCCCGACAATGTCGTGCCGTCGCTGCGCGGGGGAGCGCAGGTGGCGGTGCGCGACGCCGAGGGGCGCGTCGTCTCATGCCCCATCCAGATCAAGGGAATGCTCCGCGCCGCCCTCTACATTCCCGACGAGGAACTGGCCACCTCGGCGGCGCGGGCCGTGCTGCCGCGCGAAGTTTCGCTCGAGGACGCGGTCCACAACCTGGGCCGCGCCGCGCTCCTGGTCGCGGCGCTCTCCCAGGGGCGCTTCGAGCTTCTGGCGGAGGCGATGGACGACCGGCTGCACCAGACGGCGCGCGCGGGCCTCTTGCCCTGGTTGCCGGGCCTGTTCGCCGCCGCGCGCAAGGCGGGCGCGCTGGGGGCGGCGCTCTCTGGCGCGGGCACGACGGTGTTCGCGCTCTGCACGCCCGAGTCGGCAAGAGAGGTGGCCAAGGCGATGTTGGACGCAGCCGCAGAGCACCGAGTGGCGGGCCGCGCGGAGGTGGTCGAGGTCGGCGTGCCGGGGGCCCGGGTCGTCTAGAACGAGAACGAGAACGCAAACCCAAACGAAAACGCAAACGGACTTTTGAAAGTACCCGTTTGCGATTGCGATTTGGATTGGGAGCAAGCCCGCGCCAACGCCTTTGGCGTTGTCACTGGGCTTGCAAGGTTTTCGATGAGCCGCTCAGTTCGGGCCTCTCTCCTTGAGTATGTACTCTATCGCCGCGTCCATCCGCTCTCGGAACCCGTCGTCCGAGTCGACGAACTGCACACCGATCCCCGCCATCGTCCCGCGCTGCTGCGCCTGCTCCTTGGTGACCCTGTGCACCACCACGCCGCTCGCCTGCACGGGCGGCCCGCCGCCCGGCAGCTCCATCTCGACCTTCACCACGGCGTCCATCTCGGGCGGATCTTCCGAGCAGACGAAGATGCCGCCCGCGCTGATGTTCGCCGCGTACTCGAGCACGAAGTCCTGCACGGTGGCGAAGCGCACGGCAAACCGCGCCTGGTAGCGCGGGAAGGCGCGGCGCGGATCCTCCTCCGGCTTGATGGCCGGCGGCATGGGCGGATACGGCTGCAGCGCCATGGCGCCGATGGGCGTGGCCTTCGCCGCGCGGGCCCTGCGCTCGAGCACGGCGGCGATGGCCGACCGATCCTCCTCGGCCATGTGCGTGAACTCGGCCCAGAAGCCCTGCTCCTTGCCGCTCGGCGTCACCTCGCTCACCGTCGCGACGGCCTCGAGGCCCGCGCGCGTTCCCGGCAGGTAGAGCTTGAGCTTGATCTCGGCCCCTTCGGGCGGCGGCTTGAGGCAGCGGACGTAGACGCCGTCGCGGCTCAACTCCCGCGTCGTCGTCTGCACCACCATGCTGCCGGCGGCGAATCGGATGGGGAAGACGAGTGGAGCGCGCATGCGATCGTCTACTCTACCATTTCGCGGCAAACTGGCGGCGGGTTGGTTCCGGCGACCACGGAGTAGGTGGAGAAGTCGCGCACCCCGCGCCGCTCGCTCAGCACCTCCTCGTCGTAGAGCGCGCGGCCGCTCAGCTCCGCGGGCGGCGCGCAGCAGATCTCCACCGTGGCGTCGGCGAGGATCTGCGGCGTGCGCCATTGTTCGCGCGTGCCCATCTCGAAGAAGCGCGTCGCCTCGCTCTCGATCATCGTCACGGGCCAGAGGGCGTTGGCGGCGATGCCGTGATCGCGCTCCTCCTCGGCGATGGCGTGCGCCAGCATGGTCATGCCCATCTTGGAGACGAGATAGGGCGCCTTGCCGGCGACCTTCTTCACGTTGACCGGCGGGGACATCATCACGATGTGCCCGCGCCGCCGCTCGCGCATGGCGGGGAGGAACGCGCGCGAGCAGAGGAACGCGCCGCGCACGTTGACGCCCATCACCAGGTCGAACTTGCCGGCCGGCCACTCGGCGACCGGCGCCCAGTGGATGGCGCCGGCGTTGTTGACCAGTATGTCGACGTGCCCGAAAGCGTCGAGGGCCGCGGCGCGCAGCCGCTCGACGTCGTCGTACTCGCGCACGTTGCAGCGCACCGCCAGCGCGCGACGGCCCAATTCGCCGACCATGCGCGCCGTCTCATGGATGGTGCCGGGAACGCGCGAGTGCGGCTCGTCGGTCTTGGCGGCGACGACGATGTCGCAGCCTTCGCGGGCAAGGGCCAGCGCGACGGCGCGCCCCACTCCGCGCGACGAGCCGGTGACGACGGCGACCTCTCCTTCCAGTCTCATGGCTCACGCCTTTCGCAGTGCAAACGTCTATCACTTGCGTACCGCCGACGGGGCAAGTAGCTTCACGCCCCTTCCGGAGACTGACGTGGCCCTGCGCACCCCTCTTTACCAGGCACACCTCGCGGCGGGCGCGCGCCTGGTCGAGTTTTCGGGGTTCGACATGCCGGTGCAGTACCAGGGCGTCCTCGAGGAGCACGCCGCGGTGCGCGAGGGCGTGGGCATCTTCGACGTCAGCCACATGGGCGAAGTGACGGTTGAGGGGCCGCGCGCGCTGGAGGCGGCGCAGCGGCTCGTCACCAACGATCTGAACAAGTGCGCCGACGGACAGGCGCAGTACAACGCGCTGCTCAACGAGAAGGGCGGCGTGATCGACGACATCATCGTCTACCGTTACTCACCGCGGCGGCTCTTCATCTGCGTCAACGCCAGCGGGCGCGCCAAGGACTTCGAGTGGATGAAGTCGCGCGCCGGCGACGGCGCTCGCGTCGAGCAGCATTCCGACGACTGGGCGCAACTCGCCATCCAGGGCCCCAAGGCGGCGGCGCTGGTCGACTCGCTCTGCGAACCTCGCGTCGCCGATCTGGCCTACTACCATTTCCGCGAAGCGACGGTGGCCGGCGTGCGCGGGTGCATCGTGGCGCGCACCGGGTACACCGGCGAGGACGGGTTCGAGGTCTTCTGCCCTCCCGACGGCGCGCGCAAGCTGTGGGATGCGTTCGTCTCCCGGGGAGCGGTCCCCTGCGGGCTGGGCGCGCGCGACTCGCTGCGCCTCGAGGTGGCGTACCGCCTCTACGGCAACGACATGGACGAGGAGCACACGCCGCTGGAGGCAGGCCTGGGCTGGATCGTCAAGCTGGACAAGCCGGGCGGATTCATCGGATCGGAAGCGCTCGTCAGACAAAAAAAGGAAGGCCTCAAGCGCAAGTTGGCGGGCTTCAAGCTGACGGGAAAGGGCATCGCGCGCCACGGCTACCCGACGCTGCGCCAGGGCAAGCGCGTGGGCGAGGTGACCAGCGGGACCATGAGCCCCGTCCTGAAAGAGCCCATCGGCCTGGCGTACCTGCCGGCCGAGCTGTCGAAAGAAGGAACGCCGTTCGACGTCGAGATCCGCGGCAAGCCCGTCGCGGCCGTCGTGGTGAAAACGCCGTTCGTGACCAAGCAGGCACCAAAGGGAGCGTAGATGGCCACCTATCCGGAGTCGCTCAAGTACACCAAGGAGCACGAGTGGGCGCGCGTCAGCGGCAACGTCGCCGCCGTCGGGATCACCGCCTACGCCAAGGATCAACTCGGCGACGTGGTCTACCTCGAGCTCCCCGAACCGGGCGCGACGGTGAAGAAGGGCGAGCCGTTCGGCGTCGTCGAAAGCACCAAGGCGGTGAGCGAGCTGTTCGCGCCCGTGAGCGGCAAGGTGCTCAAGGTGAACAAGGCGCTGGTCGATGCGCCGGAGACCATCAACGACGATCCCCACGAGAAAGGATGGATGGTGGAGATCGAGATGTCCAACCCCACCGAGGCGAACGAGCTCCTCTCGGCGAAGCAGTACGAGCAGCTAGTGGCTTCCGAGCATTAGAATCGGGCTTGTGGAGATGCTGGACTTGCGCGGGCTGCTCTGCCCGCTGACATGGGCGCGGACGAAGTACGCGTTGTCGAAGCTCTCGTCGGGAGCGGAGCTGCGCGTGCTGCTCGATCATCGGCCCGCCGTTCCGGACATCAAGCGCAACGCCGAGGAGATGGGGCACGAGGTGATCTCGATGGAAGAGCCGTCCCCCGGTATCTGGGAAATGGTGCTGCGACATGGATAAGAAATTTCTCGCTGTGGTTCTCCTCGCCGGATGCGCCGCGGCCCCGCGGCCGAAACACGACAAGCTCGAGCCGCTGCTGGTCGAGGCGCTGCGCTTCCCCACCGTAGCGGGGAACGACCAGGCGCGGCGCGACCAGCAGGCGTGGCTCTTGCGCACCGCCGCGGACTTGGGCTTCGAAGCGCGCGATGCCGGGCCGGTGACCGAGATCGAGCTGCCGGGGCCGCCGGGCGCGCCGGTGCTGGGGCTCGTGGTGCACGGCGACGTGCAGCCCGTCGAGGAAAAAGCCTGGTCGGTGCCGCCCTTCGCCGGCGTGGTGCGCGACCGCGAAGTGTTCGGGCGGGGTGCCGCCGACGACAAGGGACCCCTGGTGCAGGCGCTCCTCGCCATGGACGCCATCCGCGGCCTGCCGCGCACGCACACCGTCCGGCTGCTGGTGGGAAGCGACGAGGAGAGCGGCTCCAGCGACATGAAGGAGTATCTCAAGTCGCACGAACCGCCCGCGTTCAGCCTGGTGCTCGACTCGGAGTTCCCGGCCGTGGTGGGCGAGAAGGCCTGGGACGGGCTCAGCGTCTCGGCGCCACAGGAGCCGGGCATCGACTTGCAGGCCGGACTCGCGCCCAGCATCGTCCCCGACTACGCGCGCGCGACCATCCGCTGGAGCGACGAGTTGGAAAAGCGGTTGCGCGCGAAGCCGCTCGATCCCGGGACGCGGCTCGAGCTGGCGCGGCGGGGCGACGACCTCGATGTCATCGTCCACGGCCGCTCCGCGCACGCGGGGGTGAACCTTGCCGGCGGGCGCAACGCGCTGGTCTCGCTCGCGCACGTCCTGGCCGGCGAGCTGCCGGCCGGCGGCGCGGCCGACCTGTTGGCGTTCGCGGCGCACGCGCCCACGCTTCAGCTGCCGGGCGACCCGGCCTGGCGCGGCTGGGACATCAATGTCGCCACGCTCACACGCAAGGACGGCAAGTACACGATGGTGATCAACTTGCGCCGCCCGCCGCCCCTCACCGCCGCGCAGTCGCGCGATCTGCTCTTCACCGAAGTGCGCAAGTGGTCGCCCCGGCTCCAGCCGGGCGCGTTCTTCTTCGGCGACGAGCCGCTCGTCTTCGACACGAACGCGAAGCTGGTGCGCCGCCTGATGGCCGCCTATGCGCGGGCCACCGGCGAGCCCACGGCGCCGGCCATCTCGGGTGGCGGCACGTATGCGAAGCGGCTGCCGCGCTCCATCGCCTACGGGATGTGGTTTCCGGGAAAGCCGTACCCCGGCCACGACGTCGACGAGCACATCTCGCTCGCCGACCTGCGCCGTGGGCTCGACGTGCTGGTGGTGACTCTGCGCGACCTGGCATGCGGTCCGCCGATTCAGGAGCCGTTCAAGCCGTAGTAGTCTGCGCGCCTCATGCGTATCGCCCGCCGATTACAGGACCTGGCCCAGTCGGACATCCGCCGCATGACGCGCGAGTGCGAGCGCGTCCAGGGCATCAACCTCGGCCAGGGCATCTGCGACCTGCCCACGCCGCAGCTCGTGCGCGAGGGGGCCATCCAGGCCATCCGCGAGAATCGCAGCACGTACTCCTTCGCGGAGGGGGCGCGTGAGCTGCGCGAGGCGATCGCCCGCAAGCTGCGGCGCGACAACGGGATCGCCGCGGATGCCGCCACGGAAATCTGCGTGACGGTGGGGGCGAGCGGCGCGTATGCCGCCGCGATTCATGCGCTGCTCGATCCCGGCGACGGCATCCTGCTGCTCGAGCCTTACTATGGGTATCATTTGAACGCCGCGCGCGTGGCCGGGCTGGTTCCCGAGTTCCTCGCGCTGCAGCCGCCGGATTTCAAGCTCGACGAGTCTGCCCTGGCGCGCGCCATCACTCCGCGCACGCGAGCGATTGTCGTCTGCACCCCTTCCAATCCGAGCGGCAAGATGTTCACGCGCGAAGAATTGCTCGGGCTCGCGCGCGTGGCGGAAGAACGCGATCTGCTCGTCATCACCGACGAGATCTACGAGTACATCCGCTATGACGGCCGGGAGCATATCTCCCCGGCGTCGTTGCCGGCCCTGTGCGAGCGGACCGTCAGCATCATGGGGCTGTCGAAGACGTTCAGCATCACGGGTTGGCGGCTGGGATATGCGGTCGCGCCCGAGCCGCTCACCAAGGCCATCACGCTCGTCAACGACCTCTTCTATGTCTGCGCGCCCACTCCGTTGCAGCTCGGCGCGGCGGCGGGCTTCGATGCTCCGGCGAGTTACTTCCGGGAATTGCAGTCGGGATACCAGCGAAAGCGCGAGGTGATGTGCGGCGCTTTGAACGACGCCGGCCTGACGCCCATCGTTCCGCAAGGCGCGTATTACGTCCTGGCCGATTGCACGTCGTTGGGCAAGGCGACCTCGCGCGAGGCGGCCATGGACGTGCTCGAGCGCACCCGCGTCGCGTCCATCCCCGGCAGCGCGTTCTATCGCGGCGAGACGGGCGAGAAGCTCCTGCGGTTCTGCTTCGCCAAAGAGGACGACGTGCTGGACGAGGCCTGCCGGAGGCTGCGCGCTCTGCGATGAAGACCTCGCCGCTGTTGCCCATCTTCCTCATCGTCGTGGTCGACATTCTCGGCCTGACGATCATGCTGCCGCTCTTGCCGTTCTACGCCGAGCAGTTCGGCGCCAGCCCTGCCGTGGTGGGCCTCCTGGTGAGCAGCTACGCCTTCTGCCAGCTCATCGCCGGGCCGGTACTGGGGCAGATCTCCGATCAGATCGGGCGCAAGCCGGTGCTGACCGTGAGCCAGATGGGAACGTTCATCGGCTTCCTGGTGCTCGCCTGGGCGCCGAATCTCTTCTTCGTATTCCTCGCCCGCATCATCGATGGGCTGACCGCCGGCAACCTGTCCATCGCCCAGGCCTACATCGCCGACGTGACGGCGCCCCGCGAGCGCGCGCGCGCCTTCGCGGTGATAGGAATGGCCTTTGGAATTGGATTTCTCGTCGGGCCGGGAGTATCGGGGTACCTATCCGCTCACCACGGCTACCAGGTCCCCATCCTTTGCGCCGCGGGGCTGTCGTTCCTCAGCATCATGGGGACGACGTTCCTCTTGCCCGCCGTGCCGCCGCACCCCGAGGGCGTTCCCGCCCCCGACGAGCCGGTGGCGCCGGGCGGAAAGCGGCTGCGCATCTTCGATTGGGGCACATATCTGTCTTACTTCCGCAGGCCGGTGCTGGGCGGGCTCTTGCTCGAGTTCTTTCTCTTCACCTTCGCTTTCGCGACGTTCACCTCCGGTTTTGCTTTGTTTGCCGAGCGGCGCTTCGTCTGGCACGGAGCGCCGTTCGGGCCCAAGCAGGTCGGTTACGTCTTCACCTACGCCGGCTTTCTCGGCATCCTCGTGCAGAGCGCGATGCGGCAGGGCGCGCTGGTGCGCCGGCTCGGCGAAGTGCGGCTGGTCACGCTCGGGTTTCTCTTCGCCGCCGTCGGATACGTGCTGCTCGGCCTCAGCTTCGGCATCGCGCTGCTCCTCGTGGCGGCCTCGTTCTCTTCCTTCGGCAACGGCGTGCTGCGGCCCGCGCTCACCAGCATCATCACGCAGCAGGTCTCGCGCGCCGAGCAAGGCGTGGTCTTGGGATTGAACCAATCGCTCCTCTCGATCGCTCAGATCATCGGCCCGGCCATCGCCGGCGCGTTGATCGATCGCGGGCATCTGACCCTATGGGCCTTCTGGGCCGCGCTCGTCATGGCCATCGGGCTGGCGCTGAACCTGCGCGCTCGCGGCGTCCGCCACGAGGCCGTCGCGACTTAATGCCAGGCTCAGTTGCACTGAGCCTCGCAGGCCTCGGACCTCAGGCCTCAGGCAATGCCTGAAGAAGTCCTTTTCCCTGAGGCCTGAGGTCCGAGGTCTGAGGCCCTCTGACATCTCGGGCGCTAGAAGGTGTGCCCGAGCCTCGCGTATACGAAGCGGCCCATGAAGTCATAGGCCGTCGGATCCGACGCTGCAGTGAAGCCGTTGTAGATGGCGGAGGGGCTCTGATCGAACAGGTTGTTGATCCCCGCCCCGAAGGTCGTCTTTCCGACCGTAGTGTTGAAGGTGTAGGACGCGAAGAGGTCCCATTGGTTGTAGTGCAGCACCCTGCGCTGGTACGTATCGTTCGCATAGCAGAGGCCGCTGCCCGCGAAATTGCCTGACGCAGTGCCACACTCGGTGAAGGCGCTGACAAAGCGCGTGTTCACCCCGGCGCCGAAGCCGAGAAAGGTCCACGAGAGGCCGGTGAGGAACTTGAACGCCGGATACACTCCGCCGGTACCCTGGTTGTTGAGGTCGAAGTTTCCCTTGCCCTTGATTAGGTCTCCATTAGCCAGCCGGCGGTTGTACCTGTGCAGCAAGGTGCCGTCGAAGACGTAGCCGAAGCGGCCGTAAGCGGTGGGGAGATTGTAGGTCAACGCCATGTCGACGCCGTCGGTGTAGTCCTTGCCGACGTTGGTGTTGAAGTTGAGGATGTTCAAGACCTTCCCGGTGGCCGGGTCGCGCTGGACGAGGTTGCAAAGCTGCGGCGCGCTGCCGTCGGCCGGATAGCAGCTGTTGAGGATCACCGAAGCTCCGATGGTCGTGATCGTGTTGTCGACGTTGACGTTGTAGTAGTCGACGGTGATGGACAGGTGCGGAACCATCCTCGGCTCCAGCACGATTCCCGCGGTGAAGATCTGGGCTTTCTCCGGCTGCAGGTCGGGATTGCCGCCGATCCGCGAGCGGAGCTGCGTCTGCGCGTCGCCGTTGTTGGCTACGCCCTGGGCGAAGCAGTTCGGGGGGGGCGTGCCGCCGCCGGCGACGCCTTTGCCGCGGCAGGGATCGGAGACGTTCGGGAAGCTGTCCGACTGGCCGAGGTACAGGTCGGAGATGGAAGGCGCGCGGAAGCCGGTCGAGTAGGTGCCGCGAAGAGTGACGTCGCGGATCACGCGCCAGCGGCTTGTTGCCGGTGGTCTCGCCGGCGACCGTGATCGGGTCGGGGACGTTCTCGCCCACCAGCAACCGGTATTCATAGCCCGCCGCCAGGCCGACCGGGCGCTCGGCGAAGAGCGTGAAGAGCTCGCCGCCGGTGTTGAACTGCGCGGAGGTCATCTGGTTGATGGCGCGCAGCGTGCCGGTGAAGGTCAGCCCCGTGATCTGGTCCTGGGTGATCGAGTTTGGCCCGCCGAAGAGGTTGAGCGGAACGCAGCCGGCGATAGGTGCGGCCAGGGTGCCGCAGCGGTTCAGTTTCGTCACCGGATCGTAGACGCTCGGGCCGAGCGCGATCGCAAGGGAGGTCCGCTTCAAGTTGCCTACCTTGACGACGGTGCCTTCCGAACGCCCGTAGTTGAGGGAGGCATCCCAGTACCAGCCGCCCAGAGGGCCGGCTTCGCCGGGGAGCGCGCCACTCACTCCGCCGACCCCGCGGAAGGTGGTGATGTCCTGGGTGGTGTCCCGGTAGCTGAACTCGTTCAAGCGCTTGCGGACCGCGGCGAAGTCGACGCCGAACGGGTTGTAGACGCTGTTCTTCGAGACGACGACACTCTCGCTGTCCGTCAGCAGAGGCTCCGCGGCGAGCTTCGTCTTCGACTGCCGGTTGACGAACGAGGCCTCGAAGAAGGCCTTGGCGGAGCTGCCCAACTTCGTGTCGCCGGAGGAGTACAGCGAGATGCGCTGCGCCGGCGTGACCAGGTAGTTGTCCGGCTGGAAGTTGAAGCCATCGCCAAGCGGCGCCAAGGAAGCGTTGGTGTACGGTCGATAGCCGCCGACGGCGAGCGCGCTGTTCGGATCGCGGATGAATGTGTCGATCGTGGGGTATTTGGCGATGAGCTGGTTGTAGAGTGTGATCTGCGCGTCGTGAATCCCGTCAAGCGCCATCTGCTTGCCCACGCACGGCGTCGACGCGGGCGTAGACGCCTTGCAAGGACCCAGGACGATGGTTCCCTCCGGGACCGTACCGCTGCCCTGGCTGTAGGGACCGGGAAGCTTGTCGAGGGTCCTCGTTCCGGTGGCGTCGTAGGCGAGCGGGATCTTGCTGAAATCGCGGGCCCCCGCCCACACCGGTTGCTGCTTGTAGTAGCCGCCGGAGAAGAGGAAGCTGCCCGACTCGCCGGTCGCCCCGGTCGTCCCGTTGATGTCGTAGATCGTGCCGTCGCCGTGTTGGGAAGTGCCGGTGAATCCTGACACCTCGGTGCCGCCACGCCTGCGGGTGATGATGTTGACCACGCCGCCGATGGCGTCGGAGCCGTACACCGCCGAGGCGCCGTCCTTGAGCACCTCGATCCGCTCGATGGCGGCGACGGGGATCGAGTTCAGGTCCACCGAGTCGTTGGCGCCGTTCCCGCCCGGGACGAACCGGCGACCGTTGAGCAGCACGAGCGTGCGCGCCGGCCCGAGGCCGCGCAGGGCGACTCGCGTCGCTCCGTTGCCCCCGTTGTTGACCTGGGTGTTGATGGCGTTGCCCTGCTCCGGCAGGCTCTGCAGGAAATCGCCGATCGAGACCTTGCCGCTCGCCACCACCTGGTCCCTGCTGATCACGGTGACCGGCGCCGGCGTGGTCAGGTCCTTGCGGCGGATGCGCGACCCGGTGACGACGATCTGCTCCTCCGCGCTCTTCCTCGTTGCGGCGGCGGCTTCATCGGTGGTCCCGGTGGTGGTCTGCGACTCCGGAGGGGGCTGCTGCGCTGCGGACTGTCGCGGAAGAAGAAGTGAGGCCACGAGCGACATCGAAAGAACGGCCATCTTGCGCCACAATGACATGTACAACCCCCTCGCAGCGGGTGCGACCTTGGTCCCTAGGCTGGTAATCGAAATTCCAATCGCGGTCAACTGAGGAGATAGACCGGTCGCAATCGGACGCGGTGAGGACCCTGGCGACCATGGCTTCGCGACCATGGCTTGATGTGACCGAAGATCAGAACGCCGCCGCCAGCACCTGCGCCACCTGCTCTGGATGGACAGTGCTCGCGGCGAGTTGATTGCCTCGCGTGAACCCTGCCGCGGTGGGAAATCCGCGCAGCCCGGGCACGAGCCGCTCGGCGCGCGTCCAAATACCTTCGCCCATCTCCATAGCTTGCAGCCGCAGCAGCGCCGCGCCCAGCGGCGCGTCAGCGAAGCGGCCGTCCTCCTCGATGCCCGGCGGCCGCCACGAGTCGGGCGTATCGTAAAGCGAGTAGCCCGGGTACCACACCTCGTGCAGCCAGCCGCCGCGCGCGCCGAGGCTGAGCAGCACGACCTTCTCGCGGTCGAGCCGCGCCCGCGCCTGCGGCCAAATCAGGCAGGCGTCGCTGAACGGCTCGCCGGGCGACGGCACGTGGAGCGCAGATGGTCCCGAGAGCGCGATGGGCACTTCGTAGTGCGCAAAGCGCGGGCCGTAGGCGCGGCGGCGAACTTCGCCGTGGTCGAGCAACGCCGCCGAGCGCCGCAAGGCGCGGAGGCCCGGCGCCAACTCGGGCCGCAGCGCGGCCACCAGTAGCGTGCGCGCTTTCTCCATGGCGCGCGTCGCGACCAGCGACGGATCGGCGGCGCGTTGCTCGCGCAGAGAGAGCGCCAGCCCTTGGAACAGCTCCTGCGCGGGTGGATCGCCCCACCCCTGGTGCGCGCCCATCTCCGCAGCCTGCGTCAACGTGCGCCGGTGCCCGAGAGCGAGATCGGGATCCTGCAGCGCCAGCAGCGCGAGAACGCGGTCGACGTCCAGCGGGCCGGCGACGGCCACCTCCGCCCGCTCCCCAGCGGCGACGAAGCGCAGGCACATGGCCGTCGCCGTGTCGGCGCGGAAGTGGCGCGGCGTGCCGTTGCCGAAATGATTCGACAGCTCGACGCCGTCGCCGCCCGCCGGCATGCCCAGGTAGACGGTGCGCGACGCCTGCGGCCGCGACGCCGCGCTGCCCGCGACCCACAGGTGCATCAAACCCTCCGCCACAGCTCGAGAAACACTTCGACGACGATGAGCATCGCGATGCTCATTTCGAGCAGCCACATGCGCCGGTCGCGCGCCACGTCGAGCACCAGTTGGAGCGCCTCCTGCACGCCGCGCAGCTTCTGCTCCAGCGCGCCGTAGCGATCGATGAGATCGAACTCGGAGCGCAGGTCGTCGTAGATGCGGTCCATGGCGGGGTCGTCCCAGGTCGCGTCGGGCTTGTCGAGCAGCGTGAGGACGGTGATCACTTCGCTGCGCGTGGCGATGGCTTGACCGATGAAGCGGTGCAACTGGCGCGTGCGCAGCGGCACGCTGCCGCTCTTCTCCAGCGGATCGACCAGCGCAGTGGTGCGGGAAAAGAGGTCGGTGACGATGCGCTCGTAGTACTCCATGGCGGCGCTCTGCGCGACGATGAGGGCGACCACGGCGGCGCGGCCGCGGTCGAAGCGGTCGACGACCAGCGTGCCGTCGACGATCTCCACGTGCGCGCCCGGCTCCTCGCGCACTGTGAAGCTCTCGCGCACCACCTGGGTGGTGAGGCCGGGGCGGACGCGCTGCAGTCGCTGCAACTCGGCCTCGCGGCGCTCGGGCGGAACGTCGTGGAAGACGACGGCGCCGAAGGGGTAGATGAACATCTCGCCGGCCTCGAGCGGGACGTGCATCTCGCGGAGCGTCGCCTTCGCGCCGGGGAACGCGGGCAGCAACTCGCGCAGCGAAAGATTCTCCTCGAACGCCACCGCCGTGAATTGATGGGCTCGCCCGGTCACGGGCGCAAGGTACTACGAGAACGAGAACGAGCAACGAGAACGAGAACCAGAACGGTTTTCGTTTGAGGTTTTCGTTTGAGGTTTTCGTTTTGGGTTTTCGTTTTCGTTGATGGTTTTCGTTTTGGTTTTCGTTGGGGGCAGCCTCGCGCCAGCCTGCGGCTGGCACTGCGGCTGCAATGTCTTGGTTGGCGTTTGTTGTAGCTCGCTGCGCTCGCGCGGGCTTTGGATCGTCGTCCGTTCTTCATCGTCGTCCTCCGCTGCCGCTTTCAAAGGAGGACGACGATGAAGAACTGGACGACTCTTCCACACGAGAAGCTCATCGCATATCAGGCTGCGCGGCAGTTGCTGTCGCTGGTGCGCGATGCGCGCATTTCTAACGCCAGGATCCGCGAGCAGGCCCTCAATGCTGCGAGCAGCGCCCGCTTGAACATCGTAGAGGCTACCGGTAGGTCTGGGAACGCGGATCAGAAGCGGGTCTATGCGATCGCCCGCGGTGAGGTCTGTGAAGCCGCAGCTGCGCTCGATATCGCTGCTCTCGGGGGCAGTTGTGCTGCCGACGCTGCGGCTGCAGGGGCAGCCTGTGCCCGCCGGGTCTATGCTCTGCTCAGCGGGCTTATCCGCTAGCGCCGGCTCAATCGAGTGAGCAGCGCATAGAGCCGCAATCCCGCAGCCAAGGCTGCGTGTGCGGACTGCTCGGCGCACCACCCGGCTGCAGCAGCGACATCCATTGCCGCCACCGCCTCGCAGCCTTCACCGCGCGCAATGCCGTAGACGCGCGCTTTGTCAGGCTCAGTCACGCGTCCAACCGCTTCGGCGATATTGAGACACGCGCTCGTGGCAGCCCGCAGCGCCTGATCGCGGAGCTTCGAATCCGCAATCTTCGCTTCGCGAATGATCACCACCAGCTCGCGAGCGACCTGATAAGCGATCAGGTTCTGGTGTGGAAGAGTCGTCCAGTTCGTCATCGTCGGCCTCCTTCACAGAAAGCGCAGCGAGGAGGCCGACGATGACGAACGGACGACGATCCGAAGCCCGCGCGAGCGCAGCGAGCTACGACAAACGACCCACGAGAATGACTGCAGCCGCAGTGCCAGCCGCAGGCTGGCGCGAGGCTGCCCCAGAACGAGCAACGAGAACGACCAACGAGAACGAGCAACGAGAACGAGCAACGAGAACGGCGTTTTCCGTTCTCGTTCTGGTTCTCGTTCTCGTTGATCGTTGGTCGTGGCGCGCGCGTGCCCCTGCTCCAACACCCTGCGGGACTTCTTAGAACCCGCGTGCTGCCGGCGAGCCCGGGAGATACGCCGGGCCGACCTGGAGCTTCATGCCGCCCGTCGCGGCCAGGAGCGTGAACGCGAACGGCAGCCTGACGCTCCCCGCTTCGCCGAGAAGTCCCGGCGGCGGGTTGGGGAACCGCTCGACGATCTTGAAAGCCTCGACCGCAACGCCGTCGAGATACGGCACGCCGGACGACGCCGCCACGTGCACGTCGGTCACTTCACCGCGCTGGTCGAGCGTGAACTCCACCACGGTGCGGCGGTCCTTGTACGAGTAGAGCTGGCCGGTCGGGTCGCGCTTGCCCGCCTCGTCCTGCACGCGCTGCACCCAGACGCGCCCCACCGTCTCCTTCACGCGGTTGAGGAACCCGGCGAACTTGAAGCTGCGGCTGTTGAGCAGCGTCTCGTCGCCCTCCTCGATGCCGCGCAGATCGTCGGGCATCGGGCCGCCCGCGATGGGGCCCTGCGCCCCCACGGGATTATCGAGCGTGAGCTTCAAAGGCCCGGCTTGCCCCGGCGCCCCAGCGCTCGCGCCCGGCGCGCCCGGCCCGACGCTGGAAGGACGGCCGTTGGCGCCGGGGTCGGCGATGGCCACCCTCTTGCCCGTTCCGCGGAACGCTTCGGTCGCGTCGCGGCTGCGCACCGTGCCGTCGGGGCTCTCGGCCATCCGCAGCGCATCGCGGCGCTCCTTGCTGGGCAACTCCGCCGCTTGCTTGGCGCGGCGCTGCTCCGCCCCGCCGCCCGATCCGCGATCGCCCGGCTTTTCGGAAAGGGCCGGCGCTCCCTGCGGCGCCTTCTCCTTGCGGCCCTCCTTCTGCACCTTCGACAAGGCGTTCTTGTAGAACGCCGACGTGTCGCGCGCGCGCATCTCCTTCAGCACGCGGCTGTCCTTCTCGGAGAGGTACTTGGTCGGCTTCTCGGGCGCGCGCTCGTCCGTCGGCTGCCCGAGCGACACCACCTGGCCGGAGATCTTGTCGAGCTTCTCCTCCGGCTCGGGCGGCTTGGGCAAGGCCGGCGGCAGGTGGGGCGAGAGCGCGGCAGCGCCGTTGTTGAGCGGCCCGCCCGGCGAGGTGCGCACGATCTGCGAGCGCGGCACCGACGCCAACGAAACGATCTGCCGGGCCGGGTGCTTGGGGATGTGGAACATCGCGTCCTTGGCGATGCCGAGCAGCAAGACGAAGTGCGCGACCAGCGAGATCGCGACCGCGATGGTGAGCCGGCGTCCACGTCGGACCGGTGTCTGCGGTAATGGCATCCCAACCCTATTGTAAGCCTGTCGCAGCCCGGCAGGCGAGTGGGCAGGCGGCCGATGGTCGGACCGCCTGTTTGTGGACGTTCCGACATCAACTAACAGCTCAACAACCCGTAACAGCTCAACAACCCGGTTTCAGTAAATCTTCACTGGGCTTGCGCCGGAGTAGTACCAATTGAGTATCTCGCGGTAGCCGGCCCCGCGCTGCGCCCTTCCGATGGCACCGGTCTGACACATACCGCTGCCGTGGCCCCAGCCGCCGCCGCTGAAAGCCCACCCGGTCGTGGATT
>WNFC01000612.1_pt1 | contig 51155 bp, 46 predicted proteins | sample 5400541 | NCBI WGS metagenome assembly WNFC01 (sample SAMN13153342, study PRJNA577476) | soil metagenome | isolation source: 120 cm saprolite under Douglas fir tree site 2 hole 2 replicate 1 | place: USA:California | collected 2015-04-18
TGGCGATACACCTGAGCCAGATCAAACTCGTTCCAGTCGTCGTCGATGATTATCCCGGGGAAAGGAACACCGGCTTCGGTGTAAGCGGTGCTTACCTCTGCCGCGGTCTGCTGTTGTCGTAACATCGCGCCGGAATATGCGGCGGCAAACTCGATTCCCTGGGAAAGAAAGTACTCGCCCAGCAACCGCGACTGTCGTAGGCCGAGTTCAGACAGTGAATCGTAAGAGTCGCGCGTGCCCGCTTGCCCGTGCCGCACAAGATACACGATGCTCAATTGGACTTCTCCGCTAGTGTGGTGTCTCTAAAGTTCTTGCAACTAAGAATCTGTCTATTCTTCGGTTGCTCAAGTCTTTGGTCCCGGAGGGACCCAATGTTTATAGAACCAGAACCTCCCGGAACTTTGCAGCTCCGGAGGAGCGAGAGGGGTTCTGACAAGGAGTTCTTTCCAGCAACATCTCTATAAACATTTGGCCGCTCTGCGGCCAGGGCACGAGTTGTGATCAGAACTCTATAGGCACCACACCAGCAATATCGACAGATCCGGTCAGCAGGCTCACAAGTAGTAACGCCCGGCCTTGATAATGGAGTCCGCGATGCGACGGCGCGCAGCTACGGTGTTGAAGGTCGCATGGCTGGCGAGCCGTCGCACTCCTTCGAAAAGAGATCCGGCTTCACCGTTGTCTGCCAGCGCTGCCACGACCTGCCTGGCAGAGTGTTCCATGCGATCCGCCGCATCGCTGGCGTAGACTCGAGTCATGTCGACGGGCGTTGCACAGTCAGGCGCGCCGCGCGCCGCGACCATTTTCTCCGTGCGCAAGAGCGCGCTCTCCAAAGCGTAAACTTCGATCGTAATGTCGGCAATGTGGGCCAGGACCTCCTGTTCGCTCGCCAGTGCGTCGCCGTAGATGCCCTGCGCGCGACCGAGTGTGAACGTGACCAGAAGCTTGGCGCGCGTCAGTAAATCGCGCTCGGTGGAGAACAGCGCGTTGACCGGCGCCGAACAAGTGAACGTGTAGTCGAGTGCGCTTTGCACGTTCCCATCGGCCCAAAGGTGGGACATCGCGGCATTCCGCAAAAGGCGCGTAGGGATTATTAGCCGGTTGATCTCATTCGTGCCTTCATAGATGCGTGTGATGCGCGCGTCGCGGTAGGCGCGTTCGGCGGGGAACTCCTGCGAATAGCCGTAGCCGCCGTAAATCTGCAACGCTTCATCCACGACGTAAGCCAGTGCTTCGCTGGTCCATACCTTGTTGATGGAGCATTCGACGGCAAAGCCTTCGATGGTCTTGAGGACTCTTTCAGATTCCGTATCTGCCACAGCTTCCAGAGCCTGATCCACATCACCAAGCGTGCGATAGACCATCGCGTCGCCGACGTAACAGCGCAACGCCATCTCGCCCAGCTTTTGCTTGATCATTCCGAAATCGGCGATGGCTTGGCCAAACTGGCGCCGTTCGACTGCGTAGCGGGCGGCGCGCGTCAGAGCCTGTTTCGCGCCACCGATGTTGCGCGTGCCGAGTTTGAGCCGGCCGAGGTTCAGGATGTTGAAGGCTACCTTGTGCCCCTGGCCCACTGTGCCGAGCACGTTTTCGACCGGCACACGCACGTTGTCCAGAATGAGCGCCGTTGTTGACGAGCCATCGAGACCGAGTTTCGGCTCCTCCCGACCACTCACCACGCCCATGTCGCGTTCGACGATGAAAGCAGTAAATTGCTCGCCGTCAACTTTAGCGAAAATAGTGAACACGTCAGCGAAGCCGCCGTTGGTGATCCACATCTTCTGACCGTTGAGGATGTAATGCGTGCCGTCTGCGCTCAGCGTCGCCCTGGTGCGTGCGGCGAGCGCGTCCGAACCCGAGCCCGATTCCGTTAGCGCAAAGGCGCCGATCAGCTCGCCGCTGGCAAGCAAAGGCAGGTAGTGCGCCTTCTGATCGGGGTTGCCAAAATAGACAATCGGCAACGTCCCGATGGCGGTGTGCGCTCCGAGCGAGCCGGCGAACGAGGGCATGATCCCGATCTGCTCACCCACGTAAGCAGAGCTCACTTTGTCCAGCCCAAGGCCTCCGTACGCTTCCGGGATGTCAACGCGCAGCAGGTCTAGTTCGCCCGCTTTCAGCAGTAATTCGCGCGTCAGCGGCCAATCCTTGGCGTAAATCTCCTTCTCGCGCGGCAGGACTTCAGCGCGCATGAAGTCTGCGGCGATGCGACCAAACATCTGCTGTGCGCCCGAAAGATCTTCGCGCGTGAACACTTGATCGGCGGTTACAGTGTCGTCAAGAAAACCGCCTCCCCCGTTGAATCTGATAGCCTCGGTTACTGCTGCCATGGTTTAAGTAAGCCCGCTGCTTTGTTTGTTGCCTGGTCCTGACATGTTGGAAACAGCACAGGTTATTGACGCGTAACAAAGATCAGATGTATAAGACCTACCGGACGTTCGGTAAAATAACATCTTGGCCATTGCGCATTCAAGCTTGGCATACGACAAGCCTGAGGCATTCGGTATGGCCAAAGCGACTATATCACCACATACACGGACAAGCCTTTCGGTTGCCGAACAGGAAGTTGCAGCCCGCAACCACGAAATCGATCATATATTCTGTTGCTCGTTGGTTCGAATTCTTTGTAAGGAAGTTCCAGGAGAGGCTTTCCTATGAAGCAAGAGCGCTCAAGAGTCTGGTTCGCGTTGTCGGTCTTGTTTGCAATCAACACGTTGAACTTTTACGATCGGCAGATTCTCGGTGCGGTCGGCGAAACCGTGCGTAACGAGTGGAGGCTGAGCGATACGGCGCTGGGATCGCTGGGCACCGCTTTTACGTTGCTCTATGCCCTGGTCGGGGTGCCGCTCGGTAGAATGACGGATAGATTCTCGCGCCGATGGATCTTGTGCGCGGGCGTTACCGTGTGGAGCCTTCTGACCGTGGCTTCGGGCCTCGCTCGAAACTTCACCGAACTCTTCACCGTGCGCCTCGGCGTAGGGGTCGGCGAAGCATCATGCGCCCCGGCCGCGGCCTCTTTGATCGGCGACCTCTTTCCAGCTTCGCGGCGCGCCAAGGCCCTTTCGGTTTTCATGATTGGCCTGCCAGTTGGCATCGCTTTGAGCTTCCTGGGGAGTAGCTTACTCGAACATCGCTTTGGTTGGCGCTTCACGTTCTACATCGCCGCGATTCCGGGAATCATCTGCGCAGTGTTGGCCCTGCTTATTTGGGAACCGGTACGTGGCTCGGCCGAAGTACACAAAATTACTGCCGCCGCCAAGCGGAAGGGTTCGCCTTATCTCCTCGTGCTATCGATTCCCACTATGTGGTGGATTATCGCGTCGGGCGCATTCCACAACTTCAATATGTACGCGATCGGAGCTTTCCTGTCGCCATTCCTCCAGCGGTTTCATCACTTAAGCAAATTGAACGCCGGTATGATCTCAATGGTCGTGTACGGCCTGGCCGGTATCCCCGGACTGATTGTCGGCGGGATGCTGGGTGATCGCATGGTGAGACGCAAACCAAACGGGCGGTTGGTGGTTGCCACCGCTGCGATTTTTATCTCAGCGCCGCTGATGTTTGTCGGACTTGCCAGACCGCTCGGCGACATGGTCGGATTCGTTTTATTTGCGGGGTTGGGCATGGCGTCGATGTACGTCTACTACGCGACTGTGTACTCGGCAATTCAGGACGTCATCGAACCGTCGCTTCGAGGCACCGCGATGGCGCTGTATTTCTTTGCCATGTACGTGCTGGGGGCGTCGTTGGGACCAGTGGGCATGGGATTCCTGAGCAGTCACTTCACGCGCAACGCGGCGCTGGCAGCCGGCGTCACCGACACGAGTTTTCAGGCACTGCGCCCCTTCGCGGCGGAAGGATTGCACTCGGCGCTCTACGTCGTCCCGGTGTTTGGTGTGTTGCTCGGGCTCGTGCTGTTCGCCGCCTCGCGCACCGTGGCCCGCGATATGGAGAAACTACAACGCTGGATGCGCGAGTTCACGGATCGGGAAGCGCTGCCGGAAACCGCGTCTGTGGAAGCGGTGGCGCCGATCCCGGCGAGATAAAAAGTAGGAAGACAATCTTTCGAAGGCGTGGTGCTTGAATGAAAGCCTGGCAAGTCAGCGAGTGGTGTGAGCCGGAACAGATGAAGCTGGCCGATATCCCGGTTCCAGATACCAGGTCTGGCGAAGTGCGAATCCGTAATCATGCCGCGGCCCTCAACTTCTTCGACATTCTCCAGATTCAGGGGAAGTATCAGACCAAACCGCCGTTGCCGTTTACGCCCGGAGCCGAGGTTGCCGGTGTAGTTGATGCCCTGGGACCTGACGTTGAACACCTTTCCGTTGGTGATCGCGTCATGGGTTCGGGTGGGTTAGGCGGCTTTGCGGAATATACAGTCACTCCGGCTGCGAAAACTTTTCGCATTCCCGAGGCGATGGACTTTGCGGAAGCGGCCGCGATGCTGATCGTTTACCAAACGTCTTATCTGGCGCTTAAGGTGCGCGCGGCAATCAGAGCTCAGGAATGGTTGTTGGTCCATGCGGCAGCCGGTGGAGTGGGCTGCTCAGCGATGCAACTAGGCAAGGCCTTCGGAGCGCGCGTGATCGCGACTGCCGGTAGCGCCGACAAGGTAAGGTTCTGTTTGACGCAGGGCGCTGACTACGCGCTCAACTATCGCGAGGCCAGCTGGGTCGAGCAGGTGAAGGAGATTACCAGCGGGCACGGCGCTGATGTGATCTACGATCCGGTGGGCGGCGATATTTTTGATCTCTCAACCAAGTGTATTGCGACAGAAGGTCGGTTGCTCGTGATCGGCTTTGCCGGGGGCCGCATCCCGAGTATCGCGGCCAACCGAATTCTGCTGAAGAACATGTCCGTCGTGGGTTGCTATTGGGGCGGATATTTAGAGCACCATCCAGAATTTCTGGCCCAGACGCAGGCTGACCTGTTCGCGCTGTATGAAGCGGGCCAAATCAAACCCGTAGTTTCGCAAGTCTACCCTTTAGCCGACGCAGTCACCGCGTTGAGAGCGCTGGCAGAACGAAAGACGCATGGCAAAGTTATCCTGACGATCGCGTGCACCCGCGCCGACTAATGGAGGAAGATGAATGTCGAATTCGCTATTTGATCTAACCGGGAAGGTGGCAGTGATTACCGGTTCGACCAGAGGCATCGGTCGCGCGATTGCCGAGGCGATGGCGCGCGCCGGAGCGAAAGTCGTGATTTCCAGCCGCAAGTCGGATAAGTGCGCCGAGGTCGCACAGGCAATTAGAAGTGAAGGATGGGAAGCGACGCCCATTGCGTGCAACATAGGGAAACGCGAAGACCTCGAGCGTTTGGTTGCCGAGACGAAGCAACGCTACGGCCGGATTGATAGTTTGGTCTGCAACGCGGCGGTGAATCCTTATTGCGGGCCGATGGCCCAGGCCCCGGACGAAGCCTTTACCAAGATCATCGATTCAAACGTGCGCAGCAATCTTTGGCTCTGCAACCTGGTCGTTCCCGAAATGGCCCAACGCCGCGACGGCACTGTGATAATCGTTTCCAGTATTGGCGGTCTGAAAGGCTCGTCGATGCTCGGCATCTACGGTATTTCCAAAGCCGCCGACATGCAATTAGCACGCAACCTCGCCGTCGAATGGGGGCCTGGTAACATCCGCGCCAATTGCATCGCGCCGGGACTAGTGCGCACAGATTTCGCGCGCGCTTTGTGGGAGAACCCGGAGACTTTGGCCCGAGCTGAATCCGCTTATCCGCTGCGCCGCATCGGTGAGCCGGAGGAAATTGCGGGCATGGCCGTGCTGCTCGCATCGCGTGCGGGCAATTGGATAACCGGGCAGACGATTGTAATTGACGGCGGCGCGACGATCGCCGGCGGTTGAGACTGAGAGATGAAAATCCAGGACAAAGTTGTGGTGGTAACTGGCGGCGCCAACGGCATCGGGCGCGCTCTCTGTCGTCGCTTTGCAGCTGAGGGTGCACGAGGTGTGGTCGTGGCCGACCTCGATGCCGAAGGCGCCGAAATCGTGGCGAAAGAAATAGGAGGGTTCGCCGTCCCGACGGATGTGAGTAGTGAAGCTGGCATCATTCGGCTCGTCGCTCAAACAATCGAAGCGTACGGACCGATTGATCTCTTCTGCTCCAATGCGGGGATTGGTGGCATGGCCGGTGGGGCGGAAGTCTCGAACGACGTGTGGCAGCAGATTTGGGATGTGAACGTGATGGCGCATATCTACGCCGCGAGGGCCGTACTGCCCGGCATGCTGGCTCGTGGCGCGGGCTACTTGCTGCATACAGCATCAGCGGCTGGGCTTCTGACCCAGATCGAAGCAGCGCCGTATTCAGTCACTAAGCACGCTGCCGTTGCTTTTGCCGAGTGGCTTTCGATAGCCCACGGCGACGCGGGTATCAAAGTCTCATGTTTGTGTCCACAAGGCGTCCTCACCCGGATGTTGCTCGGCGCCGACGGCGAGCGGGATAGTTTCTTGCGAGCCGGAGCGCTCGAGCCGGAAGACGTCGCTGAGGCTGTGATAGCGGGGCTGGCAGAAGAGCGCTTCCTGATTCTGCCGCACCCGGAAGTCGCGGAATATTTCCGCCGTAAGGCGGACGACTATGACCGTTGGCTGCGCGGCATGCGCCGCCTGAACGCGCAAGCTCGAGGCTGAAATGGTCTGTCGCTAGTGTTCTCGCAACGAAGAAGTCCGGCCAGTTGTCGGTAGCTCTGGTCTTCAGTCCCGGAGGGACCAAATGTTTATAGAAACAGGACCGCTAAAGAACCTTGAAGCTCCGGAGGAGCGAAATATTTGACTTCGCTGAGAGACGTATTGCGCTCCCCCGGAGCTAAAGATCTCTTTGCGGCAACGTGAGCTATAAACATTTGGCCGCGCTGCGGCCCAGGCACGATTTGTTTGTAGAACTTTAGAGACAAGACACGTAGGCACAAAACAACCAGGCAATCAATCTTTGGCAACAACCCCGTTCCGTCGAAACGAACCGATGGAGAGCTAAATGAAAGTGCGCTGTAAAGTTATTATCATCCTATTCGCTCTGGTTCTTTTCTCGGTACTGATAGAAATGAGCTCGCTCGCTACCGCAGGCGGCGCTGACAGGATTTTTACTCGTACCAATTCTGCCTTGTTGCAAGAGCAGCGCCCGGCAACCGACGCGGCCAGCGCGCAGATCTACCAGGAAAAGTGCGCCACGTGCCATGACAAGCCGGTGGATCGTGTGCCGCCGCGGTCCGCGATTGCTATGCGGTCGACGGAAGAGATCATTCAGACAATGACCACTGGCTCAATGAAGCAATTCGCAGACGGGCTGACCGCAGATCAGATTCGCGCGCTCACAATCTATCTCACTGCGGAACAGGCGAACGGGCCTGTTCGGGGAAAGCTTCATGCGAACCCCTGCAAGAGTACTGCTGGGCCAATCACGCTCGGCGGTCCGGAGTGGAATGGCTGGGGGCGTGACCTGGAAAATTCCCGCTACCAACCGAAGCCGGGAATCAAGCCTGAAGATGTTCCCAGGCTGAAGGTCAAGTGGGCCTGGACGCATCCGGGTCCGATGGCAACCGGTCAGCCCACGATCATCGGCGACCGCCTTTTCGTTACCACCGAAATGGGACAGCTCTATTGCCTCGACGCCCAAACGGGCTGCACTTACTGGTCGATAAGTGCTGGCGCCGGCTTACGCGCGGCACCGAGCGTCGGCCCGCTGCCTTCCGGGTCGAAAGCAAAGTTTGCGCTCTATCTCGGCGATCAGAAATCAAACGTTCAGGCGGTCGACGCCGCCACCGGCGAGCTGATCTGGAAAACCAGGGTCGAGGATCATGTGCTGTCCCGCATAACCGGCTCTCCGCTGCTGTATCGTGATCGGATCTACGTTCCGGTTTCTTCTATCGAGGAGACCACGGGACGAGACCTAAAATATGAGTGTTGCAAGTTCCGCGGCAGCCTCGTTGCGCTCGACGCCTTCACCGGAAAAATTCTCTGGAAGAGTTTCACGGTTCAGGAGGAGCCGAAAGCCTTCAAGAAGAATTCCGCTGGGACGCAAATGTATGGTCCAGCCGGTGGCGCGATCTGGTCAGCGCCAACTCTTGATCTGAAACGCAAAGTGATCTACGTCGGCACTGGCAATTCCTACACCGACGTCCCGACCGGCCACTCTGACGCGATCATCGCTTTTGACCTGAAGACGGGCAAACTAAAATGGGTGAATCAGGTCAGTCCCAAAGACAACTTCCTGGTGGGCTGTCGGCAACCAGGCGTGGGCAACTGCCCGGAAGACCCCGGACCTGATTACGACTTTGGCAGTTCTCCGATTCTGCGCACACTGCCAGGCGGCAAACAAGTGATCCTGGCCGGCCAGAAGTCGGGCGTGATTTATGCGCTTGATCCGGATCATGAGGGCAAGATTCTGTGGCAAGTGAGGCTGGGCGCCGGCGGCGCGCTGGGCGGCATCCAGTGGGGCTTTGCAGCCGATGGGCAGAATGTCTACGTTCCCGTCGCGGATGTGTCTGGGTCAGGTCGCAAACCCGGCATTACGGCATTGAGCAGCGCGACCGGCAAGCAGCTTTGGTACGTACCGGCCCCACCTGCGAATTGCAGTTGGGGAACGGTGCGCTGCAACAACTCTCAATCGGCAGCCGCGACCATCATTCCGGGCGTGGTTTTTTCCGGCACGGTGGACGGACACTTGCGCGCTTACTCGACCAAGGACGGGACGATCATCTGGGACTATGACACGGCCCAGCCGATAGCAACAGTGAATGCCGATCAGACGAAGGGCGGCGCCGTAGATGGCGGCGGCCCGACAATCGCCAACGGCATACTCTATACAAATTCCGGCTACGGCCGCATCGTCGGACAGCCCGGCAACCTGCTCTTGGCTTTCACAGTCGACGGCAAGTGACGGCGCCGCACAGCTACTGATGAAGTAAGCCACGGATTAACGCGGATAACACGGATCAGAACGGATAGATAGTCAAGGATCTCTTGCTTACTATTCTGTTTTGATTTGTGTCGTCCGCGTCAATCTGTGGCTAATTGCCCTTGATGAAGTCGCGCATGTATTCATTAACCAATGCGGGCTGCTCGTGAATGACCCAGTGAGTTCCGTCTGGTATCCGCTTGATCGTCAGATTCTTAACGAACTTGTCGAGCCCTTCGAGGTTGCCAGTTAGCAAGGCAGTGTCCTTCTCACCCCAGACTACGAGAGTCGGCACCTTCACTTCGAGCGATCCCAATCCCGCCGCGAAGTTTGGCGCTTGCTTATCGTCTCCGGTCGGTGGACCAACGCGCGCGGCCCGATAGTAATTCAGACCACCAGTCAGCGCCCCCGGTTGCGACCACGCCTCGATGTACGCCTGCTTGTCCGCTTCGGTGAACACACCGGTCTTCAAGCCTTCTCCTAAAACTGCCTGCACCAACGCTGCGTAGTTGTTCGCCGAAAGGATCTGCTCAGCCTGCGCACTGCGGAACATGAGCATATATTGACTGGCTTTCTGTTGCGCCGGGTTTTCCCGCAGCTCGCGCTGGAACACGCCCGGATGCGGCGCGTTGATGATAACCAGCTTTTCCAGCCGGTCGGGGTGCGCTATTGCAAAGGCCCACGCGACCGCGCCGCCCCAGTCGTGCGCCACCAGAATGAACTTCTTGTTACCGAGCTTTTCTGCGAGTGCACGTAAATCTTCGACCAGGTATTTGATCTGATACTGATCGACCTCGGCGGGCTTTGAAGAAAGGTTGTAGCCGCGCATGTCGGGAGCGACCGCTTGATAGTCACGCCCGAACTCAGCCAGTTGATTCTTCCATTCGTACCAGAACTCCGGGAAGCCGTGAACAAACATAATCAACTTCCCTTTGCCCGCCGTCACATAGTGCAAACGCTGTCCATTCACTTCCGCGTATTCGTGTTTGAGCATCGGCGCCTTCGCTTCCTTCGCTTTGCCTTCGTTTTTGCCCGGTGGCTTTTGTTGCCCGTTGGCGCAAATGAATAGGAGTGCCGGCAGGAATGCGGCCGAGATGAGCCGGGTCATGATTGTTAGCTGGTGGTGCTTCATTACTTTGTGCCGGGTTTATTTGAGCCATTCTTATTAGTAGCGAGATAAGCCTTCGACTGCTGGCCCACGATGTCAACCAGGTTACCTATCGCCAGGTTCACATCAATCAGGTGCAACCCCCAATCGGCCAGGACTATCCCGTTCGCCACCACATCTCCCGTGATGTCGTCAGTGCGAGGATCTGACGGGTCGCCATGCACAGTGATCGCCAGATAAGAACCCTTTTCATTGGAAACGCACTCAGCAGTCAGGAGACCGGGTACGCTTACAAAAGGCGTGTCGATCGGCTGCGACGGAGTGACCCAGGACTTCTGGACCAGCTCAGCAGCTACGACGCCACTCCCGCGCGCTCCCAGATAGGCGTGTAACTCGCCGCTTCCGCCAGCCAGCGCCGCCGGGTTCGTGCAACCAGAAATCATGTTTTCGCCAGCTACCTTCCCGAACCGGCTATTCGCGGGCGGCGGCGCATTGGATCGGAACGAAGCGTAAGTGATGACGCATCCGGTTTGCTTCGCAGAGTGGCAGAGCGGCATATGTTGAAAGGCGCCGCCTACGTCTTTTCCCTTCGGTACGGGCAGGTTCGTTCCCAGCAACAAGGCTGAGATGATGCGCGACTCCAACTGCTTGCCATCGATCTCGTTTTTGATCAGTTGCGTGAGCACCAGGGAGCCTTGCGAGTGGCCGATTAGAACGACGCCGCGACCCTGGTTGTCACGTTCGAGATAGTAGTTCCACGCGTCGAGCACATCGTTGTAAGCAAGGGCTCGATCGGCCGTCATGGGTTTGCCGGAGATGAAGGCGCGCAGCGCGGTCAGAGTCACTTGCCGGTAGAGCGGCGCGTAGACGCGGCACTGTGAACCGAAGCGCGCAAACTGGGCGCGGATGACGTTCAATTCCTCAGGCCCGGCAACCATGTCGCTGTTGGGCGTCGCGTCGTTTGAGACAGTAGGGTAGACATAGAAGCAATCGATTTTTGCTTTCGCGTTGGCGGCCCACGTCTCGCGGGTCAGCTTGCCGTTGGCGGCAACGATCGTCGTAGTCATATCAACGGCGCAGGCATCCTGCCGGCCCGGGCGACAGAGCCATGATTCTGACTTACTGTAGTCATTCTTAGCCGGGGCCGGTGCGGAAGCGGCAGGCGCAGCTTGGTTTTGCGTTTGGGCCGCGGCTGTTGGGGCGACCGCCAATCCCGCGGCCAAGACCGTCGCTAGCATCAAAGCAATGATGAAACGTCGTAACATATTTCCTCCTGGCGTGGTGTCTCGAAAAGTTCTAACCACGAATCGGGCCCCCGGCCGCAGAGCGGCCAAATGCTTATAGCTCATGTTGCTGGAAAGAGTTCTTAGCTCCGGAGGAGCGTAATGTGCCTTATGGCTAAGCCAAATATTTCGCTCCTCACGGAGCTTCAAAGTTGTTGGGGATCGTGGTTCTATAAACATTTGGTCCCTACGGGACCGCACGCTATAAAGATCGAAAAATAGACAGACTTCTTGTTGCGATAGCGTTGGACACAGGGCGGTAACGACAGGCTGACTTCCTTCCTCATTGGCGTTTTGCTGTCCAGGTGGCTGAGCCAACTTCCCCCAGTTCAGCGGTGCCTTTCATGCTGCCGTCCTTCTCAACAGTGCCGGTGTAGGTAAGCGTCATCTGCTGGCCCTGCGCGTCGACTTTGATGGTAAAGTCAACCTTGCCGCCTTTCACGGTGCCGGTCAATGGCGCTTCACCGAACGCGCCTTTGTATTGGCCGGCAAGCTTCTCGCCATCCTGCTTGAAAGTGAAGGTCGGCGAGCCGGAGCCGGCTGAGCTTTCTACCTGAAAGACCCAGGCGCCGCTAATATCAGTTTTGTCGCTCGCCGCAGCCGCGTCCGCTGGAGCTTTTGTGGTTGTGCCGGCGTCACTCGGCCGCTTGGCGTTGAACTCACCGTCGGCGAGACCACCATAGTCGGCGCTGCCCTTAATCGAAGCGCCGTCAAGCGCACCAGTCAGGGTAATAAGCATGTCATTGTCCTGGAACTTGATTGTGTACTTGAGCTTGATGTCCTTGCCGTTCGTGGTGCCCTCGATGGGCGTCTCGCCCCTCGGGCTCTTGACCACGCCGCTGAGCTTCTCGCCATCTTGCTTTAGAATCAGTTGCACGTTGAAAGTGCCCTGGGGTGACGTCAAGGTTGCGTCCCAGGTGCCAGCCGCGTTAGCCGATTGCGCTACCACTGTCGTGGCGCAGAGAACCAAAAACAAGAAAGAGATCATGGGTAGTCGTCTCATCATAAATCCTCCTCTGAAAACTAATTGCTGGGAGCGAAGGCATCCCTGCCTGCCCGTCCTGCGAAGTTGAAGCGAAGAACCACGAAGCAAATAGTCTTGGCTTACCGAACGGTCGGTAACGTAGCACAAAATCGTGTATATTGTCAGCCATGAAGAACAAGCAAATCTTGCTCGCCAGCCGGCCGCCTGGAATGCCGACGCTGGACAACTTCAGCATCGTTGACGCCGAAGTGCCTGAACCGAAAGACAGAGAGGTACTGCTACGAACGCGTTTCTTATCAGTTGACCCTTACATGCGCGGGCGCATGCGCGACCAAAAGTCTTACGCCCCACCGTTCGCTTTGAATGAATGCATCGCCGGCGGTGTCGTTGCTGAAGTCATTGAGTCTCGGGCCCCGGCTTTTCAACCAGGCGACATTGTGACGGGTATGCTCGGTTGGCGGCTTTACTCAGTTGCCAGAGCCGATCAGCTCAGGAAGGTTGATCCAAACATCGCGCCTGTTACCACGGCTTTGGGAGTTTTAGGCATGCCCGGCTTGACCGCTTACTTTGGTTTGCTCGACATCGGTCAGCCGCAGGAGGGCGAAACCGTCGTCGTCTCGGGCGCGGCCGGAGCCGTGGGGATGACCGTGTGCCAGATTGCGAAGATTAAGGGGTGCCGGGTGGTCGGTATTGCGGGCAGCGAGGAGAAGAATCGATATCTGGAGAATGAACTCCAAGTGGACGCAACGATCAACTACAAGACCGCAGATATCAAACAGGCAATCAGGGCCGCGTGTCCCAAAGGTGTGGATATTTACTTTGACAACGTCGGGGGCGAGATTTCTGACGCCGTGATGCAGTTACTCAATCAGGGCGCACGCATACCTGTTTGCGGTCAGATCTCACTTTACTGCCTCGAACGGCCGGATATTGGCCCTCGTATTCAGCCGTACCTGCTGGTCAATAGCGCATTGATGAAGGGATTCATCGTCAGCAACTATGCCGCACGTTTTGCTGAAGGCGGAAAACAGTTGGCGCAGTGGCTGGCAGAAGGAAAATTGAAGTACTCCGAAACTTTTGTCGAGGGTTTCGAGAATGCGCCGCGCGCGTTTTTGGACTTGTTTGCGGGCAAGAATCTGGGCAAGCAACTAGTCAGAATCGCCGACTAAGCGGTAGCAAACCTAATGCGGCCCACGAAACGCGTATGGAACAACCAGTCTGGAATTTTGAACAGGAGTCTGGCGACGAGCGGCTCGATGAAACGGCCGTCAACCTCAGGGCCTATTTCGACCGGATGCCGGGTGAGAAAATGCAACAGTACCGGTCTGGCTGGACCGACGAACAGACGATCGAGTGGGACAACAATTTCCGGGACGACGGTAATCTGATGTTGCTGTGTTGCGAACGCGAGGTGGACGTGCGGGAGTATCGCAAGGTTCTGGAGAACTGCATTAATTACCGCAATCGCGTTCGGGCAATAGTAACGAAGGATCGCTGATAGATAATTGCTGCCACCTCTCGTCAACGCGACCCTCATAAGAAGAAACGAACATGAACAAGACTGTCGTGGCTACTTGAAATGATAGTTCTCTTTGTACTACTTATCTCGCTGTTGCTGTATCGAGCTATCGGTGCACTGGGCGTCGCCGCTTTGGCGACGTGGGCCGGCGCGACTCGGTACGCACTCGCGACCATGCTTATGTTCACTGCGAGCGCACACTTCACGAAGATGAAACATGATTTGGTGCGAATGATGCCTGATTGGATTCCGCAGCCGATGGCCCTGATCTACTTCACCGGCGTGTGTGAGATTGCGGGTGCAATCGGCCTGGTGTTGCCTTACTTACGCCAGGCGGCGGGGCTAGCACTGATCGTATTCTTCATCGTGGTGTTTCCGGCGAATGTGAAGGCGGCACGTACTGGTGTTGGTGTGGGCGGCAAACGGGCAACGCCGCTTTGGCTGCGCGCTTCGATGCAGGTGCTTTTCATCGCACTAACATGGTGGTCGGCGTTGCGGAAACCCGGTTAGCTTGTCTATTCTTCGGTCGCCTGGCCTTCAGTCCCGGAGGGACCAAATGTTTATAGAAGCAGGATCCCAAAAACTTTGAAGCTCCGGAGAAGCGAAATGCTTGGCTTAGTGAAGAGCCCATTGCGCTCCTCCGGAGCTAAAGACCTCTCTCCGGCAACATGAGCTATAAACATTTGGCCGCTCTGCGGCCAGGACAAGATTTGTAGTTAGAACTGTAGAGATCGGAGTCTCGTCTCGCTCAGTACTCACACAGAGAGCTATGAGCGGCATAGGGCTTCATTTCTAAAGTGTAACCGCAACGCGGTCGCGTCCTTCAGCCCAGGGTTGCAGCCGCGGCTACCCTGGGATCACGAATGGAAAATGATTATCCAACCGCAAGGCGGTTGCGTCATTTCTTCGTCGAGTAAGAACCGGCGCAACCGCGTTGCGGTAGGGCCTCAAACCATTCCCAACCCAGGGTAACCGAAGCGGCAACCCTGGGCTGAAGGGCGCAACCGCTTTGCGGTTCGGTACTTGCTGCTGGCATCCGGTCGCTTACTGCTCCCGGTTCCGTAACTGATCAAAGCCGCCTGACTCCGATCGTGAACGCAACAGTGATCAGCTTGCCCTGCCGCTGAAACTGTGACCAGACTCGGTAGTGCCCTGGTCGCGGGAAGAACGCGTCAAAAGAAACATCCGAGCCGCCATAGATCTTTGTGCGATCCACACCGTCTGGGATCATCTCGGTTGGGTGAGAATGAATGTAATCGCTCGCGTCTTCAGAAAGTATCAATGTGTGACCCCACGCGCCGAGGTAAGGCTGCAAGTCCCTGACCGGCTCACCCGTCTTTTCATCGGTTAAGTGGTACTTCAGTGTCGCCGGCCTACCGCCTATAGGCTCAGCCGGATTGAGCGTTAATTCAAACCGCACTCCCTCCAATGTCTTCGTGAGAATCTTGTCAGGCTCGAGCTGGGCCTGCGAAGAGAATAGATCCCCGTTGAAGCCCGCCGTGATCAGATTGAGATGGGCTACCTGCGGCATGCCGCCCACGGGAAAGATGTCGCAATAGATGATGTAGGATCCCGCTTTCGGCACCATTGTCTCAATAGTGAAGCTCCCATCCGCTTGCTGCTGCGGGTGGAGGTGTGCGAAGTAGTTCAAGTCCTCGCTCACCACGAAAAGGTGAAAGGGCATGTCATGAACAATGTTGAATTCTTTCACCGGTGCCCCAGTCTTCGGGTGCGAGATCAAAAAACTTAAGCGAAACTTCTCACCGGGCTTCACAATGGCGGGAGTTGTAGCCAGCTTCACCTCATATTCAGCCATTTCGGGCCGGCGTGTCCGCACCAGCGTCATAGCACACTTCGGGCACTTGCCCGGTTTGTCGGACATCACATCCGGGTGCATCGCGCAAGCGTAGAACTCGTCGTTATTGTCGGCAGTCAGCGCGCTCTGCTCAGCCGGCGCCGGCGTCGCGCCAGGTTGCTGGGCCATCGACGAGAACGAAAACAGAAGCGCCATTGAAATCAGAAGCAGTCTAAGAATGGATCGGCGCATGACTCTGTCTCGAACGTTGTTGGAAAAGGAAACCAAGCACCCGATCCACGAACCTACACGAACACGAAAAAAGCACGAAATTCGTCCGCGTGATTTCGTGAAATTTTGTGTGATTTCGTGGATCGTGTTCACTTCAGTAGCGAGACTTTTGGATCTTGCCGCCTTTCGCCGAGAGCATGAGCTTGACCAGCTCTTCGGTGACTTTCGGCTCAAGCCCTTCGGTGTGTCCCTTATCGAAGCGGACGACGTCGGCCACGACCCTGCCGTCTTTGCAGTCCGGATAGAGGTAGACCTGCGCCTTGCCTGGCGCCGGCAGGAGTCCCCAGCCTGGACGCAACTGATTCAGCCGGGTGCTGTCATAAACGTAGCCGGCCTTGATATCAACGGCCTCATCCCCTTTGAGCCGCGGGCCGCAAGAGTACTTTGTAGCCCACTCCGAGGTCTCGGGCACGCCTTTCTCATCCATCTCGCGCTGGCCCGTCTCGTAGATGAACGAGAAGTCGGCGACCGGAGGCTCGCGCAATGCTGCGGCAGCCGCAGCGAAACCAGGGGCCGGCGTGCCGCCACCGCCGCCGGGTGCGCCAGCCGGAGCAGCGCCGGGGACACCCGAGGGAGCGAAAGTCGCCGAGCGACCAGGGTTCCCGCCCAGGCGTCCGCCGGACAGACTGAGCCAGCCATCAACCTTGTCCTTAAAGAAGTCCGTGCGGACGATCCGGTTGGAGGTCATGCCGCCTTGCGAGTGCCCGACCAGCCAGAAAGCCTTGATGTTCTCTTTGCCGAGTTGCTCGATGACGAAGTTGACGATGTTCTGCAGGTACTCGTCGTCCGCCTCCGACCACGACCGCGTCGGTGCGTTTGGGGTGGCGATAACCAGGCGGTATTTGTCCTTGTAGTCCATGATCGGGAAATAATTGCGCTGCCAGTTCCCGTACGAGCCGAAGCCGTGCAGACTCACGATGAAGGTGACTTTCTCGCCTTTCTTCAGGTCGCACGGATAATCGAGGAAGTAAGTGCGGCGCGTCTTCATCTCCACCACGTTTCCTTGATTGACCACCGTGGCCCCTGAGCACTCGCTGTCGGGACAGTGTAGATAAGGAGTCGCGGGGCAGGTCGTGCCCGCGAACCGGAAGGGTTGTTCCTGGGCGCTCGCCGTTCCTGCAAACATCACCACGGCGCCGACCATGGCCAGCAGTTTGATCAGACTCAGTGACTCTTTCATATAGTTTCCTCCGGTGTGGTTTTGGCTCTTCATTTCGAGTGCGGCGGCAAGCGCAGCGCGACGCCGCTTTGGATTCGCAGATGCCGAAATGCGAAGTAATCCAAAGCGCCGCCGTTGTCGGCGCACTCCAAATTTTGCGCTCTCGCTATCGGTAAAGACTCTTTCAGCATCCTGCTAGGTCTTTTCCCTGACGTTGGTGAGTGATAACTCGCATAAGGCCGACGCGAAGCGAACAGCACGCGCCGGGTTGTTTGGATTATTTTGATTATTGTCCGAGTTATCGAGATACGCTATTACCTCGATGCGCGTACCCTTCGGCAGTGTGACCGGCTTCTTAAAGGTATAGTCCGGTTGCCAATCGTAGCGGTAGGCCCTGGCCCAGATCAAAACCTCAGTCGTGCCGTCAGGCCGGTAGGCAGTTGCCTCAACCGATTTAGCGAAAGGAAAGAGTAAAGGGCGAATCGCGATTGCTTCGGCGGCCTCCGGCATTGTGTATGTGACTTTGACACGGTAACGCTCTGCTCCGGCAGGTATGTCTGTTTCAGGCGCGGCGAGCGCAATGGTGCGCAAAGGTTTCGTTGCCTGATCTCTCGCGAAGTATAGACCGAGAGAACTTTGGTCGCTCACTGCCTCTTTGGTTTTGTGATAGTGAATTCGCATCACAATGCGCGCCCCGGCCGGCAGCAAGCGGGCCACATTTTTCGGTAAGCGACTAACAGCTTGACCTGGCATCCACGTGCCAAGACTATCGGCAACCGCGCAATCCAGTGAGTGATCGCTCGGGTCTCGCACTTGTGATAGGTCGATTCCAAACGAAGCGCAATGCACGGCTGCGCCATGACCGGGATGAAAGTCCACGGCCGTCACCCAACGGTCTTCTTTCAGATTAGTTCCCAGCGTAATGCAGCGATATTCGTCACCTTCGCCGGATGAAATGTTTACTTCTCTCTTAGGCTCCAAAACAAGATCGGGTTGACCAAGTAACCAGCCACCCATCGTCAGAGACTGTGGCAGGTCTTGGTCATCACCTTTCGGCGCTCCGCCTTCGACCCACGAGACGATTTGATCAATCTCCCGCTGCGTCAGTGAGTAGTCATCGTGGAATTGGCCGAAGCCTTTCACCGCCTGATACGGCGGCATGCGCTTCTCCAGCACTTCTTCTTTGAAGGCTTTTGCCCAGGGGCGGGCCTGCGCATAGGTTGCCAACGAAATGTTGCTGATAGTCCCTGAGTTGTGACAAGCGAGGCAATGCCGCTGAAAGATGCGCACGATTTCTTTATTGAACATGACCTTCGTGGTTATCGGATCGTGCGAGTCGCTGCGGCGCGGAGAGATTAAGATCGCCACACAGGAGAAGAGCAGCAGCGTGAGCAAAGAAGCTTGTCTCGACACGGAGCACCGGATTCTTGCGCGAAAAAGGATAGATGATCTGCGCATCAATCTGGCTTTACCGCAAAAGCAGCGGCGAGCGACCCGAGCCTGTTGGCTACAGGTGTTTAGAGTACAACCTTCAGGTTGCTCCTAACGCAAGCAGCAAGCTAAAGCTTGTACTCTAAACACCTGTTGCCCCGGCGAGCATTTCACTGACCTGATTTACTTCCGGCGGGTTTCGCCGGCGACGGGTTATCATAGACGAAACTCATCCAGCCAATCATCATCTCTTCCCAGGTCTGGTCGCCCCAACGCACTGCTTTCGTCGGGTCAGGGTTATATTTGTTGTTGGTCGAGTTGTCATAGTGCGCGACGCACTCAATTCTTGTCCCCTTGGGCACCGCGACCGGCTCTTTGGTCACATAATAAGTTTGCCAGCTGAAGTCGTAGTTGGGCACTGACAGCAGGATCTTCGAAGTGCCATCGGGGAAGACCGCACGGTACACAAAATCCTTCCCGCGGAGGTGCATGTGCGGCATGAAACTGTAGAGGTGTGCCGGTTCGCTGAACGTATAGGCGGATCTCACTTCATAGTCAGAATCGCCGGCCGGAATGACAAATCTGGTTTCGAGAACCGGCCGTGTTACGACTGCGTATTTGACGGGAGTTTTCGCATAGATCAAGCCCACTGTGCTGATGTTTCTGGCGGCGGTGCCATTCGGCGTGTAGTGCACCTGAAACACAAGATTGGATCCAGCCGGCACCTTTTTGGCAAAGCCGGGCGCAAACATTAACGGCTGTTCGCCTGGCGCGAAGCCTACGAGCAAACGGCCTTCCGCCCTGGTGGCGCCGGGTTCCTGTACGAACACAATCACGTGATGAACCACGTCGTGGCCCGTGCTGCGAATTTCAGCGGCCGTGATCCAGCGATCCTCTTTGAAGTTAGTCGGCACTGTTAGGTACTGATAACTAACAACGCCATCGGCCGGCACTGCCTGCTCGGGAATTGAGAACGTTTGATCCGGCTTGCCGATACGCCAGCCTTCAGCATATTCCGGCGCGGGTGGAAGGTCTTTCGGGTCGCCTTCCCTGGCGCCACCATCCACCCATTTTACGATCGTATCAATTGTCTCCTGGCCGATCCGGCGGTCATTCAGCCATTCGCCATGCCGGGGGTCGGCGTGCCAGGGCGGCATCTGTTTCTCGACGACCTTTTCGCGAATGGCCTTGGCCCACGGCCGGGCATCCTTGTACGTCAGTAGAGACATCGGCGCCACCTCGCCGGGGCGATGACATGCGGTGCAATTCTTGTAGAAGATCGGCGCCACATCCTTCGTGAAGGTTGCGTTATTGTCAACCACCTTACCCGTGTCTTCCGCGCTGCTGGTTGTCATCGCGAATAGGCAGGCGAATAGCAGGACGACGGGTGTAGCAAGGACAAAGATGCTTCTCTTCATTGTTCTAACCTCTCGTTGAAGTGTTTTGGAACTATATGGCCTTCATTTTTCGAAAATGACTCGATCTCCGATCTCCGCTCCATCAGGATGCGCCAGATCGAGCGTGACGCCCCTTTTGTTGCGATTCAGATTAAGATAAAGTCCGCCTTCACCGCTTTGCGTTATGGGTCCGACATAACGGTCCTCGCCGCCTTCACTACGTTCGACACGAATCACATCCGCGCCAAAATCGGCAAGCAACATGGCACAATAGGGCGCGGCAATGAAACGCCCGAAGTCAATGACTCGAACCCCAGTTAGCGGCAGAGAAACGGACCCTCCTCTGTCGTGATTTCAAGTTTACAATTGACTCGCAACATTGCGAGGCCGCCTGCGTCCCGGATGGAAATCTGCGCCAGCAGCTTTGGCGAAGGCACTGCCGACCTTCGCTGTGGTATTTACCAGTCTCGCTTTTCGTTGACATGATGGGTAAGGGAAGCGATTTTCGCTGCGCGATCTGACCCTTCGTGCACTTCGAACGTAAAGCTACCGGACGGTCGGTCGGTCGGTCGGTCGGTCGGTAAAGTAACACGACAATGCGCTAAGCGCAATCTTCGTATGCAATTCTGCGAATGCTGATTCCGATGAAAACTCAAGAGAAATCCGTTCCCAACAACGAACGCCTGGCGGAAGTTTATCGAACAGCTGCTCAGATCGTTCTACGCGAGCGTTACGAATGCTACTTCGATTAATGGGAATGATTAACTGGCTTTCGCGATGGTTCAGACAGGGCGGCGCTCTAAAGCAGGAATAGCTTGAAAAATCCCTTCACATTCGCGTTGAAGTGAAGGTCGAAGAATTTCTCGTCCACGCTTCCGAATGGCGCCAAATACGGGCACCACCTCATGGGCAGCTGAATGGCCGGACTTCGGAGTAAGCCGCGGACACGAATGTCTTTGGAACAAATGCTCTGCAGAGTGTTAGAATCACACCAAACCAAGCGCGAGCCATTTTGCCGGTTTCACTCCAGAATGTCGCTGAAGTGACCTCGTAAAATCAGCGCTCCAAACGAGTCGTTCCTATCCGGAGGCGGATCCATGGCGTCAGAACTCAGGGACACCGGAATCAGCGTCGTCGGTGACATGCCCTGGGGCACCCACTTCTGTTGCTTCTACGAGACGAAACAGGATCTGCTGGACATCTTGATCCCATATTTCAAGACTGGGTTGGAAAACCATGAGTTCTGCCTTTGGATAGTCTCGAATTCCGAACTGCTGACGATGCAAGAAGCAAGCAATGCATTGCAAGCAGTTCTTCCCGACCTCGACCGGCATATAACCGAGAAAAGCATTGAAGTTGCCGGCCATGATTGGTTTCTCGATGGAGGATCATTCGATTCTCGTAGGGTCGCCAATCAATTCAAACAGAAAGTTAATGAAGCGCTGTCCAGAGGCTATGCGGGAATGAGAGTTAACGGAAGTCCGGCCTGGCTCGAAACAAGCAATGCGAAAGCGCTGCGCAAATTTGAAGCAGAAGTCGACCAATTATTTCCCCACGAACGCATCATCGCCTCATGCACTTACCCGATCGGTTCGAGCAGAGCTGATTTCCTGCTGGATGTGGCGCGCAACCACCAGTTTGCAATAGCAAGGCGACGTGGGGGCTGGGACATCGTGGAAACCCCGGAGCTGATACAAGCGAAGGCTGAAATAGAGCGACTCAATGCTGAGTTGGAAAAAAAGGTCATTGAGCGAACCAAGAAACTCGAAGCGACAACTGCGCGGCTTAGAGCCGAAATTGAAGAGCGAAAGGAGGCCGAGCGGGCGGTGCGGCAAAGCGAGGAACGCTTCGCGGCCTTCATGGGCAATCTGCCCGGCTATGCATGGATGAAGGACCTCCAAGGTCGCTATGTGTACGTCAATGAGATGGTCAGAGGTTTGCCCGGATATGAGTCCCTCGGAAAAACGGATGCCCAGATTTGGCCGGCTGATCTCGCAGCCGAGTATCGAGCGAACGATAAACAGGTGATTGCCACGAAAAGGCCGCTCCAAACGGTTGAGCATTTTCAGCAGGAAGGGAAACAGCGCTATATGGCGGGGAGTAAATTCCCCATCTTCGACAAGACCGGCGCCGTCGCGCTGGTCGGCGGAGCCGGTGTGGATATCACCGAACGCATCGAGGCCGAGGAGGCATTGCGTGAAAGCGAGGAACGTTTTCGCGAGCTCGCCGAAAACATCGATGAAGTTTTTTGGCTGACTGATTTAAAGCACACTACAATCTTTTATGTTAGTCCGGCCTACGAGAAGCTGTGGGGCCGCAGCTGCAACAGCCTCTATGCGTCACCCCGGTCGTGGATGGACGCAATTCATCCAGAGGACAGGGAGCGCGTCGTCGAAGTTCTGGATGATCACGAATTACAATCAGCGCCAAACATGGTCTATCGGGTCATTCGCCCGGACGGCTCCACGCGGTGGGTGCACGCTCGCGGCTTTCCGGTGCACGATGAGAATGGCGCAGTTGTTCGCGTAGCGGGGATCGCTGCAGATATTACCGAGCGCAAGCAGGCGGAGGAAGCACTTCGAAAGAGCGAGAGGGTTCTGCGGGAGGCCGAATCCCTTGGTCATACCGGTAGTTGGGAACACGATCTGGTAACAGGCGAAATCTTCAACACGGACGAGAACCTGCACCTCTTTTTCGGCGACGACCGTAGCAAGGGTGCGTCGTTCGAGGATTACACTCAAGCCACACATCCCGACGACCGCGAATTTGTGATGCGGCGACACGCGCAGCTTCTCGCCGAAGGGGGCCCGCGAGACATTGAGTATCGCGTTGTGTGGCCCGATGGCAACGTCCACGTGCTCTTCGGGCGCGCGACCGTCGTTCGCGACGAGTTGGGTCAAGCCATCCGCACATACGGAACGAACCTGGACATCACCGCGCGCAAGCAAGCCGAGGAACAACTCAAGGCCACAAGCGAACAGTTGCGCGCGCTGTCGGCGAGCGTTCAGTCCGCGAGAGAAGAAGAGAGCAAACGCATCGCCCGTGAGATTCACGACGAACTTGGCGGGGCTCTGACAAGCTGGAAGTGGGATCTGGAAGAGATTCGTGAAATCGTTTCTGAGCCTATGGATTCTTCGCAAGTCGTGGCCTTGCAAACAAAGATCGATGCGATGATTAAGCTATCTGGGACTACTCTCGATACGGTCAAACGCCTCGCTTCGGAGTTGAGGCCAATGGCTCTGGAACTCGGATTAGCGGAAGCGATTGAATGGCAGGCGCTACAGTTTGAAAGTCGAACCGGAATTGCCGTCAAGTTAGAGCGCCCTCTGAATAAAATCGATTTGAGCAATGAGCAATCGACTGCGATCTTCCGCATTCTTCAAGAAGCTCTTACGAATATTTTGCGTCATGCCAAAGCCACGAAGGTGGCGATTATGGCCAGGGAGGAATCCGGTCAATTCTTGATGTCGATAAAAGACAATGGTCGAGGGATCTCCGAGAGCGAGAAGTCGGGTCCGCAGTCTCTGGGCCTGCTCGGCATGCGAGAGCGCGCGCATCTTGTGAGCGGGGAGATTAAGATCAAAAGCACCGAGGGCAAAGGGACCGAGGTCACTATTCGAATCCCACTTTCCACCAGCCAACGCGTCGGATCTGTTTCCCAAACAGACCGTTAAGCTGGTCACGCGGGCGATGATTTGGAGACAGCCGCGATGAAGCGAATCCTGTTAATAGACGACCATGAAGTCGTCCGGTCCGGTGTGAAGAGAATCTTCGACAAGCAACCCAGCGGTGAGGTTGTCTTCGGGGAAGCGAGCACGCCGCAGGATGCGCTCCACCTGGTTCTAGAACGGGAATGGGATGTGGCGGTGCTCGACCTTTCTCTGGGTGGCAGAGACGGACTAGAAGTCTTGAAAGAGTTGAAGCAGATTCGACCGCGCCTGCCTGTTTTGATCCTCAGCATGCACTCAGAGGAACTATTTGCTCGACGGGCATTCAAAGCTGGTGCCAGCGGCTATATTACGAAAGACATCCCGCGATCAGAATTGATCGGTGCTATTAATAAAGTCATTGGGGGCGGAACGTATGTCAGCCCGGCTCTAGCAGAAGAGCTTGTAGTTGATCTTAGAAGAGGCACAGACGGCCCTCCCCATGAGCTGCTTTCCGATCGTGAATTTGAAGTGATGCGTCTGATCGCTTCGGGTAAGACGGTTAGTGAGATTGCACAAATACTCTCTCTGAGCGTAGGCACTGTTAGCACTTACCGCATGCGGATTCTGGAGAAGATGGAGATGAAGACTAATGCGGAACTAACTCGCTACGCGATCCAGAATGGATTGGTAGAGTAATAGAGCCGAGGCCACCTCGGTTTTTTCAACGCGCCCGCCTGTCAGCCATCCCGCTATTGAAGCTCTCTCTTCCACCACTGATTGAATACGTTAGGGACGAGTCCCGACGGTTTGTCGGTCAAAATCAGACAAGAGAATCTTAATGCAAAGATAGTGGTCGCTATCGGCGTTCTATATGATGTCTGGTGTGAAGGAGTCCGCGCAACCTGACTCCATCCTTTAACGAACCCCGACACAATCCTCCGACTGGCTGGGCGCGACGGAGTATGTCTGCGCTGCGAATATGAAGGCCGGTTCGAGTTTTGCGGCGGCAACGGCTCGGGCGGAGTCGGGGCCGGGCGGGCACCGTTGTGCCGTTCACTCTCCATGGTCGCAGGAAGCGGCAGTATCAAGCCGATAACGGCGATTAGCCGGAAGAGCGGTAATGCCAACATTGAAAATTTCAGTGAGTCTCGTTTCATGGTCTTGCCTCTGAATTACTCGCAGAGAAGCTACGCGTCGTTCGGCTATGGATGCTTATGCGCCTTGAAGAACTTTACGATCTCCACCGGTACCCAGGACCGGTACAGGTGACCCTCCGGGTGAATTATGGTTTTGACCGGCGTTTGCGTTGTCGACGGATAAAAGGTGCACTTCGTGCCGGGCAGCGAACCACCTGGCACGGGACATTGCTGACCCGGGTCGGGAGCGTTATCTGCTTGCTGTGCTTTTTCAATTGAATCTTTTTGGAGGTTGAACGGATCGGTCGTATCGGCTGTGCCGGCAACAGCCAGGAAGGCGCGTGGTTGAGTTAGGTGCTCCGTGTCCCAGAGCCGCCCGGCACACTCGCCGATAGCGGCGAGTACTTTGCCTCGTTCGGCCCAGAGTAGATAGCTGAAGATAGCGCCGTTGGAAAAGCCGGTCGCGTAGACACGCTCATCGTCGACATTGAATTTCTGGTGCATGGTTGCGAGCATGGCGTCGAAATAGTCCAGATCCTTGTTCCCAACATTCCCATTCGCCTGGTTGGCCTCGACCTGCCATCCGGGATGGTTTCCGTTGGGATCAACCGGACTTGGTCGGTTGACACCCTGCGGATACACGACGATGGCGGCCGGCCAGAGGGTCTGAATATGCATCAACTGCGATGCGCCCTGCATCGTTCCGCCATGTCCATGAAAGCCAAAGACGAGTGGATGCTTTATGTTGCTGGTCGTAGAAGCCGGCGCATAGACCAGCGCCTTACGCTGCTCTCCGTCCACCGTCCAATTCATGGTGGTCTGCGCTGCGATACTCTGCGCGGAGATTACTAACGTGGCGATCGCCAATAGAGTTGATAAATGAACCCTCACCGTGACTGCCTTTTTCGGGCTCACAAAGTGGTTCGGACTCAACCTGGTTGTTGTATCGGTCGAGTGTGTGTTCGGCATGTTCTCTTGACCTCCTTTAGAATGCGTCCGCTTTGCTGGACCTCGAAAGTGTTTTAGTGATTCAGACGTTGGTCGAAAAAGTCCGCGACCATCCGGGTGATTTGCTGATTCGACGGATTAGTCTGCGCGCCCTGCGGAGTGGGCTTGAGCATGTGGGCGGCGTTGGCGACCATCACCAGTTGCGCCATAACGCCCGCAGCCTGCAACTTCTGAAAGAACTCCTGCGATTGACTGGGCGGCACCAGGGTGTCTTTGTCGCCCTGAATGATTAGGAATGGTGGATCGTCGTTCGATACATAGTTGACCGGGCCTGCTTGTCTGATGATATTTTCGTCATCATTGAAGATCTCTTTGCAGAATTCCCGGTGACAATAGCCGGGAGCTCGCAAATCTTCAGGCCCGTACATATCGACCACCGCCTGAATCCGCGCGGACTGGGCGAGTGGATGGCTCGGCGCGAAATCAGTGTCGTTGCTCGTGCCGAGCAGTGAAACCAGGTGGCCGCCGGCGCTCCATCCCCACGCGCCAAAGCGTTTCGGGTTGAGGTTGTATTGCGCGGCATGCGCTCGAAGGTAACGGACCGCGCACTTCAAGTCATCGATCATTACAAGGAAGGTGTTGTGCAATTCACCCTGCGAATCTTTGTAGAACAGGCGATAGTTAACTGCGGCGACCACGACGCCGCGCGATATGACTTCCTGGATCTGCGCTGCTCCCCCGCTGCTCTTGTCGCCATTTCGCCAACCGCCCCCGTGCACGTACAGCAGGACCGGCGCAGGTTTGCTCGCTGTTTTGAGCGGGAAATAGATGTCCATCTGCCGCCCTTCGGCGCCGCCACAGTAGTCAACGTTCGAGATCACGCGCCCGAACTTGAGATTGCCAGGAGTGACTGGGCCGGCAGCGATCTCTTCGTCCTGAACAGAAGTTACCTTTGGTTTTTGTGGCGCGGGGTTGGGCCCTCGCCTGCGGCCCTGCACATCGCGGAGCAGGGCCGCAAAGAAAAGCAGCAAGCCCAGCGACAGCATGATTCCTGCTACACCAAACGATCTCCTGGTCATCGTTTAATCTTCCCTTCCTATCTGCTAGTCCGAAGTTAGTTTCCTCTCACCGCTTCAACCGCCAATCCGCGTTCACTTCCTCGGGTGTTTTATGTTAGCGCGCTGCAGACGCTCAGACAGGTCAACGAAATTGCTCCGGCATTCACTTCTACCAACGAGATAGGGATTTACATCCGGCAGGGACTTTATCAGGAGGCCCTGGCAAAGTTGGAAAAAGCTAAGCGCGAACGAAAAAAACAATCCTATTTTGATCTATAGCACCGGGGTGGTTTATGCAGCCCAGGGGAAGAAAGCAGAAGCCCTCGCGATCATTAAAGACTTGGAGAAGATTTCCGGAAATGATCTTAGACAGGCCCATTGGATCGCAAAAATCTATTCCGTCATGGGAGATAAGGACCAGGCGTTCGTATGGCTTGAACGAGGTCTGGCCGCCGGCTCAATTGGCGCTTTTTACCGGGACGAGTCGGCCTGGGACAATCTACGCAGCGACCCCCGCTTCCCAGATCTCCTGAAGCGAATGGGCGTGCCGCCAAGGTAATCATCAATCGCGCGCAGTCCTGCTCTTTGTCATGGCCTTTGCCGTGTCCGCGCAGGGGCCACTGACTCCGCAACAACGCGAACTCGCCGATTACATCAAGAGTCACTACACCAAACACGAAGTAATGATTCCGATGCGCGACGGGGTCCGGCTTCTCGCGAACTGGTCAGCAGCACTACCCTACGCACAGGAAGACTCATTCAGGCCGATTGATCGACGAGGGCGTGCGATACAGAGACTCGGCAGGCGCGAACAATACGCGAACATCGAAGACCCTGGAACGGCCCCGAACACACAAAACATCCCAAATCGCTTATGCCATAAGCGCTTCAGGCTTAGTGACGTCCATTGATTTCAAACCACTTCGGCGATTCGGTAAGCGGCCCTGAAAAGGCCGGCGTCGGCGGTTCGATTCCGTCCCTGGCCACCAAACGAGCAAGGAGCAGAGGGCAAAGGGAGTAAAAGCTCTCTTCGCTCTTTGCCCTTCGCTCTTTTGCCTTTCACCGCGGCCAGAAATTTCGAATTCGATCTTCCAGGAAATGAAATGGAATGTACTCGGCATGTCGACCGGCGCCGCGAAGTTCTTCGACCATGCGCATCGCGCCGTCGGCATTAAAGCTGTGCACCATGATAGTTGCCGCCCGCTGAAGGTCAGGACGCGAAGCGAGAAACGCCGCAATCGCATAGCCCGTGCGCTCATCGTCGGACTCGGTCGCGCCGTAGTGTTCGGGCATCAGGTCGTGATCGAGAAAGATCGAATCATATGTTCGCGTCTGCAATAGTTCCTTCGCCTGCTCGACGTCGCAGGCGACATCAAGCTCATCGCCCTTGAAGCGTTTGGCAAACCATTCGCAACGCCGCTCGTCGTCTTCCAGCAGGAAAATCCGGATCGGGTGCCGATCGGCGTGAGCGTTAGCCAAACCAAATTTGCTCAGTAATCGTTGAATGAAGTTCATAACTATCCAATTATTGGTTAGAGCATTGTTTACCCAGCCCTCAATAAAAATGCAAGTTGGCATTGCTTCTGTAATGGGTCAGTTTGAAAAGGGTGGCACGGGCGTCCCGTCCGCGAACCACCCGCAAGATGGCGCGTGCCACAACCAAACTGACCCACTACCTTGCTTCCGCGAGAGAACCGCAACTCCCCTTCGGCCTTTCGACCTTGAAATCTGCGCGCCAGAGAAATAAATGCTCGACTTCAGGCAGTCTGGCCGTGGCGATGCTATAATCAGCGCACGCTCTAACGGATAAACACTAGTTGAAGGATTTCGCCAAATAGTTTTCTGACGATGCCATCAGAGAAGTCAAAGAGTAAGCGTTTGAGAATTGTAACGGGCGCGGCCGACGGAACGGCCCCTGCGTCCGACGAACGTCCGGAAACGGAAGGCTCGACGCAGGTTCAGGACCCTGACTGTCCACATTGTTTTGGGACCGGCATGGAGGTCGTGCCCGAAGTCGGCGCGCGGCGCTGCCGCTGCCAGACTATGGATCAGCGTCAGCGTCTGTTTCGCTCAGCGCATATTCCGCCGCGATATCAACATTGCACGTTGCAGGATTACAAAGCTGCCGACTCTGAGACTTCAAAATGGATCGCCAAAGCCGAAGCTCAGCGGATACTTGACGACTATCCGGTGATTGATGGCCGCGGTTTAGTCTTCATCGGTGCGGTGGGAGTCGGCAAGACCCACCTCGCGGTGGCGATTCTCCGCGAGCTCATTGAGCGCTATCAGGTGCACGGCTTGTTCTATCAGTTCGGAGCTTTGCTGCGACAAATCCAGGACTCCTACAATCCTGTTTCGCAGACTTCAGAATTGAAAGTGCTTCAGCCGGTTTTCGACGCTGAGGTCCTGGTGCTCGATGAACTGGGCGCGTCAAAGCCAACCGACTGGGTGCGCGACACGATGATGCAGATAATCAACACCCGCTACAATGACAAGCGGCTGACGATCTTCACGACCAATTATCTCGACACGCGCAAGAACGAAAAAGATATCGGCGAGATCCTCGAGGATCGCATCGGCACGGCGCTGCGCTCAAGACTCTACGAGATGTGCAAGACTGTGGTGATCGAGGGCGAGGATTATCGAAAGGCGATGGCTAACGGCAGCGCTTAGCGGGCTAAACTTTCTTTTTTCAAAAGCCGAATTAGATTGTCGGCCGCTCGTTCTTGCCATTCGCCTGTTCGATTGCGGCCTGGCAGGCAGCGTCATAACGAGCTGTGGGAACGGCCTCAAGCCGGCGTTCGTCAATCGTTTTGCCGCAGCGCACGCACAGTCCATAGCTTCCTTCGTCCAGCCGCATCAAAGCCTGATCGATGTCCGCCACCATCTGCGATTCCCGCTCGCCGAGTTTCAAAGCGAGCTCTTCAATCACATCTCGTAAAGACAAGTCGGCGCTTTCCTTCGCGCCATCATCCGCGGCGTCGATGGCCGCCGCCTGATCGTCGCCTATCAGGCGCGCGTGACGACGCAACTCAGCCAACAAGAGCCGTCGGAAATATTCCGTCTTGATCTTGTCCATCTCTCTTGATCGAAAGCTAATTCTCCCTGATTGAAATATGAACGATCGAGTTGTGGATTTCAACTCGCGGTGACGCCAGGCAAAAGCGACGGCGCAGACTGGACTTTACGGTCTGCGCTATGTTTTCATCGCCGCGTTTCTTCTAATCCCGCGTTGCGGTTAATCGACTTTGGACACTGGCACCATAATCGCGCTGGCGATAGCGGCCCTCATTTTCGTCGTGGCCCTGCTTTATTCGACGGTTGGGCACGCGGGCGCCTCCGGCTATCTCGCGGCCATGGCTCTCTTTGGCGTGGCCCCAATCGTGATGAAGCCGACGGCCCTGACGCTGAATATTATCGTCGCCCTCATCGGGAGCATTCGTTTTTATCGCGCCGGATTTTTTTCCTGGCGCACCTTCTGGCCTTTGGCAGTGGCTTCAATTCCAGCGTCGTTCATCGGGGGCAGTCTTGCTTTGCCCGACTTAATTTACAAATCAATTGTCGGCGTCGTGCTCCTGTACAGCGCGGTGCGACTGTTTTTCAGCGCCAGAGCGGCCGCCGAGAACGAAGACGCCACGGTGGTCCCGATCTGGATCGCGTTGTGTTTAGGCGCGGTGCTTGGTTTGCTCTCGGGCTTGACCGGCGTCGGCGGCGGCATCTTTCTCAGTCCGGTGTTACTGCTGATGCATTGGACGACGACGAAAGAGACTTCGGGCGTGGCGGCCGCATTCATTCTGGTCAACTCAGTCGCCGGTTTGCTCGGTCATGTGTCGGCGGTGTCTTTCGTTTCCAATGACATAACGTACTGGGCGCCCGCTGCCCTGATCGGCGGATGGGTTGGAACTGAGTTGGGGACGCGAGTGTTGCCGGTCGCAGGCATCAGGCGATGGCTTTCGGTCGTGTTGGTCCTGGCCGGACTTAAATTAATCAGCGAGGCGGCGCTGATCTTGATCCGCAGATGAGTTCAGCCGCCAGCAGCGGAATTGTCAATTCATGATGGCCGGTGATGGCAAAGCCGCGACCCGCGCCGTCCGCGTTGGGGCGATGAACGACATTCGTCAGCGGCCGATACGACTGGATGAAATCAAAGTTTGCCGTCGTAAGGTCGTTCAACGAATGACCGAGATTGCGGACCAGCGTCACGCACTTGAGAAAAACTTCCGGCATGGTCACGGCTGAACCGATGTTGAGATAGACGCCGCCGCCATCCATTCGCCTCACAATCTCAGCGAGCAAGCGAAAATCGGTGTGCGACGTAGCACCCAGCGCCGCGCCATCGACAGTCTTGTGAAAGTGCGCGATGTCGCCGCCAATGGTCACATGCGCCGTGAACGGTACCCGCGCTTTGTAGGCGGCACAGAGCAGGGAAAGATTCTCGTGTCTCGGTTTCAGCGCCAGCAACGCGCGGCCCAGCACTTCGCCCAAACCCAATCCTTCGCGCGCACCCTCGCGCGCTGCGCCATTCAAGAGTCTTCCCGTTTCTTCCGCACCACCAAACGCGCCCGCGCCCAACGTGGCATCAACGTCTTCGGAGGTTGATCCGACCATCGCTATCTCCGCGTCGTGGACGAGCACTGAGCCGTTTCCGGCGATGGCGGTGACGAACCCGCGGCGCATCAGGTCGAGGATGACCGGCGCGAGGCCGGTCTTGACCACATGGCCGCCCAGGCCCCAGATGATCGGCTTGCGCGCCGCGTGCGCGCGCCGCATGCGCGCCGCGAGATCGCGCAGGCTCTGAACTGCCAGAATATTCGGGAGCGAGTCGAGATAATCGCTCAGTGATGAATCTTTCGTCACCGGCGCCGCAAAATCGTCGACCGTTACTTTGCTCGGCCGCGAAGCGAGCGGGTAGGTGCTGACTCCATCAAGGCTAAGCGGCGGAAGGTCTTCGTAGATCGACATGGTTGGAGCGCGGGCATCCTTGCCCGCTTAGCGCGCATAGCGCCCAATGTTTCTGGCCCTTGCTGACGCGTGGGCTTCTGACACCGCTGCCGCGCGAGCGGTTCTATTCCGGAAATATCTTGGCTTCGATCAATTCGCACAGGATATGTCCGATCAAGTTGTGCGCTTCCTGGATGCGTTGTGTGTCGTCGCTTTCGACGATCAGCGCCAGATCGCAAAGCGATTTCACGCTGCCGCCGTCGCGGCCGAGCAAGCCAATCACCCCGATTCCCTGCTTCCGCGCCTGCTCGCAAGCCGCAACAATGTTCGGCGAAGTTCCTGAGGTTGAAATCGCCAGACAAACATCGCCCTTCGCCCCCAGCGCCTCGATCTGTCGCGCGAAGACGTTTTCGAATCCCGTGTCGTTAGCGATGCACGTTAGCACGCCGCCGTCCGTCGTTAAGGCGATCGCCGGCAGCGCGCGCCGTTTCAGCAGGAATCGATTAACGAGTTCGCCGGCGATATGCTGTGCGTCCGCCGCAGAGCCGCCGTTGCCAAACAGAAGCAGTCTGCCGCCAGCCGTGAAAGCAGCAGCGATCATCTCGGCGGCGCGCTGAACTTCATCAGCGTGCACTTCGAAAAAGCGTCGCTTCGTCTCAAGACTGTCGGCGACGATTGCTGAGATGCGATCTGTCACGATTCGTAAATTTACCGTTTCAGGGAAGGTTCTCGAGATCGGCAACGTCCTTCGACCTCCCGCTAGCCCTCTTGTTAACTTTCAAATCAGACAAACTGATTAGACTGACTTGAACGTCGTCGAGCAGCACTTGGAGTCGCCTTGCGTAACATGCCGAAAAGTCCACGCCGCTAATCGTTGTCAATATCTCAAGCCGGAATGGTGGCACACCCATCCGGATAACCTCATTCTCTCTAAGAAGATTCTCGACTGGACAATCGAAGCCAAACTCGCGCAAGGCATCAACAACTCTCCGCGCATTGTCGGCGGTTGTGGCGATCCAAACGTCCATATCCCCAGTAGGACGCGGATAGCCGTAATAACCGACCGCATAGCCGCCGATGAGCAGATACTCAACTGCGTTCGAGTTGAGCAATCTCAAGAACTCTTTGAAGTCTGGCGGTAGCCGGATCGTAGCCATAGGCGCTTTGTCGCATGAGTTCAACTGCCAGCAATCTCTCCTCTGGAGTGCGCGAGTGCCAGTATGCGCGATCGGCAGCTTCGGCTTCCTCGAAGGAAGAGAAAACCTCGAATGCGGTCTTGTCTAATCTAATCTCGTCGAGTGACGATTCCATAGATGCGAGTATAGCACGAGTTATCAGCGATCTTTTTGATCCTTGCGCGGGCGCGCTCCGTTGCGCTTCCCGTTTCCGTTCAGCAAATGCTTGAGCACGTGGCCGGTATGAGAGCGCCGCACGGCCGCAACTTCTTCCGGCGTGCCGCTGGCCACCACGCGGCCGCCATGTGCGCCGCCTTCGGGACCGAGATCGATGATGTAGTCAGCGCTCTTGATAACATCCAGGTTGTGCTCGATTACAATCACCGTGTTTCCGACGCTGACCAGACGCTGAAGCACGTCGAGCAGTTTGTGGACGTCGGCAAAGTGCAGCCCGGTGGTCGGCTCGTCAAGGATATAGATCGTCCTGCCCGTCGCGCGTTTCGAAAGTTCTTTCGCCAGCTTGATACGCTGGGCTTCGCCGCCGGAAAGCGTCGTGGCCGATTGCCCAAGCTTGATGTAGCCAAGCCCGACATCCAAGAGCGTTTGCAGCTTCGGCTTAATCTGCGGAATGTTTTCGAGCAGCGGCAGAGCTTCTTCGACGGTGGTATCCAGGAGTTCGGCAATTGACTTGCCTTTGTACTTAACCGAGAGCGTCTCGCGATTGTAACGCGCGGCGCGACAAACGTCGCAGAGCACGTAAACGTCGGGAAGAAAATTCATCTCGATGCGTTTCATGCCTTCGCCTTCGCAAGCTTCGCAGCGGCCGCCTTTAACATTGAACGAGAAGCGGCCGGGCTTGTATCCGCGCTCGCGCGACTCTGGCAGCATCGCGTATAGCTCGCGAATCGGGGTGAACAGACCCGTGTAAGTCGCCGGGTTCGATCGCGGCGTACGCCCGATCGGTGACTGATCGATCTCGATCACTTTGTCGATGTGCTCAAGCCCTTCGATCGATGCGTGCGCGCCGGGTTCGGCGAGCGAACCGTAGAGATTCTTCGCCAGAGCGCGGTAAAGAATGTCGGCCACCAGCGTTGACTTGCCAGAACCGGAAACGCCGGTCACGACGGTAAAGAGGCCCAGCGGAAATGCGACGTCGATCTCGTCCAGATTATTGTGGGTCGCGCCGCGAATGGTAATCGCTTTGCCGTTGGGTGAACGCCGGTCCGCAGGAACCGGAATTTTCAGCTCGCCCCGGATGTAAAGGCCGGTGATCGAATCGGGGTTGGCAGCCACGGCTTCCGGCGTTCCCCATGCTACGACCGCGCCGCCGTGCGTGCCCGCGCCGGGGCCGAGGTCGACGACGTAATCCGCGCGGCGAATCGTTTCTTCGTCATGTTCGACAACCAGCACCGTGTTGCCGAGATCGCGGAGCGCCGAAAGCGTATCGAGCAAACGCCGATTGTCGCGCGGATGCAAACCGATCGAAGGCTCGTCGAGCACGTAAAGAACCCCGCGCAGTTGCGAGCCGATCTGCGTGGCCAGACGAATGCGCTGGCCTTCGCCGCCGGACAGAGTCGCCGACGGCCGATCCAAAGTCAGATAACCCAGCCCGACGGTTTCCAGAAAGCGAAGCCTGGCCTTGATCTCGCGCAACACCAGCCCGGCGATCTTTTCTTCGCGCTTGTCGAGCTTGACCCGGTCGAACGCTTTGACGGCGTCTTCGATCGTCATCGAAGTGTAGTCCGCAATGCCTCGGTCGTTGATGCGCACGGCGAGGGAATCGGCGCGCAAACGCCGGCCTTTGCATTCGCCACAGACGGCGGGCGAAACCATCTCTTCCAGCGCCACCCGGACCTTCTCGCTGGGAGGATTATTCAAACGGTCGCGCAGCAAAGGCAGCGCGCCCTGCCAGTAACCCTTGTACGAATACAAGCCCTGACGAAAGCGCAGCTGCGCCGCCAATCCATGCAGGAATGATTCGCGGACCTCTTTCGATAACTCGCCGAACGGCGTATTCGGATCAGCTTTGAAGTGTTGGATCACCGCCAGCAGCGCACTGCGCAGATAAGCGGATCCCGATTTGTCGGCAGCCCCGATGAAAGCGAGTTTGTCGGGCACCTCTCCCGGGTTCGGAATCAGTTTTCCCGGATCGATTTCCAAAACGCCGCCGAGACCGTTGCACTGGCGGCAGGCTCCGTAAGCCGAGTTGAACGAGAACGAGCGCGGCTCGAGCGGCGGCACGTTGATTCCGCAATTCACGCAGGCCATCTTTTCCGAGTACAACTTCTCTTCCCCGTCGATCACTGAAACCAGGACCGCTCCGCCGGTCAGTTTCAAAGCTGTGCGCAAAGATTCCCCGAGACGCGCGCTGATGCCCGACTTGATCAGTAAGCGATCGATGACCGCTTCGATCGAGTGATTGCGGCGCTTGTCCAGACGAATCTCTTCATCCAGCGAGCGCAACTCGCCATCGATGCGGGCGCGAATAAATCCGTCTTTAGCCAGCCTGGCCAGCTCTTTTTTGAATTCGCCCTTTCGGCCGCGAACGATCGGCGCCAGGATCATGACGCGTTCACCCTCAGGCAGCGCGAGCACGCTTTGCAGAATTTGCTCGACGCTTTGCCGGGTGATCGCTGCGCCGCACAGGTAACAGTGCGGCTGGCCGATGGACGAAAACAGCAGGCGGAGGTAATCGTAAATCTCCGTGACCGTGCCGATGGTCGAGCGCGGGCTGCGCGCGACCGTCTTTTGCTCGATCGAGATCGCCGGCGACAAACCTTCAACGGAATCGACGTCGGGCTTCTCGAGTTGATCGAGAAACTGCCGGGCGTACGCTGACAGTGATTCCACGTAGCGGCGCTGGCCTTCCGCGTAGATCGTATCGAACGCCAGCGAGGATTTGCCTGAGCCGGAAAGGCCGGTGATGACGGTCAGTTTGTCGCGCGGAATATCAACGTTGATGTTCCTGAGGTTGTGCTGGCGAGCCCCTCGGACGGTGATGCGGTCAATTGCCATAACGCTTGAAATTGAAGTTCGTTGTCACAGATAAGAATTTTGCATGACGCAGAACCTGCTATTCTATCCGAGCAATTCACAGTCGGGCAAGGACACGAAGAAGAGTTGAGTACTGGTTCAGTTTGAAGACAGATAGCATCCGTCGCTATCAGCCATCTTTAGATGGCTTTCCCGCAGGGTTACTAGACCAGCGCTTTTTAGCGCTGGGTGAGATAGGACAACTCTTCCTCAGCGCGCTTTAGCGCGCTCGCTTTAGCGCGCTTCAAGTGCGGTGCTTTAGCAATCACTGGTAAGGCCGTCTATGAAACGGCCTTTTGGATTCGTTCGTATCTGATCCCAGCCGTAAAAACGGCTGGGCTAGGAATCCTGCGGGCAAGCCACCTGAAGGCGGCTAAAGAACGGCGTCTCCTGCACTGCGCGTTACATTGACTGATAATGCATTGAGTCAAACTGAACCAGTACCAAGGGTTGTCTTGACACGCAAAACAACGAACCATAGACTCGGCTTGCAGGAATATCTTCATAAGATTGAGTGTTATTTCGCACGATCGGTAGTTGGAGTTCTCGAGTGAATCTTCCTAACGCGCTAACGCTTTCGCGAATCTTTATCGTGCCGCTGCTGGTGGTGGTGCTGTTGACGCCGCTGTCGGAAAATCTCGGCGTGCCGCGCTACATTCTCGCGCTGGCGATTTTTGTCGCCGCCTCGCTGACGGATTACTTCGATGGGAAGATTGCGCGGCGGCGTAAGCAAGTGTCCAAGCTGGGCAAACTGCTCGATCCAATTGCCGACAAGCTTTTGATCTCGGCGGCGCTGATTTCGCTGGTCGAAAATCACCTGGCGCCGGCGTGGGCAGTCGTGATCATCGTCGGTCGTGAGTTCGCGGTCACGGGTTTGCGGTCGATTGCCGCGACGGAAGGCGTGGTGATCTCGGCTTCGCGCATGGGCAAGTTTAAGATGGTCGCGCAGGTGGTGACGGTGGGTTTGCTGATTCTGTCGCTGTCGCCATCAGGCGGCGCGCCGCACGTTTCAAATTTCGGCAAGCCGTTTCCGGCGATTCAGTTTTGGACTGTGCCTGAGTTGCGCGATGCCTGGGCACATCTGCTCGGACCCGCCCACACAACCTGGGATGACTGGCAGATTCTGATTTACACCGCTGGTCGCGCCATGCTTTGGGTCGTCGTAATCTCGGCTGTCTTTTCGATGTATGGTTACTTCCGCGCCTTCTTCACGTCAGTCGTGCTGCGTAAGGAACCGACTACTAAAGCGGCGACCGCAGCGGCAACCGTGCAGTATCACAAGCAGTAGAGAAATGATTGATTGCGCTTGGCGCGCTCGCAGCGAAGCAGAAAAAGGCTCTCAAGCAGAATTGCTTGAGAGCCTTTATCGATCTTGAGCCCCGCTCGCTACCTACTGTTCACCGCTCACTGCTCACTGTTGGGGTTGCGGCGTTGGCGAGGGTTGCGGCTGCCCTTCCCGTTTCAATGATGGCGGTGCCGGCTTGCTGCTGTCCGGCGTTGTCGTCGAATCGTCAGGTGTCGGCGTGCGCCGCTTCAGCGTGGGCCGTCCGGGCGTACCGTCGTCGCTCCCGGCAATCGTTCCGGTCGAAGATGCGCGCGCATTAGACAATCTCAACAAACGATTCTTGACGCGCTGAAACTCAGAAGAGCTGATGACGTATTCCTCTTTTTCCGGAAAACGCGCGGCCAGAGCCAGGGCCGAGGCGCGGCGATCCGCCGGCGCCGGATGATCCTGAAACATCTTGGCGAGGGTGCCCGGCTTTTTCTTATTCTTAGCCTCGAGCTTCTCAAACATCGTTGCCATGGCGCCCGGATCGTAGCCAGCTGCCCACATGTATTGCACGCCAAGCCGATCAGCCTCTGCCTCGGCAGCGCGGGTGAACTTCAGGAAGGCCATGCCTTCCAGGAATCCGCCGCCGTTGTAGAGCACGGTACTTGCAATCGGGACTCCCAGCAGGATTGTCGCCAGCATGCCGTAGTTTATGACTTCCATCTTTCTTTCGTTTTCCATGGCGTGGCGGGCGGCAACGTGCCCGATCTCGTGCGCCATGACGCCGGCCAGCTCGGCCTCGTTATCGGCCGCCAGCAGCAGCCCCTTGTTGACATAAAAGAAACCGCCCGGCAGCGCAAAGGCGTTCACTTCATCGGAATCGATCACTTTGATCGTAAAAGGAACTTTGGCGTCTGAGTGCAACACGATGTTCTGACCAACGCGATTCACGTATTCGGTAATTATTGGATCGTCGATGAACTTGGCTTCCTTATCGACTTCGGCGGCGAGCATCCGGCCCATCTTCACTTCTTTTTCGGTGCCCGCGGCGAGCTTGCCCCAGAGACCCTTGTTGATGTTGCGCTTCCCGATCATGGTCGGGTCGTCGTTGGTTGAAAGCGTCTTATCACTGGAGGTCTGAGTGGCAGGCTGCGGCGACTTGTCCTTGCTGGTCTTGTCTTTCTGGGTCGGCGACTGCTTCGTCTGATCCTGACCCTTTGTTTGATCCTGAGTCTGTGGCCCGGCCAGAGCAGCCACAGTGGTTACCCATAGACTCAGCCCCAGGCCGATCGCAGTGACGGCGCGAGAGAGATGACTTTTCATTTGAACCTCCAAAAATTCGAGGCCGGGAGAGAAAACCGGGCTTCGTCTCTCGGTGGGCCGTAACCAACGATCTTGACGGCCGCTTTGCTTTTCAAGCGGCAGCACTTTGAGGCGCCAGCACTGCTTTCAACGAACGCGTCGCTTTGATGCCATGTTTCGCACCGAGGTTGCGCAATCGCGGATAACGGTCGGCGAAAACTTTCGGATATTTCCCGACGCGACTTTGGCGCCTTCGGACTTCGCATTATAGTCCACCGAAAGCGAAAAGCCTATGCAATTGCGGCATTGTCAGCCGAGTGATACATTCCGCCTTGCCTTCGATGGTTAAGAACGCAGGAAAATCTGGAACGAAACCCAGCCGCGCCCGGCTCCCCTTGACGCGCCGGGATCGGAAGCCTGTCGTGGCTATCATCGGCGCCGGCCGGTTGGGAACCGCGCTCGGCCAGGCGGCGATCAGGGCGGGATATCGAGTCGAAATCGCGGTTGCCCGGCGCCGAACCAGCGCGCATCGCGCCGCGAAATTAATCGGCAAGAACACCGCCGGACTGGACGTTCGGCAACTCAGTCAGCTCTCACGCAGCCAAGGCGTCCGGCTCAGTCGTTGCTCTCTGATCCTCATCTCAACTCCGGATGATGCAATCGCGTCGGTCGCCGAGCAACTGGCAGTAATATTCAATTCGCGGGAAGTCGAGGCCGGACGCCGGGCTTCTGGCCGGCGCGTAGCTTTGCACACCAGCGGAGCTTTGTCTGCTGCGGTCTTATCGCCGCTGCAACGCGCAGGGTTCGCAACCGGTTCGCTCCATCCGCTGATTTCGATCAGCGATTCTCGCACCGGCGCAAACGCATTCCGAAATGCTTTTTTCGCGATCGAAGGCGATCGCATGGCTGCGCGCGCCGCTAAGTCAGTCGTTCGAAATCTCGGCGGACAGAGTTTCTCGATCAGCCCGAACGCGAAAGCGCTTTATCATGCGGCCGCGGTTACAACATCCGGGCACGTCGTCGCTTTGTTCGACATCGCTTTGGAAATGCTGGTTAGCTGCGGAATCTCGCGACGCCGGTCGCGTCAGATCCTTCAGCCATTGCTGGAAAGCACCACCAGGAACCTCTCGACAAAGGATCCCCGACTTGCCCTGACGGGCCCGTTCGCCCGCGGTGATGTTTCAACGGCCAGGAGACATCTCGCTTCGATCAAGTCACATAAACTGCCCGACGCCCTTGCCGCTTATATCCTACTCGGACACCGCTCACTCTTGCTTGCCGGGGGCCAGGCGAACCGCGACGGACTCGCCAGGATCGCTGAAATGCTCTTAGCCAGGGCCTCATCATCATCCACACGTTGAGAGCGATTCGACTCGCCGGCGAAAAACTTGGAACCAGTTCGCCGGTTTGAGCGTCTCTAGAAGTAACCCCGGATTTGTTAACGGTCGGCCTTTAACACCGTCTTAACTTGTAGGCCGTTCTTAGGGAGCAATCATAATGAGCACCGCCAAAGCTGCAATAGTTGAATCGATTTCCAAGCGCCGTCTCCGCGCGCTGCCGTCGCGCAAGGCGAACCCGGCCGCGCGATTGGAAAAGATAAAGGAGTTGGCCGGCTATCTTCTGGATGAAGCCGAGTCGCTCGATCACGAAAATGCTTTGGCCGAAGCTTCGGCTACGGTTGGTGGCCTCGAGATGGAATCAAGAGTTGATTTCTTTGAAGAGGTAAAGCGGTTTGAGACTCGGCTGATCGGTCGCGCTCTGGAACTCACCGGCGGCAATCAAGCCCGCGCCGCACGTATGTTGGGACTGGGAACGACTACGCTGAATTACAAAATCAAACAATACGAACTCGCCTGACACACCCTGACGACCGCGCTCGAAACGGGTTTTTAGTTCACGGCCTCTGACGCCTCATCCTCAGACGCGATCAACTGCTGGTCGGACACGATCAGGATGCGCTCTTCAAACAGGTTCGAATCGATCAACGTCTGCACCAGATACTCGCCGGCAATCGGAAAAGTCACGTTCACAAAAAAACTGATGTTGTCCGCAGAGTCGTGCGTAATCTCAAAGGGCGCCGGCTGGGATACGACCAGCGCTTCCTGGCGATTCGGCATCAGGATCCGCACTTCGGACAAGTGCGCGCCTTCACCCCGCCAGTGATTGACCACCGCCAGCTTCGGAAGCCACACCGGCAATTGCGGCACGACGATGTTTTGAAAGACACCCATGTACGAAAGCTTGTTGCCGACTTCCAGTCGCACGTCGTCGCAAAATAGCGTGTACACGAGTTCGAGTTTCTTCGGCTCCGGTGTGGTTTCCATTTCGCGTTCCATACTACTCCAACATCGTTCTGAACGCAGCTTCGTCGATCACTTTCACGCCCAACTGATTCGCTTTATCAAGTTTCGAACCAGGCTCAACGCCGGCCACTACGAAATCCGTTTTCTTGCTGACCGAAGACGTGACCCGGCCGCCGTTCGTCTCGATCAGGGCACGAGCTTCATCGCGCGCCATGCCCGGAAGCGTGCCGGTCAGGACGAATACCTTGCCCGCGAACCTCTCATCAGCGGCTGGGCGCGATTGATTCTCGGCCTCGGTCCGGACACCGGCGGCGCGCAAACGCTCGCACAAACGCTTGTTCCCCGGATCGTCGAACCAGTCACGGATGCTCTGCGCCATCGTCAAACCGATCTCGTGAATCTCGTCCAACTCTTCGACCGGCGCTTCGGCCAGGCGCTGCAGCGATCCGAAATGCCGCGCCAGGATGCCGGCCGTGCGTTCGCCAACGTGTCGAATGCCGAGGCCGTAAATCAAATGCCAGAGGTCGCGCGACTTACTCGCCTCGATTTGCCCGAGCACGTTCGATGCGGATTTCTCCGCCATCCGTTCCAGCGACGCCAGGTCATCCAGTTTCAAGCTGTAAAGATCGGCGATGTCTTTCACGACCTGCTTCGCAATTAGTTGATCGACGAGCGCAAAGCCCAGGCCCTCGATGCGCATCGCGCGGCGAGATGCGAAATGAAGCAGGCGTCCGATCAGTTGCGCCGGACAATCCGCTGCGACGCAGCGGGATACCGCTTCGCCTTCAGGGCGCGAGACACGGCCGCCGCACACCGGACAAAGGGTCGGCATGCGAAACTTTTTTTCCTTGCCGGTGCGTTTTGATTCAACGACCTTCAATACTTTCGGAATTACGTCGCCGCCACGTTCAATCAAGACCCAGTCGCCGATGCGCAACCCCAGGCGCGCGATCTCGTCTTCGTTGTGCAAGGTCGAGCGCGAAACGGTCACGCCGCCAAGTTGTACCGGCTCCAGCATCGCTACCGGCGTGAGCGCGCCGGTCCGGCCGACTTGCACCCCGATGTCATTGACCCTGGTCGTCGCCTGGCGCGCCGCATATTTGTAAGCGACCGCCCAGCGCGGCGCTTTACCGGTCGCGCCAAATTCGTCCTGCATCGCGGTTGAATTGACTTTGACTACGACGCCGTCAATCTCGTAACCCAGGTCGTCGCGCTTCGCCTCCATCGCATTACAAAACTCAATGACTTCATCGATCGACTTGCACAACGCCCGATTCTCGTTCACGCGAAAACCCGCGCGTTCGGCCCAATCAAGCGCCTCCCAATGGGTCGCGAACGCCTTGCGATCGCCCGCAAGCACATCGTAGGCGAACATATCCAACCGCCGCTTTGCCACCATCGCCGGGTCGAGTTGGCGAATCGCGCCGGCGGCGGCGTTGCGCGGATTCGCAAAGCGCGGCTCCCCTTCCTCTTCGCGCTCCGCGTTTATCTTTTCAAAGACCTTGCGCGCCAGGTAAGCTTCGCCGCGCACTTCGATCTCGCTGGCTGCTTTCTTCGATCCGTCGCGCAGCCGGAGCGGCACGCTGCGAATCGTGCGCACGTTCGCACTCACATCTTCGCCGCGAGAGCCGTCACCCCGCGTGACGCCGCGCACGAACAATCCGTCCTTGTAGTGGATCGAAAGCGATAGGCCGTCGATTTTCAATTCAGCGACATAGTCAGGCGCGCTGCCGCCGGCGAGTTTGCGACAGCGCTCGTCGAACGCGCGCAGCTCTTCGATGTTGTAGCTGTTGTCGAGCGAAAGCATCGGGCGGCGATGGACGAATTCCGGGAAGCCTTCGGCTGGGCGGCCGCCGACACGCTGGGTTGGGCTGTCCGGCGTAAGGAACTCGGGATGCTTCGCTTCCAGCGCCCGCAGCTTTTCGATCAGCTCGTCATACTCGCGATCCGAAATCTCCGGATCGTCGCGGACATAGTAGAGTTCTTCGTGACGCTGAATTTCTTCGCGCAGTCTGGCGATCGTTTTTTCTGTTGATTGTTGCTTCGGCAAGTCAGGACTTTAGTAGCATAGACTTTAGTCTGTGTCTTTTTGTTGAGGGTCACAGACTGAAGTCTATGCTACTCCTCATAAAACAAGTAACGTGGCCGCGCGGCATCCCGCTCAAACGCGCGGCAAACCAAACCGTCTCCCAGAGCTTTCAGGAACTCTTCACGCACGCGCATCTGTTCGCGCTTTCCGGCCGCGGGATCGGATCTCAACAGCAAGGAATAGTCGGCCGGAATTTCAATTGTTCTATCAGGCTCGGCGGGAAGCGAATATTCGGCGCCCGTAGCCAGCGCTTCGACCCGCGGCGAGCGAAGCTCCCAGCTGGCAAACACTCGATCGCTGTCCATGCCGCTGACGCCCGCAGCTTTCTCAGCCGGGTTGGTCACGTAATCGGTGCCGTAAAAGTTCGCGGCATATTCCCGCACGACGACGCCCAGCCGATTGAGATTGAAATATGCGTTGCGCGCCCGCGTCGGCTCGAATGTCCACTTGATAAAGTTTCGTCCCTCCGACAAAGCGCGCGCCCGTTGCGCCCACTTCAAGCGCGCGCCTAGCCCCCGATTTTGATACTCAGCCGCCACCGCCATCATGTGGGAATAGCCAAAGATCTCGTCGCCGTGTACCGCCGCGAGATGAAGAACAAAGCCGACGAGTTTTCCTTCGATGAACGCGCCCAGCGTCCACCCCCCGGCTTCGTGCGAGACGATCAGATGCCGGCGTGGCGAGATTTCCAGATCGGGCAGGCCGAATACTTCGCGCTGCAAAAGAACACACGCGTTGTATTCCTCGATCGCCGTGACTTCGCGGATTTCGATATCTGAACTCTGCTCAGCGCTCGCGCGGGGCATCGCTAACTTTCTCTAGTTTCGGCCGACCGCCGCGGCCACAGCTTTCGCCTCGGTCTGGAGCGCGGCGCTGATGCTGGCTTCCGCGCTATCTTCCTTACTCGAGGCAGATGATTGAACAGTCGGTGAAGATCCCCCGGCAGGCACCAGGCGGAAATCCAACTTTGCTTCTGACTTGCCCGAGTCGCCGGAGTTGACGCCGGTCGCTCTGCCCAGCAGTCCACCAATTTTCTTGCCCGCAGATGCGGTCTTGAGAGTCGAAATATCCGTGTACAGAATGTAGCCGCAGCCTTTGGCTTTGGCTTCGATGGCCGCTTCGCTCGGCGAACTTGCGTTGAGCGCGATTGCGTCAACGCTATCGCCGCTCAGCATTCCGATTAGCTGCTCACGCAGCGAGTCTGCTGAAACCGAGGCCTTCGCCTTATTGTTGAACTCGACTACTCCAATCTTTACTCTGCCCGGCGCGTTAGCGGGCGACGGTCGCGACATCGAACTCTCGCCGCTCGAGCTTGACTGGCTCTCCTGCTGTCGCCCCGTCGCCATCATCTCAGCCATCGAAGGCTGGGAATACATTTCCTGTTGGCTCCTCGCCTCGGCATAACCCGCGGGCACATCGAACAGCGCGGCATCCAGCGTCTCTCGTGAAAGCTCGATCACTTCTTTGGACATGGTGAACTGCACGCTGCCATCTGAGCCGTACATCGTCGTCGTTTCGATCAGCGGATAACCAAGATTCGTGGGTCCGGTGCGCTTGAACTGGTAGCGATCCCGACAGCCTTGCGGCGCGGGTCTGCCGCCCATTTGCGGCGGTCTGGCCGAACCGCAACTCAATCCATATTCAAGATTGATGTACCAGCCGTCGGTTTCCATCTTCATCTGCTGGGGCTGGCACGCGTCCGGCGAAGACTCGGACATCATCGTCCGCTTCAAATGGCGCGCGGTAAAACCAAACATCTGTTTGCGCTCGCCGGTGTCAGTGGTGTTCACGGTCATCGTGACCACTCCGCCGCGGCGCGAAGGTCCACCGCCGGCGGGCGCGCTCATCCCGCCGCCATTGCTGGGACCGGAGGCGGAATCGTCCGATTCCATCGGCGTAATGATGTACTTGCGCGCGGAATCGTTAATTTGAATCGTGCGCTTCAAATCACATTGCGTGACGCTGACCATGCCCATCTTCATCCCGCCCATGTTCATCTCGCTACGTTCACGCAAGCCCCTGATCATGGTCGTGCTTTGCCTCTCCTGCCCGGCCATATTTGTCTTGATCGTGATCTTGAAATCGCCGAGGATTGGTTGGTCGGTGTCCGGTTTGCGCTGTGCGAACGAAATAGCGCTGACCGCCGAGATGGCGAAGATGATCGCCGTGAATCGAAACAATCTGCTCTTCATGAAAATGCTCCTTCGGGATCCTGATTCGAATGACGGGAAGAACGTGAGCAACCTATCAAAAAGTGAGGCGTTACTCAACCGGCAAATGGGGCAGTAGCCCGACCGTGAGAGAGGGCGTTGTCTTGGCATCCTTGTTGGAGCGCCCTCCCTCACGGTCGGGCTACTGCCGCGATTCCGTCCAGTGATTGAGGAACGCGACCAGGTCTTTCTTCATCATCTTGCGGGCGGCTTCAAACTCGCCGTCGCCGCTGCTGTAGAGCAGCTTTCCATCGCCTCCCAGAATGGCCACTGCCGGCACGCCCTTCTCCAGAGGAATCTTGTACTGCTTCGCCAGATCGAGATTCTTGTTCGCCTCGCCGATATCCACGTGCACGAGGAGGAAACTTTCTTTCACAATCTGGGCCGCCGCGCCATCGTGCAGCGCGCGGTCGAGCACGTGACAGTCGTAACACCAGTTCGCGCCAAAGACGAGCAGCACACGTTTGTGATCAGTCGCGGCTAGCGTCAGCGCTACCTCAATCTCCTTCTTCGCATCCGCATCGGCGGGATAGAGATCGGTCTTGGCGGTGATCGGATCAAGAACTCCGTTATCAGCTGGAAGTGACGGCTTTTGACTCAACGCCGGCGAACTTGGCAGGAGCGCCGCCGCCAAAACCATCATGGCCCAAAACAAGTGTTTCATTGGTCCTTTGTCAGAGTTTCTCAGCGGTCAGGCTTGGGATTTCCGCGCCGCCGGTTTTCGATAAATTCCTTGAACTGCGCCTTCAGATTTGGATCGATCTTGAATGCTTTGTCAAAATCCTGATCCGCCTGGGCACCTCTCCCCTGTAATGTTTCAATAACCGCCCGGTTGGCGAGAGCCAGGGCCGAGCCAGGATCGAGTTCAATGGTTCTCGAATAATCCGCCAGCGCTCCATTGAGATCTTTCTTCGCGTGACGCGCGGTGGCGCGCGCAAAGTAGATGCCGGCTTCGTCCGTTTTCACTTTTAGCGCGGCGTCATAGTCGGCGATCGCCCCGTCGAGATCATGTTTGCTTTGCCTGGCTTGTCCGCGGTTCACATAAGCGTCGGTGAAATTCGGCGACAGCTCCAAAGCGGCGGAGTAATCGCTGATCGCACCGTCGAAGTCTTCCTTGCCTTGAAGCGCGACCCCGCGATTGTAGAACGCTTCAGCATACCGGGGATTCTGTGCCAGCGCTTTGCTGTAATCAGCGATGGCGCCATCCACGTCGCCCTTCGCCTTGCGAGCATTACCCCGATTGTTATAGGCGAGCGGAAACCTCGGCGATATCTCAGTCGTGCGCGAAAAGTCTTCAATCGCGCCGTCGTTGTCGCCTTTTGCCAGGCGCGCCACGCCGCGATTGTAAAAGTTTTCGGGCTCGTCAGGCTGAATTTCAATCGCTTTGGAATAGTCCGAGATCGCCCCTTCTAGATCGTTCTTACTCATCCGCGCGTTGGCGCGATTGTTGTAAGCGATGGCTATCGTGTTGGGCCTTGCTTTGAGGGCAATTGCTTTCGTGTAATCATCGATCGCGCCTTCGATGTCACCTTTGCCCTGCCGCTCGAGCCCGCGGTTGTTGTAGTCTTCGGCGGTCCTGGGAGTTTGGCTGAACGTTGCGTGTACGCCAAGACTTACAAGGAGAATTGTCACAGCCAAAGTCTTCATATCGTGCAGCCGTCGCGCAATTTGGCTCTGTGGGATCATCGCGGCTTTGATTTCCCTTCCTTGGCTTGCTTGATGAACGTCTTGTACTTCGATTTCAAACTGGGATCAATCCTGGACGCCTGGTCAAAGTCTCGCAGCGCGTCATCGTACATACTCTCCAGCGTTTCGACCACTCCGCGCTCTGCATACGAGACGGCGGAACGCGGGTTGAGTTCGATGACCTTCGTGTAATCAGCGATCGCTCCCTCCAGATCACCGGCTTCCTGTCGCGCAGTTGCCCGCGCAAAGTAAATGCTGGCGTCCTTCGGTCTCAATTCGATCGCGGCACTGTAATCTTCGATCGCGCCTTTCAACTGCTTCTTGTTTCGTCTCGCATTGCCACGATTTACATACGCGCCGAAGAGGCGCGGCGCCAACTCCAGAGCTTTCGAATAATCGTTAATTGCGCCACTGAGATCGTTCTTGCTCTGAAGCGCGATTCCACGATTGTAGTACGCTTCGGCGTAGCGAGGATTTGCGTCCACAGCCTTGCTGTAGTCATCGATAGCGCCAACGACATCGCCTTTCGCTTTGCGCGCATTGCCGCGATTGTTATAGCTGATGGCCTGCGGCTTACCGTCGGAAAGTTCGATCGCCTTGGTGAAGTCTTCAATCGCGGCGTCGATGTCGCCTTCTCGCAGCCGCGCCAGACCGCGCGAGTTGTACTCCGCCGCTGCGGGCAAAGACTGACCGCGCGCGACTTGAAGGCCGACTGCCAAGAGAAGCACGACCAGGTGTCCAATCAAAATCGACTTGAGCATGGGCAGAAACCCTTCCGCGATTCGACTCTGCGTCATAGTTATGTAAAATGTTTCGACTTTAATCAAGTTCTGGCTGTCATTTGATCTTAGATGCCGAAACGCAACGACATTCACAAAATCCTGATCATCGGCTCAGGCCCGATCGTTATCGGCCAGGCGTGCGAGTTTGATTACTCAGGCACCCAGGCGTGCAAGGCCCTGCGTCAGGAAGGCTACGAGGTCGTGCTCGTCAACTCGAATCCCGCGACGATCATGACCGATCCTGAGACGGCGGATCGAACTTACATCGAACCACTCACCGTCGAATCCGTTTCCGCCATCATCAGGCGCGAGCGGCCTGATGCTTTGCTGCCCACCGTCGGCGGACAGACCGCGCTGAACCTGGCGATCGCCTTGGCAGATTCAGGGATCCTGGAAGAATGCGGCGTCGAGATGATCGGCGCCAAGCGCGAAGCGATCAGGATCGCCGAAGATCGCATGCTCTTCAAGCAAGCGATGGACGAAGCGGGCTTGCAAATGCCGCGCGGGGGCTTCGCCAAGTCATGGGCGGATGCGGAAGTGATCGTGGAACAAACCGGCTATCCCGCGATCATTCGCCCGTCGTTTACTTTGGGCGGCACGGGCGCCGGCACAGCGTTCAACCCGGAAGAGTTTGAAGAGATCGTGCGCAACGGCCTCGCGGCGTCACCGATCCATGAAGTGCTGATCGAAGAATCGATCCTCGGTTGGAAAGAATTCGAGCTGGAAGTAATGCGCGACCTCGCGGACAACGTCGTGATCATCTGCTCGATTGAAAACTTCGATCCGATGGGCGTGCACACGGGCGATTCGATCACGGTGGCCCCCGCGCAGACGCTGACCGATCGTGAATATCAAACAATGCGCGACATGGCGATCACCATCATTCGCAAGGTCGGCGTCGAAACCGGCGGCTCGAACATTCAGTTTGCGGTCAATCCCGACAACGGCGACATCCGCATCATCGAAATGAACCCGCGCGTATCGCGCTCTTCCGCGCTGGCTTCGAAAGCCACCGGCTTTCCGATCGCCAAGATTGCCGCGAAGCTGGCTGTCGGTTACACGCTTGACGAAATTCCCAACGACATCACGAAAAAGACACCGGCGTCATTCGAGCCGACCATCGATTACGTCGTCACCAAGATTCCCAAGTGGAACTTTGAAAAGTTTCGCGAAGCCGAAGATGTGCTCGGCACGCAGATGAAATCGGTCGGCGAAGTCATGGCCATCGGCCGCACTTTCAAGGAATCGCTTTTCAAAGGGCTCCGTTCGCTGGAAGCCGTGAAGCCTCTGCGCCTGGAAGACGTGCCGGACGATGAGCTGCAAAGAAAGCTCGCGCGGCCGAACTCCCAACGCTTCTCTTACATCACCTATGCGCTGGAGCATGGCTGGTCGATTGATGAAATCTATCGCCTCTCGCGCATCGATCCGTGGTTTCTCGATCAGCTCAAACAAGTGATGGAACCCCGGGGTCCCCAGACGGGCAGCCCGGCTGGGGTGGGGCGGTGAGGGAGGGCTCGGATCGATTGGCAAGCACAACACCCGCACTGGAGAATATTCCCCTCGACTTGCTGCGCGCTTTCAAAGAGGCAGCGCTTTCCGATCGACGCCTGGCTTACTTGACCAGGCGCACTGAAGACGAAGTCCGCGCTCATCGAAAGTCGCTCGGCCTGATTCCCGTCTATAAACGCGTGGACACTTGCGGGGCCGAGTTTGAATCTTTCACGCCTTATCTTTACTCAACGTATGAAGAAGAAGACGAAGCGCAGCCCACCGATCGACCGAAGATCATGATTCTCGGTTCGGGGCCGAATCGGATCGGTCAGGGGATCGAGTTCGATTATTGCTGCTGTCACGCGTCGTTCGCGCTGCACGAAGCGGGCTTTGAGACGATCATGGTCAACTGCAATCCCGAAACGGTCTCGACCGACTATGATACTTCTGATCGTCTGTACTTCGAGCCGCTCACCTTCGAAGACGTGATGAATATCGTCGATGTCGAAAAGCCCACCGGCGTCATCGTGCAACTCGGCGGCCAGACGCCTTTGAATCTGGCGAGTGATCGCGGAACGCATCGGTTATCCCGTGCTCGTGCGCCCCAGTTATGTCCTGGGCGGACGCGCGATGGCGATTGTTTATGACGAAGGTAGTCTGGACGAATACATGCGGACAGCAGTTGATTTCTCGCACGACCGCCCGGTCTTGATTGATAAATTTCTTGAGCAGGCGGCCGAGTTTGACGTCGATGCGCTGGCTGACGAAACGGCGTGTGTCATCGCCGGAATTCAGGAACACATTGAAGAGGCGGGGATTCACTCAGGCGATTCATCGTGTGTGCTGCCGCCGGTGCGCATCGCCACAGAGCATCTCGACACCATGCGGCATTACACGCGCAAACTCGCAGCGGCGTTGTCGGTGAAAGGGCTGATGAACATTCAGTTCGCGATCAAGGACGATCGCGTCTATGTGCTCGAGGTGAATCCGCGCGCGTCGCGCACCGTGCCGTTCGTGTCGAAGGCCACGGGCGTTGCGCTGGCACGCGTCGGCGCGCTGGTGATGGCCGGGCACCGGCTGAAAGACTTCGGTTTGCCGGAAGAACTCAGCGTCGATGAACGCTTCTATGTTAAGTCGCCGGTCTTCCCTTTCCGAAAATTCCCTGGTGTCGATCCGGTCTTGAGTCCGGAAATGCACTCGACCGGTGAAGTTATGGGCATTGGTGAAAGTTTTGGCGAAGCTTACGCAAAGGCGATGACCGGTGCGGGACTCGCACTGCCGGCGAGCGGGATTGCCTTCATAAGTGTAAACGACGCCGACAAAGGCCAGGCGGTGCTGCTCGCCCGGCGTTTGGCGCGGCTTGGTTTTCAGTTGATGGCCACGCGCGGTACCGCGGTGCGTCTGCGCGAAGTCGGCTTGCCGGTTGAAAACGTATTCAAAGTAAACGAGGGACGGCCGAACGTTGTCGATCATGTGAAGCAGGGCGAGATTGCTCTGGTCATTAACACACCGCTGGGGCGCGCGTCGCACTTTGACGAGCAGGCAATTCGCCGCGCGGCTTTGCAATACAACGTGCCGTGCGTGACCACGATGACCGGTGCGCAGGCTCTGGTTGAGGCCCTGGCGTCGCTGGTTGAGGCCCTGGCGTCGCACATGGACGAGAGCACAGTGACTGTCCATGCTTTGCAGGACCTGCACAAAGCCGCGATAGGAGCTTGAATCATGGGATCAGTTTTCTTGCTGTATGGAATAGGTGGAGTGTTGCTGATCGCGATCTCCTTGCCCCTGATATATGACAAGGTGCCGCCGAACGGGTTTTATGGATTTCGTACGCCGCGCACTATGTCCGATCCGAACGTCTGGTATCCGGCGAACCGCGTCGCCGGTCGCAACCTGGCCGTGGCGGGCTCAATTGTCGCGACGACCGCGCTGGTTGTCTTCGCAATGCAAAGGAGCATTCAACCGCGAACTGCGGCGCTGACCTTGTTGATTGTGTCGCTGGCCTCGCTGATTGGCGCGGTGGTTCATTCGTTCATTGCTTTGCGCAGGATCTAAATGCCTGAGATCAACGATCCCGAAACCATCAAGCGCATCCTGGATGAATGCCGCACAATTGCCGTCGTCGGCTTGTCGTCGAAATCCACACGGCCTTCGCACGGCGTCGCCGCTTACATGCAGCGCGCTGGTTATCGCGTGACTCCCGTGA